>Ga0247741_1002170_pt1 | contig 10975 bp, 11 predicted proteins | sample UWRJL213509R2_FD_180945 | JGI IMG/M metagenome (GOLD analysis project Ga0247741, IMG submission 180945) | Plant litter microbial communities from Arlington Agricultural Research Station in Wisconsin, United States - UWRJ-L213-509R-2 | ecosystem: Environmental > Terrestrial > Plant litter >...
CTCGGCAAGAAGCTCTTGCTCCAGCAGGCGTGCGGGCACTGGGGCAAGCGCGTGCTCTTGATCGATGGGAAGCGCCTCGCGCAGGTGCCGCACGCGCAACAGCACGGCCTCGTCCGCGCGCTGGTCCGCGAGCTGCGCCTGCTCGATGCGATTCCGGTGCTCGGTGATCTCGACGACGCCGTGAACCTCGAGGCCGACAAGGACGAGCTGCCCGCGTTCTTCCAGACCCTCGTCGACGAGTGGGGCGGCCCCGTGGCGATCACGATCAACCGCGAGCGCATGCCGCGCATCCACCAGCGTCCGATCGTGCACCTGGTCCTGGAGGTTCCCGGGCTCCACGTGCGCACGGCGATGTGGCAGCAGGTCGTGCCGTCGCTCGAGACCGCCGACGCCGAGAGCCTGTCGGGGCGCTTCGCGATCCCCGGCGGCATCATCGTCGCGGCGGCGCAGGCCGCGAGTGCCGGTCGCATGCCCGATGCCGGTCCGCCGCGCGGCGAGGACCTCGCGCACGCCGTCGCGGGTCAGCTGCACCAGCGGATCTCCCGCCTCGGCAAGAAGCTCCCCACGCCGTTCGATATCGACGACCTGATCGTCGACGACGACACGCGCAGCGCGCTGCACGAGATCACGGCGGCGGCGAGCCAGCGGCGGAGGATCCACGATCACTTCAAGCTGCGCGGCGCGCAGGGCATCAGCGTCTTGTTCTCGGGGCATCCCGGCGTGGGCAAGACGATGTCGGGCACGGTGCTCGCGAAGCGGCTGGGTCTCGATATCTACGAGATCGATCTCTCGCAGGTGGTCTCGAAGTGGCTCGGCGAGACGGAGAAGAACCTCTCCGACGTGTTCGACGCGGCCGAGCCCGGGCACGTGGTGCTGCTGTTCAACGAGGCCGACTCGCTGTTCGGCAAGCGCACGAGCGACGTCAAGAGCAGCAACGATCGCTACGCGAACCTCGAGACGAACTATCTCCTCCAGCGCCTCGAGCGCTTCGGCGGTCTCGCGATCCTGACCACGAACCTGACCTCGGCGATCGATCAGGCCTTCAAGCGCCGGTTCAGCTACGACGTGTTCTTCAGCTTTCCGAGCCCGGAGATGCGCGCCGAGCTGTGGCGACGCACGCTGCCGGAGCGCGCGCGCTCGGCGGCCATCGACTACGACCAGCTGGCCGATACGTACGAGCTCTCGGGCGGCTTCATCAAGGTCGCGTGCGAGCGCGCGGCGTACGTGGCGGGGGCGAACAACGTCGAGATCGACAACGCGCTCTTGCGCCAGACCGTCGAACGCATGTATCGCGAGCGCGGAAAGGTCAGCACCGCCGGTAGGCTCGAATGACGGATCTCGAAGAGAACAAGCGCGGGCTCCTGACCAGGAAGCAGACCGAGCTCTTGCTCGGCATGCACCCGCTCTCCGGGGGCGTGCTGATCGTGCTGCCGATCTTCGCCTTCCTCTTGATCGGCTTCGCGATGTACACGCGCCTCGAGGTCGATCCACCGGAGCGGCTCGCGGTGTTCGGCCTGCTCGCCGTGGGGATCCCCGCCGCCATCATCTTCGGCATCCGCCGCTCGGTGGGTCGGATCCGCGCCGAGATCGAGGACGGTCGGCTCGAGCGGTTCGAAGGCGAGATCACGCACGTCCAGCCGTCGAGCATGGGGAGCCGCTGGGGCTACCTCGTCGTCGGCGGCCGGCACCTCTCGATCGCGAACGCGATGTTCGATACGAAGCGCAAGGACGTGGTCGGCAAGGCCGTCACCGCGTACGTGCTGCCGAAGTCGCGGATCGCGATCGCCTTCGATCCTCCCCCATGACGGCAAAGGTCGCCATAGCGCTCGCGCTCGCCTGCACCACGCCGGCATGCACGCTGGCCGCGATCGGCGCCACCAGCACCACCATCCGCCTCCACAACCTCCGCGTCGACGACAACGAGGAGTGGAACTACGGCTGGCCGCTCCTCATCAGCGGGCTCACCGGCCTCACCATCGACATCATCTACCTCTACTTCACGGAGCGGATGTGGTCGAAGCCGATCAATTGATCCGCGTCGACTGGGGCGAGCTCGCCGCGATCGAGCCGCGTCCGGACGAGGTCGCCACGCACGCGACGGTGCTTGCCCGGGCTTACAACGATCCGCACAACGCCCCGCTGCTCGGCCACACGCAGCTCCTGACCGAGCAAGACGTGCGCGAGGTCTACGAGTCCCTGTTCGACCGCACGGCGCGGCCGTTCTTGCTGTTCGAAGCCGGCGAGCTGGCCGGCGATGGCGACATCCGCAGCATCGAGGACGGCGCCGGAGAGTTCGCGTTCCTGATCGCGGCGCCGAGCGCCCAGGGCAAGGGGCTCGGGACGCGGTTCGCGACGATGATCCACGCGTTCGCGTTCACCCACCTGCCCGTCGAGCGGCTCTACGCCTCGATCGTTCCGGAGAACACGGCGTCGCGGCGGGTGTTCGAGAAGCTCGGCTACCGCGTGGATGACTCGCCGCCCGCGCGCGACTTCGCCGACGAGGGCGACGTGGTGATGGTGATCGACAAGGCGAGTTTTCTCGCTCGGCACGCGGCGGCGATGGCGCAGATCCGTATCGCGGTGCGATAGTCCGCGCATGGCCACAGCGTCACAGGTGCTCACCGGGCTCGTCGCGTTTCTGCACCTGTACTTCCTCGTCCTCGAGATGTTCCTGTGGGCCACGCCGTTCGGCGCGAAGACGTTCAAGCGTCCGCTCGCGGAGATGGAGTCGCAGAAGGTGCTCGCCGGAAATCAGGGCCTGTACAACGGCTTCCTCGCGGCCGGCCTCGTGTGGACGTACTTCGGCGATCCGGCGCTGATGTTCCAGGTCCGCGTGTTCTTCCTCGTCTGCGTGGTGATCGCCGGCGCGTACGGCGCCGCCACGGCCTCGAAGACGATCCTCTACGCGCAGTTCATCCCCGGCGCGCTCGCCCTCGGCGTCACGCTGGCGGCGCGCTACGCCTGAGCTCGTCCTCGGGATCGTGGATCACGATCCGGATCCCGTGCTCGTTCGGCTCGATCGGATGACCGCGGCGACGCGCGAGCTCGCCGGTCACCGCCGCGCCGAAGAAGAACACCTGGGCCGAGTAGTGGACCCAGAGCAGTAGCAACACGATCGAGCCGCCGGGTCCGTAGACCACGCCGAGCGCTTTGTGACCGAGGTACAGGCCGATCAGCGTGGCGCCGATCGAGAACAGCACCGAGGTCACGAGCGCACCGCGCCAGGCATCGCGCCACGCGAGCTTCGCATCGGGCAGGAGCTTGAACAGCGCCGCGAACATCAGCGTGGTCGTGACGAGCGAGATGACCATCTCGCCGGCGCGCAGGATCACGTGGCCGAGCGTGTCGTCGAGGACGTGCGTGGAAGCGGAGAGGATCGTCTTCACGATCACCACGGCGATGATCAGCACGCCGACGAACAACACGAGGAGCAGGGAGAGTCCGCGCCGCCTCAGCTGCAGCCGCCCCTTCCCCTTCAGGCCCTTGCCCGACTTCGGCGAGATCTCCCACATCTGATCGAGCGCGCGCTTCATCTGGCTGAACAGGCGCGTCGACGCGTAGATCAGGACGATGATCCCGAGCACGTGCGCGAGACCGCTGCGCGGGGCGCTGGATGCGCGGTCGAGCAGCGAGAAGATCGTGGTGGCGCCATCCACACCGATCCAGCGCGAGAGGTCCTGCATCACGCTCGCGCGACCGAGGTCGTTGCCGATCACGATGCTCGCGAGCCCGAGCGCGATGTAGAGCATCGGCGCCACCGAGAGCAGCGCCGAGAACGCCACCGCACTCGCGAGCATCCGGCCACCGTGGCGCGAGTACGAGCGACCCGCATCGACGATAAGGCTACGAGCCGCCCGGAACACGCAGCCGATCATAAGCCCGTGGGGGTGGCCGCGGAGGGCGCGGGCACTTCCGTGCACGTTTTGCCGCGGAGGCGCCGGCACTTCTGTGCACGGATTGCCGCAGAGGCGCAGAGTACGCTGAGGAAAAATTGGACCTGTCTCGTAGCTCGGTGGAGATCTCGGTACCTCCGTCAGGGAGAGTGCGCGTTCTCGACCCTGGATCCGCGACGCGTCCAAAAACTCCTCAGCGTACTCTGCGCCTCTGCGGCCAATCACAGCACGGCAGTGCCAGCGTCTCCGCGGCGGATCACGCGAATATCACGAAGTGCCGTGACCGCGACGGCCACCTGGTGGACGTCCGTCGCTGAACCACCAGTCCAGTCCGTAACCTCGCGTCCCGCCGTCAGGCAGGGGGCGGCACGGTGGTCGCATCTTCCGGCAGCATGCTGCTCGCGCTCCTGGCCCTGATTCCGCTGCTGGTGCTGACGTACCTCCTGTTCTACGGCGGCTTCTCCGGCCCCATCGACTGGCTGATGCACACGCAGCGGCACCTCCGGCGCGATCGCAAGGTGGTCGCGCTGACGTTCGACGACGGCCCCGATCCGGTGCGCACGCCCGCGCTGCTCGACGTGCTCGCGGCGGCGAACGCGCCCGCCACGTTCTTCTTGCTCGGCGACGCGGTGGAGATGCACCCCGATGTGGTCACGCGCATGGCGAGCGAAGGGCACGAGCTCGGCAATCACACGTACTGCCATCGCTACCTCCCGCTCGCCCGGTCGCGCAGCGTGGAGCGCGAGCTCGCGAAGACCGACCTCGCGATCGCGAAGGCGACCGGCCAGGTACCGAAGGTCGCGCGTCCGCCGTGGGGTGGTCGCTCGCCGTGGACGGTGCGTGCGTTCGCGCGGCTCGCGAAGCGCCTCGTCCTGTGGGACGTGAACAGCTACGACTGGAAGGGCGCGCCGGCGAGCGACGTGGTCCAGCGCGTCCTCGAGCGCACGCGGAACGGCAGCATCATCCTCATGCACGAGGCGCGCGATGGCGGCGAGCAGACGATCGAAGCGGTGCGCCAGCTGATCCCGGCGCTGCGCGCGCGCGGTTACGAGCTCGTCACGGTGAGCGGCGCGTCGGCGAGGTGAGCGATCACCGGGCCGTGGTCGCTCGTGCCGACGTCGCGGTAGTGCTTGCACGTGACATCACCGCCGACGAGCGCGCGGTGCGCGGCGATGTAGTCGAGCCGCCAGCCGATGTTGCGCTCGCGCATGTTGCGCCACGGCGCCCACCACGTGAACAGGCGATCGTTCTCCGGCTCGACGTGGCGGCCCACATCGACCAGGCCGTGCGAGAGCAGCTTCTCGATCAGCACGCGCTCCGGGGCTGACTGCCCGACCATGTTCTTGCGGAGCACCGGATGCACGTCGGCGAACGTGCGCGCCACGTTGTAGTCGCCGCACAGGACGAGGTGCTTGCCCGCGAGTTCGAGGGCGCCGGCCCACGCCTCCATCTCCTCGAGGAACTGCATCTTGGCGGCGAAGTCCTTGCCGCCGTTCGGCACGTAGACGCTCGCGAACACCATCGTGCCCACCTCGGCCACGACGATGCGATTCTCGAGATCGAACGGCGGGTGCGTGAACACGGGAACATCGCCGAACGTCTTCTGGCGGAGCATGAGCGCGACGCCGGAGTAGCCACCCGCGCCGTGGAAGTGCGCGTGGTACCCGGCGACGTTCGCGACCGGCTCGGGCACCTGCGCCGGTGACGCCTTGATCTCCTGCAGGCAGATCACGTCGGGCTCTTCGCCGTCGATCCAGTGCAGGAGCTGCGAGGACCGCGCGCGGATGCCGTTGACGTTCCAGGTCGCGACCTTCACGGCCGCTCTGATAGCACGCTCCTAACCGAGCGCGAGCTCGCGGCGCTCCTGGATGCGCGGCAGGATCTGCTCGGCGGCGCGCTTCGCTTCGTCGCGGATCCGCGCGTGCTCGAGGAGCAGGTGCGTGATCGGGTACGTCACTCCGGTTTCTTCTGGGACCGTGACGAGCAGCTCGAACGAGCCGTGCGTCCAGTCGAGCAGCGACATCATCACGGCGCGCGACGGCGCGGGCGGGCCGGAGGCGCCGGCGGCGATGATGCGGCCATCGAGGACGTCGATCCATGCTGTCTGCGCACCGAACAGCACGAGCCGACCACTCTTGCGCTCGTGCTCGAACATGGTGAGCAGCGCCGGCAGCTCGATGTCGGCGAGCGAGCCGCGCAGCGCCACGCGCTCGGTGACCACCGGTTGCGCGCGCGGGAGGCGGCGCGCGCGGGCGACCACCTCGACCGCGGTGAACGGCTTCGCGATGAAATCCATCGCGCCGGCCTCGAAGGCGACGTCGATATCGGAGGGCTGCTCCGAGGTGATGATCACCGGCACCATCGCGAGCGTCGGATCGGCGGCCATCTCCGCCATCACGCGGAGGCCGTCCATCACCGGGAGGTCGCGCTCCACGAGCACCACGTCGGGAGTCCGGCGCATGCAGGCGGCGAGGACCTCCATACCGGTGGTCGCGATCGCGACGGTGCAGCCCGCTTCGTCGAGCGCGCACGACATGCGCTCGAGCACGCGCACGGAGCGGTCGGCGATCACGACGTGCAAACCGGCGGGGCGCACGCTGGTGCGGCGCTCGCGAACGATGCGCTCGATCGCGATCTGGAACATGTGGTCCATCGGCGAGAACGCCGACTGGAAGGCGATGCCAACGCCGGCGACGCGACCGAGCGAGCGTGCTTCGGCTTCGGGCAAGCTGTGCGTGACGTTCGCGTGCGCGTACACGCGGCGGCCTTCGTGTGCGATCGCGACCTGCAGCTCGGTGCCGTTCGGGAACGGCGCACTCATCTGCAGGAACATGCCGGTGCGCGAGAGGTCCTGCAGCGAGACCTTTTGCGTCATGCCCTGAGCGGTGATCTCGACGGTGAGGGCCATCGTGTATCGGTCTGCTTGTCTGCGCACGGTGAACCTCAATACGCGAGGTGGCCGGACCACGACTAGCAGAGACTGTTGATGCATCCCCACCCGTACCCGAACCGTGTCAGGTCAGCCGGTTAGGGGCGCGATCCGCCTTACGTTCGCTCGTTCGTCGACGGGGGCACGCGCCCACCCCGCGCGTCGGCGCGCATGGCTACCCGCGTGCGCCGCACCTTGCACGATTGCGCGCGGGCACGCGCGGGCACGCGCCGTGCAACCTGCGCCTTGCCATGAGCCCCTCACTGCGTGAACCGAATCTGCTCGGCCGCGTGCGGAGATACCGCATCGTCGTCGGCATCGATCTCTCCGAGTACGCCGATATCGTGATCGAGCACGCGCTCGATCAGGCCGCGCGCCACGATGCACCGGAGCTGCACTTCCTGACGGTGAAGGAGAAGCGCAAGCCGGCGAGCGACGACATCAAGCAAGCGCTCTGGGATCGCGTGTATCCGGCGCTGCAGACGTTCAATCAGTACGGCACGGAGTGGCGCGCGCGCCTTCACGTTCGGCGCGGCGCTCCCGACGAGCAGATCGCGCTGCTCGCCGACGAGATCCGCGGCGACTTGATCGTGGTCGGGCAGTTCGGCCTGCACAAGCGAAACATTCCGAACCGCGTGCTGCACACGAGTGCGTGCCCGACGCTGGTCGTGGGCATGCCGAGCGAGGCCGATATGTCGCCGCGCTGCGGGATGTGCGCGGCGGTGCGCGAGGACTCCGAGGGCGAGCGGTGGTTCTGCGCGGCGCACGCCGCCGACGCGCAGAAGCTCGAGCACAGCCTGACGCCGATGACGACGTGGTCGGCCGGAGAGCTCGTCTCCGTGGCATCATGATCGGGTGACCGTCCCGTTCGCCGACGAAGCTCGCGATCCTGGTGCGCTGCGTGGTGCACTCGTCGCCACCTTCCGCCGCGTGATGCGGCTCTACTTCCGCGACATCGAGCGGTTCGGCGAAGCCCCCGCGGTGGCCACCCGCGGCCGCGTGTTCGTCTCGAATCACTCGAACGCCCTGCTCGATCCGGTGCTCGTGATGACCGACGCGCCGTGCGCGATCTCGCCGGTCGCGAAGTCCACGCTCTGGAACATCCCCGGGCTCAACTGGCTCCTCGATCGCGCCGGCGCGGTGCCGATCATCCGCAAGAAGGACAACCCCGACAAGGACGCGTCCGCGAACGCGGCCGTGTTCGAGAAGATCGCCGCGCACATCTCCGGCGGCGGAAACATCCTCATCTTCCCCGAGGGAACGAGCCATTCGGATTCGAAGCTCGCGCCGCTGAAGTCGGGCGCCGCGCGCATGCTCGCCGCCGCCACCGAGCGAGGAGGCGTACCTCCGACGTTCCAGGCCGTGGCGCTCGAGTTCGATGCCCCGAGCGATTTCCGTTCGCGCTGCCTGGTGCTCTGGGGCCCCGTGCGCGAATTCGCCGCCGTCCCCGGCGAAGGCGAGGAGAAGATCCGCGCCGCCACCGCGCAGATGGAAGACGATCTCAAAGAGCTGCTCGTCGAGGGCGAGACGCATCAGGACCGCAGGCGCATCGCGCGCGTGGCCGAGCTCCTCGCCGCCGACACCGGTGATCGCTCGATGGGCGGATGGTCCGCGGTCGGCCGCCAGGTCGAGCTCGCCGCCCGCACGCTGCGCACCGTGGACTCGGCGCTGATCGCGCGCGTGGCCGAGCACGTGGACGCGTACTACGGCGAGCTCGAGCGCCTCGGCTTCGACGACGCGCAGATCGCCGGCGGCCCTCCCGCGCCCCTCGCCGCTCCCCTCTCTCCGCTCCGCCGCGCCGCGCTCGCGCCCCTCGCCGCCTCCGGCTTCGCGCTCTACGCGCTCCCCTACTTCTTGCCGCGCTGGATCGCGCGCAAGTCGGATCCCGACGCCACCTCGACGATCAAGCTCGGCGCCGCGCTCGTCGTCTATCCCGTGTGGGCCGCCGGTCTCGTCGCGGGCTCGATGATGCTGTTGCCCCCGCCGCTCTCGTTCGCGGCCGCCGCCGTGGCGCTGACGTCGCCGTTCGCGGCCCTGCGCTGGCTCGATGCGTTGTACGCGCGCAAGCCGCAGCCCTCGTCCGAGGTGCTGGCGCGGCTATCTCGGTTGCGCATCGCGGCGCGGACGGCGATCGACGAAGCGCGCGCGAAATTGCCGTCATAGGTTCAGGCCGGGACGCCGGCGAGGCGCGGCACCTGCGCGACCGGCGCAGCGCGCTCCGGCTTGATGAGCGCGAGCAAGCCACCGACGGTGCCGAGCGCACCGGTCGCGAGCAGCAGCGTCAGGCCGATGCCGCCGTCCGCGCCGGCGGCGCTCTTCAGGAGTGCGCCGATACCGAGGCCGATGAGGCCGAAGAGCAGCGAGAAGAAGCCGGCCGCGCGGCCGAAGCGCTGCTTGGTGACGGCGAACGCGCCGAATGCCGCGAGGAGGATCGCGGGGACGAAGATCGCCATCACGATGCCCTTCATCGCATCGAGGCCCTCCTTCGCCTGCGAGACGGCTTCGCTGTTCATCGCCGCCGCGCGCACGGAATCGGAGTTCACCGCGTCGCCTGCCACCTGCAGGCCCTTGATGATCTGGAACGCGCTCGCCGAACCGGAGTAGTCGGCGCGGTGGATGGTGACCATCGGGAGGAAGAACGCGAGGATGCCGAGGATGCCACCGGCGAGAACGAGGAACTTGCTTGCCTTCATGACCGTGCCTTTCGTGATTTGACGTCGACCCGTCGTGCAGCCAGCGCGCCATCGCGTTCGCTCAGCCGGAACGCCTGGTTACGCAGGCGCGCGGGTCCAGCCGCACCCAACCGGCCGCTACGAGATGGGCCCACGCCGACCCGATCCAGGCGATACTCGGCGGGTGAGGAGCGTGCTGTGGCTGGCGGCGCTAGGCGCCTGCTTCAACCCCTCGCCGCCCGAGGGAGCCGCCTGCGCGAACGGCACCGACTGCCCCGATCCGCTGATCTGCGATCTCGGCGTCTGCGTTCGCGCGCCGCACGACAGCGGCGTCGAGGATGCTCCGATCGACACGGCGATCGACGCGAACCTCTCGTGCGCGTGTGCCGGCGCCGACCTGACCTGCGGCGGCATGCCGCCGGTGACGTGCGCGCTTGGCTGCATGGCCCAGAACCCGGGCGCGCGCTGCCTCGAGGTGGACCCGAGCAACAACGTGGGCATCGCGGCGGCGGCGACGCTGACGACGAACGTCTCGATCAACGCCGGCATCGCGACGTTCAACACCGACACCGGTGCGATCAGCGGTGCGTTGACGCGCGCGGCGGGACCGGGCACCAACGCCGGCATCACGTTCGAGCTCCGCACCACCGGCGCGCAACCGATCGGCGTGTGGACGTTCCATCGGCTCGGCCTCAACAGCGGCGCATCGATCCGCTTCACGGGCGCGCGTTCCGCGGTGTTCGTCTCCGGCACCGACGTCGCGATCGCCGGCACGGTCGATGGTTCGGGCGGCTGCTACGGCGCCGACGCGATGTGCGGTGGTCCCGGGGGTGGCGTCGGAGGTAGCACCGCCGCGGCCACGGGCTGCGGGCCCGGCGGCAAAGGCACCGGCTCCGCGCAGAGCACGAACGATGGCGGCGGCGGCGGCGGTGGTGGACGCTCCGGCGGTGGTGCGGGCGGCATGGGTGGTTCGGACTCTCCCGGCGGTGCGGGAGGCATCGCGTGCGTCGCGGCGACCGCGGAACCGCTCGTCGGCGGCGCGGGTGGTGGCGCCGGCTCGCCGGGGGCGGCCGCACCGTGCAAGGGCGGCGGTGGCGGTGGCGCCTTGCAGATCACCGCCGCGAGCTCGATCACCATCGACGGCACCATCGCGATGGGCGGAAGCGGCGGCGAAGGCGGCAAGCTCGATCCGGCCTTCACGAACGCGGCCGCGGGATGCGGGGGCGGCGCCGGCGGGACGATCCTCGTCGAGGCGCGCACGGTCACGATCGGAGCCATGGGCGTGATCGCCGCGAACGGCGGCGGGGCCGGCGGCGGCGGCTCGCTCGGCCTGTCGGGAGGTCGCGGCGCGAACGCGGGCCTCACGACCGCGCCGGCCATCGGCGGCACCGCGGCGAGCGGCAATGCGAGCGCGGGTGGCGCGGGAGCCGCCGGCGCGATGCCGCCCGGCGCGGGCCCTACCTCCGTCAGCAATGCGGGCG
>Ga0247741_1002171_pt1 | contig 10974 bp, 10 predicted proteins | sample UWRJL213509R2_FD_180945 | JGI IMG/M metagenome (GOLD analysis project Ga0247741, IMG submission 180945) | Plant litter microbial communities from Arlington Agricultural Research Station in Wisconsin, United States - UWRJ-L213-509R-2 | ecosystem: Environmental > Terrestrial > Plant litter >...
ATCAAGCCCGTCCTCGCCAACGTAAGCTCTTCGAAAAGCACCCCGAGCCGTGCCCCCGCCACCACGAATCCCGAGCCCAATGCTCACGTAGAGTAAATTATCTTAGGCACATAAACATCAGAAGAGGCCGTCCCTCTCTTCAAGTTCTTGACGTCTCGGACCTCAATTTTCTTTGCCTTCAACTATGCCTCTAATACACACGTCCGCAACTCGTGTTCCTTCAAGCTTCGTTTACTTTCCTACCCGCTTGCACATTTTCGATTGCATTCGTAGCTCGCCGGTCTAGACTTCCTCCTGTACTCTAGTCATGCCCTCTCACGAATTGTAAATGGGCTTTTGCAACGCTTCTTCGCATCGTTGAAATTTTCAGATGCACCGTATGTGCTAATGTCGTGGTGCGGTCACCGTTCCCACGCACGGATGGTGATATCGTGACGTCGATTGACGAATGTTGTCAAGGACAACCGGGCTTAACTAATTGGGTTACTTGAAACTCGTGGAGCATTCATAGGCGCCCAATACTCCACTACAAAGTCTCTGAGAGTCTCCCACCTCAAGACGCGCGAAACAATGGTAACCTCTCCATACCATCCACGTTTTTGTAGAAGCGGCCGCACGACCGTCTGCGGTACATTTGGTGGTGGTCGTCACATGCAACGTTTCACACAGACCTTCAGCTTCGATAGTCAACGTCAAGCAGCATGGCACTGAGCTTGTGAGCCTCGTGCGCATTCGCTGGTCAACTCGGACGATACCCAGGGTATGGCCCTAATAGTTACCCTTCCTGCGTCGTCCTGGCACGGGAAAGAAAATACAATAGCATTCGCTCCCAGCAAGCGGAATTAAACATACCCACTCTAGTCTCTTCTAATACATCCGACGATCCACGAGGCGGGCCCTGCCTTTCGGGCTTGTGGGCGCTAAAACAATTGCATCCCAATTTCAACGCCGATACCAGTGGGTCGAGGTATCCTCAATGTGCTACCACGAGTCGCCTAGAAGTATAACATTGATATAAGGAGGCGCTTGGGTAGGTCGCGTGGCATGCACATGCTCAGACTACCGTGTGGTGGGGTGTGTGCATTGTACGGATATTATTCCCCGTTCGAACGGCTTAAGCTTTGTTATGAATTCATGCCAGTACTATAGGAAAATGCTATAAATCTCGAGTCCTGATACCCTGTGCCTGTAGGCGGTAAATATAATGAAGCACGTTGCAAGCTTGAGCATCGAACGGGATCATATAGCAAACACCAATAACGGATATACGCCCAGTCCAACCCGGACACATGTCTCTCGCAGAAGTTCAGGAAAACCCCTATGAATATGTAACCATAAGCTTAAATACTTTCGGGGTTAACTAAACGTTACTCCGGGTCCGGAATCATAGAAGAGCCTTTTTGGAACTTCGAGGCCCGAGCACAACAAGAACATAACGACACACATTCGCGAGCGGACCCACAACGGCATCTGTTGAGGCACCAGTATTCGAGTAAGTACAGTGGTAAGGTGCGACGAGCGGGTGCACTCACGGTTCCTTTTTTTCCACCTGGAAGTGTTTTTCTAACATGAGAAGACGCGGAGAACGACAGGGTCCGGAGGACAACACTGTTGAGTTCCTGCGGCTCCAGTGAAATAAAGGACAATAATGAGATTTTCCTTATTTTACGAATCCATCCATTACTAGATGCTTCCTCCCTAGGACCACATGTCTCCGTAGCACTTGCGACTTCATGGAAGTCCCAGCCATGTATATGTACTAGTAGATAGTCTCGCTGGGTAACATTTGATATCAATAAATGGTTCATCAAGGTGTATCAACAAACGAGTTTTTCGTTACATATTCCAGCCGTTTTCATAACGATAGGCGCATCCGACTTTCGTGCGTTTAGGCAGTGTTTGGTGCAATCAACGATTCTGAGGACGGCGGCAGCCTTCCGAAAGCTAAAACTTCTGCCATTTCGAAAATTTGCTTTACGGCTGGTTTCCGGCTTTCGTTGGCGGGCTTCTTGTTTGTGATCCGTATCCTGAGTGGAAAAGTTCGATGCGCCTATCGTTGTGAAAATGGCTGTCATGAAGGATCTGCCCTCGAGCTTCTTACGAATCAGAAAAGGTTATACTATACAATCAAGTATACCTAGATCCTCGGGTCCTAAGTTGTCGATCTGAGGCAGCTGATCGCGTTGTCACAGACGAGGTACGTACAAGCTGAGCATACCTAGCAGTTTCCTTCGTTCAACAGGTATGGGCACCGTAAGACCTATATATGTATCGCTATACGTTTCCGATCATAGCGTACCATTTGTTTCTCGCCAAAGTATATGCCAAGAATATTTACTATGTGATTATTTAAGACGAGACAATCAGATGGTCAAATTAGGCGCCCAAGTGCTTTGTGATTGTATATGATATTCTCTAAACCGCTTCCCAGCAAATTTGACAGCGGCTTCCACCGCTATAATGAATGATGGGTGGCGCAGATGTCTAGTACTACCCTAGTATGCGAACAGGAGGCAACTAATGGTGAGTCAGAAACTTAAGTCCTGCATATACGATATCCCTGTATCTCAACATTTATGGCATTGTCGGGGTGTCAGTCTGCAAATATATGGATGTCCAGAGGAATAACTCGTTTGTTGTCACTGTCAATCTGCGCTGGCATGCCCTGATGAGGCTGAGACGTGGACTTAGTGCTTCTGGGTTGTACTCGGCCCTGCCAGTGTTCAGTGAACAGAAAATATAGGTTTACATCCCCAGACACAGCCTGGCCCAACTGTCCATGGGTTCTCACTGCCAACCGGTACTGGTAATCGACGTTTAACCTCCGCTCTGTCTTGAAGGCCTCAGATTATGGCCTGAATAGTGTTGCTGTTCCCAGGAGCCGCAGCGCTGTCAATTCAGTCGGTAGTTCGTGGTGCACGAAATAACGAGCAATCTACAGAGGCGCAGTCGCCGAGTGACGTGTTAGGCCTACTTTCAGACAGACATCTACATATCAATTGGTCCATCATTGCTTGAGAGGTGGTGGACACGTTATGGACACGTCGCCTCCGAGTCTAAACCACACAGACTCGGAGATGATCAATACACTCGATCTTATAAGAATGAGGCGAGAAATTTGTGGAGAGCATAAGAAAACCAATCTCACGGACCGTTCCGAGTCACATCGCAATAAGATAAGACAGAGCAACCTCGACGAAGAAAGGCGCTCTGCGCCTCCACCTCTGCAATCATACCCCATGCAACCATCCATTCGTCCCCCAGGCACGGCAGGTAGTCCTGAACCAGGAAATATGGTCATCAACCCGTTCGTTGATGTCAACATAAATATCCAGATGAGTCGAGGTGCGAGCTTTTACTTTGCTGCCTTGCTAGTGGGTCATGCACATTGTTAGAGGTTTGATTAAATTAAGATGATTTCTTGCACAGTTTGCGCTTTCTTTTGCGCTATACAAGATATTTGCCTGGGGAGATCTTTGCATCCCATTTGTCATTGCGCTCGTCGGTTATCTGATCCTAGCTCCAATCGACAAGAACAAACTCCGTGGCTCGTCTAAAGCAAGGCCGCTGGCACTCTGGGTCGCGAGATTGTTGGCAGCTGTCGGGTTGTTGCTCGTATTAGGAGGCGCTATCGGCTTTACAAGAGTGGTGAGTCTGCTCGTACTTAGTAATGACCATAACACTCTGACATTTACCCGTAGCTGATACTCTATGCACGGCCAAAAGACGATAGATATATTCCCCCAGGGAAACTTCGTGATTGCCTGGTAGGACTTGGAGGAAGGGATCCGCCGCCCAATGAAGCGTGTATTAGTACCGGTTAGATTTAGAAATGGGCACAGATACTCAGAAATTTGAGGTGCCCAATCTGTTTCATTGAAGTTTCAGCGACTTGAGTTTGGTCAGCTTCGGCTGCTTGACTTTCTTCAGCGTTTGTCACTCTCTAGCTCTCGAGCTCATCATAATTCGACTAAATCGCTCAGATTCGCCACTCTTTGCCCACCGCGCATCAAGGCATAGACGGTTCTATAAGAGTTGTACCAGTAGCCGTCGCAACGCAGGTGTAGTCATTGAAAGCACTCTACTCGGACTCTAATTCTATGATGGTTGTTTTCGTTGCATATCCGAATGAAGGATCTGCGATCAATTTCTTTTAGGTAAAAATATGTTATAAGATTTATACTAGATCCTGGAGTCGTAAGTCGACCCAACAGAGCTAATCACTTTGCCATTAAGCAGGTACACTGAGCCTGAGTATACCGGGCAGCATCCATTCATCTAGCTTTGCGCTTGCTCTTTACCCGATGCAGCAGGGTATAGACAGCTCTACAAGCACAAGATCCTGGATGGTGCGCTCCATCCATGAAGATGAATTTAAAGTCCGCGGCGACTTATAGACAGATACTAAGGGTCGCGAGTCGCGACTTGATACTTAGACCGAAAGGCCTCAGACTTGGTGAAATTTACAACAACCCAACTATCTGGGGGATAAGGGTGATTATGATGTGCACAGATGAGGGTGGCCAATTTGTACAGTAAGGTGTAGGGTACGCTTCAGGTAAATGCGGTGTGGAATCTGCTCAAATCCAGTTTCCCCGACTGCGAGAGTCTAATGAGTATGACATTCGGTTAGAAAATGACAGCCGTTTATGACCGACAAAGCACTGAACACATATCCGGGGGTGGAAGTAAGTACCGCCAACTGTCGTGCCTCGTATGAGTGATACAACCGAGTTGCTATTGAGGGGAATGGAAACTTGCCCCAGTTCTCTTTTTTTTTTTGATCGCCGATTAGATATGTTGCGCAAAACCCTCAAACGATGTGCACTCGGCCCCTCTGTCAAGTTGCGTTAACGGCCTTGACACCAAATGCACAAAGCAAGATGTGAAGCAATGGTGCAACAACTCGGACACATTGGCCGGACGGCAGCTGTTTACATTGATGCATATTGATGAGTGATTGAGCGTTTGCAGTCGATTTGATCCTCAACGTTTTGCATGACGTGCATCGGGGCGACTACCTCCATCCGCATGAAGGTACCCAACCAAAAACTCCACCAATGCAGATATTTCTGAACGAACAAAGCAAGACTGTCTGGCGTGCATCAAGTCAGGCCTTTGGAAATTTTAGGAGCGAGACGGGCATGGATGCCGAGCTTGAGGCTAAGTATATCTGGTGTGAGGCACTGATGTCTGCTGCGAATTGAGGAGACCAGGGCTCGGCCAACTTGAACATGGCTGATACATACATCGTGCACCAGCTTATTGGGCCTGCTTGGTTTATAGCTTCAGTTCGATCTCACAGGTGCTGATACACGTCTACTCGTTGATTGTTGATGGAACTAGCTTGACCTTGTTTATTCAACTCCATTATCAGCTAATGTGCTCCAAGAAGCGCCCGGAGTTGGTCTGGCCGCCTGGGAGTGCGGCTCTAGAGATAGTCGTGTTTAGCAGGAAAGACTTGTACCTAGCAGCCGTCACAACGCAGGCAGCAGGCGGTTGTAAATCTCAAGCGCCGAAATAACCCCACACTCTAATTCCATGGTGGCTGATCTTCGTTGCAAATCCATCAAGGATTTACGCTCACACTTCTTACGAGTGAGAGGGGGTTATACGGTCGATCTTGGAGTTGTGAGCAGTTACTCCGACACTGACCTTGTCGTACTTGTAGATCAGCTGAGCATACCTGGCAGTTTCATTCCATCTAGCCTTTTCTTCAGGTTATCATGATGGGTGTTTCAGGCGTAGATAGGTACGACTATCTTCTGATTTTAGTGTTCACACGTCAATTTCTCCCCGAGGTGTCTGCCATGAACACTTGCTACAGTATATGATTGTTTGAGAACAGACATTAAGATGGATTAATTAGGCGCTCAGGAGTCTTCTGATGGTATGTGTCGCCACTGGGATTTCCTCCACCGGCTTCGACAGGCATGATACTTGATTGAGAAGTTTATGACTGATGGATAATGGCGAAATCGTCTAATACCTTAGCCGAACTGGTGGCAATCCGCATAGATGCCCCAAAATGTAAGTGTTGTACACCCCATACTACCTAAATCTCGTTACCGACTGCCAGCGACGTGTAAATTCTAGATATATGTATATATTCAAAGGGAGAATTCGTTTGTTTAAATTACAGCCCTGTGGCATGTCCTGAGAGAAGAGGTTGACATATCCGGGTTCCTCTCGGATTTGACGAAGATCAGTGTATAGACAATGTCAGTTGAAAATTTCCCTGACTTGAACGATAGAGTATAGGTACCTAGTTTGTTTGATTTAATTCCATCAACTTAGGTCGGTCAGCGTTGAGTACTTGGAGTCTCGACAGCTCATACCGTCAGTTTTCCGAGCTCCTCAATGCGTTTCCACCAAACGTCAGAGCCGCAGCTCTTTCTGACCGCGCAGCATTGGCACGCACGATTCCACAAGAGTTTGGATCGTGTGGTTCATCCTCGTTCATCGTCAAGACAAATTTGAAGTCCGCGATGACCTGTCCTCTTGGCCATCAAATCGTTTCGGAATATCTGAATTAGGGAATGAACACAATAAGACATGGCTGAGACCCAGGGTCGTCGCGTGACTTAATGAAAATTACAACAACCCGACCTAGAGGGGATGGTATGACACTCCGATTACGTTTCCAATCGAGGGTGTAAGGTACGAAATAACGGTGGGGTGTCCAAGAACAAGGAGGCGAACTTCAAGTAAATATATTATCACTACAATGGTGGTAGATTCGCTCACACTTCAGTTTCCCTGGCGAAATTCTGAAGCGTATGTCATTCATTTGGAAAATGGCAGCAATTCATGACCGACAAAGCAATGAAAATGTATCTGCCTCCGACGAGTGATATCATTGAGGACAATGAAGTGAACATTGACTTTTTCAGGCCCCAAGATAATTTTGATCACTCATTGGAGGTAGAGCTGTCGCACAAGGTCCTCACTGATGTGCATTTGGTCCCCTCTGTCAAGCCGCCTTGACGACCACGGAATGCACAAGTGACAAAGCAAGATACGGAGAAAGGTGCTTGGACAGCAACGGTACCGGTGAAATGCTGGTCCTCAGCGTTCTGCATGAAGTGCATCAGTGTACTGTAACTACCTCCATCCGCATGAAGGCAAGAGCTCCACCAACGGCACGTATATTTCTGAACAAGCAAATACACAAGTCAGGCCTTTATAAATTTCAGTAGCCATGAACGCCGCAATTGAAGACATACATGAGCGTACATTGACGCCTGTTCGGGTGAGGAGACCCGGGCTCGGTCAACGAGGCTGAACTGATGCTTACATTGTTCACTAGTTGTGGTGATTGATTATCGATGGAACTAGTTGGCCCTTGTTGGCGACGGGTTTTTGCAGTTCCTGCATCAACAAAGCGCCCAACATTGACCGGGAATGGTGTGGGGTTTGGATAGCCGTAGTAAGAAGCAGGCGGATCCAAAATTTCAAGCGCCGCCACGCAACTCCCTAACTCTATTTCGTCCCGTGAGTCCGTTTTTGCATATTACTACACGGTCAACTTGAAGGAGAAATCTTACTAATAGCTGTTACCACGAGACTGATACCCGTCTGGATGACCTCCTTGGGTTAAGCTCCTTGTCAGTCACAAGGTCGAGCAGACGTTTCGGGAGCTTCGAAAGTGCGTTATCTCAAACTCGTCTGCGTACTAGTCCATCGCGCTAATTCACTCATGTTTGTCTAGATTCTAACACCGAACTTCGGGAGAGCCTTACCTTAATCGAGCACGACCACGAGCTATACTTATCCGACAAGAAGCAGAACTGAACTGAGAACTATGGAGCCTCGATTCAATCGGCTGGTACTTTTAAGCTATTAATACGTGGCATTAGATCCTTTTTAATGGACGGATCCATTTTCTGTTATCTCTTCCTGTAGTTGCCCTCCTCTCTGCGAGCACCCAAGAAACATGTCGGAACACCAAGAGAAGATTGACTACCATGGTGGTAGCAGTGATGCTGGATCTCAAGTTGCCATCTACGAGCGCCCGAAAGGCCTCAAGGGCTTCTACTACCATCCTATCACCCAAGTAGTCATGCTGGGATTCGTATGCTTCATGGGCCCAGGTACGTTTGACCAAGCGATGGCGAGCAAGATGTGATAATCAAGATTCTCAAAGGACTGTTCAATGCTCTCAACGGTTTGGGGGCAGGGGGGCAGGTTGATGCTACAACGGGTGCAAATGCAAATACTGCACTTTACGCTACATTTGCTGCAGGTGCATTCTTCTCGGGGTATGCGCCCACCCTCAGCTAGTTGAAAATCTCTGACCTCTGATGTCTCTACTCAGCTCGGTCAATAACATGATCGGATCTCGACTTACACTACTCCTGGGCACGACTGGTTACTCCCTATATATCGGTGCATTCCTGTATGTTTCTATATCTCATCGACTATCACCTATACGCTGATCTGGGAACTTTAGTGCAATGAATATCCACCCCAAGGCCGGGGCTTTCGTCATTGCTGCAGGAGCCATCCTTGGAATTTGCGCTGGTCTCTTGTGGACCGCTCAAGGTTCATTGATGTTGGCATATCCAACTGAAAGCCAGAAGGGTAAATTCATTGGTATCTTCTGGGCCATCTTCAACTTGGGCGCTGTCGTTGGTGCGTGTGTTTCTTTGGGGCAGAATTTTCATTCTACGGTCAGAATCTCAGTTGTTTCAACCCTGTAATTGGCTGATCAACTTTTGTATTCACAGGCGAACTCCGTCGGCAATGGCACCTATGTTGGTCGACTGGTCAATGACATCCACGCCTACTCTGACTCGAGTCTAATCTTTAGATCGGCTTCCTCATCCTCACTTTGATCGGTGTCGCAATTCCTATGTGCATGGCCGATCCAAACAAGATGATTCGTACCGATGGAACCAAAGTTGCTACTGAGAGGCATCCATCCTGGAAGGTAGAATTAATGGGACTCTGGTTGACGCTTGTTAGCGATCCAATGGTCATCCTTCTTTTCCCCATGTTCCTGGCTTCGAATTGGTTCTATACTTGGCGTAAGCGTCTTATCTTATTTCTGAAGTGTTTCATATAATCAAAGAACTTTATTTAGAATTCAACGATTATAACAATGCAATCTTCAACATCCGCGCTCGTTCACTGAACAACTTGGTCTACTGGCTCTCACAGATTGTGGGGTCAATTGTCATTGGAGCTCTTCTTGATAAGGATGCCATTTCCCGTCGCGTGCGCGCATTCAGCGGTTGGGTTGTCCTCTTTGTCATGGTCTTTGTCGTCCACATTTGGGCCTACTTTTATCAGAAGTGCGCAGTCCCCCGCTTTTTAGAATTCATAACTAACCTCCAGATTAGGCAATACACCCGAGCAACTTATCCTCCAGACGCTCCTAAGATTGATATCTACGATCATGGCTACGCTGGAAGAATCTGGATGTACATCTTTTGTGGCCTCCTCGACGCGATGTGGCAGACGACCGCGTATTGGCTCATGGGTGCGATGTCGAATGACCCTGCCAAGTTGGCTCACTTTACAGGTTTCTGTAAGTCAATTCTGATTTTAGCTACCTCGGGTGCATTGGTGTATTGACGATAAAAATCAGATAAATCCATTCAATCGGCAGGTGGTGCAGGCGCGTGGAGACTGGACGCTGTGAAAACACCGTGCGTGTCTATACATATCCTATCACGACTTTATCTGACATCCTACTATCTTTCACCTGACAGATTCATGAATATCTTTATCTCCACTTGGGTATTGCTCGTGGCGGGACTTGTGTTCACTCTTCCCATGATCCATTTGCGTGTGAAGAATCATACTGAGCTCGCTGATGAGACCCTGTAAGATATTCAACTTATCTAATCGTGTGCTTCGAAAATATGCTGATTTTTCTTTTATCATCAGGATGCGCATGGATGACTCCGGTCATATAATCGATGCCGATCAGGTTGCAGCGAAGAAAGAAGGCCCGGCCGAGAAGTAGGGCCTCGATAATGAACATCCTACGATATCTGAATTTGAATTTGAACATTGTAATGATTTTGGGTTGGTCTCGGGTACAAAGGTGCTCAGCAGAAAACATCCCTAGAGGTTGACGTGCAATGCACTATGGAGGACACGACCGAACGACAGACTGGTGTGTTACCTCATTGCTCACCCAAGGCGCGACGATCTTTCACTGAATTGAGATGGTTGGCAATGGTTGAAAAATCGAGGGAGACTGCTTTTGAGGCACGTGTCAGCGTCTTGATGGAGTAAAGCGAGATAGAAGCCAAAAAGTGGACATGCGTGAAACCCATCCGTACTTCATGAATTTCTAATCATATACTCACTGGTAAAGCCTGGCAGCGAGAAATTTGACATTCATTGAACACCTCACTCGCTCATTTAATGATTGTTTGTGCTGCTGGGAGGTTTTTTTCTAGCCGGAACTTACCAACACAAGGCTTTCAAGCATTTGAAGGCGCTAACAGCGTATGTAGCATTGTGTAACAACGCGAGTGGATTCAAACTCAGCGACACCAGGACCACGCGCTCTAGTGGTTGCTTCTTCCATGTCCCAACGATGGTTCCGTCCAGCTGTCTGCATCATTCTGGAGATACCCATATGATATTCATGTCCGACCCCATGTTGAGATGCTCAAACTAGATGGCTATATATGCAGACCCGAACAGAACAAAGCTTTGGCTCCTTTTGCTGCTGCACCTCCTCCAAGCTTCTAGCTTTGCGATCCAGCTATGTCCGAACCAGTTGTCGAACACGAGAAAGGATATCGAAGTGGCGGCAGCGATGACTCTGGCTCACAGGAGGCTGTTTTTGAACGCCCCAAGGGTTTCAAAGGCTTGTACTCGCATCCTGTCACTCAGGTGAGTGTTGTTCGGCTTTTACTTCAGTGGTCTGGCTCAAGTTTAGTAGACGGTAATGCTCGGTCTGGTCTGCTTCATGTGCCCGGGTCTTTTCAACGCCTTGAACGGTTTCGGTGG
>Ga0247741_1002173_pt1 | contig 10970 bp, 10 predicted proteins | sample UWRJL213509R2_FD_180945 | JGI IMG/M metagenome (GOLD analysis project Ga0247741, IMG submission 180945) | Plant litter microbial communities from Arlington Agricultural Research Station in Wisconsin, United States - UWRJ-L213-509R-2 | ecosystem: Environmental > Terrestrial > Plant litter >...
AGTGTATGGTGTCCCCAACCAAAAAATGGGCACAAACGACGAAAAAAAGTACTCACCATCAATAATCTCCGTATGATGCGTCGACGCCGATACCAACGAGCAGTGGGCGTTGATGTCTCCTCTCTCTCGCCGACATAGTCCCCACCTCATCATAAAGCTCTCGATCGTCCAATGAGTTCGGTGCATACGAGATGGAGCTCCATCGCGTTTATTGGGTTGAGTTGAGTTGGGTAAGACGCTGGCCAGTCAGTCAATGGTATTATTGCATCGGACTCGTGTTCAGTTGGCCGTCTGGCGGATGGGGGCAGCGGAGGGTTGAAAAAGCCCAGCCAGCGATAGGAGGAAGAGAAGCCAAACATCACGGATGAGACAGAGAGTCGAGGTCAAGTGCCTCAGGAGGACTGGGTAGTTATAGAGGTAGATGAGGGAAATTGTGACGGTAGTGGTCGTGAGTCGTAGCCAGACGAAAGAGGTGGACAGACAGTGCTGGCAGGCTTCAGCGCCGGACTGTACAGGTGTTCTTGAGTTCGAGCTTGAGAATGACTGACGAGATGCGGTGGCCAGCAACGGGCTTCACAGCTTTTCCGCGGATGTCCTGTCCATCGCCGACGCGTCCGCATCAACGCATCATTGACGTCATCTTCTCCTCCTCCTCGCCCAACAACCATCCGCCCCTCGTTATCAGTGCCCTCAGGCTCCAACCCAGAGCCGAACGGCGCGCCACCCTGAGTCTGGAGGGACGTGCCCGCGTGCCCTTCCATCCATGCAAGTCCCCTCCGAACAATCGACCTGAGCCCATGCAGTGACCCAGACCGACAACCACCCAGTGCACAAGATGTCCTGGCCCACAACTCCTCTCTCTCACTGATTCTGCCTAACCGACGCCAACGCGATTATTCACAACGTTCCTGGCATCTATACTGCGTCCCCCGCCGGTCGCTGAAGGTTGTTGAGAGGCTGCACCAGTTTCCCTGACACCTCCTGCCCACCAGCAAGTTCCATCGAGGATTGTTGGGTTCCACAGATGAGACTAGGCAAAAGGGGGAGTTCGTCGTCGCGGTAGTCTAAAGGTATTGGTTAGCATGGAAGATGGGATGGCATTAGTACGACATACCCGATATTATCGACGGTCTCGTTGTGGACGTCCAAAATAGCACGAGGATTTGGACTATGTTGAAGTTCCTCTCGCCACGCTGGTCGTCCTACTCTTCTCTGGGTATAGGATTTGTCGAAGGAGGGGAGATACGAGGACCTCTACCTCAATAAAGATAGCAGACAACATAGCGAGTTACGACGAGCTGGACAGAAATAGTTAGTTACAGGCATGAGGAAAGAATGATGAGACGTACAATTGGAATCTCATCCACTTTGAAGGAAGTTGGTGGTCGATGTTGATGCCAGAGGTCAACATCAAACATTAAGCACCAGGGGTTGGGAAACCAGGACCTAGAACGAGATTGAAGCCAGCTTTTCATCGTAAGTCGAGCCATGAGTGACGATGGATGTTGGAGACATATTTCGGCCGACCATCGGTTGTTTCAGGCAACGGTGTCACGAAGGTTGAGCTTGAGCTTAACCATTCGAAACTTGGCGCCTGCGTAGTAAAACTTCGGTTCCCGAAGGCTAGATGAGCCAACAGTCCCTTCAAGCGTCGAACTGAGGTGGAAGAAATATCGAAAAGTTGATATCGAGGAGGTAGCGGGGTCTGCCGACCAATTAACCAGCTTTCTGGAATCGATGCTTGAATTTTGACTATAAGCTTGAACCTAGAGAATACTAATCGATAATGTAGAGTCGAGAACTGAGAAAGCTTCAACCAAGAGCCACTGTCAATTCTCGAATCGGAATTATTGTCTGCATAAGGGCACATGACCCGGATGGACGGGCCGGTAGAACGATGTCCAAATATCTCGAGCGACTCTCTGAGCTCTCGAGTCTCGACCGATGTCTCTGTCCAGCTCAGTCAAGGCCGAAGGAATAGACTCCTCTATGAAGCAGCTCGAAAATTTCTACTGGAATTTACTTGAATTATTCGCTCTGGACACTCGCGCACCACCTCAATTAACCTCGACAGTCCACGCTGACCAGACCAGGATTAACGCCATGCAAAGATTACATAGACATGTTGGTGTCACCGTAGGTCTCTCGTGGCATCTTATTCGATTGTGATCAAGCACTACTTTGGAATGGGGGACTCAGCCTCCTGCCAGTGCAAAGCTATGTTCAACTTGGGTGTGCGAATTTCTCTGACAGTCGCCAAAAAAAGCTCTTTGGGGCTTGTGCACTTAGCACTGCCAATGCGTGCAACCCGTTCCTCGGTCTTGTATTGAGAACTATCAGCTTGAGCTTGCCCGCCTTCCTTCCCCTGGCTCTCGTTTATGTCGAATGCAAGATCCAACACCACCATCCGCCGCTCATGCCATGTTCAATCAGAGCAACCTGACCATTCTAAACGGGACTTTCACCCAGCACAACAGCAACATCAGTTATGGATCGGCTGCTGGCCAAGGCGCGCCGCTTCTCTACTTGTTCAACAGCGGTCAGACTAACATTTGATAAATATTTTTTAGCTGGATTTGAGACCTTGACAAAGGCGACCGCTCCAAGTGCCTTCTACGACTATGGTCACCAATTTGACGTACCTCGGTGCCACGAGAACACCCGGGTTGCTGTCCTCGAGAAGATTGGCGAATGGGTCGACCTCGTCATTGAGATTACAGCATTCATTATGTGGCTTTACGGCGCTGCTGGTGCAGGGAAATCCGCCATCGCCCGTACTATGGCAGAGAAGCTTCATAGTCGACAGAAATTGCTCGCTACATTCTTCTTCTCGCGCCAGGATTCCTCCCGAAATCACATAAACTCAGTTATCGCAACTCTCACATACAAAATTGCTCTTACAGTCCCTGAGGCTCGTCCTCTGATCGTCGCCACGATTGAGAACGACCCTCTCATCTTTCACTCTGGCTTCGCGCATCAATTACAGCAGCTCATTATTGAACCTCTCCACCAACTCTCTCAGCAAGGTGGGATCTATCCAACGGTCATCATCATAGATGGTCTTGACGAATGCCTGGACCACGACGAACGGACCATCCTTTTGCACTCAATCTCGGGTGCTGCTGGGCAAGATTCTGCGCCACTTAAGTTTCTTATCACCAGCCGACCTGAAGTCCCCATCGCACGGGTCTTCAACACCACCCCTGTTGTCGAGGTATCCGCACGACACTCGCTAGACGACGAACCAGAATCGATGGAGGACGTGGAGTATTTCCTGTCCGCCAAGTTCGACGAAATCAAGCGCACCCATCCTTCGAGGCGCCACATCTCTGACGACTGGCCATCATCACAAGTTAAAGCAGATCTTGTGCAAAGGTCATCTGGCCAATTCATCTATCCCGCCACAATCATCCGGTACATCTCGTCACCGCGACATAGCCCGACGCTCCGCCTGGACACGATCCTCAAACTCCGAGCTCTGTCGGGAGAATCTCCTTTTGCACAGCTTGATGCGCTGTACAGGTATATATTACTCTCTTGCGAGGATGTTGAGCTGGCTCTGCGCATCATCGGGACGTGCTTACTGTTGACACAAAACATAGAGCCTCCATGGGGTGGTACTTATAATATTCCCTGGGAAATGATGGCACCAGAATGCATGGAGCCAGTCCTCCGTCTAGATCCTGGGGACGTACAGCGTGGTGTAGAAGATTTGGGCTCCCTTGTCGAATACAAGGGTGATGACAATCAGCTTCGTGTCCTTCATGCTTCTCTCTTCGACTTCCTATCAGATCCCACTCGGTTCTCGGGCCTCCCATTCGATCTTGCAGCCATCCACACTGATCTGGCCGTTTGGTGCAGTTATCTTGACGCTGGTCATGACGATTTTCAGATTAGGGGCCTTAAGTGTGAGTCTGACATCTTATACCGCCTATTTCTTAGCTGGAAGAGAGCTCCTTGAACTATACTAATACCACACGTCTGAGACAGATTGTGTGTTGCCGTTATTATATTCTTCAATAGTACAAGCAAATCCTACGGATGAGCTGGAGGAGAGGTTCCAACAGATGACCTTGCCCGAACCAGCTTTGCCGGGCAGCAGCAATGTGGATCCTGACGATATTTTATACTATTACCCGTATGTCATTGATTATCTACAAAACTCGGTACGTACACTCCAGTATGAACTGTATCTCTGATTTGGCTGACATTAAATCAAGGCATTCAAAAACAGAAACGCACTCTATAGTCGCCACCTTGGGCTCTATGAGCAATATGTCACAGGACTGATACAGCTCTATGAGCGGCATTGCCCAGGTTTTTGTGCTCGTCTCGCTCTCGGCTACAAGGGTCGAAATTTAGATCGCTCGTCCACAAAGATTTCGTGGGACAGACCTTTCACTTTAGTCCCGATAGTCTATCCACAACGATGGGATCCGGATGATCCTGAGTTGACCAGGATCTACATACCAGAATTAAAATCAGGACTGGATGATCCTGAGTTCACCAGGATCTACATACCAGAATTAGAATCAGGACTCCATCAACTTCTGGCATCCATCTTGGCCCCACGGGTTCCCCAAATACACCTCGAGACCGCTTTATCCTGTCTACGTTATCTCCAGTCCGGCGGCCACTCTATTAAGAGTCGAAAGTCACTGAAACCCCTTCTCAAGTCAAGATATTTCACGAGATTGAAGATGCGACCATCTCTTTCACGTTTTCGAAAAAGACGGCACCACCACTCAAGTAGGCGCTACTTATTGGAGGAACGAGATCTTCACTCCATGTGGTGGGGCGATTACCCGGAGCGTCCCACCGACTACGTCTTTCGCAAGGTCAACAGAGATTTCAAGCACGGCATCCTAGTTCCCCTCTGCTTCTTCAGCTACCGGTCGGAGTACGCGTCTAACTATGACCTATGGTGCACATACCAATCCGCCCTGCAGCTTGTCCCCCTCGTCCTTGTGAACGCTCCTCCTGATTCCCACCTCGCATCCATTGCCACCAACTGCACATTCAGCACCTTCTGCACCGCATACCCACGCGAAACAAGGAAAGCGAAGAAATCTATCACACGGTACCTCTCTCGATATCGACCTATTAGAGCTATAAGGGAAAGGGTTGTTGTGGACTTTATGAGTGGAATGAATGTAGACTAGAGTTGGATAGTCACCTGGTATCTATCGACGCACAAGTCAGTGAACGTTATTTTAGGTACTCTCTCTTACTTCTGATACAATAGTCACAATCTGAATTTGACATGCGAGTCGAGGATAGATGTACCCACTCAATGCGCTACTAGTCGGGCTTACTCAAAGCGTCATCTGATTTATCTCGAGCGCAATTACTCTAAATATACACAACTCCTCGCTACGTTCTTCGCGACGCAATAACGCTACTCTCTTCCACATACCTCATATTCAAAGCACAGGGTATCCACGCCTCCTCATTCATCCACCTAACTGTCTCCGTAGACGTGCAACGACCTCCCAATAGCGCTGCGATTGCCAGTGGGCACGACGTTCCTGGCCGGTGGTGTATACCCTGCAAGTTGTCGATGGTGGATGAGAGTATCATTCCAGGTCGTCCTGAGTTCGTTGGGGACGTGTGCCGATACCAAGCGTCGGGTGTATGTTCAGATTCAAAGTAAGCCACAAGCCGTTCAAGGTTGATCAATAATGACGACGCATCCAGTCAGGCCAAGGGTGTCGAGTGACCGTATATTGAGCCGACAATGACGAATACTTGATCGCCTCCCTTCCAAGACGTATTCCAAACGTTGAAACACAGACCGAACCCGCTTCGAGATGAATAACGGCCAAGAGTACCTTCGGGACCTGCTTCGCACTTTTCACAGGTCCTAGCCGGTTCGAGTTCCCAGTGGCAGAGAGAGGAGAGATATGGGGTGCCAGTAGGGAGGAGCTGACGGAGAAGGGGAGTCGTAAAGTGTCTGTACTGCCTTGCGCGAAAGATTTTGGAGAGCACCTTGATTGTGAGTGTGCGTGTTTCGTGGACGAGACCGGCTTGGACGTGGTAAAGAAGCTGGGAAGCATTGGGAGGAGATTTCTATGGTTCCTCGTGTCTAACCCGACAACGAATGAGAGCCTAGAGAATCTTGAGCACATGTCATTGCCTTCCGTCGGGTGATGAGTCCTTTGAGTCCGCTGCGCTGGAGTTGGTGACAAAATCCATGAATGACGAGAGCAAAAGCCAAGCGACACGGGTGAGACTCGAAGAGTTGACATCGACGGCATATAGGGCTAGGTAGTTACAGAGGAGAGGAGAGGGAAAATCGGAATTGCGACCCTTCAGTTTCAGCACCGTACACCGAACACTGTACGCGCGCGCACCGCAGACGATTCTTGAGCTGATGCATGGCGGCGGCTGGGCAAGGTGACATCAGAACTGCAGTCGAGTCAAATTCTGCGGACGTCCTGTCCGACGTCATCCTCTCTTGGTCCCCTTCTTCGGGAAACAACCATCCTCCACACGCGCCAGTCCTCTTGAGATCTAACCCACGAACGAATCGATTCCAAGTGCGAGTCTCTGACCGTCTTGTCCATATCCGCACAGGCCTCACATTTCGTCGAGCTTGTCTCTAAGGGCCAAATGTGCACATTGCGATCCCCTATCCTCCTCTTCTCTTCCATCATCGCTGACTCGCAAGAGTAAAAAGTGGGGTGAATATAAAACGCAGTTGGGTTTCCATGTAGCGTGTCCGCGTGCAGTTCTATCCGTGATCATGTCTATCCAGATGGGTTGTCTATACCTGTTCAGATTGAGGATCAGATCAGAGGAATCATGATTAAGAGAATTTGAAGAACAGGAAAGAGAAAGGGAAATGCATACGGAAACGGGACGACTCAGTATCAGCCTGGACGATGATAGAATGGTATGAGTCACAATGAAGATTGTGACGGCGGAATATAAAGTGAAGATGGGTTGGGAAACGAATGTGGGGGGAAGAGCGCGGTGAACGGACAAACGACAATGCAACGAAAAGTATAGTAAAGCGAAGAAAACAAGTCGCGAAAAACGAAAACATGAGACTCTGAACATGAAGAAAGGCTGACGAAAGTAAAAGAACGCACTCTAACAGAGGCACGACTCAAATACCCCTTATCCGCGTATACGATGGTCGCCGGGTCTGTCATCTTCATGTGCATCGTCACAGTGGGCGTCTGTTTTGTCCGTGTCCGTCGTCGTCTTCGGCTTTGCTCGTCCTTGATACAAATCTTGACCTTGACTCCGATCTGGCTCTGGCTCTGGACCACCAACGCGATCCAACTCAGAACACGCTGCCTTCAAATACCCAATCCTCCCATCCCTGCTGATAACCCGCATGATACAGAATTCCGTGTACGAGGTACCTTCAAGAAAGACGCCTATCATTGTTGGCGTTGGTCCTGAGAGGGCTGGCCTGTATGGGGACTTGAGGTGACGATAGATGCGGTATAAGATTTGAGGAGCATGTGCAGGGTATATGCGAGGATGTCTTCGCCGGCGCTCGTCCAAGTCGGTGGTATAGCTTCTGTTTGTTATTTTTCGTGGTCGCAGCCTCATGGGTTTTCTTGTCCTCCTCAGAAGTCACCGTCGCCAGAAGAACCCCGGCTCAGATTCAAAATTCGCATCCCGCTCGATGTCAACAGCCCCACTACTCCTCAGTGCGGCGCCTACGAGCAGGTTCTTGAATATGCTTTATTTCGCCCAGAAGGAGATGGGGCTCATGTATTGGACTGAGGTCGCTGTGAGACAGGATGTTAGTTAGTTATTGTAGTATAAACCGAGGAAGGGTAAGAATGAAGAAAAGAACACGAGGACGAGAATAAGGACGAGGAATGAAATGAAAATAAGAACGATGGAGATATGAGGGAAGGGTTGAGGAGTGTCAGAGTACTGGCGAGTGATAACGTCCAACATGTAGAAATAGTGTATGGCCAAAAGGACAAAAAAAAAGGTACTCACCCATCGATAATCTCGATGCGTCGACGCCAATACCACGGGGCAGTGGCCATTGATGTCTCCTCGTCGACATAGTCTCCGCCTCATTATGAAGCTCTCGGTCGTCCAATGGGTTGGGCACATACGAGAAGGAGTTCCATCGTGTTTCCTGGGTTGAGTTGAGTTGGGTAAGACGTTGGCCCGTCAGTCAAGGGTATTATTGCGTCGGACTCGTGTTCAGTTGGCTGTCTGACGGATGGGGGCAGCGGAGGGTTGACAAAGCCCAGCCAGGCCACGAGCGATAGGAAGGAGAGAAGCCAAACGTTACGGATGAGGCAGAGAGTCGAAGTCAAGCATCTTGAGGACTGGGTAAGAGGTGGGTGAGAGAAATCGGAATTGTGACGGCGGTGGTCGTGAGTCGTACCCAGACAAAAGAAGCGGACAGACAGTGCTGGCAGGCTTCAGCGCCGGACTGTACGGGTGTTCTTGAGTTCGAGCTTGAGAATGACTGACGAGATGTGGCTAGCAACAGGCTTCACAGCTTTTCCGCGGATGTCCTGTCCATCGCCTGCGCGTCCGCATCAACACATCATCAACGTCATTCCTCGTCCCCTTCTTTGGCCCAGCACACATTGCCAGTGCTCCCAAACTCCAACACGGACACGGACGAACGCGTCCACTTATTGCTCGATGCGGGCCGTTCTTGCCATCCATGCGCTCCGAGTAACCTGAAGGGACGGAACAGGTCGCACATGCGGAAATCCAGACCAACAACCTCCCAGAACACATAAGGTTCTGAGCCATAACTCTCCTCGGATTCTGCCTCTTCTCGCCGCCTGGTCAACACCAACATCAATATCCACAATGTTCGTGCCAGTGCGTGCCCTGCCAGTCACTGACTCCCTCCTGGCAGCAAGTTCCACGGAACATAAGATGCGCGACTACATTTGAGAGGTCCTAAACATTGTCGGATGATAATGGAGATCGTCGCGGTGGTCTAAAGGTAATCATGGTTAGCTTGGAAGGTGGGGGAAAAAGGGATGCCATTAGCACGACGCACTTGACGCTATTGACGTTCTCGTCGTGGGCGCTAAGACTGGCACGAGTCTTTCAACTACTTCTCGCCATCCCTGCATGACCTCCACTCCCGCCATCGCCGGTCCTCGCTGTCCAGGTATGCGATTTGTCGAAGATGAGGACTACTTCGACCTCGATGAAGGTAGCTGGTAACATAGCGTATTACGACGAGCTGTACAGAAATAGTTAGTATCCTCTCCTAAGTAGCAAGAAAGAACGACGAATCATACATTTGAATCTCGTCCACTTCGAAGGGAGTTGGTAGCCGATGTCGGTGCAGAGGTCAATGTTGAACGTTAAGCATCAGGTGTCGAAAACTTAGTACCGAGATAGAGATCGAAGCCAGCTTTCAGATCCATGTCCCAGTCAATCAAGTCGAGCTCGGTGGGTCTTCATCGAAAGTCGAGCCATGAGTGAAGGCGCATGTTGGAGGCGTATTTTGGTCAACCATTGGTTTGGCGGTGCCATGACGGTTAAGCTCGAGCGCAACTATTTGAAGCTTGGCGCCTAAGCACTAAAGCTTCGACTCCTGGAGACTAAACGAGCCAACCACCCTTTGAAGTGTCGAAGGTAGGTGTCCGTTGTCGCGCTTTATTCACCGTAGCTTTTATCGCACGTACATGACCCGGAACATCGGTTCCGGGCCGGACCGGTTGAATGGCATCCAAATTTCTCGAGCTGCTGAGCAGAGTCGGAAGGAAACAAACGCCTCTACGAAGCAGCTCAAATTTTATAGCTTGAATTTAATTGAATTACTCAGCCTGCGTTGCCCATTTTGCGCACTTTCGCGCACCATCTGAGCATCTCAATTCAAGGTGGCAGCCGCATCGTCCTATGACGAGTTTTGCAGTTGCAGTTGCGTGAGTCGGTCCCGGGTTTGTTGGGTATGCCGACTTAAAAACCAAAGGTCATACGTAAAATTTGATCATTCAGAGGTCTAGTCGCTGGTGTCTTCAGAAAAGGTGGATGCCACTGTGGCCCGGGGATTTTCGTAAACGAATATCACGTGTGTCAAGTTTCAGGCGGGCCGCGAGGCGTGCGGGCGCTTGGCATGCGTTATGAGCGCCTAAATGTAGAGAACACATGGACGATAGTGGTTCGTCAGCCTGGCATGTCTGAACAGGTCAAATTTGGGTTGCCATTTTCACCTACTGATCCCATTTCTTTATCCCAAATACGAGACGGAGAAATACCAGGCGGATTTTGGGCTGCAAAGAACTTGGAAGAACGACTCTATTGATACTCGGAAGCATGGGTAGCTACCAGACAGCATAGCCTCAGCAGGCCATGCACAGATACAAGGACTTTGGATTGTTGTCGAGGGCTGTTGTCCGCACTTGGTGGTGAGTACGTGTGGCAGATTCCTTATCTCAAGGCTCAAGCTGACCCTGTCACAATTGCAAGTACTTGAACGAGATTTGAAGGTAAACACGAAGCCCTCCGTTGAAATAGAGCGGTCATACTATCGCCTTTGGGAGAGACCTGTAAGGCTGTGTGATCTCTCTTCACAGCCCAACAAAGATGTTTGCGCACGCCTGCTCGATGTGCCGTCAAAACAAACATCAACTATGAATTCAACTCGTTCCTAGCCCTTGAACACATACCACTCTGTTCTTCTGCAGATACAAAGCTCACGCTACTCTCCTCCTGTAATTCCACTGTGTACGAGGTAGCACCCGATGGCGTCGTCGAGCCAGTTCAATCACAGCACTGTGAATGTGAATCACGGGATCTTCCAGAATTACGAAGGTGTTGGGAAAGGTGTGCCACTTACCAGCTCTTCTGCTAGTAAATGAAACTGACCTTACATCGATTGATGCAAGAAGAATTCAAGATTCTGCGAAAGGCAGCTGCTCCGAACGCCTTCCACGATTCTGGTCATCAATTCGATGTGCCCCGATGTCACGAAAACACCCGTGTTGCTGTCCTCGAGAAGATTGGAGACTGGG
>Ga0247741_1002175_pt1 | contig 10965 bp, 9 predicted proteins | sample UWRJL213509R2_FD_180945 | JGI IMG/M metagenome (GOLD analysis project Ga0247741, IMG submission 180945) | Plant litter microbial communities from Arlington Agricultural Research Station in Wisconsin, United States - UWRJ-L213-509R-2 | ecosystem: Environmental > Terrestrial > Plant litter >...
CGCGGGCTGCTCGTGACGGCGACACACAAGGACGCCCGAGTGACGGCGTTCCTCACCACCTGGGCGTTCGAGAAGTTCTGGATCGCCGACGCGCTCGATGCCGTCATCGAGGCGAACGACGAGACCCTCGCCCTGGCCCAGGCGCAGATCAGCACCCACGGCGAGCACACCATCCGTGAGTCCATCGTCGGCAACATCATCGGGGTTCCGATGACGGCCGTGCACATGACCGTCGGCACCGTCGACGAGTGGTTGATGCAGGCCGCGTACGCGCGGATCGCCGAGCTCGAGCCGCATCCGGAGCTGCAGCGCACGATCGAGCGACTCCTGGGCGTCAAGGAACGTCAGCTGCTGTTCTTCGAAGCGCAGGCTCGCTATCGCCTCCTGTTCTCCCGTCGCGCGCGCTCGATCACGCGCCGACGGTTGCGCAGCACGCCCTGGCCGATCGGGCGCCTTGCACAGCCGAAGCCCGAGACCGCGTTCTTCTTCGAGCGCCTGATCGCCTCCTCCCCTGCCACCGTGACGGCGCTCGACGCCCGCATCGACACCCTTCCCGGCCAGTCCGGGCTCTCCCTGATCCGAAAGGCGTCGCGCGCATGAGTTCGACCGAGAACACCCCGGCCGACGACAGCGCGGCGGCGACACCGCCCGCGCGCAAAGCGCCGGCGCGCAAGCCTGCGGCGCGCAAGCCTGCGGCTGCGAAGAGCTCCACCGCCGCGACGCCGCGCCGCACCGCTGCCCGCAAGACCGCCGCACCCGCCGCCGCGACTGCCCCCGTAAAACCCGAGGGCATCGGACTGACGAACGAGCACATCTTCCTCACCGGCGGCACCGGGTTCGTCGGCCAGGCGATCCTCGAGCGGCTGCTCTCCGACTATCCCGACACCCGTATCTCTCTGCTGGTGCGCGGCAAAGGGAGCCAGACCGGCGAAGGCCGCCTGCAGAACCTGATGCGCAAGCCTGTGTTCAAATCCTGGATCGAGCGCGTCGGCGACGAGACCGCCAAGGCAGAGGTCGCTCGCCGGGTCAGCGTCATCGAGGGCAGTCTGAGCAAGGTCGGCACCCTCCCGGGCGACATCGACGTCGTCATCCACAGCGCCTCCACCGTCTCGTTCGACCCGCCGATCGATGAGGCGTTCGACACCAACGTCGGCGGCGCGAACGGCGTCTACGGTGCCCTGCTCGCGAGCGGCAGCGACCCGCACGTCGTGCACGTGTCGACCGCCTACGTGCAGGGAATCCGCAAGGGAATCGCGCCCGAGGCGTCGTTGCAGCACAGCGTCGACTGGGCCGCGGAGTATGAGGCGGCCAAGACCGCCCGCGCGCGCGTCGAGTTCGAGTCCCGCCAGCCGGAAGCGCTTCGTGGCTTCCTGTCGGATGCCCGAGCCCGCCACGGCAAGACCGGCCCGCAGGCGGTCTCCCAGTTCGCCGAGCTCGCCCGCTCCGAATGGGTGCGGGAGCGTCTCGTCGACTACGGCCGCACCCGTGCCGAGAGCCTCGGCTGGACCGACGTCTACACGCTCACCAAGGCCTTCGCCGAGCGTGTAGCGGAGGAACGCTGGGCCCAGGCGGGCCACCGCCTCTCGGTGGTGCGCCCCTCGATCATCGAGAGCGCTCTGCAGCATCCGTTCCCCGGGTGGATCGACGGCTTCAAGGTGGCCGACCCGCTCATCCTCGCCTACGGCCGCGGTCAGCTGCCCGACTTCCCGGGCCTGCCTGACAGCATCCTCGACGTCATCCCCGTCGACTACGTCGTCAACGCCATCATCGCCGTGGCAGCCACGAAAGCCGATCCCGAAGACCCGAAGTACTACCACGTGAGTTCCGGCAAGAGCAATCCGCTGCCGTTCCACCGCATGCACGAGAACGTCAATGCCTACTTCACGGCCAATCCGCTGCCCGACGAGCACGGAGACATCCGAGTTCCGCTCTGGCGTTTCCCCGGCGGCCAGCGGGTCGAGAAGGCACTGGTCAAGCGCGAGAAGCAGGCCGAGCGGGCGGAGAAGTTCGTCTCGCAGCTGCCGACCACGCCGCGCACTCGCAAGTGGCTCGACGGCATCAAGCACGGTCAGCACCAGCTCGAGGTCCTCCGCGGCTACACCAACCTGTACCGCGCCTACGTGCAGACCGAGATCATCTTCGACGACACCAACACGAAGGCCCTGCACCTCAGCCTCCCGGCCGAGCTCCGCGACGACCGCGGCATCGATCTCGACAAGATCGACTGGGAGGACTACTTCCAGAAGGTGCACTTCCCGGCCGTGACGACGCTCACGCGAGCCTTCGCCAACCGCCCCGCTGCCAAGCCGCGGTCGACCCCGCTGCTCCCGGCTCGAACGGATGTCGTGGCCGTCTTCGACCTCGAAGGCACCGTGCTCGAATCCAACCTGGTCAAGCAATACCTCCAGCTCTGGTCCGGCAGCGTTCCGCGCACGCGCGTCGCCCACGACCTGGGCAACCTCGCCTTCTCGCTACCGAAGTACGTCAAGGCGGAGCGCCGGGACCGCGGAGACTTCATCCGCACCTTCATGCGCCGCTATGAGGGCTTCAAGGTGAGCGAGATCGAACGCCAGGTGCGCGGAGGCTTCGGCCGTGCCATGATGCGCCGCGCACTGCCCGAGGCCCTGCAGCGGGTCGCGGAGCACCGCGCCGCCGGGCACCGCACCATCCTGGTCACCGGCAGCATCGACCTCACCGTGCAGCCCTTCCTCCCCTTCTTCGACGAGGTCGTCGCCGGCAGCATGCACGAGCGTGACGGCGTGCTCACCGGGTACCTCGCCGATCCGCCGCTCGTCGACGAGGCCCGTGCGGCCTGGCTGCGCAACTACGCGGAGACGAACGGCTACGACCTGACCAAGTCATACGGCTACGGCGACAGCCATGCCGACCTGGTCTGGCTGCAGTTGCTCGGCAATCCCACGGCGGTCAATCCCGACCTGCCGCTGTACCGTCACGCCCGGGAGAAGCGCTGGAATATCCTCGACTGGAAACGCGGCGCCGCCGCACACCAGTCGGCTGCCCCCATCGCCTCCGAACTACCGACGATCTCGAAAGGAGATGGTTCGACCGCGGATGCCGCATCCGCTCGATCCACCACTACCCATGGCATTTGATATCGATCGGTACACGAGCACGTCTGTCGGAGTGAATTGGCAAGACCTCGACTTCGACGACTTCGTCACTAACCCGCTGCCCGAGGGCACCCTCCGCAGCCTGCGCTACATGTGTGACATCGAGTACCACACCGTGTGCTACCTGCGCGACATGCTGGTCACCCCGTCGCACAAAGACCCCGATGTCTCGGCCTTCATGACGATGTGGAACCGCGAAGAGTTCTGGCACGGCGAGGCTCTCGCCGCCGTTCTCGGCGCCCACGGCATCACCGTCGACTTCGACGAGCTAAAGTCCACCCGCCTCAAGATCGGCTGGAAGGACCGCCTCGACCCGATCAAGCAGTCGCTGCTCGGCAACATCGTCGGCACCGACTTCACCGCCGTGCACATGATCTGGGGTGCGGCGAACGAGTGGTCTGCCATCGCCGCGTACAACCGTCTCGCCGACATGGAGCAGCACCCGGTTCTCGCCGAACTGCTGCGTCGCATCGCCAAGCAGGAGGCGCGGCACGTGGCCTTCTACGCCTCGCAGGCCCGCGAACGCCTTGCCCGCAGCAAGAAGGCGCGGGTGTTCGCACGCTTCGCGCTCTCCAAGTTCTGGGGCCCCGTGGGTTCCGGCGTGATGGACGAGCCGGAGGTGTTCCACGTCATGAATCACCTCATGGGCGGCCCCGAGGGACGCAAAGAGGTGCGCAAGATCGACGAGCACATCTCCCGCATGCCGGGCCTCCAGGGGCTGAAGATCGTCGAGAACTCGCTCGAAGCGCGCGGAATCGCCGCCTGATCTCATCGACGCTGGTCTGCTTCCAGTGAAAGGACGACGATGTCCACGCCTGCACCCCACGATCGGCGAGTAGCCGTCGTCACCGGAGCCGCCCGCGGCATCGGTGCCGCCATCGCCATCCGTCTCGCGGCGGACGGCATGGCTGTCGCCGCCGTCGATCTCGATGCATCGGCGACCGAGGCCACGGTGAGCGCCATTCTGGCCGCGGGCGGCAGCGCGATCGCCATCGGCGCGGATGTCGCGGATGCGGGCGACGTGCAGCGGGCCGTCGAGCGAACCGTCAGCACCCTCGGTGCGCCCACCGTGCTCGTCAACAACGCGGGCATCCTGCGCGACAATCTGCTATTCAAGCTGAGCGAAGACGACTGGGATGCGGTGATGTCCGTGCACCTGCGCGGTGCATTTCTGATGAGCCGGGAGGTGCAGAAGCACCAGGTCGCCGCGAAATGGGGCCGCATCGTCAACCTGTCGAGCACCTCGGCGCTCGGCAACCGCGGACAGGCCAACTACTCGGCGGCCAAGGCCGGCATCCAGGGTTTCACCAAGACCCTCGCGATCGAGTTGGGGCGCTTCAACATCACCGCGAACGCCATCGCGCCGGGCTTCATCGCCACCGACATGCTGCGCGAGACCGCTAACCGCCTCGGCGTCACCTTCGAGGAGTTTCTCGAGGGGGCGGCCGCCCAGATCCCGGTCGGTCGGGTCGGGCAGCCGGATGACGTGGCCGCCGCCGCGTCCTTCTTCTGTTCCGAGCAGGCGGGCTTCGTCTCCGGGCAGGTGCTGTACGTCGCGGGCGGCCCGCAGGACTGATCATGCCCCGACCTCGGTGAGGACTGGCGTTCGAACATACTTTCGATTATCGTCGCAGCATGTCGATCGTCTTCCAACCTTCCCTCCTCGATGACGTGGCCCTCGACGCAGCTCGTCTCGCGCCGCTGCACGGGGCCGTGCACCGCATCGAGCTCACCGACGGCGCCTGGGTCGATCTGCGCCCGGGCTGGTTGCTCGGCTCCGACGCGGTGTTCGAGCGTCTGGTCGAGAGCGTGCCCTGGCGGGCCGATCGGCGGGAGATGTACGACCGTGTCGTCGATGTGCCCCGTCTGGTGTCGTGGTTCGGCGCGGACGACGACCTGCCTGACGCGGTTCTCGACGATGCGATGCGCGATCTCAACGCCTACTACTCCGGGCTGCCCGGCATCACCCCCGACCAGCGCTTCCAGACGGCGGGGCTGTGCTTCTACCGCACGGGTGACGACAGCGTCGCCTGGCACGGTGACCGCGTGGGTCGGGCGATCGACCGCGACACGATGGTCGGCATCCTCTCGGTCGGTGAGGCACGCGTGTTGTCGCTGCGGCCGAAAGACGGCGGCGGTGAGGTTCGCCGCTTTGCACTCGGCCACGGCGACCTGATCGTGATGGGCGGCAGTTGCCAGCGCACCCACGAGCACGCGATCTTGAAGACGAAGAAGGCGGTCGGGCCGCGCATCAGCGTGCAGTTTCGCCCGGTGTGGCCGCGCTGAAGGTCGGCGGCACGACCTGAGCGGCGACAGCACAGTGCGGCACGGATACTCTGGTGGAATGTATGCCGACCTTTCGGAGCCCGAGCTCCGCAGCTACCGCTCCTCGCAGCTCGATCCGGCGGATTTCGACGAGTTCTGGTCGACCACTCTGACCGAGGCCCGCACCTTCGATCTGGATGTCCGGGTCGAGCAGGTCGACACCGGCCTCACCACGGTAGACGTCTTCGATATCACCTTCGCCGGGTACGGCGGCGAGCCGATCAAGGCGTGGCTACGACTCCCCGCCGGTGCGAGCGCGCCGTTGCCCGCCGTGGTGGAGTACGCCGGGTATTCGGGCGGGCGGGGTCGCCCGATCGATCACCTGCTTTGGGCGTCCGCGGGTTTCGCGCACTTCCAGATGGACAGCCGCGGTCAGGGTGGCGGCATCAGCGTCGGCGACACCCCAGACCCGCACGGCTCGGGCTCGCAGGCCGGTGGCTTCCTCACCCGCGGCATCGAGAGCCGTGACACCTACTACTATCGACGCCTGTTCACGGATGCCGTGCGAGCCGTCGAGGCCGCGCGCGCACTCGACGCCATCGATTCCTCCCGTGTCGCCGTTCTCGGCGGCAGCCAGGGCGGCGGCATCGCCCTTGCCGTCGCCGGACTGGTGCCCGATCTCTCGGCGGTTGTCGCCCTGGTCCCGTTCCTCTGCGATTTCCCCCGGTCGATGGTCATGTCGTCACTCGGCCCGTACGACGAACTGGTGAAGTACTTCGCCGTCCACCGTGAGCGTCTCGGGCTGATCGACACCACGCTCCCCTACTTCGACGCGGTGAACTTCGCCAAGCGCGCGGTCGCACCCGCGTGGCTCTCCGTCGCGCTGATGGACCGGGTCTGCCCGCCGTCGAGCGTGTTCGGCGCCTTCCAGGCCTACAAGGGCGAGAAGGACATCGCCATCTGGCCGTTCAACGAGCACGAGGGCGGCGGCATCGACGACGACGCCCGCGCCCTCGAGGCTCTGCGCGGCGCGTTCGCGGTGCGGTCGCTCCCGGCACGCCGTGGCGGCCGTCGCGCCCACCGCGGCTAGCCGCCCGCTCCCCGCCCGCTCCCGCCGGGCGCAGCGCAACACCGCTGCCGTTTGTCATCCGCGCGCCGGTTGTAACCCCCGCGCGGATGACAAACTCCCGCGGTGTTGACGGGCGGCCGTGGACGCCGGCGGCAGCCGGTGTCCGCCTACCAGCGCTCGTCGAGCTCGTGCACCTCGGCCTGCGCGCGACTGCGCGCCAGCAACCCGGGAATGTCGACCTCGCGCAGCTCGCGGATGCGTTCCTCGCGGCCGTCGTCGGCGGGGTCGTAGCCGATCACGGGCGAGCCGATGCGGCCGAGGATGGCGGAGCCGACGTCGCCCCAGGCGCGCAGGCGAGCATCCTCCACCAGGGTCGCCAGGTAGTCCTCGTCGTCGCGCTGGCGGGCGAGTCGGTCGGCGACCTCCGCGTGGGCCGCAGATCGCAGGGCGAGAGCCATGTCATCCGCCCGCTTGTAATCGTGGCCGTGGAGGGCGGTGCCGCGACGTCGGGCGACCTTGGTACGGATGCTTGCGGCTCGCGTCGAGAGCTCGCGCTGTTCGGCCTCGATCCGTCGCAGCTCCGCTCGAGCCTCCGCCGTCGTCGCGCTCGCGTCGAACGGCTCACCCTCGGTGAGGGCGCGCAGGATGATCCAGTTGTCGAGAGCCACGACAATGGCCGATCGCGTGATGATCATGCCGTCGTCGACCGACCTGCGGAGCGCGTCGGGATCGAGTGCTGGCATCGGCGGAGCCTTCCGCGTGCGCTTGACCATGGTGCGAATCACTGACCTTCCCGCAGAAAAGGCTAGCCCCCGCCGGTGACCGGCGGGGGCTGCGGAGTCGTACGGGGTGTGATCAGCTGCGGTAGAAGTAGATCTCCCGCGAATCGCGCGGAGCATCCCAGCCCTGCGCGAAGAGCCAACTGCCGTTCTGCTTGATGAGGCCGCCCCACGAGAGCGAGCCGCCCTGGTGCATCGCCAACTGCGTGAACGGTGCATCGGTCGAATACAGGGCTTGGGCGGCCGCGAAGTTGCCCTCGGCATCGCCGTAGAAGAAGTCGAGCACCAGGGTGTCGCCATCGTGTCCGGTGATCGCGCACGCCACCTCGTGCAGGTGGCCGTCGAGCGAGCTCAGGTCGAGGTAGGGCTGAGGGGCGAAAGTCCAGGTGACCATGTCGGTCGAGCGACCGACGTGGGCCACCCCGTCGCATCCCTCGGACAGGTACATCAGGTACTCCCCGCCGATCTTGACGGCGTCGCCGTGCTCGTCGCGCGGGATGACGGCACCCTTCGCCCACAGTCGCGAGATCGAGTGGTCGAGGATCGGGCCCAGCTTGGTCCACTCGACCATGTCGTCGGAGACCGCGAGGTTGATGTCGCACCCGACCGTCTCGACCGGATAGCCGGGCGACGGGTACAGCTCGCGGTCCTCCTCGGTCACCGGGAAGATGCCGTTGTAGAAGAGGTAGTACTTGCCGTCCGCTCGGTAGATCTTCGGGTCTTCGCAGCCCAGCAGCTCGTTGTCGAGGGTCGGGTAGATGATCGGGTTCTCGGGCGAGTCGACCCAGACGCCGTCGGTGTGCCGCGCCACGCCGATGCGAGACGACGTGGTCTCCTTCTTGGGCGACGCGCGGTAGAACAGCGTGAGCACGCCGTCCTGCTCGATGATCGACGGGTTGAAGATCGACTCCGAGGTCCAGCCGATGCCGGTGGGATCGGGCCACTGGCCCTGGGGCGCGAAGGTCAGCGAGTCGTCTTTCGTGAACGGGCCGACCGCCCAGTCCGGGCGATCGGGGTAGACGGCCGAGAAGTCGTCCTGCGCGAGAGCGTTGGTCTGCTCGTTGTGCATGGCCAGCGCCGTCTCGAGGCTGGCGCGCAGTGCGTCTGTGCTGAAGGGTTCCATGGATGAAGTCTTTCGCTAGTCGAGGGTCTGCGGGAGGGAGCAGCTGGGCAGGGTTAGCGGTGCACTGCCAGCACCGCGGGATCAGCGCACCCGGTCGAGGCGCGCAACACCGATCTTGGAGTCGGCCATGCCGTAGAACACGAAGTACTGCTCGCCGATGAGCTCGATGGCCGTCGGGAACACGACGTTGCCGACGGTACCCTCGGTCTCGTCTGCCGTCTCCGGCCGCAGCAGCGGCTCGACCGAACGACGGATGATCTTGGACGGGTCATCCGCGTCGAGGATCATGCCTCCGGCGACGTAGTGCACGTTGTCCTGCGGCACGAAGCTGCCGCCCACGATCTCCCCCGAGACGCCGTGATGGATGACCAGCCAGCCCTCGTCGACGCGCAGCGGTGCGGGCCCGGCGCCGATCTTGAGGGTCTCCCAGGGCTGCTCCGGCTGGGCGACCAGGCGGTGACCCGACGGGCGGACGAGGGCGCGGATGTCGGCGAGCACATCCTCTTCGGGAATGTACGAGATCCAGATGCTGGCGCGGTCATCCGTCGTTCCCGCCGGCAATGGACGCCGCTCGTTCGGGCGGGTGAAGCTGAGATCCCACATCGGACGGTGCAGGATCGCGTAGCTCGGGCGTCCGTCCGGGCCGGGAACGACCTCCGGGAAGAACAGCACGTCCTTGTTCGGGAACAGGTTCAGGTCGGTGTCGAGGTCGTCTTCGTACTCGAACTGGATCGGGCCGAGCCGTGTCCACTCCTCACCGTCGTTCGAGACGGCGACGGCGGGCTTGGGTCCGAGCGGACCGAACGCGACGTAGGTCATCAGGTGCAGGCCGAGCGATGGAACCCAGGTGATGCGGGGGTCTTCGGTTCCGCCGTGATTCTCGCCGTGCTCCCACGCACGGTCGGGCTGCAGCACGATGCCCTCGCGCTGCACGCCGACGGGAACACCGTCTTCGAGCACGACGCGAGCGCGTCCGACCCGCGAATAGTTGCCCTCGCCCACCAAGCGCGGGTAGAGGTAGAGCTCGCCGTCGCTCCCCCACGCCGTGGCGGGGTTGAGCACTCCTTCTACCTCGTCGGGGTTGCCGGGTTCTGGAGCCATGATCACGCCGAGCCGCGTGAGCTGGAACGGGAAGTCGCCGGGGATGGGGCTGATGCTGGTGGAGGTCATGCGGATGAAGCCTTCTGGTAGATCGGATGGAGGCGAGACGGTCACGATGCGACGGTCGGTCGGGACGTCAGCCCTTGACCGCGCCGCCGATGACGCCGCCGACGAGGTAGCGCTGCAGGAAGATGTAGGCGATCACGAGGGGCGCCGCCACGATGAGGGTCGCCGCGGAGAGCAGGCCCCACTGGCTGGTGTAGGTGCCCTGGAAGGCGAACAGCCCCAGGGTCAGCGGGGACTTCGACTGGTCGGGCAGCAGGATCGTGGCCAGGATGATGTCGTTCCAGACCCCGATCGCCTGCAGGATGAAGATGGTCGCGACCGCCGGGCGCGCCAGCGGCAGCACGAAGGTGAACAGGTACCGCCAGTAGCCGATGCCGTCGAGCGCCGCCGCCTCGTCGAGTTCCTTGGGAAGCGACTTGACGAAGCCGGTCATCAGGATCGGGCCGACTCCCACCCCGGCAGCCATGATCAGGATGTAGCCGAGCCGGTTGTCATACAGACCGAGGTTGCGCACCAGCTGGAACTGGGTGATGAGAGCGTTCGGCAGGAACAGCATCAGCACGAACACCAGGTTCCACAACTTGGTGTGCTTGAAATACCCGCGACCGACCGGGAATCCGAGCAGCAGCGACACCAGGGTGCCGAGACCGGCGGCGCAGGCCGTGTACAGCACGCTGTTGAGGATGTAGGCGCCGAAGTTGCCCTTCACCCAGGCCGAGGCGAAGTTGCCGAAGTTGATGCTGGTGAGCACTCCGACCGGATCGGCATTGAATTCGGCGTTGCTCTTCAGCGCGGTGTTGAGCAGGAAGAGCAGCGGGAACAGATACAGCACCATCACGGCCGCGATCAGCACGTAGCCGGCGATGCGACCCGGGCGGGGTCCGCGCCGGCGCGTGGTGGTCCGCGGAACCGGCGCGAGGCGCGGGTGCGTTGCGCGTCGGGTCGGGAGTTCGGTTGACAGGACATCGGCCTGCGGGTTCGTGCTCACAGCCGGGCCTCCCTTCTGCGCAGGTACTGCAAGACGACGAGCGAGACCACGCCGACGATGACGAATTGCACGATGGAGATCGCGGCCGCATAGCCCTGCGACTGCGAGACTCCGCTGGCCGAGCTGCCACCGAAGCCCTGCGAGAAGATGGCGAGCGACAGCAGTTGCGTGGCCGGGTTGTTCGCGCCGGTGAGTACGTAGGTGAGCTGGTAGCTCTGCAACGAGCCCACGATGCCGAGCAGCACGTTCGCGGTGATCGACGGGGCGAGCATGGGGATGGTCACCATGCGCAACTGCTGCCATGGCGTGGCACCGTCCATGCTCGAGGACTCGTAGAGATCTTCGGGGATGGCCTGAAGCCCGGCAAGGAAGATCACGACAGAGGTTCCGAGCCCGGCCCAGATCTGCACGGCGATGACCAGGCCGAGTGCCATGTGCGGGTC
>Ga0247741_1002177_pt1 | contig 10959 bp, 17 predicted proteins | sample UWRJL213509R2_FD_180945 | JGI IMG/M metagenome (GOLD analysis project Ga0247741, IMG submission 180945) | Plant litter microbial communities from Arlington Agricultural Research Station in Wisconsin, United States - UWRJ-L213-509R-2 | ecosystem: Environmental > Terrestrial > Plant litter >...
TAGATGGTCGCCGTTCATGATCATGTAGCCAACGTCGCAGCCAAATGGAAGTGACCCATGCGCGTCATTGATGCCGCTTACACAAGCAAATACCAGCATGGACATGCCTCTTGGCCAGTGTTTCGAACAGCAGCAGCCTTCCTACTTTACAATCTCAGTCTGGTTTCATGTCTATTTCGCATCCGTCGAGCGAATTATTCTTGCGCTGCCAATTCCGACGCCGCCCTAATTAACTTGAATACGCGCCAGTACGCGCCATTACGGTCGCACAGAATGCGACCTATGGCACGCTAGTTTATTTCATTTTAAGTCAATCTAATAGATCCTGAGATCGTCACCGAGGGTCTACATTGCTTGAACACTTCTTCGACGTACTCCGCCATAATGCGCATCGTCTCTTTTGATGGATGGCTGCCGATAAGTTGAATGTTAGTAAATCGCAAATGAATAAAAGTAAACGCAAAGGAAAGCTCACCCAGGATACCATTGGAAATAATGGTCTGGATCATCGCACATTCCAGTCATATCGCACCCATTTGAAGTGCACCGTATACACGCATCTCTGCTGGTGTACCCGAATGCTTGATATCCAGGATTTGAGCTAAAAACCCCGTTGAATATTGTCGCAATGTCGACGAAAGCAAAATTCAGCCTGGGGGAAAGTCTAGACGTGGTAGGGTTAATTCCCAAATGGAACTGATTCATGCCATCGAAGATTGTCTTTTTCCACTTTTCGCCTCTGTCAGAAACCGTGCCTCGTCCATAAACATCGAGGACCATAAAGTTACGTGCGTTGGTTGGTGGAGCGGCCAAGATGGAGATTTGCTTGAGGAAGCTATGTGCAGCTTCTTGCATGTGATCACCGTCAGCTGCTCGGGGGGGGAGAGGTTAAAAATCGCGTTGGAAGGGAAATACTTTGAAATGACTGACTAAACGATGCTACAAAGTCACTGAAGTTCCTATCGGTAAGCACTCTTTTAAGGAGAGGGTCATAGAAACGTACTTGATGCCAAAAAATGCACTGTAGAGTGTGGTGCTCGGGTCCAGAGAACGATTCTGGCTTTGGAAGCGTTTCACTGTGCCGTGAATCGAATAGTAAGGAGGTCAGCCATCAGGCTGTAATGTTGTATACATACCTTGCCCTATAAAATCAAATTTATTAGGATTACTTGGCCACAGGGAAAGGTCTGTGCACGCTCCAGCTTGCTGATGATCGGATAACACGCGTCAGTAAGAGTATGGGCAAAACAAGGAGTCCAGTACACACAGCATAATCCAGCAGCGTCGAATTGTGAGCGTTGGCAATGTGCTCAATCCATAATATTCCGTTTGTAGATCGGCCACCGGCTAATGGGTAAGGGGGATAGAGAACAGCCGGTGGAAGGGGAGACCCGTCTGCGTATTCGCCGCTAGTGTAGCTGTCCTTCAGCCATGATGAGCTAACACCAACGACAAGGTAACCTCCAGGCACTTACTCCAAACGAGACGATGGTCTTCATGTTGTCAAGGTCTACCCCCGCGTTGAGGTCCCAATATTCGCCAGACAGTGGTTCGCAGCGAGGGTGGACAGCGAGATGTACATCTTCTCGTTTGATTCGGTGGTGACGGTGGTGATGGTGGTGGCGGAAAGCGGTTGAGAGAGTGGCACTGGTTAAAAGAAGGAAGGAAACAAAGGAGTGTAGGTTGAGCATTGCGCTCTTGGGAGAGAAAAGTTGTGAGCCTGAAAAAAAAGAAAGCTGACCACGTCGCAGTTATATGATGCTCTACAGTGTCGTACAACGCTAGTAGACATTGATCTAGAAGCGCATATTTTATTGGAGGAGGGCAACCGAGCCGAGTAGTAACTCCAGGCGCTAGCGGGATTGACTAATTCGCGAATAACTCCCGAAATAGGCGCCGTTCGACGCATTAAATCGTGCACACCTTCTCAACACCATAAGGGGAAGACGCGAAGGTGAATTAGCCAGCGTTTTTTGGTGGGATGGACACCCTCGTTCGGCGGTGGTGCAGCATACTGCTGCTTACCGCATACACCATAGCTAGCGCAGAATTGGGCCATTTATATGGCCTATAACCAGCATTTAGCCTTTGTATGATGCCCAAGGTTGTTTAGAGGTGATTTGTACAGATTCTGGTGTTGGTAGCCTGAGGTCCAGCGGCCGAACCGTGCTGGCTTAATCATTCCACGTGACTTGATCAGTCGTGAGGAACGCTTTCAATTTCGCTCAGAGTGAACACCAATCCTGGGCCTGATTCCTAAGTACTTGTATACACAGTACAGTCATGTTACAGATCATCGATCAAAGTACTTACTCTTTGTCGTGACGTCAGCTTTTGCTGTAGAACCTTGTGATGCTGCCTGTTAAAACGGTCACACTCGGCGCCCATTTCAACCACAACATGATCACAAGTTCACGTGTGATAGCGCGATTGGGACCCCTTCCAATCCCTAGACATATAAATACCGCGATATCGGTGAGACATTCAGCTTTCAATCGCTCCTGTGCACCACCACCTCTCAGAACTTTCAGCATATCAAAAGCTCGCACTATGTCAACCACCAAGGACGTTTCCTTGCAGACTGATATCGGCAAGATGAAAACTGAACCAGACGGCTCGTTCAAGCGAAAGGATGCCTCTTTCCGCAATGTTATTGAAAAAGGAGGCAAATTTGAGCCCGAGAAAGGTGTGTACAATCACTGTTCATGCTCGTTCACTTTTTTATGTATCACTTCTAACGCAGATCGCTACCATCTCTACGTCTCTTACGCCTGCCGTGAGTTTGATCTTTTATTTTTACTTCGTCAGCGGTCTAATAAATCTCACCACATAGCCTGGGCAACCAGAACCCTTATCTTCAGGAAGCTAAAGGGATTGGATGACCTCATCTGTGAGATCACGAGCCTTGTCGTAGCGTTGGTTCATTACTGATCTGAAGTACAGCTGTGACAATTGTTTCTCCCCACATGGGCTCACAGGGCTGGCCATTTGCCTCAGTTGACGACTTTCCAGGCGCGGAGAAAGACCCGTTATATGGGTCTGAACATATCAAGGACCTGTACCTCAAGGTCGACCCTAACTACGAGGGCAGGTATGACATCGCTACATTACTTACCCACTAAAACATGCTAAACCCTGCTGGCAGGTTCACAGTTCCGGTGCTCTGGGACAAGAAACTGCACACCATTGTAAACAATGAAAGCTCGGAAATTATCCGCATGTTCAATACTGCATTCAACGAGTTCTTACCGGCGGAGAAAGCGAAGCTCGATTTCTATCCCCCTGAGCTGCGGAAGGATATCGACGCGCTCAATGAGTGGGTCTACCCAAACATCAACAGTGCGTTGAAAACGTTCGATTTGTTTCCACACCCCTAATTCCATTTTCAGATGGCGTATACCGTTCCGGATTCGCAACTTCTCAAGCTGCGTACGATAAAGCTGTTGTCGAGGTCTTTGATGGTCTCGACAAGGTGGAGAAAATCTTATCTGAAAACGAATACCTTGTCGGTGGTAAACTCACAGAGGCGGATGTGAGGCTCTGGGTGACTACTGTGAGTTTTCTTTTGGATAGTAATTCTGGAGCTCTTTGACACTGGAATGTGTAGATTCGGTTCGATCCTGTTTACGTTGGGCACTTCAAGTGCAATTTCAGGACAATTCGGGATGGCTATCCTCATATCCATAAGTATGTTCCACGTTGACTAATTCATCGCAATTTCGTTGACGGTGCCTTTATTTAACGCACAGGTGGATGCAAAAGCTGTACTGGAATAACGCGTCGTTCAAGGACTCTACGAACTTTGAACATATAAAAACACACTACTATTGGTCTCAAACAGTGGTAAGCATTCTTACTTTTTCTCTTCATCTTTCCATTAAGTACTGTCCGACACAGGTCAACCCCACCCGAGTCGTGGCTGCGGGGCCAAAGCCTAATATCCTCCCATTATGAAGGGAGAAAAGGCACGGTTAATGGCGAATATGTTCAAATCACTAGCCACCAATATTTCGAAATGTACAACAGATGCTCAAATAATGCAGACTCACTGCCAAATGGGAGCGAGACGCGCTCTCGTGGTGTCCTGCAAGTTGAAGGTACCATTGACGGAGAATCCCATGAAAGCATGAGCGGGTTTTGTGTGATTACACTTGATTACACGATGTTGGCGTTGTATGTGTCCTAGGACCAGGTTGGACGAGACCTGGAAGGACGCGCGCTTATTAACATTTGAGTTGCTAGCGGGGTGCCTGAACCCCTAAGCGGTGAGCTAAAAATAGTTACCAGTGCTCGTCTGATTTCCGCATTGTGGCACGTCCCTGGTTTCCGGCTGACCTCTGACGTCTTTCGTATGTCCGCTGGCTGCAGGTCCGCTGTATGTAACACCTCATGTACATTGGGTTCTTCTGGAGCGATCGCAGTGTTCATTTCCGCTTCAAGTTCTCGTCATGTCGTTTGGTCATCTCTCGTTCAGTCTTGTCGTTGCCATCGTATTATTTCAGTCTCGCTGGTCAAAATCTATACCCCACTTCTATTCAATAGGTTGACCGAGATCTCAGATTGGATGTCAAGTTACGCGCGTGGTCCTTCGTGCCCACACAGGCGGAGAATCAGTCTGTTCTTCTCTGATTGTTGTAATCTTGGCTAGGTACATGGTCTGGAACGGCCTGGGTTCGCTTTGTAAGACAAGACGGTACATAAATATTAAATACGTTGAACAACATACTGTAATATCTAGACTACGCCTTCGATACCTTGAGAGATTCGGCAAGAGGGAACTCTTCCACACTTCCTTGGGGCCGGTAATCCTCATCTTCGTTCTTGATGAATCGCCCAGGCCAGAACGGCACGTACACAGCGATGGAGACGAAGAGAGGTAGGGTGTCTAGCAGGTAAAACATTGCCTCGGATCTTGACAGATACCCCCCAAATCCCTCGGCGATTTCTGCTACCCTATAGGTTGAGCGAACCTAGACAACACGGCAAGGTTAACATTAGACATACTTGGCCAGCGTCATCAAAAATTTGGATGAGACAGAGTCCTTACCAGGATACCAAGACAACTGACAAGCATTGCTCCTGACAACGCTTTCCATGAGTTGTACCACAGTTTACGAGAGTCCATCCTCCAGGTTGCAGGTTCGTGTTTCCGGATGCAGTATATGAAGGTGAGGATTAAGCTTGTAAAGAGGACGAAGGATGCGAGTTGAATACAAAGGCCTGCAAGGAAAATCTATGGTGCGAAGTGTTCAGGTGTGATCGGTTATATGGAGATCTTGGATTGGTGGAATGAATTAGGCTAGAGTACTCACTCTAGAGCCGAGTTGCGCCTTCTGGGGATCGTTTACCGTTACTACAATTGAGCCACCCGCAGCCTGCGACAAAGTAATGATAAGCCAACCAACAGAAAAAATGCTGAAAATGGGTATAGTTTCACCTGCATCAAGAAAGTTCCAATATCAGAGGACAAGAAGATAACCATAATCCTCCGGCTGGGAATCAACAGGTATTTTTCACCGCGTAGGTACTGAACAAGTTTACCCAGGAGGACATATTCTGCTGCAATGAATAGACATGGCTGCATGCGGTCAACGTCCGCGAAAGGCCGAAATTAAGCTGGATAAAACCTACTGATAGAACCACAAAAAGGTATTCACAGATATAGAGAGTCTTTGACTGAGGGTTGTGATGCAGGCCATAGCGAAATGTTATCCCCTTGGCGAAGGCTAGGTGTTGGGAGGAGCAGCAGTGAGGTTTGCGTCAGGTTTGGGAGCTTTGAGCGTACTGTATGTTCCAATAGTCATCGACAACATCCACTTTGCCTTCCATTTCCAAATACAAATGCTTTGAAGGATCGCAACGAGAAGAATGAGGGCTGCAAGCCCAATTGGTATAGTAATGAGATCAACTTAAGCTTTAGGGTACAGGAGTAATATTCTCACCAAAGGCAATCGTGGTGAGCGTGTTCGAGGTGATATAACGAAGAGGGTTGTATGGGTCGTGTGCAGGGTCAACGAATGGATCTGGACGTGGCGGGTTTGGTCCACGGGCAGCTTCAGCACGAGTGCTACAAACAGCCGCTAACAGAGGAAGAAAGAACGGCGGTGGACGAACCATGTCAGGATGAGGGTGTTGAAAGTTAAACGCTCCAACTGTTATCGTATTTGTACACAATACTGTATGGCGAATTTATGCCGAACAATGATGGGTTCCTGTTCAAGCTAGTCCTGAGAGCGTCTGGTTTAACTTGGGAGGGTCATGCTGCGGTGATGGATGACTTTCCGCAGCATTTAGAAACGCAGATTATTTCTAAACCCATCCAAATGACCCATTTCAGGTAGTTGCCATCATTAGTCAGCAGTTCCTGGATGTGGTTGGCAGGTGCCGATGCATCCCGCCCCTAGGTCCCCCAAATTTGGGTTCTATCCCGCCCATCGGGTGATGACATCTCGTGGTTGAGTCTCCGACGCTGCATGTTTAGAAAATAATCTACGTCTCCAAATGCTACGGGAAGTCATCCAATGTAAACAGCTATAGAAGTGAAAGTGATTGGAACACGAATGCTATATATATGTGAGAGTCTAGTGGATGACTTCCCGTAGCATTTGGAGACGTAGATTATTTTCTAAACATGCAGCGTCGGAGACTCAACCACGAGATGTCATCACCCGATGGGCGGGATAGAACCCAAATTTGGGGGACCTAGGGGCGGGATGCATCGGCAGACAACCGGCACCCGCCAACAACGTTTAGAAACGCGGTTTAATCTGGTCGAGGGGGGGGTACACTCGTCTAGATTCAAATTTTACGAGCGCAAATGAACCTGAATTGTTTTCCTGGGGCTCCAGGAACTGCTGACTAAGCGGTGGCAACTACCTGAAATGGGTCATTTCGATGGGTTTAGAAATAATCTGCGGTTCTAAATAGTTCTAAATGCTACGGGAAGTCATCTAGTAGTGTGGTTTGTCGCTGGTTGTAAATTGTCGGCAAAATTTGTACGTGATGCACACGTGTAAGCCTGACGAGTTGTAGACCGTGGTAATATATGCATTTGATGCGCCACACTCCCAAGGAGGCAATTTAACATTGATCATTCCAACAGGCACGAAAAAAACTAAACGCTCGCAATCCTCCAAATTCAAAACTGAAAATTCAAAACTGAAAAAAAAAAAAGCTACAAACATCAATCTGAAATATGGGTATAGCAATCTAAGCCGTCCAAAGCAAAATTGTAACAGAACATGGCAAGCAACTACTCGAATTATCAGTTTATCTGGCTCAAAAATTCAATGAAATAAATCTTACTTTCAAAATCCAGTAGCTATATGCTACGACATGGTTTGTCAATTTTAGTTCCTGGTAGAAGTTGGTACGGGGTCGGGCAGCCGAGTCATCGACGATACCGCCGCGGGTAGACAGATCGAGACAGCGTCCGACAAGGGTGTGCAAGCAAACCCAGAGTCACATCTGGTAACTCCTGAGTAGCCTTTTCCACCGCACTGGGTGAATTCAGTATGAATTTCCCACTCTGACAACAGGAGAAGGTAAATAGACATACCTGAGCGTATCCTGGCACTGGAGCGACAGAGGGATCCTGTGGCATGGGCACTGCTAGCGACAAAGTCGCGAGCAATGAAATGGTGAGCGCGATTGTGAGCATTTCTGCAGGTCGATTCGCTGAGAGTTCGCTAGTTGGACTTGCTTGCTGAAGAGCTCTCAAGTGTGCGTTCCTTTTATATTGTTTGTCGTAAATCCTAGAAATATTTCGACAACGGCCACCAAAGGCCATCCTCCCGAGCAAATGCCTATTCTTCGGTCCACGTGGCCAAGTTTATGGCACGCGTCGTGGTTGTTGCCCAATGGGGCATTACCGGTGCGTCGAGGCGCACAAAACGCGCTCTTTCCCGCGTTGAGGACAGCAAGTTCTTCACGATTAGAAAGTCATACGGTACATTCGGCATCGAGCTATTTGTGATCTACTACACATACATTTTTTCTCTCTTGGAATGGAGTCAAGCGATGATCGTTGGGGTGTTAAGATTGGGATAAAGGTACAACTGAGGAAAATGTTGATCACAAGGATCATAACCGCCGTTTTTGAGGAAGTAGAACTTGGTTACAGTGGCTGGGGATACGAAAATATTGCGATAGGTGTGGCAGGTGGTCTTTTTGCTGAGATAGTTCGAAAGGCTGACAGTCGCTCTCCCGATGGGTTGATCCTGCTTGAGTTGACAGGGAATTATTCCAATCGGCATGTCATACAGGTGCTCTGACCTCGATACCGTGAGACGAAATAAAGTTCAGGTTGTCATCAATGATTAGTACAACTATCAAAATCTAATGCGTTAGTTAAGCAAGCAAAGGAAGGCGAAGGACAAGACTTCGTCAAGGTGGGATCTTTGAGAGAGAACATCCCGTGATTGGATGCCTTCTGCGCAGTACTGCCGCGTGGCAAACCCACCTCTAAATCACGGCTTCATAGAAACGCGAAAAGTCCGAGATTATTTCATGAAACAAGGGAGAACTTCTGGCATGAGCAGCGAGAGATGATTAAGTTGAAAGTAGTCTCTACACCGTGTCGTTCAGGGTAGCCATGCCAGAGCGGTGTAATCCAAGACCATGGTTAGCGCTCGCCCGTCATTCACACGGCGGATCACAGTACAACCGCGGCGCCACTGGGATCGAAGTTCGAGCCATACTCCAGAGCACCGATGAGCCGACGGTGAGAACGGTCCGCGTTTACCTAGCCGTGGGCGTCAACCAACGAAGCTTGAGCTCGTGTTAGTACTCTCAGTGCCCTTGTCTCCCGTAGAGGTCGGACCCTTCTCGTGGGCGCAGAACACACCCTGTGTCAAAGACAAGCCGGCGGAGATAAGTGTCAAAGGTGAAAAGATAAAAATCGTGTTCATGCCGCCTTCAGGCGACGCCGATCTTCGTTATCTCCTGCTGAAGACGAGGAGATAGACCAGAGCAAAGATCAAAGTCCCAGACGCAATGAAGCTGGTGATTTTGAAATCAAACATGAGACTTGCGCTGGGGTAACAGGTACAGCAGAAGACCTTTGGGAAAACGATGTGGTCCCGTACCCCCAGTGCTCGAGAAATGAAGTACAGGAGGCATCGCTCGAGGACACCAAAAGATGCACTTGTGAGAGAAAACCATGTAGAAAAGCAACGACTTCACCCACTGGCGTATCAGTCGCTCCCATGTTGAGCATCGTACCTTGCAGGTGAGGTCCATGTGCAAACCCCCACATCGTAGATATGCTGGCATTTGTTACGTTGGTGCCGTAGGCTGTCGTGGTTTACCGCCTGGATTTCAGGTTTTCCGGCGGCCGTCACGGCAAGTACAGGCAAATTGAATGAACCATTGGAAGTCGTCCATAATTAATGACAGACGCTTACTCAGAGCCAGGGACCAGTCTCAGACGCGTACTGTTTAGTCGTGGCTTTGGTGAAGCTTCTCGTGAGTAATTTACAGGGCAATGCCACCGATGGAATTACCTACCAAAGACAGTAAGAATTGTACTGCCTCAAGGGTCAGAGAGAAGGATACCGATACCCTTTCCATCCGTACCGTGGGGATCCAGGCGGCTCGTCTCGAATGTTAATCTCTGTTTGGTACGATCGGTTACTACGATCGGTTGAAACCTAAAACACCCTCTCCCTGTTGAGGCCTATGGTTGACGTCTCAGACCTTGACTACCCGATGAAGAAGCAAAAAAACTCACTGCCTAAACTCCCTAAAATTGCACCTTGAGAGCCGTCGGCTCACGCTCACTCATTGAATGAACGTGAGATTGGTTCTTCCTCTCGTCCTACCCCCATACCGTAGTTCAGGAGTCGCAGCCCAACGAGCAACTCTGAATCTCAGCCTTTGATAAGACAAGAACTCCCATCTGCAAAGAGTCCACATAACTGGGTCGTTCTCATTCGGATCCTTTGTATGCCAGAAGCTCAGTTTAAGATTCAACGACCTATGCATCTGCTGGGATATGCATCCTGGCGAGTGATCGCAGTGTTGGTTCTTGTCGCTTGGTACGTCCGTACGACCGACAATAGAGACCGAAGTTGGAGCAAACAGGAAAATATCCACTTCGCCGAAGACTATTCGCATTTCATGATCAATGTGATATCCCTCACAGACACAGGAACAGGTGCTTACTTTACACGACGGTCTGCAGGATGCTTGCTCGAAGCAATCTCACATCATTTACGCCCTGTATGCTGTAAATTAGGGGGTGGCACTGTTAATTTTGTAAGACTGCAGTCTGAGCAATAATCACGTTCCAGGACCAGGAATGCGATATTGATAAGCGTCTTGGGGATTGAATATGTTCGTGTGAGGGGCAGCCAAGTTTCTAATCATAGAATGAGGAGTGTGTAGTAACAAACTTTCCTCGGAGTACTGTAGTCCAAGAACAAGATTCAAGTGCCCAAATGCGTGAGGCCTCGAGGATTTGTCAGCAGGTCTTCCACGGCAGTTTCCTCTGACACTGTGTGCATTTGGTGTACATCGCGTGAACTCGGTTTGATACTCCCACCAGAGCCATCTGAAAATCATCCATCCGACAAGATCTGCCTTTTGCACCACAAACCCATATCTTCGCCTGAAGAAAGTGCACAGCATGCAAGTTTTTCTTCACTCCGACTTGACATGTCCTTTTGCCACGAGGAGCAACAAAATAATTTTGGAGAAGAGAGTTCGGCCCTGTTCGAGAAGAAGGTTGGGTGCTTCTATTCGAGGGATCAGCACGATTCAAACATTACAATTTCTCGGGCATTGAATGCTGAGATCTAATTGATTTGATGAGGTAAATGGTGGCAGGTCGGACTAGTCAACAGTTCCGTTCCTTGTCGTATTCTCAAGATACCTCTCAGACATGGTCACGCGCCGGGGCCAAGGCACCTGCGACAAATTTCAACCAAGGCGACCTATTGTGCTCCATCTGCATTCTGG
>Ga0247741_1002178_pt1 | contig 10957 bp, 5 predicted proteins | sample UWRJL213509R2_FD_180945 | JGI IMG/M metagenome (GOLD analysis project Ga0247741, IMG submission 180945) | Plant litter microbial communities from Arlington Agricultural Research Station in Wisconsin, United States - UWRJ-L213-509R-2 | ecosystem: Environmental > Terrestrial > Plant litter >...
CGCCGATCGCGGAGCCGTATTCTCCGGAATGATTAAAGGTTCACTTAGCAAAGTGATATTTCCCACCGGAGGTTACGAAAAATTTAATTACGAGCAGCATACCAAAGGTGAGGCGGGCGTGAATACAACTTATTCAAGTCTTACCCTGCAAGGACCGGGCAAATCGGGCACCAATATCACTCCCAATATATATACGGGATACTTTACCACCAACTCCTACATATCACCCAGGATTAATATTGCCATCGAATGTTTTAATAATTTGCCTGATACTTCTTTTTTCTTCCCTGATGCCCATCATCTTTATGAGCTTAATATATCGAAAGTCTCGAATAATTCCGGCATCACGCAATATAATCTGAACGAGTATACGGAAGTTAATTATTCGCTAGGTCCCACTGTGATCGATGTAAATACACTTTATAAGGTTGAACTCAAAGTATTTTCCATCTTTACCTATGGACGCGTAACCATACAATATTCACCAGTTGATCATCCCATCTGGCTCAATACACCTGCATCGGGCATCAGGGTAAATAATATCGAAGCGTTTGACCCGGTTAGTAATAAGGTTCAAACCAAATATTATCGATATGCTTCCATCGCAGATTTAACAAAAAGCACCGGTGTGGGTCCTGTTGTGCCGGATTGTTCCGCAAACTATCCCGGAGGGGGTACTTGTATTGGCAATCCAAATGGAACCGGTACTTACGGTACTCAAATCACCTGTACCAATCTTGTTCAATTAAGCTCAAGCAGCCTCTCCGGAACATTTACGTTTGGAGGATCGCCGATTGCATACAGCACGGTAACAGAATCAGACGATCCCAATTTTGTAAATGGAGCTACAGAACATACTTTTTATACTTCCTACGACGATAGCCGCCCGACCGCCTTGGTTGGCACTATGATGCCTGCCTGTCCGCAGAACCTTTCCGCAGATATGAACGGTATGGAGACCACAACAAAATGGTTTAAAAAAAGCGGCAGCAATTTTATCCTGCTTAAAAAAACGGATAATGTGTACCGCATCGACAACAGGGTGAGCCATGTACTGAATAGTTATGTAAACAGGCAGAAATGGGAACCTCTTTCCGGTATTCCGCTTGATGAAAAATTGAAAGCATATGACTGTGGTAAATATCAATATAGCAGCCGATGGTTTCATCTGGATACTACTTATACCGTAGAGTATGACCAGGATGGTATCGTTCCTATGTATAGTTTTACTGCATATGAATACAACAATACAGCCCACACTATGCCTACAAAGATCACAACAACAGATAGTAGGGGTGATACCATCCTGCAGCAGACGAAATACCCTGTAGATTATGAAGTTGCGCCCTACACCGATATGGTGTCGAAGCATATTTTGTCCCCAGTGATAGAATCAAAGAGTACAAAAGCCGGTACGCTGCTTAACATCGTGCGTACAGATTACAAGGATTGGGGAGATAGCGGAAAATTATTCCGCCCCGAAGTGATCAACATGCAAACCGGTGATGCAGCGGAAGAACCAAGGTTACGTTACCATGCTTATCAACCAGGAGGCAATCCGCTGGAGGTTTCCAAAGAAGATGGTGTGCACGTTTCATATATCTGGGATTATCTGAACAACTTCCCGACCGCGGAGGTGAAAAATGCAGGTAAAGATGATATTGCCTACACGAGTTTTGAAACAGGTGATTATGGCAATTGGACTACTGATGGTGCAATAATAGATGGCACTACTGACTATTCTCCTATAAGAGCATTCGCGGGAACTAAGTTTTTTATCGGCACTTTAACTAAGACTGTGTCAGCGGATAAAACTTATACTGTTACGCTTTGGGCTAAAGGAAGTGGTGCCACTGTCAATTCTGCCCAAGGCACTTTAATTCAGACAAAACGTGGTTGGGATCTTTTGCAATGGAGGATATCGGGCGCCACTTCAATTGTCGTGGATGGAGGTATGGATGAAGTTCGCCTGTATCCGAATGATGCAATGATGACCACCTATCTTTATAGTCCTTTCACCGGTATTTCACTCGTTGCAGATCCTTCCAATACTTACCGGTTTTACAAATACGATGGAATGGGGCGCCTGGCACAGATTGATGACATTGATCGTAATATCCTCAAGAAGTACGAGTATAAATACAACGTTCCTATTGCACCCTGCGCCGATACTTCCGCTGTCTGGGAAGTTACCGGTATCGAACAATGCGCCACCGATTCCATCAACAATTTTACCGGAATAAAAAATGCCCAGGAGCGGAATGTTAACAATTGTAGCCCAACTTACCTCAATACCAGATGGGTAACGATCACTACCCCTACCGGCGAGTGCCTGCCAATGCCTGGTTGTACTGGTCCCGATAAACGATGGATCGGCTCTCCGCCTGTTTGCACCACTGGCACCAAAGTATTGGTAAGTTCTGTGAAGGTCGGCAGCACTTGGTACTGCACCTGGAAGTACGTATGGAGCGATGGCTTCGAAAGCGCCACCTTTCAAACCACCGGCGCAGGAAAATGCCTGGAGATAATAGAACTATGATCAGTTTAAAAAAAAGATATATGTTCAATCATAATAAAATAGTTATCTGTATTATCCTTTTTATGTCTACTATGGGTAATGCGTTCACTCAGATAATTCCTAATGGAACCGGTACGGCAGCGCCATCTCAACCTGTTGAAAATCTGCCTGTGGCTTATAACAGTGCTGCCACCATCAACTATGTTCGCACGTGGACACCACGCCAGCCTTTACTAATTCCTGATAGGCATGTAGAAGGAGATCCACTTGATGATGCAGAAGTTACTACGCAATACATAGATGGATTGGGAAGGCCAATACAAACGGTTAGTGTACAAACCACTCCCACCCATAAAGATATGGTGGCCTATACCATATTCGATAATTACGGACGCAAAACGTTGGAGTATCTCCCTTATCCTTCTTCAGATAGTACCGGCGATTTCAAGACCAATCCTTTTGCCGAACAAAAACAATTTTACATCAATGGTGGAATGTTCCCCAACGAAAAAGTAGCATATTCCAAAACCATCTACGAAACTTCACCGTTAGGCAGGGTACAACAAACCTTACCTCCCGGTAATAGCTGGGAGGGTAGCGGCAGGGGTACAAGTATGCAGTACATGCTCAACTCTGCTGCAGACGATGTGAAAGTATGGTCGGTGGACCAGCCGATCGGCAGCGTACCCTTAGCGGCTGATTCTTCTTACAAACCCGGTACTTTGTACAAAATGGTCACCAGCGACGAGCATGGAAAAAAAATGATCGAGTTCAAAGACAAGGAAGGAAAAGTGATCCTCAAAAAAGTACAGCTCGCCGACAGTGCCGGTGCTTCTTACCAGGGCTGGCTCAGCACCTATTATATCTACGATTTATGGAATAATCTTCGTTGTGTTTTACAGCCTGCGGGTGTGGCTGAAATGTTCAACAACGGCTGGGTATTTACCCCGAAATTGTTGGCCGAACAAAGTTTTATCTACGAATACGATAGCCGCAAACGCATGGTCATCAAAAAAGTTCCCGGAGCCGGAGAAGTTTGGATGGTGTACGATAAACGCGACCGGCTGGTGATGACACAGGATGCAAATATGCGCAGCAATGATAAATGGTTGCGCACCTTATACGATGAACTCGATCGCCCCACCGGAACAGGCTTAGTAGACGGAGGTTGGCAGGATAGGGTCTTCTATGCTGAATCAACTAACTATCCCAAAATGGCTGATCAGTTGACCTGGACTTTTTATGACGATTACTCTTATGAAGATGCTAAACGGTTCAATACCGATAAACTGGATAAACTGGATCCCGGGGATAACCCATGGCCCGATGAAGTCGTTCGTGCGGCGTTGACCACAGGGAAGGTGACGGGAACAAAAGTTAAAGTCCTCCATGAAGAGTTGTTTTCCAATAAATATCTTCCTTCCACTATTTATTACGACGAAAAAGGAAGAGTTATTCAAACATTGTCGGACAATATCACAGGCTCTACAGATATAGTTTCTACGCGTTACGACTTCACTGGAAAAACTCTCGTTTCATATGCCTATCAATTTACCGACTTCGGTCCTATCAACAACAAGCCAGGCATGCTCACTAGATTCCGCTATGATTCTGCCGGCAGGATGACTGCCATCTACAAAGAAGTACACGATATCGGTGGCGATAAACAGATCGTAGCAAATACTTACAACGAACTCGGACAACTGGCCAGTAAAAAACTGGCTCCGGAATTCAACGGTGGCACCGGGCTCGAAACGCTCGGGTACGAATACAATATCCGTGGCTGGCTCAAAAGTGTGAATAAGGATTACGCCACTGCCATCAACAACTCCGGCAAATTCGGCTTCACGCTCAGTTATGATAATGGCTTCAGCAAGCCCCAATACAATGGAAACATCAGTGGCAGCACCTGGCGTAGCATGGGTGATGGCGAAAGGCGGGCATTTGGCTACGATTATGACAATGCAAACCGCTTGCTCAAAGGAGATTTTACCCAATATACCAGCGGCTGGAACCAGTCAGCAGGTATAGTATTTGATGTAAAAATGGGAGATGGGATACACGCGGATAGTGCATATGATGCTAACGGTAATATCAAAGCGATGAAGCAATGGGGATTGCATATCAACGCCAGTACACAAATTGATGACCTCGTGTATTCTTATGGCGTGGGTAGCAACAAGCTCACAGATGTTTCGGAACAATTGGCAGACCCTCACGCCGATTTGAAACTAGGCGATTACACCGACCGGGTGCCCACAATTAGCGGCGATCAGTACCAGTATGACGCCAATGGCAACCTGGTGACGGATACTAAAAAGAACATCGAATCGATCATCTATAATCATCTCAATCTGCCGAAAAAGATCACCACACATAAAGGGACGATAGATTATGTGTATGATGCAACAGGAAATAAATTGCAAAAAGTGGTAGTGGAAAACGCACATGACAGTTTCAACGGTGCGCTTACCATTACCACCTATCTGAATGCCGGTGTGTACGAATCCAAAGAAGTATATGGCGATGAAGCCTCTTCTTACGCCGAAAAACTGTTGTACATTCCACACGAAGAGGGAAGGATACGGGCACATGATAATGATGAAACACCGCCGCAGTTCGACTACTTTGTAAAAGACCATCTCGGCAACGTACGCATGGTGCTAACCGAAGAAACCGGCGCTAAAATCTACCCTGCCGCCACACTGGAAGGCTTGGCTGACGGCACTTCCAACAGCATGGTGAACCACGAAGCCAGGTTTTACAATATCGATCCGGCTTATATCATGCCGGAGGCAAGCATCTCTTCCTGGGCGCCTGAAGCCTCAACCACAAAAGATTACCACAACTACAATTCTATACCTCCCGGAAACCTGAATTACCCGGCTTCCTGCACGCCGGGGCAAAACGACAGCAGCAGTAAAGTCTACAAATTAAATGCCCTCACCAATAAGACCGGCCTCGACTTTGTCATTAAGGTAATGGCGGGCGACACCATCGATATCCTGGGTAAATCATATTACCTCAATACCGCACCCATTACCAACAGCAATTCCAGTCCGCTCAACCTGCTGGAGCTGCTCACCGGATTTTTCCAGTCACCTGTAAATGGTGCCGGCAGCAAAGGATTTACCGCCTCGGGGCTTAGTACCGCCACCCCGGGGATGGTGCCATCCAGCTTCTTCCGCGGCGACAACTCCGAGCCATCCACTACTGTACCCAAAGCCTACATCAATTACATCTTCTTCGACGAGCAGATGAAATATGCCGGTGGCAACTTCAGCCGTGTAGGCACCAGCGATGAGGTGAAGGATCATTGGACCAGCGATGCGGCGCTGCAAAATATTGCTGTTCCTAAGAACGGTTATTTATTCGTGTACGTCAGTAACGAAAGTAAAATGAATGTTTTTTTTGATAACTTACAGGTGATTCACCGGCCGGGGCCCATACTGGAGGAAACGCATTATTATCCTTTTGGGTTGACGATGGCGGGGATAAGTTCGAAAGCTGCGGGCTCTCTCACTAATAAAATCAAATACAACGGTAAAGAAGAACAGCGGAATGAGTTTGTTGACGGCAGTGGGTTGGATTGGATGGATTATGGGGCGAGGATGTATGATGGGCAGGTGGGGAGGTGGATGGTAGTTGATCCACTCGCCGATCAGATGAGGAGGTATTCACCTTATAATTATGCTTTTGATAATCCGATCAGATTTATTGATCCGGATGGCATGAACCCAACCATTCCTGTAACTGGTTCTCAAGGGGATCAAAACCTGATGGTTTCTCAAATGAATGAAATAACTGGAGGAAGTTATGAAATTAAGAATGGTGAATTAGTTGCTAAAAACGGGAATTATGGCTCCGGAAACACAGCCGATATTACTAAAAAAGCGATATCTTCTAAAAACAAATTTGAAATGGTTTTGGTTAATAATGATGATGCAGTAGATGTTGATTCTTATTTAACAGCTAAGGTAGATGTGGGAGATTTGCAAAAAGGAGATAAGACGGCTAAGGCTACATTATATTCACACTTTCTCGAAGAAAGATTTTCTGCAGGAGCAAATTATTCAGATCCTGATAAAAGAAACGCAGATTTAATTGCTGACAATCAATTGAGTACTATTAATTTTCAGAAATATCACGAAAATGGATTAAATGCAGAGCAATCAACAATAGCCTCAATAACTGGTACGAAAGCTTCTGGTCGAAGTCAAACTACAATAACCGAAACTAAGCATTATGCAAGTATTGGTGTTGATTTAACTTTTGTTACAGGATTCAATTTTAATTACGGAGATGCTAATATAAGAATTAATATAAAACCCCAACTTGTACCTACGGGTGGATTTGGAGAAATTATAAACATGAAAACAACCACAAAATGAGTATCAAATTATTTTTCTTATTTCATTTTTTTACCATGGTAACTTTAAATGAGATAACTCCTAGTTCTAAAATAGAGTTTCCCAAGGTTAAAATTTTGAATTTTGCTAGTAGTGCCCCTCCATGTGGTACAATAAAGTATGTCTCCGTATACAAAGCTGTAATATATGCTAGCAGATCATTTACTAAGCCAGATACGGCATTACTTTATGTTGCTTGTAGAGAAGGTTATGCTAACAGAATTTCCGCTAATAATATGTATAAGATTACGGTATTACCCGGTGATTGTTATTCAAGTGGTGAAGTAATTTCTAATTTCACAAATGAAGATATCAATAATTTTTCTGTGACAAAAAAGTACCGTTTAATTAGTTTATCGGCATTATTCTAATTTCATTACCCAATTCTATTAATAAGATATATAAATACTCATACTTTCTTGACCTGAAATATGGTTTTCGCTGTTGTTGTTTCAACAACAACTTCAACAACTTGCCAGATTTTTCTCTTAATGATTTATTCAATGAAATCAGTGAGCATATTTAAGTTATCAATGCCCGAATGATGTAATTTTCGCTCCAACCCCTATGAGTCTTTGAAGGCGTTGTCTCGTAATCCTCGTGGTTCACTACGGCCACCCCGGGAATGGTACATTCCACCTTCTTCCGCGGCGACAACTCCGAGCCATCCACCACTGTACCCAAAGCCTACATCAACTACATCTTCTTCGATGAGCAGATGAAATATGCCGGTGGCAACTTCAGCCGGGTGGGCAGCAGCGATGAGGTGAAGGATCACTGGGCGAGCGATGCGGTGCTGCAAAATATTGCTGTTCCTAAGAACGGTTATTTATTCGTGCACGTCAGTAACGAAAGTAAAATGAATGTATTTTTTGATAACTTACAGGTGATTCATCGCCCGGGCCATTGTTGGAAGAAACGCATTATTACCAGTTCGGGTTGACGATGGCGGGGATAAGTTTAAAGGCTGCAGGAATTTTAGAAAATAAAAAACAGAAATTTCAGGGAGAAGAATTTGCAAGTAAAGAATTTAGTGATGGAAGTGGTTTGGAAACGTATGAGTTTAAATGGAGAATGCATGATCCACAAACGGCAGGTTTTGGCAGGTAGATCCGCTCGCAGATAAGTATGTTTATAATAGCACTTATGCATTTAGTGAGAATAAAGTAACCTCACACGTTGAATTAAAAGGTTTAGAGTCTGCTGATTTTAATATTGAAAGAGATATTAGAAATGTGGGATCAGGAAAAGCCACTGTCACTGATTTAGGGGCAAATTGTATTGACGGAAGCGAAATCATCAGCAACAGCGCCATTGACAAAAAATCAAAAAGTAGCGCCCCCCTCAATAGAAACAGGAGGTGGTGTAGTTGTAGGAATTGGTAAGCCGGGGTTTGAGGAGGGACAGTAATACCACCAACAAAAGTAAATGTAATCAGACCTTTTATTAATTTATAATTCTTAAATATGCCTGTAGATAATCCTGAAGTTATTGATGTTGTGCATATAGACTTAAATGGTGATGCTGTCTTTACTATTTCTGATCATTTGGAATGGAAAGATGATAATGAGCACATCCTTATATTACAAGACAAAATCAATGCTTATTTAAGTGCCATAGAAAGCGCAGATTTATTTAAACAATATCCAAAGGCAAAAGGCCGCCATGCTATTATTAGCGTAGTGGCAAAATATCCGCCAAATAAGGACGGGGAAATTTTTATACAGCGGATTAAAGACGCATTGGAAGACGAAGGGTATGGATTTTCTTTTCAACATTAAATAATAATTTTCCCCTTTGGCACTAGTGTTTTCCACCTTGGTTTGTGGCACACGAACCAAGGTGGGGGAACCATCACTTGTACCTACGATGCAGCGGACAATAAGCTGAAAAAGAAAGTGGTTCAGAGAAATGTGGCAACTATTTTACCCGGAGGAGAGTACTTTTTATTTAGACGGCCTTGTATATGAAGACGACCAGCTTCAGTTTGTGCCACACGAAGAAGGATCCGTTTCAATCAGGGGCATAATATCACCCCCGCATCTAGGAGTATGATTATTTTATAAACGATCATCTGGGGAACGTGCGGATGGTATTGATAGAAGAAGCTAAACCAAATTTTTACCAGCCAGCTACCATGGAGACCCCTACGGCAGTAGCGGAGGAATCCATTATACCAACCTGCCTGAAAAAATTGACCGTAAAACAGGTGTAAATCCTGGTGACATAAATTATGTATACAAGATTTTGGTTTGAATTTGATATTGATAATGTTTTTAAATTTCCCGCTGGGATAGGTATTGGCTGTGGTGTAACTGCTACCGACTATAAGGACGCTGTTAAATTAATGGAGGAAAAATTTTTTTTAACGATACATATGCCCGTAATAAAAAAAGTAATCGAGAATGTTGATGTTCGCAAGTTAGATCAGGGACATGTTATTCCAAATATGGTTTCACCTGTTGGAAGAGGCATTTGGTTTCCTTTTGGTTATCAGTAATGGGTAGTGTACTAATCGTAACTTGACCCTCCGGCGCATTTGATGATACTATTCAAATAAAATAAGCAGTTACACGGCGCAAACTTTTGTGTATTTACAATGGAGTTTTCCTGTCTATATCGGTCCGGATGCTGCTCAAGACTTAGCGCCCGATCGCTTTCATCACAGGCATTTTATTTCTAACTTCCTTTACTTTCTTTAGCTGGTGTATCACATTAAGTTGCCAGCATATGCAGTTTAAATCATTGAAGTTTTTAAAGCCGCAGCCGGAAAGCGGAGGACGATCTTTCCTCCGATACTGGGTTACCGTTTCAACAACCAGTGAAAAGAGGTGAGTTGCCTTCCCGGATGGATATCCTGCGTAGGTAAGCAAAGAAAAAAGCGTGGTGTTCAGCATGAATTAATCGTAAACAACACTGACCATCAAGACCGCTTCTGCGACCTGGTTCCTTCTCACACCATGCGCAGAACAGCCATCACAAAGATGCTGATGCTTGGGATGAAAGAGCATGTGGTGAAACAAATCAGCGGGCATTCCGGTGATAGTAAATCATTTTACCGATATGTAAATCTTGTTCAATCCTATGTGGTCAGCGAGATAGACATGGTATTTAAAAAATTATCCGATGACCATCGAAAAATTGCCTGAAATAATTAATCAGTACAGATCATGGAGCAACGGTGATTTTGGACATATACCTTAAAGCAAATGTCCCGCCAGCCCCCGGCAGCCCGGTAAAATCCATAATCGTAAATAGCTTTTACCCGGCTGCCCGCCCGATGCCCACCCTCCGGGATGGCCCCGGTCACGGGGCTGTCAGGCCATTTGCACAGTTAGTACTGGCTGCCTGACATCATCGTGCACTTGATGGCTTATGCCGTCGTGACCTGGGCCTAAGCCGTCAAGAGCACGCTGGCTCTCCAGCCCATGTATCACCAATGTTCTATCGGCTTGTACTATGAAGCTTTCCTCACAGCCTACAAGTTGACTTTAAGCCTCAAGATTCCCGTTGAATATTTTAGCATCCAGGGGTAGAAAGGCATATTCCGGTTATAGAAAAGCCCCTTAAAGAAAATAGCATTCAACTATAAAGGATCTGTGTAATCCTTTTAATCTTTCGTTGCAGACCAAGTCAGCAACATCTGTGATTCAAAAGAAAAAATAAGATAAAAAAACAAAGCAAAGATAGCTGCCAGCATAAGCTTCATAACCGGCGCAAGCGCTTTCAGCAGCCAAATTGTTCGGCATAAAATTTTGCCTTCTCAGTAAATCCATCGCGGCTTGCGATTCCACATTCCTCACATTTTGACCTTTCCATACCCAAGCAATTTTATGTCCGCGTGCATTTTGGCTACGTGCACTGGCAGCTGAGAAGAAAGCTTTCTTTTTTTCTCTTTTTTCTTTTGAATACAATTTTCAGGCAGCAAAGAGAGGCACTTTTAAAAAACATTATTATGAGACTTCCAAAGATCGTACTCAATCACGGCGAAAACAACATCGCCCAGTACACCTTTCACATTTTTTCCGAA
>Ga0247741_1002180_pt1 | contig 10955 bp, 8 predicted proteins | sample UWRJL213509R2_FD_180945 | JGI IMG/M metagenome (GOLD analysis project Ga0247741, IMG submission 180945) | Plant litter microbial communities from Arlington Agricultural Research Station in Wisconsin, United States - UWRJ-L213-509R-2 | ecosystem: Environmental > Terrestrial > Plant litter >...
CTTGTAGTCTGTACGAACGATGAGACGGGCGCATTCGCGATCTGGAGCACAGCGCTGCCATTCCAGGCTATGTGAAGGTGGAAGCTGAGGATTATGGCAAAATCGTCAGATAGAAGACCATAACCGTAGGTTATGCAGACTTACATTCTTCCAGGCGAACCCAGCAATAGGTTCTCGTCCCTCATAGCTCGAAATTGCAGGGTTTGAGAGCTTGAATACTTGGCTGAACAACGTTGTGAGTGCGACAGCGACGCAGACGGCGGAGAATAGGGCCATCTTAGGCGAGTGGACCATGGGAGCAGAAAAAAAGTTTCCCCTGGATTTTAACGATTCCTGGGAGTACAAGTACCAGTTGGAGATGAGCCTATGTTATATTCATAGAATCAGACCGCAGCTCCTTGTACACGCGGACCAAGTGTCGTGCTTATCCAAATGAAAACACAGCAGCAACCAGAGACCATAATTATCTGTCTTTTCAATCGATGAGGACTCTCAGTCAATAAGATATAGCTTGTGTCATGGAAGAGGATACGAGCAAAAGGCGATAAATAATGAATTCTTTGCCGAAGACCCTGCACGTGGCGGTGCCGTCGACACTGACGAAGCATTGGCAGTGTTGCGGTGGCGGACTGCGTCTTCACAAACACCACTACTACAATCTACACTTCTCGTGCTGAGGGCGGGCCCACGCTAGCCACGATGCTCTTCCTACAGCTACCTTTGTCGCTTATATTCTCATCACTCATTCTTTTGACAGCAACCGCTATCCCAGTATCCAGCACCGAGTTGGCACCTGATACTTTCTCGAAGACTATCGAGAAAGGTCTATGGTTCATTGAACACTTTTCGCCTCAGTGCGGACACTGCAGGCACTTCAAGCCAACATGGGACAAACTCGTTGTAGAGTCACAATCCGAAATACCGCAAGTCAAGACTGCGACATTGAATTGCTTGGTATATGGAGGTGCGTCGCTTTCTTACTTATGTCCCACAAGCCAGTTGAACTGACATCTACCTATGCAATGCAGATCTTTGTGACAAGAATGGAGTCAAAGGATATCCTTCACTTTTTATGTTTGAAGACGGGAAAAAAGTCGGCGAGTTCAAAGGCGCTCGCGAACTCGACGATCTCAAAAAGTTCATGAAGCAACATGTAAAGGAGGACGTCGTTCTTGCACCACCACCCGTTAAGCCGCCTACCCCAGCGAAGAAGACGCCTAAAGTGCAAGCCAAACCCGTAGTCAACCTACAGGGCGAGGTTCTCGCCTTGACGCCCGATACCTTCTCCAGTACTCTCGCAAAAGGTCCTGCATTCGTCAAATTCTTTGCACCCTGGTGTGGTCACTGCAAGAAACTTGCGCCTGTGTGGAAGCAGCTCGCTAGACACTCACAAAACAAAGTCACCATTGCAGAAGTTAACTGTGACGATCACGGTGCACTTTGCAAGGCGCAGAGTATCCAAGGGTACCCAACTCTTGTGTGGTTTGGACAGGGCGAGGATGAGGTCGGAAGATCAGAGTATAACGGAGGGAGAAAGCTAGAACAATTGAAGGCATTTGCGGAGAAGGCTAGCGCTGCGTGAGTGGTATTGGTTACAAGTACTCCCTTGAGACACTGATAGCACCTACTAGTGGTGTGGAGGTCCTGGAACAAGCTAGCGACCTAGAAGCTCACGTTTCCAGTGAAGCTGTGGTCTATCTCCTCGTACATTCCGCGCCTGACGATGAAATCCTGGTTAGTATCTCTTCACACCATACTACTTGTCACCTCACAGAAAATTGACAGCCCAAAATTCGCGAGGCATCCGCTCCGCTACTTGGCTCGCCTCAAATTCTAGCGTCCTCGTCTTCCGACCTCTACAAGAAGTTTTCTATTCCATCCAGCGAACCATGGGCACTCGTAGCTATCAAAGATCACGACACAAAACTCCCATCTTCGATTCTCCTCGGTTCGAGCTCCAATGACGCGAACCTGCGAAAATGGCTGCTCAGCCACCGTCTCCCTACCTCAGTTGAGCTTACTCAAGACACCTTTCAGACTGTCATGAACGCTCCGCATGCTCCTCTTGTCCTGATCGCTGCTGCGGAAGGCGACGCTATGAAGGCTAAAGTCGGTGCGAGGATTAGAGATATTGCCAAGAAATGGCGAGTCAGGACAGATGGCAGTGGGGTTGGTCATGGCAGAGAGGTTGTATTTGCCTGGATGGACAGTAAGAGGTGGGCGGAGTGGTTGAGCAGCATGTATGGCATCACCAGTGAGGAAGGAAAAGTAGATGAGCTTGAGGATGTCAGAGTCGTCATCGCTGACCATAGCGTGAGCCCCGCCTTCTAATTTGCCTGGATTATACTGACAATGCCAATAGAAACTCATCTACTACAAGACAGACCACGATGGCAACCCCATCAAGTTCACATCCTCTGCCAGCGTCTTCGCCGCTGTGGACGACGCTGCAACTGGTCAATCTAAATCACATAACTCGGAGAGCTTCATCGAGCGTATGGCCCGGTCGCTAAACAGCAAGATGCAGTCCCTCGAAGCGTTCATCACTACCAAACCTTTGCAAGCGGTCTTCTTTGCCCTCGTCTTTGTCGTGTGTATGGTCTATGTCCTTTCGAGGCTCGTCGGAAGCGATGTGGCGTCGACACAGGACGATTGGAGAGAGATGAAGGGGAAGAATAGGAGGTTGGATTAATCTATACAGACTGGTGTTCCAGGTGATGTGGTGATAATGATTGACCTGTATCTACGTGCTGTGTATCTATTTCTAACTGCTCTAGCCATAATTCGGATTTCGACAGACAAATGGTGGAAACGGGCTGAAGGCTGACATTTCTGCTAAATGGTATCTCCTTTAGCTGACAGAGCCTTTGAAATTGCACGACAGCCATTGGATTGACTCTTTCACACCTTGCAGAGATGATAGTAGTGAGACAGACTGTGTAACAGAAACTCAGACTACTCCAACTTATACGGACACGTGACTGGCTAGTCGACTGAATTTGTTCAGCATCATTCAACGCTTACTCTGGAACCACTAGGTCCATCACAAAGGGCTCGACTGCAATGAATTCCGAGCATGCAACTGCATTTATCATCGATCGGCGCCGTACCTCATGAGCATCCAGTAAGCTTTTTGCCAAATATTCTGGTATCCACTTCCGAACAGCCCAAACGGTTCGAAAAGGTTTCTTCTGGACAAGGTGAGTGGCTAACTTTTTTTCGTTTAAAGAAGCCTTGTGCGTACGGATTTCTTATCTACAATCATATGCTCTGCCATACCTGGATTGGCAAGAATGTGCAGCTGTTCATCATGCCACCGGCAAATCGTCTTTTTCTGAGTTCGTGTGCTCGAACAATAAGCGCTAACAGTCTCGCGAATAAAGTGCCGAGTCACTTTGACCGATTGGAATCCATGCCGATGCACATGCTGCACTTACCACCGCGACCTATTTTAGCCTTGTGAAACGCCGGCTCGACTGTACGTGTCGTCACTCATCAATCATAGGATCCTTTCTTATCATTAGAATTTTGTTTACCTACTTAGAACAACTGTTCACAAAGACCCGACGGCACTATATATGCGCGTTCGGTTTTGCTTCCCCGGTGACTTCTTAATGTCTCAACTGCTGGCGTTGGTTTTTCTCTTCTTGGGTGTTTCCGCACACAGCAACGCGGATATACTGTCCCGAACTCCTAACCTCTCGAACAGTGTTTTCTACTCTCGAGCCTCTGCAAACGACAGCAGCTTCTCCTGGCGTACAGTATGTACATATCGTGTCTGCGTTAAGTTTTATGCCCACAAAACACCGTGATCTTTCCAGCTCCCCGCTTCCGAGAATCTGGAATGGCGTGATTGCTTCCCTAGTCGCCAATGCGCTCGCCTAATCGTGAGTAACATGTTCCTTCACCATTTTCCTAGAGGTGAATATCTGACATTGTACTTCCAGGTACCTCTGAATCACTCAGACCCTAGTGCAGGCAATGCTACTATTGCACTCATTCGCGTGCCTGCCTCCGTGGCATTAGATTCGGCATCCTATCGTGGCCCGATTTTATTCAACCCAGGTGGACCTGGAAACAGCGGTGTCAGCATGATCGCTGGTCCAAATGGCGATTCGTACAGCACAATTTTAGGACCTCAGTTTGACATCGTAGGCTTTGATCCACGAGGTACGCAATGTGCTCATGAGAGCAGATATATTAGTATTGAATGAAATTTAGGTGTTGGCCATTCCACGCCACATATCACTTTCTTCAAGACCGATGTTGAACGCGCACTTTGGACTGCCGCGAAAACTGGATCGGGCATTGATGGTTACGACGATGTTAAACGTGCTTGGAGTCGAGCTCAAGTCATTGGGCAGCTTGCGGCGGAGCAGAATGATGGATATCTCCAGTTTATCAACACAGAGCAGACCGCGCGGGATATGCTGAGCATAGTAAAGGCCCACGGGAGGGAGAAGTTACAATACTGGGGATTTTCGTGATTTTTCCTTTCGATGGTTATCGCGTGTAGACAGGCTGAAGAATCACATAGATATGGGTCCACTCTGGGTACAACCTTTGCATCTATGTTCCCAGTGAGTTACTTAGTTTATACTCACTGCGGCGACTCACAGATACTCTACAGGATAAAATCGAGCGCATGGTAGTTGACGGCGTATTAGAAAACACTGATTATTATCAGGGTTCGTACCGATCGTGCTCGTACTCTGGTCTGAGCTCATTTCTTACCACTTCTCTATAGCGCAATGGAGGACTAACCTTCTTGACGTCGATAAAGCGCTCGGCACCTTCTTTACTGGCTGCTTCGAAGCAGGTCCAGAGGGCTGCGCATTCTATGCCGAGTCCCCAGAAGCAATTCAGCAGAATCTTACCAACATATTCGAAAGTTTACGTGCTCAGCCCATCCCTATCAAAACAGACTCGACTTATGGAATACTCGATCACACCACTGTGCGAATCGCCATGTTCTCCGCTTTGTCCTCGCCGTATGCCCTGTTCCCTGTGATCGCGCAGGGATTGGCGCAGCTCGCCACTGGGAACGGAACTTCTTTGTTCCAGCTATTGAACCCACCTGGGTCACAATTCCAATGCTCGTGTGACCCTGAGGCTCATGCCGATGACCAGGTTGCAGACGTATCCACGGCCATTACTTGCAATGACGGTGATGAAGTACCAACTGATTTAAATTCAGCGAAGGAATACTACGATGAGATGATCAATCTCACTGATTGGGCAGACCTCTGGGTGGGGGTCAGGTTGAGTTGCGTGTCAGTGTCTTTTCTTCTATTTCTCGACGTCCCACTTATTGTGGATAAACGTTAGTGGATGGCCGAAGATGCCTAAAGGTTTCCGAGGTCCATTTGAGGCTAACACCAGCCACCCCCTGCTGTTTGTCGGTAACACTGCTGGTGAGTTTGACTTCGTCCTTGAAACTCTTTTTTCTTTGGTGATTTACCTGGTTAGATCCTCTTACTCCAATGCCCGGGTGGGTGTGAATCTTCCTTGACTACGAGGGATCATTGACTTTCATATTAACAGTGCCAGGAACGTGTCACTTGCTTTCGAGGGCTCAGGATTCCTCACCCAGAATTCCACTGGAGTGAGTCTTACCAAACTCCATGAAATCAGCACTTTTTGACCATATGGACAGCATTGCTCCTTCTCCGCCCCCTCTTTGTGCACCCACATACACGTGAAGGAGTACTTCGTCAATGGCACCTTACCAGCACCGGGCACTGTTTGTCAGCCGGATATACAGCCGTTCCCATCTAGCACGATCACCTCTCGGGCGGATGGTTTCATGACGATGGAGGAGAGAAATTTTGCAGAAGCCGTTGGCGACCTGGGCAAGAAACGAAGAAATTTCCTTTTAATGTAACAGGCGAGTGATACGATGGATAATGATCCTCCCCCATCTGATATGCTCACAGGCCACTGGCAGTGACGCAGCGATCCCTGCCTTACGATCATACAAATATTTTATTATGATCAATTTAGTCTGACCATTCTGTGGAGGGTGCCCTGCCAGATAACGCTTCCGTAACCTGGTGTTGATAACTGCACTATTTCAGGAGCATCTTAACTTGAAGTGCGTGTGGATCGCACGGCCTAGACGTTCAGATTGCTGCTTTCCGAGTATTGCACTACCCATCAGTTGCCATCCTTTAAACCACAACGACAGGGCGCAGGTCTCGTGGTGCCTCTCAAATACTCAGATGCTCATGGCCGTCGAGCAAGCATAGCCCAGATTCGTATACCGGCCTCGGTACCCGTATTCTGCATTTTGTTGAGGTCCGGTTCTATTTAACCCAAGTGGACCTAGTGTCAGCGGCGCTGGGTGCATTGGAGGACCAGACGGAGATTCATTCACTGCTCTCGTTAGGCCCCAGTTCGACGTCGTTAGTTCAACCCCCAAGGTGCGTAACATCGGTAGTCAGCACCGGTCGTACCCGTTCTTCATCGCATTAATATATTTAATTATAGGCGTAGAACACCATATTCCAAGAGTATCTACTTATCTTCAAGACAAACATCGAACGTGCTCTATGGGTCTGTATACTCCCGTGCTGAATAATTCGGCAGATGTTGCAGGTACATGGGCAAGAAGTAGAGTTGCCGGACAACTTGCTGCTGAATAAGACGATGGTTATCTTCAACACATCAATGCATCAACACTGACCAGACGGCAAGGGATATGTTGAAAGCATATGGCAGGGAAAAGATACAATATTGGGGTTTTTTTGTAAGCTCTCTATCCTTCCAATACTCACTTAGCAATAAAGCTGACGTTATTTAGCGAGTAGATATTGTTAGGTGCTACTTTTGTTCGCGGTAAGAGTTTGTCAGAAGCAATCGTGAGAAGATCTCCTGTACTCCAGTGAGCAGTGACTGGCTCACGAAGTAAGTAATTCTAAATCGAAGATCGAATTTCGGCCTCATGGACTGCTAACCTTCTCGACGCTGATAAAGCCATGGATACCTGTTCTCGTGTTGGTTCGACCCAGGTCTGCTTCTGCCATGGAGAATTAAAATACCACGGGACTCCAGATTCGTCCCGTTCTGTCATACCTCGCCTGGCAAGAATGCTGCCTTATGTGTAATCCATCGCGCTACTGGCGCTCTCCTCAAGTTCTTTCTACCACGCACATGCCACCGCAATCTGTTTTAGTGCCCCCGGCGTTGAAACACGGGCTTGACGGTGAGTGTCCAATCATTTGAAGATGTCTTCTTATCCCTTGAATTTGTATACTTGCTTAGAGCAGCTGTTCACGAGGACACGACGGCTCTATATATGCGCTCTCGTTTTTACTTCCCTGGCGACTTCTTAATGTCTCTACTGTTGGCGCTAGCTTTTTACTTGTCCTACTTGGGTGTTTCCGCACACAACGACGCAGATACACTGTCCAGGACTCCTAACCTCTCGAACAGCGTTCTCTATTCTCGGGCCTTTACAAACGACAGCAGCTTCTCCTGGCGTACAGTATGTACATATCCCGTCTACATTAAGTTTTATGCCCACAAAACACCGTGATCTTTCCAGCTCCCCGCTTCCGAGAATCTGGAATGGCGTGACTGCTTTCCTAGTCGTCAATGCGCTCGCCTAATCGTGAGTAACATATACCCTCACAAGTTTCTTAGAGGTGAATATCTGGCATTGCATTTCCAGGTACCTCTAAATCACGCAGACTCTAGTGCAGGCAATGCTACCATCGCACTCATTCGCGTGCCTGCCTCCGTGAAACCAGACTCGACATCCTATCGTGGCCCGATTTTATTCAATCCAGGTGGACCTGGAGGTAGCGGTGTCGGCATGATTGCTGGACCAGACGGCGATTCGTACAGCACAATTCTAGGACCTGAGTTTGACATCGTAGGCTTTGATCCACGAGGTACGCAATGTACTCATGAGCAGCGGATGTGTTAATATTGGATGGAATTTAGGTATTGGCCACTCCACGCCACAAGTCAGTCTCTTCAAGACTGATGTTGAACGTGCACTTTGGACTGCCGCGGGAACTGGATCGGGGATTGATGGTTACGACGAGGTTAAACGTGCTTGGAGTCGAGCTCAAGTCATTGGGCAACTTGCGACAGAGCAGAATGATGGATATCTCCAGTTTATCAACACGGAGCAGACCGCGAAGGATATGCTGAGCATAGTAAAGGCCCATGGGAGGGAGAAGTTACAATACTGGGGATTTTCGTAATTTTCCCCTTGGGTGTTTATTGCTTTACAGAGGCTGAAGGATCGCACAGATATGGGTCTACTCTGGGTACAACCTTGGCATCTATGTTTCCAGTGAGTGACTTTGTAGCTCACGGACCGTGGGCGGCGATTCACAGATATTATACAGGATAAAATCGAACGCATGGTGGTTGACGGTGTTTTGGAAAACACAGATTATTATCAGGGTTCGTACATATCGTCCTCTTGCTCTGATCTGAGCTCATTTCTTGCCGCTTCTCTATAGCACAATGGAGGACTAATCTTCTTGACGCTGATAAAGCGCTTGGGGCCTTTTTTACTGGCTGCTTCGAAGCAGGTCCAGAAGGCTGCGCATTCTATGCCGAGTCACCAGAAGCAATTCAGCAGAACTTCACCAACATATTGGAAAGTTTACGTGCGCAGCCCATCCCTATCAAAACCGACTCGACTTATGGAATACTCGATCACACGACTGTGCGACTCGTCGTGCTCACTGCGTTGACCTCACCATATGCCCTGTTCCCTGTGACTGCGCAGGGATTGGCGCAGCTCGCCGCTGGGAACGGAACTTCTTTATTCCAGCTATTGAACCCATCTGGATCACAATTCCAATGCTCATGTGATCCTGAGGCCCATGCCAATGACCAGGCTACAGATGCATCCACGGCCATTATCTGCAATGACGGTGATGAAGTGCCGACTGATTTACATTCAGCGAAGGAATACTACGACGAGATGACCAATCTTACTAATTGGGCAGAAGTTTGGCTAGAGGGCAGATTGAACTGCATGTAATTACTTTATCTGTCATTTCTCGACGCTCCATTTATTGTGGATGAATGTTAGTGGATGGCCGGAGGTGCCTAAAGGTTTCCGAGGACCATTCGAGGCTAACACTAGCCACCCCCTGCTGTTCGTCAGCAACACTGCTGGTGAGTTCGACTTCATCCTTGAAACCCCTGTTCTTTGTTGATTTACCTGGTTAGATCCTCTTACTCCAATGCTTGGGTATGTATAGGTCTTCCCTAGCTATGAAGAGTCGTTAACTTTCCTATTATCAGTGCTAGGAACATATCACTTGGTTTTGAGGGCTCGGGATTCCTCACCCAGAATTCCACTGGAGTGAGTCTTGCCAAAATAGGTCAAATCGGCGCTTTCTAACCATGTCAACAGCACTGCTCATCTTCTGCCCCCTCTTCGTGCACCCACATGTACGTGAAGGAGTACTTCGTCAATGGCACTTTACCAGCACCAGGTACGGTTTGTCAACCGGATACACAGCCATTCCCAGAATCTAGCACGATTGCCTCTCGGGAGGGTGGTTTCATGACACTGGAGGAGAGGAATTTCGCAAAAGCCGTTGGCGACCTGGGCAGGAGACGAAGATATCTCCCCAGACTTTTAATGTAACAGGCGAGCGATGCGGTAGATAATCCTCTATCTCACATCACTGGCAGAACGCGGTGGTCTCTGCCTCACAATACTACAAAGGTTTTACTATGATGAATTGGCCTGACCATTCTGTAGAGGATGCTACCAAATACGGCTTTTGTAACCTGGTGCTGATGATTGCACTATTTCAGGCGTATCTCGATGTGAAGTACTTGTGGATCGCACGGCTTAGACACTCGGCTTGCTGCTTTCCGAGTATTGCACTACCTGTCAGTTGCCATCTTTCATTTTGTCAATGTCCTCGCATAAAATATCCTTGCTGAAACTGCTAGCCACTCTTGGAGATCTAGAGCGGGGAGTCCCATGAATTCGCGTTAGAGAAACGGATTATGTAGCTATGTCGTGATCTACTTAATGCATAAGTCTTAAAATATGGTCATGACTCGGGGAGCGGGGAATGTGGGACGCGCGCCTAATTCCGGTACCAGGTTAGGCAACTCCTGCTGTTGGGCGATAGGCGTGAAATTAATTCCGCTTTTCTCCTCAAAAGTCCGCTGTATGACCTGTAGTATATTCATGTGCCACATAACTAGTAGAGGCACCTGAATCTGATACTTTATAGTAGAGAAATGTATTTATCTTTGGAAAATGTTCAGGACAGAATGAAGCAAATCCCCAAATCCCTCAATTTTAGCAATTCCCCCCACCTCATTTACCATCGACTACTATCACCTATCGACTACCGCCGCCCCGCATGGCAGCGGTTATATTGGCTATGCGATGAGCCCCTGAATTCATGCTCTCACAGTCACGAACGCGATTCCGTTAATTATGGACCCCATCCGAATGAGGGTGCTTTTCTCTGCATGGAATGCACCACCATTGGCGCAGCCCTCACACCCTGTCCTTCTTGAACTCTAGTCCTTGTAGGTGAGTCCATCACTATGTGAGGAAAGGTTGCTGATCTTCCTGTAAAGGCTCCTACTAGCGTCATGATCGGCTGGGCCCTACGTGAGTCGATAAAGCGGAAAGTGCAGCCTTTGAGTGACGCGGCCAAAGAGAAAGTCGCGGCGGTCAAAGCAAAAGCAAGCCGGGGAAAGAAGAAACTTGGAGAGATGAGGAGGAAGGGTATTCGTGATACTAGGAACAGGATCTTACCCATCCTACCAGGGGTATCCCGGCTGAAGCTTCCAGAGTCCCCTGTGCCGCACTTGCTACTGACCAACGACCCACCCATCGACGAGAAGATAGCCGTCGTACAGGATGTTATTGCAAAGGCCTCCGACGAGGAACAAAGCATGCGGAGGAAGATATTCATCAAGTCGCTGTCGAATGGGAGCCACGGGTACTG
>Ga0247741_1002181_pt1 | contig 10953 bp, 12 predicted proteins | sample UWRJL213509R2_FD_180945 | JGI IMG/M metagenome (GOLD analysis project Ga0247741, IMG submission 180945) | Plant litter microbial communities from Arlington Agricultural Research Station in Wisconsin, United States - UWRJ-L213-509R-2 | ecosystem: Environmental > Terrestrial > Plant litter >...
GAGTGGTAGCTACCACTTATATCATTCAAACCTTGACCTATCAAGGACTTGCTCGTCAGTGCACCCATAGATAAATATGAAATGAGTTTCATTGATCTTATGGCAAATTCATTGAGATGGCAATGAGAGGCTGTTAACTTCATTGATGTGACATTTCATTAGAGGGAGGGGAATTTCATTGGTGGTTGAATGAATCTGTTTCATTGGAGGGTGGGTATCTCTTTGAGGACTGGATTCTTTTATTTCATTGGAGGATGGGTGTTTTATTGGAGGGTGGATATCTCATTGAAGACTGGATTCTTTTATTTCATTGGAGGATGGGTGTCTCATTGGAGGGTGGGTATCTCATTGAGGACTGGATTCTTTTATTTCATTGGAGGGTGGGTATCTCATTGAGGACTGGATTCTTTTATTTCATTGGAGGATGGGTGTTTCATTGGGGGCTGGATTCTTTTATTTCATTGGAGGATGGGTACTTCATTGGAGGGTGGGTATCTCATTGAAGACTGGATTTCTTTATTTCATTGGAGGATGGGTGTTTCATTGGAGGGTGGGTATTTCATTGAGGACTGGATTCTTTATTTCATTGGAGGATGGGTACTTCATTGGAGGGTGGATTATTTTATTTCATTGGAGAATGGTGTCTCATTGGAGGGTAGGTATCTCATTGAGGACTGGATTCTTTGTTTTCATTGGAGGATGGGTGTTTCATTGGGGGCTGGATTCTTTTATTTCATTGGAGGATGGGTGTTTCATTGGAGGGTGGGTATCTCATTGGGGGCTGGATTCTTTTATTTCATTGAAGAATGGGTACTTCATTGCTGTCTTGATTCTTTTATTTCATTGGGGCTGGGTATCTCATTGGAGGGTGGGTATTTCATTGCAGAGTGGGTGTTTCATTGGGGACTGGATTCTTTTATTTCATTGGAGGATCATTATTTCATTGCTGCCTTTATCATTTTATTTCATCGGAGAATGGTTATTTCATTAGAGGATAGGTACGAAAAGATGTTCACGAGTACGGATTGACTACTAAAGTATCTCTATGTACTATGTACTTGTCGAGTTTCACAAGAGCGAAGCCATATAAAGTTACTTTCGAGCCCTACGCACAGTCAGTCATCTCAGCCAACTACACTGTATGGGTTAAGACGCACCTCTTTGGCCTGGGTTTTTCGGTTGTCTCCCCATCATTCTCGAAGTCTGGACTTGGGCGCTTAGCCGACAATTGCACAGCTGGAAGCTGTTGGATCATCTCTGACAGCACCCAGTGGACATCCTTAATAGCAACCTCAAACTCAGTGTATTGAGGAGTCATAGATTTCCCAACCGTCTCTGCCCACCAAGCAAGGGTTACCATAACGAGGAAAAAACCGTTGGGTCCTACGCGAGAGAGCCGCCCCCAGTCAACACCCAGAGGTGGCAATGCTCTCGATGGTGGCCACAAGCGCTTGTCCTTCTGACGCCAGTCAGGCTGCATCGCAAGCCACCAAGCATGCCACATAGGCTGATACTCGCTGATATTGACAGGTGGAACAGTCTTGATCTTTCGGTGGCGCTTCAACCACCAGGTAACCTCTGAAGGTCGCTTGTTGCTTTGAGGCAAGTGCTACACAAAGAAATAAGTATATGAATAACAAAGAAATGATAGCCACATACCCCAATGAAGGTATCGATATTCGCACACCGTTGCTCAAACTCAATTCACTTCGCGATGAGGTCGCCCCAACTCTGAACCTCCAGTGCCAAGGTCTTGAAGTAGGACACAGCATCTGTTGCGTAGGTACCAGAAGGTTTGACATTGCCATCAGATGTATGACTGGCACTGCTACCTGTCTCTGTATAAGTGATCAGCAGGTTTCGTCATCATGGAAAGGATAGTTTGTACCTTTGAGAGTACCCATACCATGGACAACGCCCTCTGTCTCGCGTAAGTCGTCCTTAAGGCGCAGATCCTCTGCATCGCGAGCCTTGGATGCATTGCCGGTCTTAGAGGTATTGTCGGTCTCCGATGTATCGTCGGTCTTCGATGGATCATCAGTCCTCGATGAATCGTTGGTCTTCGATGGATCGTTGGTCTTCGATGGATCGTCGGTCTTCGATGGATCGTCGGTCTTCGATGGATCGTTGGTGTTTGATGGATCGTTGGTGTTCGATGGATCGTTGGTGTTTGATGGATTGTCGGTGTTTGATGGATTGTTGGTCTTGGTCTTGGGCGCATTGTTGGTCTTGGTCGTGGGTCCATCGTCGGCGTTAGGTACGTCCTTCATGCATACATCTTCCATTGCTGCTGCAACTTTGATGCTGACATCCGATATCATGGTGGCTTCATTCGTTGCGGAGGTTATATCCGACGACTGTGCTTCCGGGAGTGGCTTGTCCAGGTCCATAGCTGCTGGTACCTTCGGCGCCGGAGTGGAAAGCGCAGCCCCATGTTCGTCAGTAGTAGACGGCTGGTTAGAAGCGCCTTTGTGTTCGGGTATTGTTGACAGCTCGTTGGGGGATGGGTTTGACTTGTCGGAGCAGGGAGCAGAGGTCGGCCTATAAACGGTGCACTAAGTACTGATAACCCATCTGTGATACGAATGTATGACATACCTGAGGTTGGGTGACTGTGTTGGTGCATTGGGCACTGAAGGTGTAGGCACAGCGGCTACCACATTTTCCTTGGTCGAAGAGTTATTGGAAGTCGTTGACCTAACAGGAGAACATGAGGATTGGTCGCAAAACAGACAAACGAGAATCAATGCATACCTGATATCTGCTCCTTTTTCCATCATCGCCGCTCCCAAGCCGTCTCCAGAGAGATATGCAGAAACTCCTCCAGCATCCATGATAGGCGTCGCGGATAGGATTTCTTTGAGAAGTTGCATGTTACGTGCAATGTTGCGTTCTTTCATACGCTCGTAATCGGACCTTCCTCCATTGGTCGGCAAGCTGACGGCTTTAGTGTCGTCAACATCTTCGTTATTGCTGGTGGTCCCAGTGGTGCTGGCATCGCCGAGGTGAGAGTCGGGTGTGAGTGACTTGCGGTGTGAAGAGCGGCTTTCACAGACGCTCTCAGCTGTGCACGGGGTTAGGGTTCCCGATGTAGAATCAAAGCAGTTCAAACAACTCACGATAAACATCATGCAGAAACCCATCCCACCGCCCAAGCAGGTTCTCTCTCCACTCAGATGACCCGTAGTGCTCGTCGAATGTCTGGGCGTGTGTATCCGCCGTCTCGCCAACATGGTGTCTGACAAACTGGGTGAGTCATGGTTTCGTCACATTCTCATTCAAACTCACTCGAAGGTTGTAATCATGCCTCCACGATCAGGGTTTGGGCCTCCAACAAGAACGAAGACGGACCATCCAGTCTCTTCATGGATGGCATTCGCATATGCAGCGACCGTTCGTGGTATCTTGTTGATGCCACTATGTCACAGTCAACCAGTGAGTAAGTCTGCGACGATCACAGGTGAATCTGAACTAACCGTTGGTATCGTTCAAGCAACGCCTCGCTGCTCTCTTGCTCTGGACTCTCCGCTTTCTTCTTCTTGAGACCTTTGACGTAGGCCTCAACCTCCTTTTTGACCTCCTTGGTCTCCTTCTTGAACTCAGCCTGGGCGACCTCGTTCAGGATTTCGATCCTGGATTTCGTTTTCTTCTGATTTCCAGTACCACCCTCAACTTCGCCTTTGGTATCTTCGACATGATTGGCGCTCTCCTCTTGAAACCCTCTCAGATACGAAGTCCACGCCTTCTCGACGAGAGGTTTGAGCTTCGACTGGTAATAGAGGGTGGAGTACGCCTGCCATAACGCCGGGAGTTTCGAGGTCTTCTTGACCGGTATTACCACATCTTTGTTGCTCGCCAATGACTCGCGAGTATTGTTGTGGAACCATTGCGTCAAACGCTGGTGTATGGGGTAAGTACACTCGTGTTTAATAAAGGAATAATGCACTGACCTTGTTTAGCTTCTGTTTTCGGCCTTGCAAAGCTTTCTCCTCGCTGCCAGCCTTTGCAATAGCATTGTCAGAGAGCGGTTGAGAGGGAAATGCCTCCTCCCACTCCTTGCAGACTTTGGTGTAGAAGTCTTTGCCGGTCTTCTGCTCTTGTGACTCATGGAACGCGGGAATGCGTGAGGTGAGCCACTCCCTTTCTTGAGGCGTAGTCCACGGCTTGCGTACCATGTTTCGAAGGCAGATATGTGCTTGTGGAAGGTGGTTCGAGTCGTGTTTTCAACGTGGCAGGTTTGCTCGGCTTTGAGTATGGCCAGTTTGTTTAATTTTCAGTTTGGCCGGTAAACACCAGCCACAGTATTTATTCTCTTCTTCGGTTTCTTAAATGTGGCTTGATCCAATGCACCCACCACCCAAATTACCCATGCATACCGGCGAAAGTCGAGTGGTCTACGAGATACACAAGCACTACCATTACAGAGAGCGAGGTGAGTTCTACGACCTCACAATTGACTTTTCCAGCTCATAACATTCAGAAGGCGTTCACCCCGGCGACTCTGAAGTTCAGCATTTGGTCGGCGAAAACCGCAAAGAGGGTTCAAAACCACCCCCTCTCCCTCCAAGAAGCACGCGCCCTGATTATCGTCCAACGACCGTTGCCACAGAGTCTGCCGGTACACTTAGTGACACCTCAAGCCTCGTTGACACCGACGAGAATGACAACGTTAGCAGCACCATTGCTGAAGCCGACAACGAAGCCGAACTCTGGGCAGGAATGCCAGAATACAATTGCGACGCCCTCGAACGGCTGTTTGACAGTCTTGCTCTGACGCAGGACAGTCCCAGCGTCCCTGTTCAGGATGTGAACCGAATTACACCCAGTACTCCTGTCCGTGCACAGGGTACGCCACCAAGTACTCCTGTTCGTACACGTGTCACATCTCCAAACACTCCTGCCCGTGCACTGGCCCAGTCTCACACCAAGGCGACCCCTTCAAAGGCTCCAAAGCAAGCTACCAGGTCGTCTCGTTTGTTCTCGGCACCGAGCACCCCCGTCAAGGCTGGTAAGTATAACTTCTATGTTGTGTCGAAGGGCTCTCAGGTAGGCGTTTTCGACAACTGGTGAGTTAATTTGTATTTGCGTCGGTCATTTTCTGATATACTCCTCCCTCAGGCTCGTTGTCGCTCATGTCACTCGCATGAAAGGAGGCACTCAGAAAGGTTTCGAGACTCACGAGGAGGCCCTTGGCCAATGGGAAGAGGCTCTCGAGTTGGGGGCTGTCGAAATACTCGAATAGACAATAGCTACCGTTGAAATAGATACAGGAAAAATGTCGGGGAGTAAATGAGCGAATGTGATATATGTTGTTTTACCTTGTGTGAGATTGCTGGCTATCAGACCAAGTGGTTGTGTCAATGGGCAACTCTGTGGTCGATATTCCGTGGTCGAGCTGAGGAGAAACCTAACGTCTGCTAAATGCCTGTGTAGTTCGTCGAGATGATAACTATTAGATGTGTTGCTTACCTTTGTGCATGATTGCTGGCTGTCAAGCCGAGTGGTTGAGTCAACGGCTGACTTTGTGGTTGATATTCCGTGGTCGACATAAGAAAAGACCTTCCCTCGACGGAATATATATGTAGTTCGTCGAGATGACAGTTATTATATGTAGCTTAACTCAAGTATTGTTTAAAAGACCGCATGAATCAACGTGGCGAGCCTATGTGATAGCGTCAACTTGGGATTTGTGGCACATACTATAGTGCAACTGGCCAAATGACCGCTGACCTCTGATTTTTCAAATTCCATGAGTGTTCTCAGTAACCATATAGCAACCAAAGGCCGATGGTGAAGAAGACATATATTACTGTGAAGAAACACTGCCGGTGAACACTTGTCAATGTGCATCGTTCGGCGACGCATGAATGACTGCACAAGTTCGAGTTTCTCGCCCCATTCACGGTTCAAGTATTATTTCGCATATTTATGGGGCCGCAGGTAGTCGCAAATGTGACCCTCGTCGTTAATATTAATATTGTCGATCCAATAGAGTTCTTTTTTGTCGGCATGAGGCACGAGTACTTGTACAATCTACGATTAAGACTCCTACCGTCTACATTCAACTTAGACACTTCACTTCGCATTTGATGGTCATGATCTCCGGGAGAGTACAAGCGAGTAGCTTTAAAAAATATTACTGTGTTCTGGAATGCTTTACATATAGTTTCCTGCCCTAGATCTAAACGAAGGTGGTGGATGCCAATGCCAATGTACGGACCATGGTGGCTGCACGCGCGGTCAAACGTCAGTGTCCTCCTCGAAGTCGATTGTGATGCGTTCAAAGATGATCGCTTCAGAGCCAGTCTCAGTCAGATAATATTTTTAATCAGTTATTCCGGGTTCTGGTAGTTTATCAACCTATGATTACTTTTGTTGCAGCCGCCCACTGAGTCGTCGGGAGTCAGTGATTATCTTAGTTTCCTTTTTAGGTTACTCACGCACGGACTTGTTCTGCCGAGATCGAGATCGCCGTTTCATTCACTCTCAATCTCATTCTAACATGGCTACGATGGCGCTCCCTCCACTTTCGCACACTGCCAGCACCAGCTCACGCTCACTACGTGTCCTCGCGAATTGCCAGCTCACCTAACGCTCGCTACGTGTCCCCCAATAATGCCCTCTCACAAGCGTGATGCCACAGACGCCAACGAAGCCAATGATGCTCAGCCATCGAAGAAACCACAAAGGGCAACGTTCCGAGTCGCGACCAAGCCAAAGAATGCACCTACTGTCAGTGCAACAACTCTCAGAACTCACTTATCCGGTCACATTGGACGACGTAAGCCGCAAGTCAAGTCTATCAAGCAGGTCGACAAAAAGGAGAGCAAGGAAGTTGGAGACAACATAGAAGGGGGTGATCATGATATGCAGGCGTCGTCCTTGTCAGGCGCTGCCGACACATTATCAACCGCGCAGGCCTCTCCAACCTTGCCAGACAACGCTTCGACAAAGCCTAAGCGGAGAAAGCGTGTTAACACGACATCAGTAAGTTATTCTTGACCATCCTTATTATCGTGTCTCATTGTTGCCAGTCGAAACTCTTAGAGTGGCTCCAATATCGCGATGGCTCCCTCGACGAGCTTCTTCGTCTCTATGGCCTAGGAGACTATCATGGTATCGACACCTGCGCAACGTGCAGAAATGCCAATGCCATGTATCGATGCTTAGATTGTTTCGGTAACTGTCAGCTCCATTGTAATGGTTGCTTGGTTAAGAGACATCAAGACCTTCCGTTACATCGAGTAGAAGTGAGTTCACCGCTTTCTATCCAGCTGTCGTAGACTTACAAGGTGATGATAGAAATGGAATGGCAACCATTTCAAAGAGTCGAAACTGAAGGATCTCGGCTTACGCGCCCAACTCGGTCATGGAGGGATGAAATGTCCATACCCTCTGGCTGGACCTGCCGATTTTGTGGTCTTCGATTGCCATGGCGTCCATCACATCAACGTGGACTACTGCGACTGCGTTGGTGCTGCACCCAAATACACTCAACTAATGCGAGTTAGGTGGTTTCCAGCGACTTCCGACCGCCCGAAAACCTGCTTTGCATTTGACATGCTGGATCTATTTCACAAGTTGACGCTACAAGGGAAGGTCACCTTGTATGATTTTTACCATTCGATTCTCCATGTCTCGGATAACTTACAGTTAGAGAGGGTTGTCGTATGTGTATTTCTCTTTTCCACCAACAAGACATTGATCTGATACATAATTCTAGCATCGCTATCCTGAGTTCCATCATGTGTTTCGCATCTGGCGTAATCTTCAAAGCTTGAAGCACGGTGGCCGTGGGCATGACCCTGCGGGTGTGGCAGCGACTGCCAAAGGATCCCTTGTACTTGAGTGCCCGGCATGCCCACATCCTGGCAAGAATCTTCCGGAGAACTGGGAGGATGTACCGCCGGCTTTACAGTAAGTGTTGATCTGCACAACGAGACTTTCCGAGGCTAACATTGCCATATAGGTTTCTATACACAATCTTTCTCGCAATTGATGCGAACTTCAAATTGAAGAGCAAGGATCGTGGTATCAAGGACTTTCAGCTGGACCACGGGTGGGGGTGCTTTGTGGAAACCTCACGATATGAGAAGCATGTCACTGCTCATGTGGATCAGCCTGAGGTGAGGGAATGAGCGCTACGTGTCTGTCATTGACTAACATGCAGATATTATAGATAAACTCATGTTCCTCCGATCACGATGCGATAGCCCGTGCGAATACCGCTGTTCCTGGGTACATTGTAAATGGTACGGCGGTTGGTATATGCTCAAGGCATTCGATGATCAGACGAAATGGTGCTGTTGATCTCGAGAAAGGAGAAAAGTGAGTGAAAAAGTAAGAATCCATGACCGCACGCTTATGAATATTGTCCAAAGGTTCTGCAGCATGGACTACCTGGTGTTGTCAGCTCTTCTCGGAATCACACTTGTTCGTATAGTCATTTCATACGACATAGGCTGTCAGTGGTCCAAAAAGTTCTTGGGGCGGGTGGAGGAATATCCCGAAGAAATGCAACTAGCTCCAGATGCGAAAATTGAGATCGGCATTCCAAATTGGCATGTTAACGGCCATGGTTTGTTTTGTCGTTGTAATTACTCCTTGAACTATAAGAGGGGCGTCGGCAAGACGTGCGGAGAAGATGTTGAAATCACCTGGTCGCACACCAACTCTTTGGCTCCTTCGACACGAGAAATGGGACCTGGCACGCGTCGGGAGACTCTTAACCATCATTGGAATGGATGGAATTTTCGAAAACTCGTGGGTCTTCGTATGTTGATCTTCCGTATCTCTTTATTGAGTTTAAGCTGATGTTTCCCTAAGGTCATCTCTGCCTAAAGCGGTTCAAGGATGCAGCTGTGATGCGGAAGAAACAGCGAGACACATTTAATTTGTTCTCTGCTACTTTCCCACTTGCGACTGTACAGAAGTGGTCGAAGATGGTTGACAACTGGGATAAGGACATGACCAAACCTAACCCATACGAAGAATCGAACAACAGTATGCCAAATCTCCTTTGATGGAGATAACTAACTGACTCATACTGTAGCTACTACCCTCCATGATGTCCGTTTGGAGCTGGCCAAAGAGGATGCGAAGGAACTCGAGGATGGCGTTGAGGCTATGCACAAGATAAGTATGACAACCTTTCTTGTGAAAGGCTTGGACCTTGAAGAGCAACAGTATGTGATTTCTCGGTTGATGTCTCTCGAAACTGTAACGCTTAACCATATTGTGTAGATGCCTTCTCCGGCATGACGTGGCACAGCGGAAGTCTACCAAAACCAGTAAACAGCATGCCGACCTTCAAGAAAAGCGAAATACACTTGCGCGTCACATTCAGCAATGGCGGGAGGTTCAGTTAGCATATATGCCAAGTGTTGCAGTTATGATTGTCAGAGCTGGAGGTGCTGCTGGCTCGGGCAATCCAGACGTTGCCTCGCCGTCAACCCTTCCAGAGAATACACCTCTATATCTTCCATCGGCGCTTTCTGTCAATGTCCGCACATCAATGGATAATATTGTCAAGAAAGAGCTTCGACTTCGCATGGCGCAAGCAGACGAGGCACTTGAAGATGTTCGCCGTGGGAGAAGAATGATCACTGGCCTTGTTCAGTTCAAGAAACTCAACATTTCGGGGGCAGGAAATCGGCTGAATACCCGGATGAGAACTCTCTACAACCGACTTCAGCTCCGAATTCAACAAGCAGCAGACCGTTACCGTACTGCTCGAGACGCCCTTCTCATCCTTGACCCCAATGGACTTTGGCAAGAGAGGTTTCGAAAGCTCAACACAGCTGATATCCAAGGGCCTGGAAGGCAGGAGGATGACCCAGTTCATCGGACAAACAATCGATACGAGATGTCCTGGATTTGGCAGGTTGTGAGAGACAGTGCAAGAGGTGATAATGTTGAGCAGGAGGAGACATTTGATGAGACAATGAGGGCGGAATGGGCGAAGATGAAAGCACGCCAAGATCGCTGGGAGGAGGAATATCAGCTGGTGCAGGAGGAGATGCGACATATTGTTGCATACCTGGAATGGAAGGCAGATTGGTGGAAGGCTCAGGCAGAGAGACGTGTTGGGCTAAGCCCTCCTCTCGCTGAAGGAGTGCGTGCGTATGCATTGAGGCAGAGTAGTCTCATGATTACACTAGCTGCTAGCTCTGTACGCAAGTGGATTGGAGCTCTGACGAGCGAGGGAATTTCAGTTTCCTGGGCGAGTAAGTATGTGGTCTGGTCTGGCAGTGTGGTATCAGATGGAGATGGATCGTCTGAGAGCCCTATAACCCCCGTGATCCCTGTTCAAAGAGAGGGTGAGAATGAAGTTGATGATGAGAATGAGCCGCTGGAAGAGGATGGAGAAGAGGAAGAGGAGGAAGATGATGACACACGATTTGATAGATATGATCTTGATGATTAGTTATTGTGAAGATTAGATACTATGATATATTGGTCAGATGGATTTATCTTGGTGTTCAATGAGATCCTTGTCTACAAATGAAATATAATTATCAAGGCTCTAATGAGATACCAATTGATACCAATTCTCTAATGAAATAAAAGAATCCAGTCCCCAATTAAATACCCACCCTCTAATGAAATACCCACCCTCCAATGAGATATGCATCCTCCAATGAAGTACCCATTTCCCAATGAAATAAAAGAATCCAGCCCCAATAAAATACCCATCGTCTAATGAAATAAAAAAAAACAAGGCAGCAATGAAGTACTCATCTTCTAATGAAATAAAGAAATCCACCCTCCAATGAAGTACCCATCCTCCAATGAAATAAAAGAATCCAGCCCCCAATGAAACACCTATCCTCCAATGAAATAAAAGAACCCACCCTCCAATGAGACACCCATCCTCCAATGAAATAAAGGAATCCAGTCTTCAATGAGATACCCACCCTCCAATGAGACACCCATCCTCCAATGAAATAAAGA
>Ga0247741_1002183_pt1 | contig 10949 bp, 12 predicted proteins | sample UWRJL213509R2_FD_180945 | JGI IMG/M metagenome (GOLD analysis project Ga0247741, IMG submission 180945) | Plant litter microbial communities from Arlington Agricultural Research Station in Wisconsin, United States - UWRJ-L213-509R-2 | ecosystem: Environmental > Terrestrial > Plant litter >...
ATTATCGTGACTCTGGAGCAAGCCCCTTCTTCGAAGGTGATCGGAGCCTCAAACAAAATACTAAAAAAGGCGATGTTTGCGCAGCAAACAATCACCGGCAGGAGAACGGCGGCTTGGAACGAACCTAATGAAAGTGGTTGTCACTGGCGTGTCACATGAAATCGCACGCCGGCTCCCCATCAATTTGGCGGGCGGCGTCAGGGTCCATCACACAAATGTCACGGCCAGAGGCGTTGTTGGTGAATAGTTTTAAATTTAATCACTCAGAACTTGTTCCTTCATCATGAAAATTTCCAATTAAGGTCGTATTTTATACATTTGTAACTGGGAGAAAAAACGGAGGTCATCGTAGTCTTCAGTCTTGAGTTCCTAGTGTACAGCCACCATTACATGTATATAAAAACACGGTATTTCGAGTCCCCTACCTGCGCTTCCTGACTATCAGCTATATAAACTACATTTACAAGACTATGCGGTGACTAGAAATGTAGCAGAATTTTTTTGGTGGCCCAACTACGACGGGAGCATGCTCAAAGTGAAAAGTTTCATATCCTGAACCCTTTCATATCCCGGACCGGAATAGTAGTAGGATTCTGACTAGAGTGCTGCATGTCAAAACATAGACTCGTGACCAGGAGTCGGGAGTAGTACGTCAGCTTGCACAAGGAGGACCTTGCTATCGAGGTTGAGCGCCTTTCAGGCTTCAGGCGTCACCTCATCGAGGGATCAGTCACCGGTCTAGTCAAAACAGTGAATCAATACCACTTACTGTACTATTACGATCAATTCTGCTTGGGGTGAACCATGCCTCAACGCGTCCCATCCCACCCCAGCGACAGTGCCGGCGTCTTCCACCGTCTTCCCCTCCGCTCCTATCCCTCTTCACCTGCATACCAACGGCTCACTGGACCATGCACCTTCCTCCGCAATAACTACCTCAGGCTGTCGGCGTCACATACACCAAATGCCAGTGGAAACTAGCCGGTGGCAGCCCCTTTGCCTTATGACCGTCACGACGTGTCCGCGCTGCTAGTGCACTCGAGAGCAACCATCTTGGACGCCTCCATCGGTCTTGTTGATAGCATACACCTCACACGTCCGCATCAGGTATTACTGCTGTTCATGTGCGTTCGGTGTCCACGGATGCATTCACATTCGCACCTGCCCCATGTTACCAGCTCCCAACTACAATCATTTATACATGTCCTCCCTATGCCTATGCCTCTGATATTTGGTCGAAAATCAGGGTTTTGAACCTCAAACATCTGACTCTGGATATCAACGACTTGGAGGCGCCCTTCATCCTCTCCTCTTGACAAGGATTAGATGAGGGATGGCAAAGTGGAAGCCTGCTTGGCAGGGGCAGGAAACACTGGGCGAGTCACGCAACAAGCTGATAGGACCGAGCTCTATTGGGGGCGACGAGACGAGGACGTGGTACAAGGACAAGATCTAAATTACCGAACTAGAAGGCGAATGCCCTTATATGTACGATGTGACCTATGTGACGATGTGATAAGGCGGCAGCCTTACACAAAGGTGGCACAACCAACATTGATATCGAACAAGCCTGTGTGACACCATCCTATAGCGCAGGTGTGGCTTGTATGATACACCTGTCGCTGAACTCAGATACAACGGACCCAAACCCTTGTCTATGTTTAGCTTTCTCCGAGCTCTCTAATCTGTCTCCAGAACGATGTGACTAGTGGTGTCGGGAAGGCTTGTAACTTGCATCACACACACTGTATTCAATTGTTTATCGAGGATGACATCACCTAACAAATCCCCACCAATTCAAACATAGATTGTACTGTCTTTTTATCGGTAAACTAAGCTGATCCAAACTGAGTTGCATACAAACACCGCACTGCCTCTTTTCCTACTAGGACACCATCAAGTGCCGGACCATGTGGCACTGATTCCGTGAATGGAGTAAGCACCGAGTGGTTGAGGTTCTCTCTTAGTCTCAAGAGCTATTGATATAAATGAGTATGGCTTCGTCTAAAGCAACGAAATGTCTAAAAACTTACGAAGAAGCTAGGATTGGAAAATCAAATCAGCAGTCGCAATTATCTATGGATGGAAGAAGACACTCACGTATGCGCAGAAGTCCGTATCCCACTCTGTGGTTTTGGTGAAAATAATACGATCGTCCTTGTAGTCGACATAGACGCCTTTGGAGATGTCGTTAATCTGCTTGAAGGTGAGCATGCCCCATGTATCTAGCACATGATAGTCAGCAACAAGAATCCAACGGGGTGGGGAAATATTGCTGCATACCGACGTAATCACGAGTATTTGAATTCGCAGTCCAGGTGCACTTTTTGTTGATCGAAGGAACAGTCATGGTCCACTTTCCGTCGGCTGGAGAATCGTTGACGACGTGCGCTGCAGCGGACGACGCAGTAAGAGGTTTCCAGTATCCACTTGCAGAGTTCGTGTAGTTGACCGCGCCATTCTGTTTGAATCAGCTCTTATAATCTCCTTCGGGTCTACAAAATGGAACTTACAGGATCTTTGGCGATGAACTGGAGGGTAAATTTAAGCAAATAAGTTGCCACAATGAGTACTTGGGTTCACGCTCACCTCGGCAATGCATTTGTCGGAGGTCGTTTTGTAGAATTTAATGACGCAGCAACGCTGATCCTTGTCGCTGGTCGTGCTGTACGTGACATCGTATTTCACAGAGTCAGTCGTTTTGAATGAACGTTTGTCGTAGAAGAAGAGGTGACCCTCGGGATCTAATTGAGAAAGAGAATATGTATTTAAGCAATGGTGAACAGTCACACATATCAGGTACATACCTTTCCCAATATACATGTTGTCGGTAAACTCGACCATAAGTTGAGGCGCTTCGACGCGCAGACCAAATTTGGTAGAGGTCCACCACCAAAGCAATGCTTCAGCAGGTACGAAGTTCTTATACTCCTTGTCCATTTTGGAGAAGAGCGTATCGTAAGTCTCGCTCAAGGTGGCGACCATATCTGGTGAAAGTGATAGAAGGTCTGCGATGAGCTGGATAATGTGGCTAGAAAGAAGGCGGAAAAGACACTGAGATGTCTGTGGTCGAAGAACTGGAATTTATATGTTTTCAAGATAGACCTGTGGTCTTTATTTGTATTATTCATCAATAGAGCGTCAATATTATCGCCCCAATCATACGTACGGATCGAGATTCAAAAGTCTAACCCGAGTCACTTACTGACCTCGATTAGAGCTAGTATCTAGACCCCGTCCCATGTGTTCCCAGGCTGGACCATGCGGGAGAGGATAGAAAATCTGGGGTTGGCTGCCAAAATTGTATGGCCTGACGATAATGTATTGTTAAGGCCCATTTTAGTATATGTCCAATTTACGAATTGTATAGCTATATACAAAAAATCTGGGGTTCGAGTTGGCTGCAAGAGTTATATGTATTTTTTAGTCCCATTTAGTTATACTGGAGCTGTACCCATGCTCCGCAAGGTGGAGGTTCTCGAATGCCAAGGGCCTTTTTATTTTGTTTTGAATCGATTTATTGCCTTTGTAGGGTGGACCATAATATCCTTGGCCAACGCAGGCGCTTTCTCGATTTAGCGCCTACTGGCTGGTGCATGCCGTGCGCATCTGCAGTGCCACATGCCAGCTAATTCATGTCGTAGGACTCTTCCTAGGAACCAAATCTGGCCGAACTTGGAATGCAGTACTTAATAGTGCCCCTTAAGATAATCGAGCCCTAAAACCTTACACTCGGAGACCCAGCGGTACTCAGTACGTGAATCCTTTACTCGAAATTACATTTTGGAAACCCAAAATGATTCCTTCTGTCTCGAATCAACCGTGATATTCCGAATGGCAACAACTCGGATTTTTTATGCTTGGTCGGGGAATAACTTGAAGTGCCTGTTGCACGATGTATCAACGATGTGTATTCAATGGTTTCCTGGCAAAGTACACATACGATAGGTTCTGAGCGCCTAGCCGCGAATAGACTTTGTAATTCAAAACTGTACTACCACTGTGGAGAGGAGCCAGCACTTGATGTCAACCCTGATTAATTCAATGATCATCCACCCAGCGCACATGATAGGTTCTGAGCGCCAACCTGTGACCGAAAGCGCCAGGGAACACTTTCGGCGCTTCAAGTTAGATCTGGGGTTAATCTATTAATAGCACCCGCGATTGACCATGACACGGGACATTTATCAACGACAAGCCTTGTGTTCACATGAACCCTTTTGCTAAAGGGGATTTGAATGTCTCATGGGATTACTCGTTATCATGCATGTTTTTTATGTCTGTGCTATTGGTATGTTTCAATTCTCAGCCTCTCTGTTTGTGGACGCTGAAGCTGACACTTAGAAGTCACACGAGCGCCACTTGCCATCTAAATAGACTTTACAATTCAAAAGTGTCGTACTAACGTTGCGGAATGTGGAGCTGGCGAGTGACTCAGTGATCATACGCCCAGTTCACATGATAGGTTCGGAGCGCTACTGGCCAGCTGAAAATAGACTTTGGGATTCAAAAGTGCCATACTACCATTGTGGAATGTTTGAGCCAGCGCTTAATGTCAGCCCCGAGTAACCCAGATTACACGAGCCGCGGTTAGCGAAGCAAAGAGGATGAAGGTAGGCAGGAGGATAATTCACGCAACAAAAGCGATTGCCTATCAACCAACCCTGCCAGTGAATATTTGAATACTAGGGCTAGAGTCGGATGATGAGGCTATCGAGGGCCAATAGTCTAGAAGTATTGTTGTTAGTGTTGGTAGCGTTTCCATTGTCTGTATGCTGTATGCTTCACCGTATACAAGGCTCGGGAAAAGATACACCGTAGTCTCATCAGGAAAACCCCAAATTGCAAATTTAGCCTAAGAAGCACTATTTGACACTAATTTCACGAAATTCTGACTATTTAGACTGTTTCTGCCTAACCAAACCACTTTGAACCTGTGCAGCTTCTCGTTGGTTTCATTTCTCTAAACTGCTCACATATGTCTAATTATCACATAATTAGGTCGTATGTACTTGTAAAAATAGCTATGCGAATCATGATCCAATGCTTTTGACAAACCACCCCGTTTTGGATGTAATCAGAGTCACTTTCAAAAACGACTCTTGGAAGACGTCATCAACAGGCGCTTGGCGCTTAGCGCTTAGGCTTGATAAATATAAAGAATGTAATCATTATTATTTAGCGCCCATCTTGACGCGTCTTACTTTTTCTGTCGGTCGGATCATCGTTCGATCACCAATGAATATGAATTGTATTCGAAATATTGGAATCGACGAATAAGTCCCAACCGATTGAATCTACCGTCCCAGGGAGCATAATATGGTCCAAGCATTGATTTCAGTGTTCGAAAGTCGAGAACCCGCTTTTCTTTCCCCACAATCCTCTGCCAGTATACAGTAGTAATAGACCGCGATTTTCTGGGTCCTAATTTCTCGCGCAGTCCAGTTTCCAATCCGCCACTTTAGGCAGCCTTCTCAGAATGACCTCCATCTCTCCGAATTTTCCAGTGCCCGTTCTGTTGAACTTCTGCTTGATTGATTCTGGATCGGTATCTGGTCAGCAGATGTCTTCTGTGTTGATATACCTCTGATATTTTCTGTATTGGTTAAACCACCCTCGTGATCGAACCTTGGCTCGAATGTCGCCTGATTTATATCTCCAATGTTCGACCATGGTCGATTATGTGAGGGTGGGTGGTCAGTACCGGTTAGTCTTTACTTAGGCTCCACGGCGGTCAATGCTACCAGTTCCAACTACAACTATTTGTCGGTGCCGTCAACTTTATTCTGACCTGAGGAAGTTGCAGATGTACGCGTGGGTTAGAAGCTTAGTGAGCCCCCTACTAGTTGGCGGCTGAGATGAATCAGCTATTGGTAGACATGTGTTGAGTGTCGTTCTCAAGCCTTTTGCTGTCGTTGTCCTATCAAATAGCGATAGGCGGGCGTCAATTGTGGGCGGTCAAGAGGCGGGAGAAGCAATCACTGGCATCAGTTGTTTGGACCAGACCGCGGTGTAAGCATCTGTGCCCAGGTGCGAAGCACTCAGTCATCCAAAGCCATCCTCAATGTCCTCTAGCATAGACGACCACGCTCCCTTCGTCCAATGCGCGGCTACCCCGGTCGTTGCCGGACCTCCACCTTCCTTTCACGGATGAAGAGGTTTGCAACCCCATGTCGGCACTTGGCGGATCTTGGCAGTGAGGCCTAGTGAGGAGCGGTCCTCCTCCTGTTGTCCGCTGCTCCTCTCATAGGATACAGTACGTCCACCCCGTTTCTCTCAACCACGCTAACCTCAACCCTTCCTAGATCAAAGTCGTAGCCATATTCACCTCGATCCTTCAAAGTGTATTCACTCTTGCGAGGTTCGTTAATGGGCGGTCGCCTCTACTTCGTGAGTTTGTCCTCTTGCCTCCCCTCTTCCTCCTATCTCTCTCCCGCCTTTCCCTCCGGGCCCTCCTCTTTCTCTCCTACCCACAAACCCCAGATTGCTAACTCTACTCCCACCCATAGACACATTCGGCAAACTTGCCGGCACACTCTCTATCGCGACATGGCTCTGGATTGGGCTCCTCCTCATATACAACCGCCGTCCGCAATCAAGCAACCCACTAAGCAGATCGTACGCACATTGTGTTAAATTTGGGGTGGATCGGTGAGTAGTTTTTTTTCTTCATGCCTGGGTTTTTTCTACTAGGGCAAAATCAGATTTTGACGATTGTTCGCTAACTATCTTTTTTTCTGGTGATATGTAGCCGTAGGCACCATGCTCGCAACACAAATTCCCTATGAATGTGCCGCTCAGACGCGATGGTGTGCCGCGGCGATCCTTTCGAGCGCCTTGGTTTTGCACCGGCTTCTTCTGTAAGTTTTTCTCTTCTCCCCATTCGATTCCTCTCCTCCCTTCCCCGCTCCTCTTCTTCCCTCCTCATCTTTATCTTCCTCCCTTAACCCCTCCCTCTCCTTGCTTCCCCACGTCCCTCCCCGTTCCCATTATTTTCCTCAACAACTTCTAACCTCAAAAAAACCCTCACCAACCCTCCGTCCCCTCCCCTCAACACCTCTAACAGCCTCATACATAATTCACACCACCGAAGGTGCGTCGGAGGCTGGGTTGACCGTGAATGTGGCGCAGGCTGACGGGTGTAAGTGGCAAGCGGCGGAGGCGTATGAGGAGCAGTGGTAGATGAAGATGAAGACGCATCGAAACCTGGTTCTAGGGGCGTCCTCTCCGCTTGAAGGTCTGATGTCCTGCTAACGCCTAACGTCCACCGCTTGGTTTCCCCGCTTGCCACCGCCTTGTCACCCCACACCTGCACTCATAACCCGAGCCAGAGTCCAAGTTGGGACACTTCACGCTCACATTTTCGTTCTTGTTCCTATTGACGCCTCTACGTCTATCGTTTATCACTTATCCTCTAACCACTATTTTGGACTTTGGACGACACCCGACCCAACTTCATGACCCATCCATAACGCACACCAGACATCTGCGATACATATTTACCTACACAGGCGCCTATTTACGCGTTTAGATACTTTGATACTTACCCTCCCTGTTATGTAAGTCTTACAGTATAATAATGAAACCCGGAATCGAATGAAATGATACAACTTCAAACCCGAATCCAAGGCTGAGACTAGCGATGTCATTCAACGACCACGACGAACTCAGAATCACTCAAAGTACAGCACCTCCCTGATTCTCCCTTTATCCATCTGCTATCCCCGGACCCGAACCTGAACCTCATGTATTAACTTTGTCTTCTGGACATTGGATGACCGGCTACAGTTTCGGAGTCCGTCCGTACTCATTCTCAAATTTCAAGCCTGAGGCTTCAGACTAAGTAAGAGGTTTCGATTTGAGCAGAAAATTTATTTGGGCTAATTTACGAGGTCACGAACGCAGATCGACTCATTTCAAGAACCAGCCTGAGCACTAATGTGTGTCCGAGGCTAGTCTTGCCAAAACTCAAAGATAGACAATTCTGATCATGATTTTATTTGGTATTGAATCTCGCATAAGGTGGTAGTACATTTCGGTAGCATGTTCTTCAAATTCGCCACATCGCCACATCAACCTCTCACCGCTCCGCGTCGCAATGTCGCAAACTTGTTTTTCAGGGCCACACTCCTGTTCCAGTGCCTAGACGGAGAGAGGGGTCACCTACAACGTGACGTGAATAACAAAACTTGTTGTACACAAAACACTGTACGTACCTTTGTACTGTAAATGGTGTGGGCGTCGAGAACAGGACAGGTCAGCAAATGTACTCATCAACTACTATGAAATTTGCTCACAGTACCGGTCTCCTCCGGTTGTCGTCCGATTGAAGTAAAGGTGATCTTTACTCTATCACCTTCCTGGGTCACCTCTACTCTATCACCTTCCTGGGTCACCTCAAATTTGTATGGGCCAGGAGGTAAGTCATCAACTGTCCCTACTGAATTCTGGGTCGGGTCCACTAGTGTTGAGGGACAATTCTCAACCCATGTTAGAAATACTAAGGGTGACTGCTGTTCTCACCAGTGAGTTTCTCGTCATATTTCCCAGCGAAGACGCGATAGCGAGCGGTGCCATTGACCTGATACCGAGCGGTGACACCAAGCTTGTTCTCCCCAGAGGTTGCATCTGCACTAAGTCGGTCTGGCATGTTTGAGGGGGGAGAAGACAATATGGGGGTGACGGTGAAGGCTCCGTTAAACCTTGACCTACTTATACCTTGCAATCCTCGCCAAACACGCCAGTACAGTTGGTAATTCACATTCATTCATTTTCTCGTATCACAATGCGGAGTGGGGAGTGCGATCCAAGGGTTTTTTTTTGGGTTGAACCTTATATTCCCGCTTAAGACGCCTCTAACTCGTTGCTCTGTAAAAGAGCCCTTTCCTCAAGTGGGCTATCTAAAGCATCTGACCTAGCACCTTTCGACTGTCTTTTTACCTACCCCATTAGGTACAAGTTCGTCTTTATTAGGTGATCACTATATAGCAACACGCCGGTGCCTCCCCACTTCTGCAGGCTACTTATCCAACACCGTTTCAATTGAAAGACTTTCTTCCTAGAACATCCTATTCCACAACTGGACAATCTGAGGTCTTATCGATGATCGATGGTTCCCTTTTTCAGATAAATGCGCCAAGACCTCTTCACTGGTGACTTCTGGACGCATACTTCTGGTAACAGTGGAGAGCGCCAAGATCTGGGGTTCGATTTTTTAGCATGAGCACTTGACCATGCAATATAATCATTTGTCATCAACCATCTAGGACTGGCCCAATGAAATCCCTGTCGCAGATTTGGTTGCGGACTACCGTGCGAATATACTTAGGCGCGTCGTCATTGGGCGCCTCCGAGTCAGCTCTCACCCTGGCATGTATCTGTCCCAGTTCAAGTTGCCCAAAAATCGAACGAACGATACTCCTACTAGTTAGCTTTAGTCTCGAGGCTGTCTTAGAGAAACTATCCAATTGTGAACCAACATTCAATATGCTAGAGGCATTCAAAAAGTCGTAAGTCATCAGACAGATGGCGTCACCATTGCCAATATAACTCTTCTGACCCACTTCCAGTGGGTCAGAATAGGAAGGGTAACTAGAACATGAAACTGGGTGATGAGCACTGCTTGTTCAGGTACTCAAACCTTATACTAGGAGGGCCCCACAGCCATTACGACGGCGAAAATGGAACGGCGCCAATACAATACCGACCTTCGAGATATATCGGTATTCATGTTGATAGTGAGAATTGCTCAAATACCCGCTCCACAAACGTGCTATTGTATTCATGAACGTTGTCAAACAAGCCTGCACCTCAAGTTGTTCCCCGCGCCGTCAGTAGTGCTGAATTATTTGGTCCATAGTTTTGTAGGTTGCCCAGTGATGAAATGCAAGCAAATCGGAGGCCTGATCAATGATCGATAATCATTCAAGGTCCACTTTCTCTCGCTTCAGTGAATGAGGTGGAAGGACATGTGCCCAGCGACAGATACACATTCTGGTAACGGAAAGCAGCCTTCGGCGCTTAGGCTTGATGTTGATCTATAGCATGAGAAAATTGAGTTCAAATCGGCTTTCAGGTCGTTACTGAAGCGAGGCGCTCGGACATGCAGGTACCAGGCTAGACAGGGCAAGCAGGTAGATCAGTCTAGATCTTCGACTGCCCGGGCCCAAGCTAAGAGAAAATTTTACTGATTGCCGCCGTAGCAAGAAGTAGTGGATGCGAGAGATAGAGTGCGAGAGATACTAGTAGAATAGAGGGAAGTAAAGAAAATCGAGGCACCTGTGACTTCGAACAACCTGAGGGGACGTTAGACGGCCTGTGTGCATGTGCGATGTGGACGGAGATGCGATAAAGATTTTCTGTGAACGATATCGTATCGTTTCTAAGATACTTCAAGATTTGTGACTCTCCAGAAGCTTTAGATTTGGGTAAGGCTTTTGGTTGGGGTTTTTGGCCTCAGAGTAACTGGCTTTTTATTTACTTAAAAGGCGGTGAGAAGGTGCTGGAAGGATTTAAATTTTCAAGTCAGTGCCAATGGAGTTCACGACCTTCAGGGCGTATGGATACTGGTTCCTATTATAGTGTGAACTGTTCAAATAAATTTGGAACTGCTCAAACGGCCGCACCACAAACGTGTTATTGTATTCATGAACGTTGGTGGAGAAACACGTACATCAAGTCATTCAGCGACCAAGCACAAAAGACTCTTTGAAGTTTGATTCCAGAAGGCAAGAGCCATTTTGAGTTTTAGGCTGTCATGGGACTGTCCGTCAGATCCTTCCAATACATTGGTGCAATTCCCAGTAAGAGGTCATATCCAACAAGCATCAGTGTTTGCCGATTTTTCTAGTGGGCTCTTTGGGGCTTTTAGGGGCTATTCGGCTAGTTGACGAGCCGACGAGCTAAACGAGTCAACTAGCCGAAAAGTAGTGAAGAGTTCAAGGACTCGT
>Ga0247741_1002184_pt1 | contig 10948 bp, 14 predicted proteins | sample UWRJL213509R2_FD_180945 | JGI IMG/M metagenome (GOLD analysis project Ga0247741, IMG submission 180945) | Plant litter microbial communities from Arlington Agricultural Research Station in Wisconsin, United States - UWRJ-L213-509R-2 | ecosystem: Environmental > Terrestrial > Plant litter >...
ATGGGTGGAGGCATCGCTGCCGCTTTTGTCGCCCAATTTCCCCATCTCGTTGATGAAGGAGTCGGGCTTATCGCATCTGCAGGACTTATCGAGGTGTGTGTCACTGTTCAGCTTGTTTAGATTGACAGCTTACATGAACGATTCGACCCATGTAGGCAACCGATATTTCACGCACGGTCAAGTTCATGTCCTCGCCGCTCATTCAGAGGTTAGCATCATCGCGGCCTGTACAGGTGAGCCGGTCTCATTAGGCTTTACATCGCCCAGAAGCGCATTTACTAACACCCCTGTGCCTAGTCCTACCTCCAACGCTTGAACAACCAAACAAAGTCACCAGAAACGGCAGAGAATAGCGTGGTTGTTGAGGTATGTGCTGGCGTCATTTCCGAGCTTTTGACGCACGATTGTTGATTGCCCACACTATAAATAGATTGTGCGTCTACAGTCCGCACATCTCCCTGGGTATAACGCGGCACTTTCATCTTCACTTAGAGATGGCCCTATACGTGGACAGGCAGCAGCCTTCCAGTCAAAGGGATTCGAGGGGAAGAGAGTTTTGATTATTCATGTACGTCGTTGTCCTACCCTGCCATACGCGTCGGACGCTGATCGAAGAGGGATTCTTCCTCAAATAGGGCACGAAAGACCTTACAGTCCGACCAAAATACTCATCCCAGATCGATGGCCTCCTTCCTGCGAGCGCCCTGCGGAAGATGTTGATCATCGAAGGAGCAGGTCATGATCTGTCTGTCAGCCATCCCATCGAAGTACGTACGGCTATTGAAGACTTGGTTAATGGGAAGACGTGGAAATCTTGAACACCTTTTGAGCTATCTTATGGCCAATCATTGCACCCATGGATGGCCACAGCAATTTGACGTTACGCCACTCTGTGATACCCCATAGTCTCAATTTGCGTTGACCGCCACCTGCCTTTCACCCATTCATCCTTCATCACCGTCCACACATCTCATAAAACCATGTTCCCCCTCTTCTCTTTCCTCATAACCACATTCCACATTCCATCCACCCATCCACCATATCACGACGAATATATGCTACCCCCACGTCTTATCATTATTCACCTCACGCACACATGCACATGTCCTCTTACTGTTTTCCACGATCGTCACGCTGTTGTTGTGTTACTATGATTTATTTCTACATACCTTACTGAGATAGAGTTCTCTTCATTGTTGTTGCATCAGCTGTAGTTAGTTAACCTCATAGAGTACACATAACGGACCTTCTTGGCCTCGAATCGTTTTGGTTCATAAAGTCTGGTGCTTGGCGTTTGGTTTATGAAGGAGAAGAGCAGGATGGTTGAGTTCTCTGAACAACCGTTCTAGTTTATGCCCACGTTCAGAGACGCTAATCATATACAATGGCTAGTATAATACAGACAATGAGATAACCTGAAGTACTAGTAGTTGAAACCCATACAAATAGAGAGACATAATGGATAAATGTGTCGTAGATTTGACATGACGGATGCTGGAGGAAGCGGCCTGCTGAGTAGATACACCAACGAATTAATGCCTCTTCTCTGAAGATTCAAGATCAACTTCATCCACAGAAGAGGTATCATCGACAGGATCCTCGACTTCTTGAGGAATGATGAGGTTGAGCACAGCAGCGACGATCCCAGCGGAAAGGACTGTAAGGAATAAAGCACGTTTAGAGTCTTCCTGCAAATCTGGGGGGGAAATACTTACATGGTGTGCTGAGCACGATCGTAATAGAATTGAAAAGTCCCTCGAGACCCTTGTTGGGATTCGCAACACCGTCAAAGAGATGCTGGAACAGGCTAGGCTGCAGTAGGTTGCCAAATCCAAATGCCAGAGCAGCGGCGAGGATGAACCGTTCTCTCCTTAGGAACCTCAGATGTGCCAATACGCGCACGCCCGATGCAGCCACATTTGCAAACAGGAAAGTTGTGACTCCCCCCAGAACAGAGTTGGGTATGGCAAGGAAAACACCAGCGATCTTTCCGAGAATGCCAAAGAGGATGAGGAAGAAGCAACACCATCGGCCCGCACCACGGTTGGCGCAGCGTGTGATGGCGATGACTCCGTTGTTTTGAGCGAATACCGAGAGAGGGGTAACGGTGAAGAGGGCGGACATGAAACCGGAGATGCCGTCGCTGAGGATGCCACCTTGAATACGAGAGTCGAAGACGTCGCCTGTGACTGGTTGGCGGGAAACTTCAGCAGAAGCAGTGATGTCTCCAATCGCTTCCATGGCCAAAGACACTAGGGTGGTGGTATATCAGAATGTAGAAAGTGGGGAAACTGGTATTCACGAACCATACACGGCGAGCATAGGCAGAATGGCTGGTGGATAAACATTAATTTTGAATGTGTGGACCCATAAGAACGTGATTGCAGGAGCACTCTTGATCGTGGAGTCGCTTATGTACCCGGCAGCACCGGACACGATGCATCCGACTACCAACCCGACAATAATACTGATGTTCTTCATGAAAGGTGAACCGAAAATCTCGGTGAGAATGATCGTCGCAAACGAGAGAAACCCAAGACCGATGAACTCGGGAGAGCCCCATCTACACCTTGTTGAGCGAACGGCTTGCAAAGAGTCGAGACATTACTACTCACGGAAGTGGTCGTGGTGCGAAAATCGTAGGGCATAGTTGGAAAATACCAGATGTAGGCCGGTGTTGACAGTCGTTCGATCCTCCTCCCCAGTTAGCGGCCCCGGATTCGCCAATGAGGGAGGCACCGATGAGGAGAATCACAGTCCCTTCATGATGGACCTCAGAACATGAACCATGGCTTGAAATGAAAGCACCTTACCGGTCACAAGAGGAGGAAAAACACGCTTCAATATCTTTGGTGACGCAAATGACATGCCAATTTCGAGGAAGGAGCATATGAGCGATGTGCCTGTAGATTACAACGGGTCAATCCAGAAGTCGAGAGATAGCAACAATGGACATACCCAGAACCATTCCATACGCATCCGGACAAGGCCCACGAATTGCGGTACCGTCGGCGCTCGTTATCGTAGGACAAGTCCCATCTCTATACATCGCGTTGAAGATCTACATATTCATCAAAATCAAGAACGGAAGAAGATCAACGGAGGTATAGCTTACGGCACTGGCGGTCGAAAGCGTTGCAAAGCTCGTCCCAACGACAGTGATAAGCCCGGTACCGAGATAGTATCCACGGAAAAGATGCAGTCGAGACATTTGCACCAAACTCATGATACCTAAGAGTTAGAGTCAGCTCAAAAGGTTGACATCAAATAGCAAGAGATGCGAACCGCAACCGATGAGAGATGCAGATATCAGATAGGCAGAGGTTTCCGAGTCCAAATTCAGAGCAGAGGCAAAAATAATAGGCGGTGTAATGAGTCCCGCTAGCATTGCTAGGGCATGCTGCAGACCGCTTGAGATAGCGAGAACAAGAGGAAGGTCTGCATCCAGAGCGTAGAAAGGAGGGTTTCTTCGCGCTTGTTTCATGAATGGTAGTGTAGGTGTACACAACCTGATCATTTGTCAATCATTACATTGAAGACAGAAAAACACCAGCGTACCAGGCATAGTCATAATCACCCAACCATCCATCGCGTGTGGTGTACTTCTTCTTTATGCGAAGGGCCCTGTCTTTCAAACCACCAGACTTGGGAGGCGAGGTACTCAGAGTTGGCACCGTCGGCGGGTCGACGGATTGAGGTTGTTCGTGCACAGGAGTGGACGCCATCGACGAGGAAGTTGAAACTTGAGATAGCTTCTTCCAATCACAAGGAGTAACGAAGCTTATCCATGTGGTGGTGGGATATTTAAAGCGTTCTTCCACATCTTTCCGGAGATAAGAAGTCCAGTTTTCGACAATACATATCACCTAGATTCGCCCTGTCAAACTCCAGAGCACTTCAATTAGTGGTGGTGGTGTCGATGCAAACGGGAGGCCGCGATAAGTGTTTCCATCGACGAACCCGTGATGTCGGACTGGAGACAATCTCGTCAGCGAGGGCGTAAGTATAGGGCAAAGTGGAGTCCGTCTTCGTGTCAATTTTGCCTCCTTGGGTGATTGATAGTGAGTCCTGAAGATAAGGAAAGGTACGCAGCACAACCTTGGGAATGACCCGGCGCGCCGCGACAAATTTGAATTCAAATTGCTACCGAACCAGGCTCCTAAAACCTGCCGCCCGTCTCGCTCAGGCCGATTTATTAGAGGGGGAGATTTATCTAATCTTATCGGATGTAAATAATGGTAAATATCATCTAGTGGGTAGCCCTCGCGAGAGGGCGGCTGGCAAACTTTGGATTCGGTGATCTCGGTCGAGGCGATCACGACTCGAAACGGAATATGCATAATGTCACGCCCATTCAGGAGCTTTTGCTCGGGTCCTTCGCAAAACCATTTTTCCGTGCCAAATCCACCGCGCTACTTGTCCGTAAACATGAACGACACACCGAATACAGACACTCCACAAAACGGCTGGAAAATACAGAGAATCCGCGACCTGACTCAAGTCAAATTCGGCAAAAGAGTGCACTCGCACTTTACGAAGGAAAAGACGTTGTGGGGTGTGCACCAACAGGGGCAGGCAAAACAATGTCCTTCTGGATAACCTTATTGATGCATTAGAGGATGTTCAGGACAAGATGTCGGTGGTGGTTACTTCGCTGAATCTGCTGGGGAAACAGAATGTCTGGGTGCTTGAGGGGCGTGGTCTTCTGACGTGTTTTCCCGATAGCCTCAGCTTTCTTTCGAGCCCAATTTCGTTTGTAGTTGACATATGGGTCTACCTCCAGGAGCTTACTGAATAGCTGCCATACATCAGATCCTACACGCTGCATCGTAACTGCCATTTCCTGGATGTTGAAATCCTTTAATTTTGACTCAGTGGTCGTCTTCGCTAGAAAATGGACACCTGTCTCCTTGGACGCAAGATGAGACATCTCCACCTGTAAGATATCTATAGTGACTTGATTTGCCCATTGGATCTACATCTCTCCCTTACGATCATATAGGAAGTTCAATATATCGCGCCAGTGGTCCAGATCTGCTTGTCCCAGAAGGATTAGGATGACTTCGGTAAGTGTCGTTTGATGGTATGGAAGTGAAGTAATTAAGTCATCTATTTGATCTTTCAGTGACTGGAGTATCTTTGAATGAAGGTGTATGATACTCAACACTCTACCACCCGAAGAGGGTCTGGTAAGATTGTGTGACGGTCTGTGACTAAACACCCTGGCCGAGATCACCGAATCCAAAGTTTGCCAGCCGCCCTCTCGCGAGGGCTACCCACTAGATGATATTTGCCATTATTTACATCCGATAAGATTAGATAAATCTTCCCCTCTAATAAATCGGCCTGAGCGAGACGGGCGGCAGGTTTTAGGAGCCTGCTACCGAACAAGCACAAGGTTGACTTCATCGCCTTTCAACCAATAGGTTTTCACGTGACACTAGATCGCGCACGTTACTCGCATCCATGCCACCCATGCATTTCCATGTTGACTGTTCAAAGCCGCCGCTTTGAACGGTACCCATGCCCCCGTGTAGGCGGCATTGTCATGCGCAACGACACCTGCGTCAAGTAGCTGACGAAGTTGACCGGAAGGGATGTTTCAAACCTAAGGGCAAGCGAGGTTAAATACGCACTTCAGGAGGTCGCCTGCAGAATTCAACGTTATGGTCTTGCTCTAAGAAGCGTTGGAGTGGAATTCAACACCTTAGCTATGTTGATGACCCAAAGTGTACGTTCAAACCTGCGCATTTTCCCAAACGAGAATTACTTCATGCCCACTTCGAACTCGAGCAATTTAGAGAGGGAGAAACAGAGAGGAAGTTACGCCAGTATCTGGCAAAGATAGGTGCATTCAGATTCAATCAAGGTTTAGGAAATTTGACTCGCTGATTATGGGGATTGCCAGGAATTGGGGAAGATGAGCTGGAATTCAAAACGTCTTGTATCCTCAGATCTAATCAAAATAAACTTCAGAGGCTCAAGAGGCGATCCCGTACGTCTGTTCATGTGTGATGGGTAATTCCCGTAAGTCAACATTCCATCGCTTGATCATTTTCAAGGACATCGACACCCGGCGAAGACGCACTGCGGTCTGCAGCTAGCTGCAGCTGCGATTGTGCAACACGGAAACTTGAAGATATGCATATGGAAGTATAACTAAAATCTCAGTTACTGTAAATAATAATAAACTTCATGTTTCCTGTGAGTGGAGATCTGGTCCTGAATTAACTTTACCTCCTTCGGCGATTGATAGTGATGGTGATATGGATATGTTGGTGGTCTCAAAGATAAGGGGAGGTACGCACTCCGCAGATATCGCCCATTGAACCACGGGAATCGGAAGTAAGTAATAAACGTTCCCGGCTTGCGCGACAAGTTTTAATTCGCCTCGAAATCCTATCGGTTTTCTTGAGTACCTTCCATGGTGTCAGGTTGTTGTCGACGGGGAGGTTGGCGGTGGGGATGCCTAGTTCTTTGGAGCCACGCCGGAAGCCGTGGATGACTTTGCCTTCCATCTGCAGAGGGTAGGGTGCTTCGAGCCCCGTAGAGGGGCCAATGATGAGTTATCATAGATGTTGTGTTTTGGGTTAGTATAATTCCCTTCGAGAGGAATCGGATAATGTATCGGGCAAGCCCTGTGTAGCAAGTATCCAGCATAGCAAGCAGAGCGCATCCTAAACTCCATTCGAAATTTTTTTGCGTACCATAGACCAAGTAGCTATCCGACTCTAGTCTACACCCGTTCCATCCAGGAGGTCCACAGCAATTCTTTCCCCTAAAGGCATGGCTCTAATACTAACAGGTCTACATCGATGGAGGTACTGTGAGATAGACAGCTTCGCTTTCCTTGTTTCCTGTGGGTATGCGGTACAGAAAGTGCTGAATATACAGTTGGTAGCAATGGACGTGAGGTGGAATTCAGGAGGCGAGTTCGCAAGGACAAGGGGGAGAAGTTGCAGAGCATATCGGTATGTGCACCATAAGTCATAGTTAGATGCGTATTCCGACCTGTAGCTGAAGAAGCAGAGGGAAACAAGCAGGCCCTCCTTGTCCGTCAGGTCAATGTGGTCGAAGGGTCGTTCTGGACGATTTCCCCACCACATGGAGTGGAGATTTTGTTTATCCAATAAGCAGCGCCTACTTGAATGACGGTGTTGTCTTTTTCGAAAACGTGAAAGAGTTGGTCGCATCTTGAATCTCATGAAATATCTTGACTTGAGAAGGGGTTTCAGTGACTTTCGACTCTTGACAGAGTGGCCGCCAGACTGAAGATAACGTAGACAGGATAAAGCGGTCTCCAGGCATATTTTGGGAACCCGTGGGGCCAAGATGGATGCCAGTAGTGGATGTACCCTTTGCACTAGCCAGATGTGGGCCAACCTGGGTTCATGATCCCATCCGAGCCGACGTGGATGGACTATCGGGGTTATTGCTAGGGATTCTCCATCGATCCAAAACTCTTCGGACCAGTTGAAAAGGCGAGATAAATTCTGCTCCATGATAGAGGAAATAGCAAGAAGAGCACAAAAACCTGGAGAGTGTTGCTCATAGAGCTGAAGTTGTAGTATGGCATGTTGCTTATAGAGCCCTAGATGGCGATTATAGAGCACATTTCTGCTTTCGAATGCCTTGATTTAATGTCAGCAAAATAAGAGGTACGGTTCATGCTGGCGTGAACGCACCGAATTTTGCAGATAATCGATGACATACGGGTAACCATACAGAATATCCTCAGAAATGCGTGCACCACAGCCCTCCCATGAACGTGGTATGGGTAAGGCCATCTCTTGGAGCCTCTCCTCTAGCTTATGCGTAGGATTTGCTTGTAATATCGAAAAATAGAATAACGGCATCAGACCTGTCTTAGATGTGTAAATTAGCATAGTTTTAAGGAGCTCGCAGCTAAGAAATAGGCGGCATAATAAATCAGACTCACAATGAATGTTTTTGAGAGCATCGAGATAACTACACCAAATGACCAGATCAGTGTGGATGGCTGCGAGGTTGAATGGGAGGTCCGAGAACTGAGTGGAATCTGATAAGAAATCGAAGAGAGAAGCATGAAGAACACGAAGCGGCATGTCGTCACCCTTGTATTCAATGAGGGAGCCCAAGTCTTCCAGACCACGCTGCACATCTCCAGGATGTAGACCGAGGATTTGTTCGGTGTTGTCTGGCATCGTTATTTCAGAGGTGTGATAATTGGATCCAACATCCCATGGAACTGGTTTTTCTTGTGTCGACAGTAAGCACACCCCAAGGATGCGCAGTGCCAGCTCTACGTTCTCGCAAGAGAGCAATATATGCCTATACAGCGCATAGAGTTGTGCGAACGGAGATTCTCCTGATGGAGGTCGCAGTTTAAAGACCATCTCAAGCCGGAGTGTTGGGCTATGTCGTGGTGACGAGATATACCTGATGATTGTTGCTGGATAGATGAATTGGCCGGACGACTTCCGCAGAAGATCTACTTTGACTTGCGATGATGGCCAATCATGAGGGATGTAGCGTCTAGAAGGATGGGTACGTTTGATTTCATCGAACTTGGCAGACAGGAAATACTCCACATCCTCCACCGACTCGGGCTCGTCGTCTAGAGAGTGTCGTGTGGATACCTCGATAACAGGGATGGTGTTGAAGACCCTTGAAATCGGGACTTCAGGTCGACTGGTGATGAGAAACTTGAGCGGTGCAGAATGCCTAGCAGCTCTCGCAATCGCATGCAAAAGCATTGTCCGTTCTTCGTGGTTCAAGCATTCATCCAGACCATCTATAACGATGACCGTAGGGTAGATAGCACCTTGCCGGGAAAGTTGCTGAAGAGGTCCAAGAATGAGCTGCTCTAATTGTCGAGCGAAAGGACGATGAAAGACGTGGGGATCCTTTTCGATCGTAGACGTGATTACATGATATGATTCCGGGACGGCGAGAGCAATGTTGTAGGCAAGGGTGGCGACTACAGATTTTATGGTGTTTCGAGAGGAATCTGCACGTGAAAAGAAGAAGGTGGCGAGCAGTTGCTGTCGCTCATGGAGGCTCTCAGCCATAGTGCGAGCGATAGCAGATTTTCCAGCTCCAGCAGCCCCATAAAGCCACATGACAAAAGCTGCGATCTCAATGACAAGGTCGACCCAGTCACCAATCTTCGCTTGAACAGCCACCCGGGTGTTTTCGTGGCATCGAGGCACGTCGAATTGATGACCATAGTCGTGGAAGGCGCTTGGAGCTGCCGCCTTCGTCAAGATCTCAAATCCAGCTAGCAAATTTGAGTAAACTTTAGTCTGAGGGCTGTTGAACAAGTGGAGAAGCGCGCACCTTGTCCAACGGCCGATCCATAATTATTTTGCTCCGTGAAAGTCCCACCTGAAATGTATAAATTCTGCGTATTGAGCATGGAATGAGAAGAGAGTGGTATTGAAGGCTCCATTTGACATGAACAAAAAGTGAAGGAAGATCAAGCTGATGGTTCTTAATATAAGGGCGAGGAACGTGTTACACAACGTGAACAGTGAGTACAAGGGCACCTCAGTGGTGTCACATTGAACAAAGCTTTGTGCCAACCTGAGTTCCCGTCAGTTTCCGTCCCGAATAGTCTCGGCAACCCATCCTCTACGACTCGTAAGTACCGTGAGAGTCGCCTTCCAACAAGGTTCTGCTTCGGGGATTTCGGGGATTTTTGCGAGTCTTACTCCCTCCCTTCCCTCAAACTCATGTAATCTATGCAAACACCAACACTAATATGAACCATTCCACTCATTTGTCACCATGTATCCCGAAAAGACAGTGAATTCATTGGCAAAACCTGCTTTTGCTATGGACGCTATGGAGTGCTCAATAGCAACACAGAGCAAGGGTCACTTGCTATGAACTTAAGGACCCTGGACCCTTGCTACAATGCTATGCGACGTCACCGAAAAAAGCTTCCACCCGTCATGGGAATTATTCACAACCGTTCGTGGGTTTGGAATGGAGCCAGCTTTGACATCTGTGAATTATGAGATGGGGTGTCAAGCTAGATATAAAGGTATATCTCACATTAAAAAATCCACCAGATGTCGAGACCACTCAATACCGGCCATAAGAAGAGAGCTACAGGACCCTCTGCTTAGTCGACTAAGTGGCACACTAGGAGTTGGAGAGAACTTCACTGATAGTCCAAAATGACGCTTTCCGTAGGCCGTGGAAGCTTGAAATTTTGGGACGCGGTGGCGACCGGTATGATTTAACCAAGGGTTGTTTGAGCCAAAAACGAGAAAGTGTGTTTCTTCACGGACGGACTTGGGTAAAGCTCTGATGTATGTATATAGGCACCTTCTCTTTGAGGACAACAAACACAAAACCGATAGGAGGGGTGGAATGGCCGAAAAGAGGGAAGCAATCTGGTTCCGATTAGACAAGAAGCAATTTTTGAGATAGGGATAATTATTCCTACCTGGCCATAGGAGAGTTGATATTTTCTGTCGCTCATCATGCCTTCACCAATGCCCAAGGTCCAACTCCAATGTAAACAGGTGATAATGACAAATAATAACCATGGATGCGAACTGGTAATCACGTACCTGAACATGTATATTGGATATGCTGAGTATTTTTTTTTGAATAATAAAGATATACTCACCAACATGCGGCAGGAATATCATGTAGAAAGTGACACTTCCTTGCAAACCAGGGCGCTCTTACGCGGGCCTCGTCTGACCTTCGGTATCGGATTTCTTCATATATGTCTTGGCGGTGTCGCACCAGATACATTGCCCATACCCACATGGCCGCGAGAGATATCGGTCCAAGACCACCTCGCCCTGAAAGGATTTCCCCCTCTCCCATCAATGGCATCAGGACCAAAAAACCAACAAAATTCGACACAGCCTGGAATTTAAACCATCGTGCGAAGGTCATGTCTTGACAGTAGATGTAACTATCCTTGAAGGCGTGTGGCAAGAAGGAG
>Ga0247741_1002185_pt1 | contig 10943 bp, 8 predicted proteins | sample UWRJL213509R2_FD_180945 | JGI IMG/M metagenome (GOLD analysis project Ga0247741, IMG submission 180945) | Plant litter microbial communities from Arlington Agricultural Research Station in Wisconsin, United States - UWRJ-L213-509R-2 | ecosystem: Environmental > Terrestrial > Plant litter >...
TGTCCAGCAGAGCACTACCATCAAATAATTACTATATTGGGAAAGCGCATCAAAAGCGCATCAAATGCCATCAAATTGGGTGACAGGTGCCAGATTTCTCCCAACCAAAACACCTGTATCCTTGCCAATTTTGATCCTATTGAAAATCTAGAACTGCTGGTAATATTTTCCTGATTTATCGGAATTAATGCCATTTTATCATGTTTTTTTTATGATTACATAATCCACCCATATCCTATACTCTCTTGGCACTGTGCCCAACAGTGAGCAAGCATCCTGGGCACTGTCTGGTCCGATGTTTACATGTGTTTATCACCAATGGCCATCACTGTCCCCACCCAGAATAGACAGCTGGCTCACCTACAGATAGGTGGTGGGCTACAGCCCAGCTGGATATATGACCCTTATTGGACTGCAGCCCAAGTGTCATGCATGAGACTAGCCACTATTTGTGTATCTTTGACTTTGTGCAATCGAAGGAGTCTCCTGGAATCTAGAAAAGGGACATCGAAGTGGTGTTGAACTACATCCCAAATTTATCCTAGCGTTTCACAAATCATCGGTCAGTACAGATCTCTTTGACTCGACACTTGCACTGACAGAAGAGTCGATCGCCTCACTAGAACATTATCGCATTATTCTCAAAGAACCATCAAACATGTCCTCTGCTGCCACCAAGTCCAATGTACGCAGTGAATTGCGCTCCTGCTTTCTTTATTAATGACGCTGACGCTAAATTTAACAGACGTCTCAAGAGGTTTCTCATGAGAGGTGGGTAGATAAGATTGTACAAACTCTTCCATTGGCGCTTACAACTCAGTTCCAGAGCTCTGAAAATCCTGCGTGTGATCGAGAAGGCTGGTGGATCTGCTGGCTATGAGAAGTGGCTCGCTAGTCAAAAGTCTGGGTCTGTTGCTAAACTAGAGGAAGTTGGTGGGGTCACCTATGCAAACAGTGTTGCCGCAACTCTCACCCTCATACCTTATGCCTTTGGTGCATATGTCGAGCTTTCGACAACTGACGGTCATGATCTCAGTGGATTTATATGGGGTATCACAGTAGTCGAGTCTGTATCAGTTGGCACATTCAGTTATAACGATTTTGGTGCAAGGTCGCTGCTGAGAATGATATCACAGTGGCTACTGGCGATGGGGTGGTTCGTGTTACCTTTTACATGAATGGTGGTGTGGTTGGTGTGTTTGTCGGAGGAGGCGGTGGGGGTAAATTGTAACTGTCTCGGGCAGTTTTACCAAGGATTGGTCTCTCGATACTGCGTAGCTCATGAAGTGTTGCGGATTTTGTAACATGAGGGAAAGAGTTGGTTGCATGTTGTGTGTACCAGAACAACTAGGGTTTGCAATCAGCATTAGTTAGAGAAATTGAATGTCCGTTTATTTTCTGCCCTGCCTCCCTAACAAGAGGTCGCTGTTCACTGGAAAAACTCCACTTTCACTGACAAGAACTTGATTTTGTGGACCTATTTATGGACATTGATTTTCCTTTTGGAGAAGTTAGGAGTTTTCCCAATTGGGCTGGCGTCAGTGCCGCCCACTCTCACCGCGTCTCATGCACCTCCAAAATCAAGCTGCACATCAGCACCACCTGCGGGCAGGCAAGAATTGTCTAGCCCTTGAGTGAAGCCAAGTGCATATATCATTCCCTTCTTCTCTTAACCTAGGTACTAGCTCTTTGCGCGTGTACCTGAGTGTTGAGGATTATCAAACAGGCTAAGAGCACTGGTTTGCGCAAAGGCCCGGGGTGGGCCGAGTTTGCTGAGGGGAGACGTGGGCCAATGCACTGGTTGTCGTACCTATGGTCAATATCACTCCTGCTGGCCACAACCAAGTGTTGGAATACTGTACCATTTTGATCAACTTGCCAAAGGTTGGGATTTTTTATTTTTTGAGAATTCCCAGAAAATCTGAAAATATTTGAAACATTCAAATCCGGTGTCAGGTGGGACAGGGGACGGCTGAATTGAACGAAATGGTACAGTATTCGATGTCAAACAAGCGTCTGAGATGTGCTGCCCGTCGCGTGGATATTATTCCTATGACTCGATCAGTTCACAACCTGTCAGATACTTTTGTGCTCTTGACTTACTCGTAAATATTTTCTTGTGGCTATAGCTTTCTATTAAGTAGTCTACTTTGCATTTTGTCCCCTATTGATTTGCCTCATGAGCTCATCAAGGTCAACTGGAATATATCCTCTTTTCCCTGTGTTGATTCATCGTTGGCCGCTTAGCTGATTCCAACACCAAGCTCACAAGAATGGGCAGTGGCCCTCATCAAGTCCAGTCATACAAGTGCACTTGTGCTAATTGCCATCGCATGCATGTGGCAGGTACAAGTTCTAGCTGTGAACGTACTTAAAAAATGAGAACTAATTTACCAAATACTTAATCTGTGGGCTGCTCATCGTGAACCTGCGGTTCACTCCTCGCAGCACTAATATATGAGGCCTTGATCATGAGGTGCTGACTGTGTGAAAAGAGACAACAACTCGCGTCACCGTTAGATGGGACATCTCTCCAAAGCAGGAGTTCTCACAGTCAGATTAGTGCAGATCTCACGGTCAATACTAGGTGAAGGCTGTGAATTAAAAGACTACAAAACACCTTGAGATGTGACCGTGGGGAAAAAGGAAACAGTCGCGTTTGATTCTTCAAACATTGAAAAGAACGAGTCCCTAAAGGGAACTCGTAATGTAATTGTTGCATGCGTTGCAGCTGTCAGTATATAATACATCAGGAAAATGGACCATGTCTCTAGAGCAACCCGAGTGTCTCTAGAGACTCCAAGTGTCTCTCAGAGACCCAGAGACCCAGAGCTGCCAAGTAATGCCCAGGTCTTAGTCTACATGTAGCTCATCTCTTAGAGAGACTTCAAGTGTTTCTGAGAGCCTCCTGAACACGTCAATCAAGAAATTGAGGCGTATGTGGCAATCTATTGCTCCACACACCCTGAAACATGGGCCAAAATGCTACCCACACTCAAATTCACTCACAATAACCACCAACATGCCGACTGAACTAGAACCCCATTCGAACTCATGTATGGCATATCTCCAATAGCCATTCCCCTTACGTTTGAATCCACCATGTTCCCTTCTGTGGAAGAACGCCTCAATTCATTATCTCGGGCACGACAGGAAGCCTTGGCAGCACATGAACTTGCATGAGTTTGCATGGCTGATAGATTCAAGCGCAACATCCGTCCATTCCGCAAAGAACAAATGGTGTGGCTTGACACCAAGAACTTGAATACACCTTATCACTCCAAATTTGCTCCTAAACGAGAAGGACCCTTCAAGATAAAAGACGTTCTGGGCCCTTTGACGTATTGCCTCGACTTACCCAAACGATGGGAAATCCACAATGTCTTCCACGCTTCCCTTCTATCACTGTTCAATACCACCAATGTCCATGGACCAAGCTTCGCTAATCCACTGGCTGACCTTATCAATGGAAAAGAAGAATATAAAGTCGAAGCTATTCTTAAACATCAAAAACGAGGCCGAGGATATCAATACCTTATCTGATGGAAGGGCTATTCATCGGCAGAAGACAAATGGGAACCCACAGCAAGCATCACCAATGCGGATAAGATCCTATCCGCATACAAGAAGAAGCACAAACTCAAATAAACAAACCAAAAAGTTATAAACCACGACTGTCCTTCAGTTCGACTCAGAATCCACACATTCTATCCTCGTCACCACTTCACACAATGCCCTCCACCTGCACTCAATGTTCCGGCCCTCACTCCTCTGCCCAATGCTCTTCCGATCTCTCAGCGGTTTACAAAGAAATCGTTGACTCCATCCATGATCACAATCCTCTTCCTGACTCCAACAAAAACTACACCTGGGATGACGCACATGACGCCCAGTCCAAGCGCAACCTCTCGCCCCCTACGTTCAAAGAGATGATGAAGTGGTTCAATGAACCTTCCATTGTTGATTCATTCAAGCAACAGTACAACAGGGTATGGGACATGAAGGCGAGGAAGGACATCCTCTTGTTCCAAGAGGCTGCTCTCAATCTTAAGAAAATCCAGTTCCAAATCGACCATCTCGAGGCACTTCGCACAAGTCAGACGGAAAAGGCGAACATTGTTCTCGATCGCCTGGGATGGACAGGATTCTCTGGTCAAAATTACAAGCTCGTCAAAGAGCTCCGCAAGGTCGATTCAAAGTTACCTCCTCACAAGCCCGATCCCGATGTTTCCTCATCAGCTCAATTCTCGCCTTACAACAAACACCCCACTCTTGCTCAACGACTCACTACACCACCTCGCGGCTCCTCTTCCAATCCAATCACTATTGATATCTTCACCATCAAACAACCCCGAGGCTTCCAACAAGCTATGGAATCCATCCACAAAGACACTTGCACCATCATCCCTCAACACAAGAAACCTCCCCATGTCAACAAGAAAGCTGTCTGATTCTCGTCCACCCACAGTACCATTCCTACTATGTCGTCCACTCCCTGCTCTACCTTGTCCACCCCTCAACCTCATCTCCGATCCATTCCCAAGCAACAAAAAGGGAAAACCGCTTGTCTCTCTTTGGCCGAACTTACTCGTCAAGGTCTCTGCTTCAAATGGGAAGAGTCTGGACACTGGTACACCAACTGTCCCCTCTACATCTGCAAGCACTGCCGTCAACCAGCTCCTGGACATCGCGCTGACGACTGTCCAATCCTCCAAGACACTTCGGAGGCGGCGAGCAACGATTGGGACGACCACAAGGACTACAGCAGATGGGATGCAGAATATGACAACGATCTCTTTGGAAATGATGGATATGCCAACATTATGGGGGAACCTAACTGAGGTTGAAGAAAATCCGGTGAAATTTCCGGCATAATATGGGGGTAATGTTACGAATTTCATTTCTTTCTTACTGTACAACACTTCTTGTGCACGTGACACACGTGCACTGCCTCGTTTCTCTTATCTCGCTTCTATATGACTAGTTCTGACTCATGTGGCTGCACCACCATTATGCATGACTCATACGGACTATTAGTGACTCGATTCTTATCTCGCACGGACCAATACTCATAGTATAAATACGGTAGAATACTCAAGCATGTTCCTTAGTTAATTCTTAACTGGAAACATTCTACTTGCACTTCAAAGACAATACTGCTTCCAGCAGCACTCTTTAAGTTGGCTACAGAACTTAGACGATTTGACTGTCGTTAATACTTTGTCTTTGACTTAGTATTTAACACAAGTCATAACCGATATAGTGTAACAGTCATGATGTGATTGAGGAAACCCCCATCTGCACATGTAGCGAGACAGTCATTCAATGAGGTCGAGAATATGTGAGGTAACCCAGAGACATTACCGTTCGCACATGTTGCGTAACAGTCTTCTCAATGCGGTCGAGGTACCATCATCCACACACGTAGCATGAGTCCTTTGACAAGGACAAGGACATGCTACCCTTCATCTTTGTAGCCTCAAACACCGTCAGTCCCATGATTCTGGAGATGGATTGAGATGACCAAGTGGAGCATGGCTGAGACGCCACTCCCAATATTTTAGGAGTCCTATGACGCGTGTGGTAAAGCCATACATGGTAGCACCAATCCGCACATGTAGCGTAATGTCGTGGTTGAGGCACCGCTGTCTGCACATGTAGCAAGACGGTTGCTTGACAACGTTGAGAGTATCTGAAGTGACCAAGACCGTCCGCACATGTAGCGTAACGGTCTTCTCGATGTGGTCGAGGTGCCACTGTCTGCACATGTAGTGCAACAGTCCTTTAACAAAGTCGAGAATGTGTGGACAGCCACAAAACGCTACTGTTTGCACATGTAGCGTAACAGTCTTCTCATCTGTAGCAGCCCGACCGATACATTACTGACTGAGAGTTGCCAGTCAGAGCTGATGCATCAGATAGGAGAACTCCCAGTGACTGGGAACTGTCAGTCACTGGGAGTTCCCAGGGGGGGTTTTTTTGATTACCCGATATAATGGGCTATCTTTATCTGACCCTGAACCTGAAGAAATCATATGACTAGCTTCTTCCGTTGGCTCACAAAATGCGAAAAACTCGAAAAAATGCAGTGGTTGGAGCTAAAAATAGACTGAATGAGAATCTTTTGCGAGTAGATCATGTGACTTTTGACCCATCTATTTTCTCAGGCTCAGGCTCTGAAATTTGGATATTATGGCCTCAAATATAAACAAATAATAAATACACTTGAATCACACATGCTGCTATATTTAGTAATGAGTCATTAGTGAATTGATTAAGTGATGGCAAGTCCTAAAATAGAAACTCAAGGACTTAGATGTTTTCAAGCTGTTGCTATGACTTGGTGTTCTATTTATAGCTCCAACCACTGCATTTTTTCGAGTTTTTCGCATTTTGTGAGCCAATGGAAGAAGCTAGTCACATGATTTCTTCAGGTTCAGGGTTAGATAAAGATAGCCCACCATATTGGGTAATCAAAAAAGCCCCCCCTGGGAACTCCCAGTGACTGGGAGTTCTCCTACCTGATGCATCAGCTCTGACTGGCAACTCTCAGTCATGATACATAAATATAGCGGCGATGGCTGGTCTTCTCGATGTGTTTGAGGCTCCACTGTCTGCACATGTAGCAAAACAGTCTTCTCAATGTGGTTGAGGCGCCGCTGTCTGCACATGTAGCACGACAGTCCTTCAACAACGTCGAGAATGTGTGGATGGCCACAAGACGCTACTGTTTGCACATGTAGTGTAACGGTCTTCTCGATGTGGTTGAGGCGCCACTGTCTGCAGATGTAGTGCAACAGTCCTTCGACAATGTTGAAAATGTGTGGACGGCCATGAGACACTACCATTCGCACATGTAGTGTAACAGTCCTCTCAAAGCGGTCAATGGTCCAGTGGGTGCCACCCTTGGCGTGTGTAGTGAGACTGTTCTTTCGAAATTGACGCATTCAAGGGTGTATGAGGCAGCTGAGACGTAGTGTCCATTCAAATCTGTAGTTGTCAAGATACAGAGCGGCGGTCAGAGGTTTTAGTAGCATATATGCACAGTTGTTATAGCCCCTTGTTTAATCCACCTATGTCTAGTTGCTCGCTCGAGTTGCCTGCTCTACTCCGAGTCTCTGAGTCGTGCTGAGACGCACTGCGCTGCCTCTGGTCTATGCATGTGGCCATTGTGTGCCTTTCAGATAGCAGTGATATGTTTAGCGTATCCTGTACGGCTGAACGCGATGTGCTGAGGCCCATGTTGATGATCTTGATATGGCCATGTTGCTGGTTGTGACGTGGCGGAGTCTGCTGGATTTTTGGTTGCCTGAAGAGGTAGAAAGAAGCAGAGGAGTGTTGAAAAGAAAAGCGGCTGAACAGCGCGCTTTGGGCTGACTCGAGCCTGCTCCCAGCGACAAGGTCAAGGGGGGAGGGAAGCAAGAGAGGCAGCCATGATGTGACATGTCACGCTTCCTCTTCTAGGACAAAGTCAGCACTCTAACCTCTTCCCTCGTACCTCACTGCACTATAGATCATTCAACCAACCACCACTACTCAGTCTCATATCCTCGCATTACTGACCAAGATTCTCTGCCTCATTTTCAGGCTTGCCTGCTGTCTTACTCAGTCACCTCTCAAACACGCAGCAGAAAATCTCTTTGCATATACGGAAGTCCAGATCTCCCATGTTTGTTGCCATTGGAGGTCCACCTCGCTGAACTACTCCAGGCTGTGGGCAACAATCACTTATGATAGAAATCACATCAAGATTAGCAACGAACAAGTACTCAACCATCTCAAGACTTATCTATGACGTGCAGCGGGACATCTGCTCGATTCCCACTTTGCATTGCTCAAATTTTACCCTAGGCATATTGCGCAAAGCATGTTGGAGTTGCTATTGGAAAATTCATCAACCTGGCATCGAATTTTCCTCTATGCTCCCATCAACCTCTGTTGATCTGAGTTCCTCACTTGCCTTCAGGAAATCCATGCACCACATCCAGCATTGTACAAAGTCAAGTTCTTTGATCGAAGCCACAGTGGAAGCCCCCCGCAACCGGAGCAATCGAATCCAATCTTCTCATTGCTAGGCACACTCAGATTGACCCATCTCAGCTTTCAAACAATGGCCTTCATGGACTCCATTCCCTGCTCACCATATCACGACAATCTACATTGAAGGCAAGGATCTCAAGTATACCTGGACAACACTCCTTACTCTACTTTGACTGCCCTGCCTATGCACCCTCTCCATTATTGATGGTTTTTTCTTACCTCCTATGGGCGAATGAGGTGTTACCAAACACATAGTTGCTCCCGAACTTGTGCAGTTCCAGTGCTCCAACAATACTGTTGTCAACCGCATCTTGCATCTCCTGCAAGCTCCCAAATTGGACGTCCTCGTTCTGAAAGGGGGGTACATGACATACTCTTCAAGTTCCCAGACGTTGGCACATACATTATCACTGCAAGATGAGTTGGAGGCATTCCCTGCCATATTCCCATCTATATGCAAGTTGGTTCTCCTGGGCTACTCATGCAACCAAGGGGTATCCAGTGGCAATTGCCGAGACACAATGTAGGAGGGGGGTCCATTTGAGGGCCTTAAACGTGCAACTGATGGACATCAAAATTGGGAGTAAAGGCACATTTTTTGGACCAATCTAGCCAAACAAAATGTAAATTGGCTTAAACCAAGCATAATATACCCAAAAATGCTTGATTTACCAGATGGCCCATGCACACTAGGGGTCCTTGAGGGGTACAAAGGAACCATAATCCCTGTCCCAGTTCCCTTCTTCTAGTGTGGTGGGCGAATGGTCCAAAACCATTCGCCATTCGCCGGCGCGGCGAGGCACCTGGCGCGGGAATGTGGTGAATGGTGGCGAGGTGGTGAATCAAAAAAGACTCTATTTCTTGCTCTCGAGAACTACAGCCAGGTAGAGAAGTATTATAATTCATTATTTTACACCTAAGGAGCGTAGAAGTGAGGCAGGATCCCAATCATCACCAGAAGATCCTGTTTTAGCAACATCAAGCTCCTCTTCAACAGTAAGTGGGGCAGAGCCCCCTAGGATCTCGTCCAACGACGTCAGATTGTACACTTGATCAATCGCAACATTTGCTGGTAGGCGGTCACCATCCTGAGTGTCAGTTTCTCCCTGTGCATCTAACCTTGCAAACTCGGCATTGATATCCTCTGGTGAGATGGATGCTGACTCTTCTTGAGAACCTACGGCATTTTCAGCAGTGTTTGCTAACAGTGTCCACATGTATGTCTTGATAAGGTCTTCAGCACGGGCAACATCGATTCCAGGTAGGGCCTGAGTATGCATGTGAGCATGCTTTCGTCGTGTTGATTTTCCCAGAGCCAGGATGGCTGCGTGTACTTCTTGGGTGTAGTGATTTCGAAGAGTTCCAAATGTTGTCATGTGTGTGACAGTAAGGTTCAACTGCTTTGCACTTTGTACGCCACCGAGACAGGAAAAGAACCGCTCAACTTCAGCAGCATGGGGGATGATTGAGAATATCTTCAGTGCCATAGCTTTAATCGGATGAGTCGTAGTAGGCGGCACAAACTCGGTCCACCACTGCTTTCCATCACCCTTTCCACCAGCGAAAGGAGCGCTACCAGAAGAGTACGTCTTGATGTCAAAAGTCAGCTTTGTAGCCATCTCCTTTGTCCAACCCCATCGCTTTGCAAGATCAAGTGCAATCGAGAAAGCGTCTTCAAGTTTCCATGAATGAGTTTTCAAAGAAATAGCAAGTTTGCGGCAGAGGGGATGAAGAAATAGGGCGAACCAATGGATATCGGTGTTCATTGCATGGAACTGAGTGTTCAGAACACTGCGAGCATGTGCCGCAAACTCTGGATCATCTCCCTCTTTGTGGGGCACGCGGTTGACTTCCCGATGTGCATAGATCAGCTGGAGCATACAATCAGCAAGAGTCGAGTCTCGCGATTCCACATCGCCAATAATATCGACAAGCGGCTTGCAGATGCGAATGAGCTGATTGGTGCGATCCCAGCGAACCATATCAAAAACCGTGGCCACAACGTCCTTGTTGACTGGTGTTAAGCCATTAATCGAGTTCTGTGCTCCTTCGCGTCCACAAAGCTCTATTAAAGCTGATCTGTGTTCCTTGATGCTCAATGCTTGCAAGATAATATTACCTATTCAAAATTTTACAAATATCGGTTGGATATGTGGCGAGAGGCAGTGTTCTTCGTGCACTCAAATGGCCGCGCACGAGCCACAGATCGTGGGATCTACAAACACTTTCTGAGGTCACGTGTAATGTGATGCGTTGAAGAACGTGACGATTCTCGAGTTCTTGCTAATCGCCTCCTTGCTGCTCGGGTAAGCTGTGATTTTTCCGATAATTGTGTTGATACCATGCATGAAACATGCAAGGGGCTACAAATCTCTGTCAGTCTATGGCAAATACATAGATTTGTTACAATAATGGTCTCACAATGATCCAGTTGTGTTCTGTTGTCCATTTTTGACGAAACGCCTGCATTGTTGTCAGATTATCGGTACAAACAGCTAAAATCAACGACATATTCATGTTCTTCTTAGCCACTGCATGGTTGGACAAGGCGACAATGTTGTCAGCAGTGGCCCGCATGCCCGTAAGTTCCTCCAAGCCAAGTACGACAGGATAATGTGAAACTTCAGCCAGCATGGATCCTTATGTCGGAATTTCGGAAAGTGCCTTACAATGCCGTTGGATTACAATGCCGGCCGGTTATCTTGTCAGGCATCTTACAATCTGACGGTGTGTGAATTATAAGCACAGCCTCAAGATTCCGAGTTGGTAACATCTTGCTACGCATGTTGTCCTTCTTTTCAACCACCACTACGTATAATCCTTTCACGCTTCTACTCCTCTCGGCAGGCTAAAACGACTACGGAATGTAAATGAATACATCTACAGCCTCAAACTAACCAGTT
>Ga0247741_1002186_pt1 | contig 10943 bp, 8 predicted proteins | sample UWRJL213509R2_FD_180945 | JGI IMG/M metagenome (GOLD analysis project Ga0247741, IMG submission 180945) | Plant litter microbial communities from Arlington Agricultural Research Station in Wisconsin, United States - UWRJ-L213-509R-2 | ecosystem: Environmental > Terrestrial > Plant litter >...
CTGCAAGAAACTTGAAAACTTCTGGTGGCAAATCCCGGCAAACTCATTTGATGTTATGCGTCAGGATTTTGTTACTTCTTTGCCTAAATGACTTTTTGCACAGACTGTGCCAAAAACAATCAATTGATTTTTTTGGACGAAAAAACCTTAGAAAATAAAACAAAAAAAATGCAAAAAAAAAGGATTAGCGTGAGCTAATCCTCTTAAAAAAATAAAAATTTACTTAAAAAATCTTACTAGGCTTGCGCGTTCAACATTTGGAAAGAACCTTCAGAATCCGTGCTACGAGCGAGTTTCAAGAAGGTTTCATCGGGAATTTGGCGAATAATTTGCTGAGTTCCACGATCCAAAACTTTTACTACTGTCTCACCTGAAGATTTGTCGTAACTAAAATGTAAATCGCGTTGAGTTGACTGTATGTAGTCATTCATTTGCTTTACAGCAGCTTCAACTTTTTCTTGCATTTCTTTGACGGAACTAGGTTCACTTGTTGCCGCTTTTGCCGCTACCGGCAATTCATTGCCACCCTTTTGCGGTTTTACACCAGCCACCTGAGAGGAAGTCTCTACCAATCTTATCGGTGTCGGTGTTGATACTGCTTTTGGTATATCGTTCATAATTAAGCCCTCTAATCAGAGCGTCACAAGTAATCAATACCTTGTGACGCTAGTGATCTTATCTCAAGAGTGACAACACATTTTGTGGGCGTTGGTTGGCTTGCGCAAGCATGGCTGTTGCAGCTTGTTGTAATACTGTAGCACGACTCAAACTTGCAGTCTCCGATGCGAAGTCAGCATCTACGATACGTGAGCGAGCTGAAGTCGTTTTCTCAGAAATACTGGACAAGTTGCTTACAGTAAAGTCCAAACGGTTACTCACAGCACCGAGGTTTGCAAGAGAACTACTTACCTGGTCAATCGCTTTGTCGATAATGGCCAAACTTGATTGAGCACCAGCTTGAGTAGAGATGTTTACGCTGCTCACTGAACCAGTGCCTTCGGCAGCATTACGCTCTTTAAAACCAAATTGCTTCAATACAGTCGCTGAAGTAGCATTTTCACCGTATTTGATAGAGATGTCTTTACCTGTAGTCGAGGTCAACTGAATTGCAGTAGTTGAAGCCGCTGCTGCGCCATCTTTCCAAGAACCTGCTGATGCTACTACACCGGTTTGAGCTGATTGCGCGTTCAATTGCTTGATTACAGCAGCGATATCAGTTGCAGTTGTAGCGGTAAAAGTGATCGATTTAATCGCCACGCCGTTGATATTGATATCGCCATCATTTGATGTACCTGCTACCGCGGTAATATCTGCACCTTGAAGATCTTTGGTGTCGCTTTGCTCATCAAAACCAGCTGCAATTAAAAGTGCGTCAGTACCAGCTGAAGCGTTAACTTCAACTTTTACACCTTTCTTATCGCTACTAGTGTCAGTAAATGCGATAGAGAAGGTATTTGAGTTGGCCGCAGTCAAAATACCGGAGGCAGCTTGGCTTGTGGTGTTGTCAGTTGCAGTAATAGATTCTGAACCGGCTTTAGTTAACACCAACTTGCCGCTTTCGTTAAGCTTGGCTTGAACGCTGGTTTCAGAGTTAATTTTCTTAACTAACTCATCCATATTGTTAGTGCCAGTTAATACGTAGCTTTGAGTGTTGCCATCAGCATCTTTAACAGCAATTGTCAGTTTATCAGTACCGGCTTTCAACACACCGCTACCTACGTTGCCTGCTTTCAATTCGGTGCTTGCAGATGCAACAGCGCCTTTGCCATCAAGGCTGGTGTTAATTACTTTCAACGCGTCGTTTACAGTTACAACAGCACTTAGATCGCCAATGTCGGTGTCATTAACACTCCATGAAGGTGCCGCAGCTGCAGTATTGGTTAAGGCTTTTACAGCGGCGATAGTCGTTGCTTTACCAACCACGTCAGTTGAGCTGCCACCTAGTGCGTTAGTGGTGAAGTTACCAATGGTGAAGTTGATGCTTTGGCTTGAGTAAGCACCTACTTGCAAGCTGGTGCTACCCAAATTACCGTCCAACAAGTTTTTGCCGTTGAATGATGTGGTGTTAGCAATACGATCCAATTCTTGCTTAAGCTGTTCAGATTCAGCGTTCAAAGTACCGCGGTCTGCGTCGTTGTAGATACCGTTCGAAGACTGTACCGCTAGTTCACGCATACGTTGCAAAATGTTAGTAGTTTGAGTCAAAGCACCGTCAGCGGTTTGAATCATAGACACGCCGTCGTTCGCGTTACGTACCGCTTGATCCAAGCCGCGAATTTGTGAAGTCATACGGTTTGAAATCGCCAAGCCTGCAGCATCGTCTTTAGCTGAGTTGATACGTTGACCTGATGACAAACGTTGAGTCGCTTGATCCAGGGCAGTACCTGAGTTCATCAATTGACGTTGAGTGTTAATGGAAGCTGTGTTTGTGTTAATTACTAAAGCCATGATGAATCCCCTAGAGTGATTTGGTTCTGCAGCACTGATGCTGAAGTTAGTCGGTTGTGAAGCCTGAACATCATTCGCAACAGCGCTTCTGTAAAGGTTATCGTCCGACTTTTCACTAGCTTTAGGGATTTTTTATATAAAACTTAAAACATTTATTGCAGAATTTGATTATTTGTAGTGCGGTTAGTTATAACAAAGAGAAATTGAAAGATTTATCGTCAACTTACTGACCGTATGCATTCAACGCTTTGTTGGATTGCATCATCTGACGTAATTCTGACGAAATTCTTTCACGTTCCAGGGATGTATAACTGTCTAAATCATCATTTAAAAATTGAATTTTTGCGATTATATTTTTGGCGGTCTCATTTAAACCTGCATCGCTAATCGTTTTTAGATAAGTTTTATCCTCAAGCAATGCTACCTGTTGCTGATATTTTACCGCAGCAACATCTAAAGCCTCCCAATCTTGAGCTCTGGCTAACTCAGTTAACTCCTGCGCACGATTCATAATTTCATTGAGAGGCTGCAAAATTTCATTGTCAGTCATTGTGATCACCAGTATTTAACAAATCATAAAAATAGCGTCGAGCTAAAAACCATATCTACATATACTTAAACAGGCTAAGCTCGCTTACTCTAATGAAGCTTTGTTGCGATGCACTTAATACAAATGTTTGCATCTGCAAACGTGTTGAGGCTTCAGCATAATCTACATCTTGAAGCTGAGACAATATTTCCTTGCTATTCAACTCTACGTCTAAATTTAAATCTTTTGTGCTTTCCAACATATTTTGGCGCGCGCCAACCTCGCCCTGAACAGAGGCTATGTTCGTCATAACATTTCCGAGATTACTTAACGTTTTCGCAATCATTGCGGCCAAATCATCTTTACTTTGTTGCGTACCATCAACTCCTTTCATCGCCTCACTAAAACGTGACACAGTAGTAAGCAGACTTTGGTTTTGTGTTGATTCAATTACAAACTTATCACCAGGCGACGCTAAGACACCTTGTGAAGAACTAACGCCGCTCCCGGTAATTCCCATTGCCGCATAAGCATTTGGAGTACCGTTGGAAATTGTGATGACCGAATTATTAAGAGACGATAAACCGTCCGGTGTTGCAACAATCCCCAATTTCGCCAAGGCCAATGAATTACTGGAATTATTCAATGCCGTTGCGAGACTTGCCGCATCAGTCACATTGGTTGTTAATTGTAATCTTTCTGTTTTCCCATTAACGGTAATATCAACCGTGCCTGGCGTTACAGAAAAATCATAGGGAGATGCCACCAACGGAATATTTGGAGATATGGTTCCTGTACCTTGAGTACCAATACCTGTCACCGTATCTGTAGCAGCAGAACCATTTTTAACGGTGATATTTAAACCGGTTGCCGATGTAAAACCACTAGCGGTTAAAGTAATGCCAAGGTTTTGTAATTTTTTGAAATTCGCTGCCGCTGCAGTCCCGGCATTAGCGGGATTATCATAAAAAGTTTTATCGCCGCCGCCCAACGCAGTGACTAAATTATTCAAGCTGTCAGCGCCAGAGTTTGTAGTGATATTTTGATCTAGCGTCAAACGTTCAGTAATACCACCGACAGTAATTTCGATAGTCGATGAATTACCTGCTCCAGAAAAATCTGTAGGTGTAAACGTTCCTAATGAAACGCTTGCTGGTTTAGCGGCAACGCCGGAGCCAGGTATACCCGAAATGGCAAATTTAGCGCCGTTAATTTTTATATCTTGACCGGCAACGTAAAGTTGCTTATCAACCAATACTTTTCCAGATGAATCAGTAATGGTGTAATTAGGTGAAGATGGTGATACCGCGGAATTAGCGTTAAAAGTTACCACCATATCTTGTGGAAATAATTTATCAAACGCGGCTTGATCGTAAATATTACCCACGCTGATAATAGCTGGCGGGTTCGCTTTATTAGAGGAGCTAGCGCTGGTATTAAATGTTTTGTTAGCGCTGGGGATGTCTGAAAATATTTTTTTACCAGAATCATTTACCGCAACAGTTACTGAGCTGGATGCCTGAATAAACAATTGACCTTCATCGCCTTGATAAGAATAATTTCCGCCACCATTACTAACAAATGGTTGGGTTTCACTTTGGAAGCCTGCAAAAATATATTGACCAGACGCATTGCGAGTATTCTGCAAAGCCAGCAATTCACTTAATCGACTATCTACTTCTGCAGCAATCGCTTTGTAATCCGATGATGTCATTACGGCGGTGTTACCAGCATTAACGGCTAATTCTTTTAATCTTGTTATCAAAGTAACAACCGATTGCAAAGTCGTATCTTCCAGCGTCAAGTTATTATCGGCGCTGTCGATATTTTTACTAAATTGTGTGGTGCGACCAATTTCCTGATTGAGCATTAAAATAGCAGTCGCTGCAACAGGATCATCTGCAGATGAAAGCACACGCTTACCGCTGGATATTTGTTGTTGAGTTTTATCGACCGCAATTTGCGCGTCACGCATGCCAATATTTGCAACGCTATATATTTGTGAGGAAGATACGCGCATGATAATTCTCCAATAAAACCTTAACAGTAAATGATGCTTTCTTGTCAAATAGACTCATCAATTTAAATCGTTGTAAGTATGCGAATTTGATTCTTAACCTAAAGAACGCAGTAGCGCATCAAACATATCTTTTGCCACAGTTATTACTCGTGCATTCGCGGTATAGAGCTGTTGGAATTGAATTAAATTTGCAGCTTCTTCATCCATATTCACGCCAGACACGCCATCGCGCATGGTTTTAGTTTGCTCTAGTAAACTTTGGCTTGCTGCAGTATTAATTTGGGACAAATTACTTTTAGTGCCCACCTCTTCCACCAAGCGCCCGTAACCCTGGCTAAAACTCATGGATCCATTTTGCATGGTGCCTTTGGTTTCCAACGCAGTCATTGCCAATGCATTTCGGTTATCATTTTTAGAGTCGGTATTAAAACCTACCGTAAATGAATCCCCCGCTTTTGGTTGACCAGAAATTTTTATTTGATAGCCCATGTAAGTAGACGCAGCAAAATTAGTTGCCGTTGAATCGCCTAACAATTGGCTGGTGGTTGGCGCAGTTCCAAGAGTCACGCCATCGGCCAAGGTAATATCGATTCTGCCGCCCACTGTTATTGCACTTTGTTCAACACCAGCCGTTAAAGGATCATCAACACCGCTCAAACGAACGTTAGGATTACCATTACTATCATTAACGCTAATACTGTTGCTGGTTGCATTAGTCGCGGTGAAACGAACATCTAAATTAACGCCGGACGATACCACTAATTTAAGTTCAGGTTTGCCAGTAACTGGATTGCTACCACTTTCCGCGCGAATACCTAAAGTTTTTAAATTTTCATTACTGTTTATTTGATCGCGCAAATAATTATTAAACCCAACTTCATCCAGGCTCGGATCAGGAACAGATGCATCAATACTGCCGCTGTTGTATTTAATTAAATTTTCACCATTAAGGCTAAGCTGCAACGGTGAAGTAAATGCAGTGGAATCAACATGAATATCGGTAATGGTTGCAGTGGTGTAAGCGTTTGCGGTTACACCGGGAATAGTACTAATTTGCGCCGCCGTTTGGGCAGCAGATGCATTAGGACTAGTAATCATTACTTTCGAACTTACAAGACCATTAGTTTTATCCGTGGTATTAAATGTAAATTGCTCAACAGGATAACCGTTTGCTTGCGCCAAACTGTTAGACAATAAAGTTGTCGCTGTTCTGCCTTCAGGCAAACCAAGTTTGGAACCATTACCGGTTATGCGAGTTTCACCTTTATCTGTTGTGAATATTGAATTTTCACGACCGGGATAAAAAGTTTGGTCAGTCATCGGTGGGTTTAGCGGTTTCGGATTCGCAGGATCAGTATTATCCAATACTTCGTAAGTAGTATCAGACGTAAAACGAATTGTAATCGGTGGCGATAATTTTCCAGCAGTTGCAAAGGTCGGCAGCAATTTATTATTGGCATCGTACAAACTTAATACTTCACCGGCGCTCACTAATCCCGTTCCAATATTTGAGCCGGTTTTAGCGGTGCGGATGGGCGATGCAAAAGCCAGTTGATCCTGTGTTTGCAACAAAGATTTAATATCGCTTGCACCGGTACGAGTTGGCTGTAAGGTAAAACTATCACCACCCTGAAATGATCCACTTTCCAGCGTGAGCTTTAAACCTTCAAATTTAATTTCCTGCGGATAACTACCAGTCAAAATACCTTGATTAACAACCGAGTTATCAGACGCGCGTTTGATGGTGTAATTATTGGTGCCAGGTGAAACTTCAAATTTGTAATCGTCAATTCCGATAGCACCGGCATCTTCAATTTTTAATGACAAAATACGATCATCAGGTTGCGCATTCGTGCCATGAACAACACGGGAATAAATAACGCTGGAATCATTAATATCGGTAAACATGGCTTTGCCATAATTACCGTTAGCGTCCAAACCTTGGGTTTGTATTTTATTAAAGGCATCGCTCATGACGATAGCGATGCGCCCCATCTCATTCATGGAAGGCTGCAATACATCACTTTTGAATTTTATTAATCCGCCTAATTGACCGCCAGTGATAGCGTCAGTGACATTAGAGCCTGCAGATGTATTGTTGAGATAAACTTCTCCGCCATTGCGAACACTAAAAGTACTGGTGTTTACGCCAACCACCAAAGGCTCACCATTACCAATAAATACGTTTACGTCCCCACTATCTTGTTTTACAAGTTGCAGCGAGACCAATTCAGAAAGCTTACGTAAAGCCTCGTCACGTTGATCCAATAAATCATTAGGCGCTCCACCGTTACCTGACGCATTTTTTTCTGCGATAGATTGATTTAAATTAGCAACGGATTTAGCAAGCGTATTTACCTGGCCTACTAAAGTACCTATTTCTGAATCCACACTTTTTTCAGTTTCTTGCATGCGATCTGACAGCGTGTTGTAACGCTGAATCAAGCTTTGAGCTTGAGTGATAATAAGTTGGCGTGCAGGCGATGACGACGGATCATTAGCGCCGTTTTGCAAAGATGCAAAAAAACTTTGGAAGCTACCGCTTAAACCAGTGCTTGCATCTGAAAATAATTTATCGACTTTACCAATACTTTGATTGTATTTATCCAGCTGATTGAACGTTGAAGTATCCAAACGCACTTGCGTGTTTATAAATTCATTTACAACGCGAGTTACTGAATCGGTATTAACACCGTTACCGAGAAAACCAGCATTACCAAATTGCTGTTCCTGGCGAGTGGAAAAATTAACTTCCTGCCTGCTGTACCCTGCAGTGTTGGTATTGGAAATATTATTACCGGTGGTGCGCAATGCAATTTGTGCAGCCTGCAAACCGGAAATAGCGTTGGATAAAATTCCGCTCATGATTAGACTCCGGCCACATTAGTAGTTGCGGCTTCGGTTGCCGAGCGAATCGAATCAGTGTTGATTAAGCGTTTAATTTTTTGCGCATATTCAGGGTCAGTGGCATAACCCGCTTTTTGCAATTCTTCTGCATAATTCTCAGAATCATCGCCAGCAGCGAGTGCTTCTTTGTAACGAGGATTGTTTTTAATCAGCGACACGTAGTCGGCAAAGCTTTGCTCAAAGTCATCGTATTGACGAAACGCCGCACGCTCCTGTTGCGCCACACCTTGTTTATTTTCCAAGGTATTCACGGTTACACTTTTGCCTTGCCAGCCAGTGGCTTTAATATTAAAAATATTAAAAGTGTTATTGCCTTGTGAATCATGAATAAGGTGCTTGCCCCAACCTGTTTCCAACGCCGCTTGTGCGAGTAACACATCAGTGCCTACATTTAACTCTGCTGCGGCTTTTTCAGCATAGGGTTTTACTTTCTCCAAAAATTCTTCCTGAGTTTTTGCAATAGAGCTTTTGCTGCCTGAACTGGAAGTAGTATCCGCAGAATCACTTTTTCCAGAAGTCGTAACTGGTTTAAACATGGAAGGCGCGCGCAACACTCGCTCCAGTGTTTTTACAGGTTCAGATTGCGAATTGATTTCTGCAGGCTTGCCGTACAATTTTTGCATTTGTTGATACATGGATTTCGCAAGACCAATGCCCTCACCGCTAGTAAGGTTCAACACCATTTGTTGATCCATCATATCTTGATGAAATTTCACTTCATCGCTTGAAAACATATCGCCATCCTCAAACACAGCGTTGGCTTCGCGCATAGATTTCAGCATTTGCGCTACAAACATGGATTCAAATTTTTTGGAGATTTCTTTTAATGCAGCCGGATCATTATGGCGCCCCATAGTCTTCACTGAGTTCAATGAGTTCTGGTCGAAATAATTGTCTTTTACGCCGGATGCAGATGAAGCTTTCGCCGCACTGGCAGAGCCAGGCAGCGATGAGGTGAGCAAAGACATATTTGATGCTGAGTTATCTAAAGGCAACATTTAAATCACCACTAATTCGGCTTTGAGCGCGCCAGATTGTTTTAGAGCTTCAAGAATCGCCATTAAGTCACTGGGCGATGCACCTACGTTATTTACCGAGCGAACAATGTCATCCAACGATGCGCCAGGCGCAAACTTAAACATCGGATTTACTTTTTCAGAAGCGGTCACTTTACTGCTAGGAACCACAACAGTTTTACCTTCACCAAATGCATTGGGTTGGCTCACCGTTAAACTTTCTGCAACGGTTACGGTTAAGCTGCCGTGCGTTACTGCTACAGGAGATACGCGCACATTTTTACCAACAACAATTGTGCCGGTACGTGAATTGATAATAACCTTCGCCGTTTCTTCACCAAGAACCACATCCAGATTTTCTAACATGGCAATAAAATCTACGCGTTGCGCAGGATTTTGTGGTGAATCTACCATGACAGAAACAGAATCTAATGGGCGCGCTACATCTGGGCCTAACAATGTATTGATGCTTTTTGCTAATTGATTGGCAGTCGTAAAATCAGCGCGATTCAAATTAAATACAATCGGTTGGCCGCCGGCAAAATTAGTTTCAACGGAACGTTCAACCATGGCACCGCTTGGAATTCTGCCTGCGCTTGGAATGTTTACTTTAATACTTGAACCATCGGCACCTTGCGCACCAAAACCACCGACAACTAAATTGCCTTGGGCGACGGCGTAAACTTTTCCGTCCAAACCTTTTAAAGGCGCAACTAATAAACTGCCACCGCGCAAACTTTTTGCGTTACTGATGGATGAAACTGTAACGTCAAGTGTTTGACCTGGTTTTGCAAAAGCTGGCAGTTCCGCTTGAATCATTACTGCTGCAACGTTTTTCATTTGCATACGTGCGCCTTCGGGCACTGTGATACCAAATTGTTTCAGCATGGAATTAAACGATTGCGTAGTAAAAGGTGATTGCGTGGTTTGGTCACCTGTGCCATCCAAACCTACAACCAAACCGTAACCAATTAATTGGTTTGCGCGCACACCTGCTACGCTTGCGATATCTTTAATACGCTCGGCAGATGCGTTGAATGAAAATTGCAGCAATAGAGTCCCTATTAAAAAACTACTGATAATTTTTTTGGAGGTTAATGCTTTCATCATTAAATACTCTTAGGACTGCAATTTAAAATCTGGGTTAACTAACATCACGTGCAATTAAAACGGCCACAAACTGCTGTTAAAGAATTTCGCTAACCAACCCATATTTTGGGATTCTGCTAATGAACCAGTACCGCTGTAGGAAATTTTTGCATTAGCTAAACGGGTGGACACAACAGTGTTATCGGGAGCAACATCATCTGGGCGTACTATTCCGCTGATGCGAATAAATTCATCGCCGCTATTCAATGTCATCCACTTTTCGCCGCGCACAATTAAATTTCCGTTAGGCATTATTTCTGCAACGGTCACAGTAATGTTGCCTTGCAAACTATTGCTTTGATCTGCACCAGCGTTACCGCCAAACTTTCTGTTCTGTGCGATGTTGGTATCCAAACTCAAATTACCCAGTGTTGGATTGGTTCCTAACAAAGTACCAGCGCCGCCGTTGAAAACCTGGCTGCTATCTTTTTTCACAGATACGTTGGAAGATTTTTTAGAAACGGTATTTTCACTTAAGGTGATGGTAATAACGTCGCCAATAAAATGTGCTTTTCTATCGCCAAATAAACTTAAACCGTATGAATCTTGATACAGCGAACCATCTGTGCGTTGCGGCATAGCCTGCGCAGCAGAAATAGTTGGTGCGTAATAAGGATCACCTGGTTTTGGTTTATCGTTGGTCATACAGCCAGATAAAATTACCGCGCAAACTGCGGCAATAATTTTATCGGCTGAACAATGTAGGCTTATGGGTTTCATGATTTTTTTTCACTCAATCAATTAAAGATTTTGTGCAATGTTTTGCAGCATTTGATCTGCAGTTGAAACGACTTTTGAATTCATTTCGTAGGCGCGTTGCGTGGTAATCATATTTACCATTTCCTCTACGATATCCACGTTGGAACTTTCCAAC
>Ga0247741_1002187_pt1 | contig 10942 bp, 10 predicted proteins | sample UWRJL213509R2_FD_180945 | JGI IMG/M metagenome (GOLD analysis project Ga0247741, IMG submission 180945) | Plant litter microbial communities from Arlington Agricultural Research Station in Wisconsin, United States - UWRJ-L213-509R-2 | ecosystem: Environmental > Terrestrial > Plant litter >...
ATCTGCATCGAGTCTGCCTGCGCTAGCTCTTCGAGCGACGAGCCTTTTGTTCAGAATTTGGGTGCATAGGTCGTGTGTGGCGTTTCCCAGACGGCGTTTTCGTGGCAATGATCGTGTCAAGGGAGCCCATCTTTCGCTTGGCCTGAGCCCTTCGCGCGATCGTATGCATATGGCTAATGAGCCGAGGTTAGAGGGCTCCGAGCAAAGTTGTACAATTTGCAACGACACGAGAAATCCTTGAGGTCCAGGAACTGCGAGCATGTGGAGACGGGCAACTTGAAAATGTAATTGTGCCTTTTGCTTCTGCTTGGAATGCAAATGGTACGGAGGCAATCATTGGGGTATGTGTTTCGAGTTCGAAGTCGAATTTAGAATGGAATTATCGATCGACTCCAAAGCCCCGTCCGGGGAGATTGCGTATGTGCTTGTCGTAAGCGTTTGGGGAATCTGGAGAAAGACCGAGCCCCTGGATTTGGGTGGAACAAGGATGTCAGGGTAAATTAGTATGCTACTCGGAATGGAGAGGGAAAGTAGTTGGACAAGTGCAGTGTTAGTGACGCGATAGAACAAGAAGGAAAAGCACAGAAGTGAAGGAAAAAATAGGCACGGAATAACTTTCAGACAGGAACGGATCTGGAAAATGAGATTTCTGGATCACAGCATCACACGACATACGGCAAAGGCGAGGAGGATACAAACGTGTTCACAGTAGAATGCTACGCTTTTTGTGGCGAGGTACACAGTATTAGACGGACATGACTCCGTCTCGGAACCGCAGATCCACGGAAGGAAAGGAAAGCAATGAAGAATTTAGGATCGATTAAACACGGGGGCGAAAGAAGAGTGGACAGAGGCAAGAAAAGAAAGTAGAAAGACAAATTGCAATGCGAGGAAAGCGTGCAGATGCAAAAGCGTGCTTGTTGTGTATGGTTGCGTGCGATGTGACAGTAGAATGTATAGTGCAGGTAAAACATAAGACAGCTTGAGCGACCTTAGTTCTTTCTACGGAATGAGCAACCTGCATGGATGGTAAGCAATCGAGGGTCGAAAAAAGCAAATTGATTCACGCACCCTCTGTCAGCCTGGCCTTTCCACCGGTGGGTTGGCAAAGCACACTTGTGCACGAGGGGCAGACGACAACAGTCTGCGCATGCGAGAAGACAGTTGTGATGGCGAAGCAGCCTGGAGGAAACGAGGTAAAATATGAGTGGGTAAGTATATTATGTTCGATCGGATGAGTAGAAACGATGCGATTGAAGCGAATCCACCGCAGGAGACAGGATAGAATAGTACTAACCAGGGCATTTAACGTCCATGAAGTAGGAGTTGGGAGATTGCACAAGACGCTTGAGCTTGTGCTGCTTGGCTTCGTGCTCGTTGGAGGGGTGGAGGAGATCGATAGCGAGAGTCTGCGCGGGCGATGTGGTCAGCAACAGCAGCGCAGACGATTAGTGCATACATACCATGGCGATAGATTTTGTTTTTTGGGTGCAAAGTACGTTCTTTTTGGTAGCTTGACGCTGTGAGCAACGAGGGCGGCGGCAAGTTGTGTGGATTCAGGCAATTAGGTTTGGGTTCCTCAGCGGGTGTTGAAATATTGAATGTCCGCTGCGGCAGCACGGCTTGGCTCACGGGTGGTCAGAATGCAGTTAGTAGGGCTCCATAAGAATTGTAATCAGAAAAGCAATGACAATAGCAGCTGCTGTGCTGGTTCGCGCCTTCCATAGGCGGGGAAATACAAGGCGGCAGGAGTGGGAGATCGGGGAGAGAGCGCTGATCTGGTTTATTGTGTAGTACAAGGGGATAAGCAACGGAGCACGTGGGAGTCCAATTGTCCCTTGTATTCATCGCCTGCCTCACTACTTGCGGCGTCCGTTATAAACTGGACGTCTCTGCTTTCCAGACACCAGGACCCGGTTTCCTTTCTCTCCTGTTCAGGTTCGCATACCCACACCCGCCCCGCCTGACTCACTCGTGAGTAAGCCTATTGCTTAAATAGCCGCCCGTCTCACCTTTCTTTCTTTCAGTCATCCAAAGTCTGCATCCACGCCAGCAGCCCAGTAACGCACATCGTACACGTCTCTTCGTTCCATATACACCAGTCTCTATCGCCGGACGATTCTCTCTTTCACGACGTTTAACGCAATGGCATCTTCAGATTCTCTCTCCAAGGCCGTCGCACAGGCAGTCCACTTCCTAACGCTCAAGCTCTCGGGCAAATACACACCCAGCACTCTCCTTAAACTCCAATCGGTGCTTGCTACAAACTTGAGCGAATTCTACGCCCCCTCTTGGATCCCCAGCGACCCCGTTCGTGGTTCAGGACGCCGCTGCATGTCTCTCTCACCCGCATGCCTGCCCCCTCGCCCCGTTTGGGCTGCTTGCACCGCAGCCGGCGTCCAGTGGTTCGACTGGATCGCAATGCTCGGAAACAAGGAGTTTGATCTCTTCGTCGACCCAGGATGCGTCGCTATCCGCCGCGACGACAAGATCATCACCATCTGGTCTGGAGAGCCCGTTATCTCAGCTCCTGCACCCAAAGTCAGCGCCCCGACCGTCTACACCCGCCCGGGCAAGACCTTTGCTCAGCAGATTGTCGAGGCCGACAAGGAGGACGAGGCCCAGATCTTCCACCTCCTCAATGACGAGATCGCAGCACCGACCTGGATGACTCCTATCATCAGCCAGTTCCCCATGCCCGCCCGCAGCACATCGCCCATGTCCAGCATCTCGGAACACTCCCGTTGCAGCTCACGTTCCTCCAACTCGAGCTCCTCAGCCTTTTCCTTCGCTTCCGACACCGCCTCGTCTCGCACCTCTTCCTCGGGAAAGAGCAGCGCCTCATCCGGAAGCGGTGAATTCAAGCAGTCCCGCCGTGAGCGCGCACGTCAAGCCCGCGTCTTTGTCGACACGACCAAGATCGACGTCACCCCCTATGACGGAGGCAAGACGACCGTCCTCACTGGCGGTGTCATGCTCGGTGGAGGCAACAAGGCTCCCAAGAAGCCTCAACAACAACTACTGGCGGTCCCCAACGCCATGAGCAACTCGAACAGCTGGCGCACTGTCCGGGCTTAGATTGTAATGCATGCATGATGCGGGTGGTTTCAGCCCTCCCGCATTATCAGCTTTACGGAAGTCTTTTCTCCAATCTCTATCTGCAACACGACACTCTGGAAGATTATCTATTTTTCTTCTTATCCATTTTCGACGCCATTGCCACGATTCTATTCAACGCCCCCATTCACGAAAACCAGCCACGAAGCAGCAACGCTATCGGACTATTTTATTCCTTCTGTTCCATCTTATCTTTCCAACAACTCATTCTTTTATCATATCTTATTTCCTTTGCATCTTTAGTCGACATCGCTTTGCATTTCCTTCTCTTCATATCCATCATACCCCTTGCATCATATCATCAACTTGTGTAGAACAACCTATCCCCATCGACACCCCTCCAAACCGACCAGTCCTCTTCTCTTTTTCTCCTTCTCTGGCTATCTGTTCACGAATCTCGAACCGAACCCTCCCGCATCTGCATCTTGACGACCAACCGGGCCTATCATATGGTTTTTCCTATTTAATCGCCTGCCTATTCTATACCTGGCTTTTATCGCTAGCTTAATAACTTTATTCCTCCGCCACACACCCCACACTTCTACACCCCCCAGTGCTGTACGGCGCTTCGGCCTATGCCACCGTTCGTTTTGCCCGTACCACATCACGCACACAACCCCTTTTGTTTCCCCATCCCACGATATAGCACACTGCCTCACACCGCCGTTTTGCTTCGTATGTATTACATTTTTTTGCTGTCGCATACCACCGAACGCATACCCGTACCTCCCAACCGCATGTCCTTTTTGGCTTGTGTTGTATTTGTATAACAACACTTCCTTGATGGAATCGAATTGTTTTGAAATACGTTGTTTGAACTCGCGCGAGAACTTAGGAGACGGATGGCCTCTATCATCGGACACCTGTGGGTCTCTTGGAATTTCCCATATATGTTTTATCAGTTTCTTATCCTGACCCACGACCAGGCCCAAGGCTTTCCAAGTACACGTAGTACTCCCACCAGTACTCGTGGATTGACTCACTATATTCGTCGCTTCTCACAGATAAATGGAAGTCGACACCTTCTCAAAACCCACGCTACCGGACGCCCGAGTCATTGACCACCTAACTTCTGGTCACATTGACACAATCATCCAATGCAGGATTCAGATACTGGGGAGACCCTAAGTGGGAGTTGTGCACGGTATTTGAACAGCGATAAGCCCAATTGGTACGGTATACTTATATCATATCGTTATCTCGTCTCTCGATGAGTCTACATATTGGTCTGTCCCAAGAAATCTATCCAAGAGCAAATACGGATACCGTGACGCTTAAATTGAAGGCAACTTGAAAATGATCCGGAGGGCGTTGTCAAGGTTTCCCGTGCCGCGTTGACGAGCCTCCGACTCGGTCTAGAGCTTCGTATTAAGGGCGCTTGTGGCTTGCGCCACTGTTGATTGGCTTGAGTTACCATTTCGAGTAAGGTAACTTGAGTTGTTGGCGTTCTTCGCCAAGACTTGAAAGTTGAAGGGATAACCTGCTAAATTTAGATCTAGAGCTAGAGAAGCCATATTTGAGAGTGTTGTTGCTGTATTATAGGGCAAACCCGCCTTAGCTTCGCTTAGAAATTTCTTTTCGAACCATTCTAGATAGGTAGTTATACAGCTGTCCTCGTTACCCTGACATTATCTCAAATCTCTAAATTAGCTGAGGACTATACATGACCCCTCAATGACTTCGTAGCTGACGCTCGAAGACTATATATGTCATTTGGTGCTCACTAGAGCTCCAATATATATAATACATACTATCAGCACCTCCTTGGCGGGCTCATACTCGGAATAAAACAGAGCCCCGGGTTCAGAGGCGGCCGCATGTTGACGTTGACAATCGATGTTGTGGGCTGACAGCGAGAGAAGCTCGGGGGAGTGCGTATTCAGTAGCGTCATGGATGTATATATGTAAAGAAAGTTTAGGTGTTGTGGACCAAATGAACGAGCTGTGGAGATTTTAGAAGATAGAGTCTCGACGTCAAGGAAGCTGTCTCGATGCGTGGAAGTACAGGAGCGAGGTGCCTATAGCTCTAAGAGAATTTAAGTACTTACCATGGATTCACGGACCAGAGGAGCGAGCTGTGTCATAAGCGTTCATGCAGTACATTGGAATTTCTAGAAGATCGTGTTTCGGAGGGAGCGATCAGTGATGAAGATGCTTTGATGCGAGTGCTCCATCGCTTCTGAGCAGGTTGCATAACGTCCGTGGTCTGCGAAATGACGATGCTTGGAGAGCTTCACGTAGGCGCCCATTTGAATCTTGTTGCAGGTTGGTCTATCACGGTTTTATTTTACTCACCCAATATCAACGAGCTCGTCGAAATGGCGTGAACGGAGTCAGGGGGTAACTATAAAGACGGGAGTGGGTTTAGTAGGAACCTCACGAGCGCCTCAATGGCCCATTTGGACTGGACAAACCTCCAGAGTAATTCTCCACACTGAGGCCGTATCGAGTGTTCAAATCGTCAAGCATGCCCTCATCTGCGCTGAGTACGAAATAGAGACAAGGTTTTTTTGTCATACAAATGCACGGCGATACATACTTGTAGCGAGACATAAAAGTCATTAGAGCCACATGAATGTCGTCATTCCGGAGAAGAACTCCTCCGTTTCGAGGCAAACTCGTGCTGCAAGTGACCTACAGTGGTCTGTAGAGTTTCAAAACTATTCCGAGATTTTGGGGCAATGACAGAATTGTGGTGCCTAAGGAGATCACACTAGAAGTTATCCTATATCAGAAGTTCCACTGGAAAAAAAGGGGATCAGTCCGTTTTAGAGGAGGAAGTGGGCCTTCACTGACGTTTGCGGTGACGGAATGCACGTGTGTATCCGATTCCTTGACAAGCTGTTCCCCGGGAGATGCTACAACGACAAAATGGAGGTGCAAAAAAGGCGTTCGCGCTGCCAAAGATCCATTTTGTGCAAAGTTTCGTGATGAACGTTGGAGCGGGAGGATCGCGTGCATCCGAGTCCGAGTCCCGTGACTCATTTATTGGACGCGACAGATCACGTTCGCGACGCGCAGCTCCTTCGGCCAACGTCATCCGTATCTTTTTCCACAGCCTCTCCGCAATGCGATTGGTGGGGCTGGGTGCTCCGTTCACTCTGTAGTTTGGCTATATAATGGAGGGCATCATAGCTTTTATTACAATATTTTTGCTTCCCCACACCCCGCCTTTAACCCTCACTTTAGCGCCCCTTCGCTATGACTACTTCTATCGACCAACAAAAACAAGTATACGCAAATCAGCTCGCTGCTCACACGCTCAGGCAATGGAATGCTGTTCGTGCATCAGTGGGAGAGCGTAAGGACAAGCAACGAACCCCCGAGCAATCACGAACGCCAACCAACGAGAGGGAGAATAACAGTCCCCGAGGAGATGACAACGGATGTACGACTCCTGGAGGCAGGTCGAAGGGAAGGAAAGGTTGGTTATTTTCCTCCTGCTCCTAAGGGCATTCTGATACGAGTACCCAGGACCTCAGGTGGTAGATTTCGCATCCCGTGGTTCGCCTAAACACACACCTACTTCGGAACGGCAACAAACTAATTCCATGAAATAATGATGGTCATTATTCTCTGAATTTCAGTATTCTTCAAATTTGACAAAAGTTACGTCGTAGACGCACCCAATATACTTCAATACTCCATGCACCGCACTGTATCAATACTGGGAATGCATAGTTTGTGCACCTTTTCTTGTTGCTTCATAGTGGACGTACTGTATCATTAATTAACGAGGTCGTCGTAGTCGACACCTACTATAGACCAATTCGAATATCACTGGCATCCAACCCCACGCACTCTGAAAGGGTCCCTGTGAGCTGTGAATCGTTTCAATGTCCGAGAAAATCAAGGCATCAAATTCTCATGAAACCGCCACCATAAGAGTAGGATTTTCGAGAATGAGTGGCTTTAGAAGAAGTGCTGTAGTTGCATTGCGGCAATAAGCGAGTTAAGCGTTCGCGGACATCAAACACGGAGGAAAAGATTGGTCGGACGAAGCGGACCTGGCCAATCACGGGATGTGTGATGAGATCGCGTACGGTCGACGGCCCTGTTCTTGATCGACCCCAAGAAACCGTTCGCGGTCCGTCGACACGCCCTTTTCTCCCTCCCTCCATCTTCTTGTCGTCCTCGTCCTCCCTTTCAAACGCGTCGTTGACCTCTGAAATGCTTCGAACACTCCCCACACGGCGTATCCAGCTTGCTGCCCGAGCACTCGCGACGCACGCGGCACCGCCTGTCGCTCCGTCCGCTAAGCTTACCCGACACGACTGGCAGAAAAGCGAAATCCAGGCGATCTACGACACCCCTCTGCTGGAACTAGTATTCCGCTCTGCATCGGTGCATAGGCAGGCTCATGATCCCAGCAAAATCCAGCTCTGCACGCTGATGAATATCAAGAGTACGCTACTTCCGCTTTATCTCCTACATTTTACTAAAATTTGGGGTGTTCTTGCAGCTGGAGGGTGCACTGAGGATTGTATGATAGGTTTCTATAATTTCAAATGCATGCATTGACTATTTATTAGGTTCATATTGCTCTCAGTCGTCGAAATATTCAACATCGACGAAGGCTTCAAAGCTGCTCGATATCGAGCCTGTCCTAGAGGCGGCTCGAAAGGCAAAGGAGAACGGCAGCACACGCTTCTGCATGGGTGCGGCATGGAGGGATCTTGCTGGCCGGAAAAGTGGCTTCAAGAGGATCCTTGAAATGGTCTCGGAGGTCCGGAAAATGGATATGGAAGTCTGCACTACACTCGGAATGCTTTCTCCTGACCAGGCAAGGCAACTGAAAGAGGCGTGAGTCCGTTCGACGTACTTTGGAGACCTGTGGCTCATAGTTTTGAAAGTGGTTTAACGGCCTACAATCACAACCTTGATACCTCTCGGGAGTTCTACCCCAAGGTATGTCTAGTTTCTTTCCGTTGATGCGTGGATACGTAATTAATTTCGTAGGTCATCACGACCCGATCGTTCGATGATCGGTTGGACACCATCAGTGCAGTTCGCGATGCCGGCATCAGTGTTTGCTCTGGCGGTATTTTGGGCTTGGGTGAATCCGACGAAGATCGTGTTGGTTTGATCTACGAAGTTTCAAAGTGAGTAACTTCCTACCTTTCTTGAGAAACCCCTGACATTCTCTCTTCATAGCATGCCTGAACATCCTGAATCTTTCCCTGTCAATGCACTCGTACCGATCCCTGGAACACCTCTGGAAGGAAATGATGTGAGCTTGGGTTTATTTATGACCCTTGCCGTGTTCTGATAACATAAAAAAGCGTGTCGCTATCCATACCCTCATCCGTACAATCGCGACTGCGCGTATCGCCATGCCCTCAACAATCATCCGGTTAGCTGCAGGAAGAAACACACTGGCTGAAGCTGAGCAGGCAATGTGCTTCATGGCTGGTGCCAATGCTGTCTTCACCGGTGAATACATGTTGACCACTCCATGTAAGTATTTTGGTCTATACACGAGATGCTTCTTAGCTGACATATCATGATTCTTCAGGCTCTCCTTGGGACGAGGTTTGTTCTGATATTTAAGACTCCCTAGAACGTCTAATTCTGACTTGAATTATAGGACAAAGCCATGATGTCGCGATGGGGTTTGAATGGCATGCAGAGCTTTGAGCAAGTAGGCGTTGCGAAGAAGGAGGCTGAGCGATTGGCAGAAAAAGCAGCAGCTTCAACAAGCACTGCCAAGACAACAGCTTCCCTGGCGTAAATCTATTTTGTGAGTTTCGCGTTCTTCTTGAGAGTTTCATTTGATTATTGAAAGTGTTTTCTGGTACTGTCTAGCTGCATATTCAGGAACGCAACGATGTAAGATGTAAAAGATGTAGACAGATACACACATCACTTTGAATAGAAGACCATATTTAAGCCTCGATTCCAACTTTAGAAATAAATCCTTCATTTAGAATTGATTTGTTTAGCTGTTCAGAAAGCGGCAGCGCCGATTAGAAACCTTCGGCAAATACCGACGACGCACGGTCCGGAAAAGCTCCCTCTTTTCTTTGACGTCTCTGCAAGACCATGATGTCCGCATACCCAGACAGTGTACCGAATGGCCACGTAGGTCCTCGTCCCACCCCCACTCATCATCACATCTCGCATCATGGACACAAACGACGAGCTACGCTCGAATACCCAAAGTACGCGCCTCCTTGCCTGAGTGGCGGTTTCACGCTGACTGTCTATGGTGTAGTGGCGACCTTCTGTCACTGAGCGACCGCAATGTGTGGTACTACCCTATGCATGGACACGATTCGGACGAAGAGGAGGAGCTTAGCGTTGGGATGCCTGAGGGGAACTGGGGCCATAAGAACACAAAGGGCGCTCGCTGGGTGAGACGAGGCAAAGTCGCTGCATGGGGTCCTGACATGGAAGAATGGGAGGTACGTGCGCTCTTTCTGGATATCAATTGAAAATTCTCATTTGAGGAACAGACGGAAGAACGTGCACGGAAGAGGATCAAGCTGATATTACCCCAAGAGCGCCGCTCCCCGTCGCCACCTACATTACCCCATCTCGCTAGATCTCCTTCGCCTCCACTGGTGTCACCGTATCCACCTCCCAGCTCCCAACATCTAAATTATACGTCATTCGTGATGGATAAATCTGTAACGCATACATTCCGGTCGCATCTCGTAGATGAGCTGGAGAATGCGACGAATGGGCTTGTCGAAGGTGAGGCGAACCTCAAGAGGGCCCTAGGGCGTCTATGGCAGGTGATGTCTGAAGACCCGGACAAGAAGAAGCAGAAGAAAGAGGACGCGTCAGTGGTGCCCAAACGCGAATACGAGGATGACGAGGCGGATGAGCATGATGATCAGGCGCGCAGGGTGGCCCGGGCTCCTGACCTTACTCCCTCCACACACAAGATATTCCTTTTGTCTTATCCGCCTGGCGTTCCACCCAGCCACGACCCTTCGCATTTTGCGTCTCCCGAACAGCAAATGAACACGCTAGAGAAGAACTTGGCAATACTGAGAGAGCTGCAGGACGATGGGCGGGAATATGTGGAACGTTTGCATGAGATACGAGAGGGTTTGGGTGAGGTACGGATGCAGAGGGACATTATTTGGAACCTAGTGCGTGAGAGGGCTGTCAAGGAGTTGCAGGAGACTGCTATGTCGACTGTCAGAGAAGCTTAGGAAATGTGTACTGTAAGACTGAGCGGGTGTATTCATTGCAATTGATATTTCTGCAGTGTCGTCTCAATGTGTGGATCTGCGCGGTGCGGTGGTTTTGTCTGTGCGACTAATTGTTCAAAGAAGGATGGTTTGCGTCACCGATCAAGGAATTATTACACTCCACCCCGTTACGGCCAAAGCATTCAAGTTTCGGCGGGTACCTTACTTTTACTTTTTTGCCCACAATCCACCACCACCATATTGCCTGGGGTAACCACGATGGCGCTCCCGGATATCTCGAATCTACATATCAATGGTAATGGCTACCCAACGACTCGTACAACTAATGCAGCTGGTATTCCAATACCACAAGATATAGAGGACACCCGCGGGGACCAGTATATGGAGAAACTGAAGCAATACGCAAAGTCGGTTCCCTTCTCGATAGAGCCATACTCGCAGATGCTCGAACTGCTTGATTTCTTCCTCCTCCGATTGACTCAGAGTGTCGAGGCAAAAGACTTTGACATCGGTTTCTTGCAATGGGATAGTATGTTGACCTAGTGAGTGGCGCTACTCGGTTTCTTGTCGGTTTGCTGACGCGTACACTCCAGTTGGTTTACGTTGAAATATCCTATTCCGAAGGACAGACGTATCAAGCTTGCAAAGCTATATTTCCACCT
>Ga0247741_1002188_pt1 | contig 10941 bp, 18 predicted proteins | sample UWRJL213509R2_FD_180945 | JGI IMG/M metagenome (GOLD analysis project Ga0247741, IMG submission 180945) | Plant litter microbial communities from Arlington Agricultural Research Station in Wisconsin, United States - UWRJ-L213-509R-2 | ecosystem: Environmental > Terrestrial > Plant litter >...
CATCGATGAGCACCGAATGTCTGCCCTTGAAGGAATAGCCATCGAAAACATCCACGTCATCCTCTGTAGGGAGCTGTGGTTGAGGCCGGATAGATGAACTTCGAGACTGGGAGGGCGTTGTGTTGGTTTCCTCTCCGTCAGTGCGCTCTGCATCCGTTTGTGGCTCTTGGTCCGTATCAGTGGCTTCGTCATTGAATTCGTCCAGGACAGGCTCCATATCCAGGAATGTGTCGTCAAAGTTCTGGGTGTCGCTTGCATTGGAGGGGTCGATCGGAGGAATGTATGGCGCTAAAGAACATTGTTATGAGCTTGCAATCAAGGAAGGTAATGTAGGAGACGTACGTATGTAGCGCTTGTAATATACATGAGACCAATCACTAAGAAGTCCATGTCAGTGTGCGAAGGACGCATACATGAGGGTAGACTCACATCATGGAGAAATAGGGATGTTTCTTGATTCTTGGTTCACATATCCGGAGAGTAGGCACTCGTTGGAGGAGCTAGACGTACACGATAAGCATACATAAAAAGGAGAGCAAGTTGTGAACCTACACCACGAATCAAGCTCTTGGTATCTTGATCAATGGCCCTGTCATCTGGGAATTGCAGCTCATCTTGCAATACCCGGACGTACATATCCGAGTGATTGTTGGCCCAGAAAGGTGTCTAGCGAATGGAAAGTCAAACATGAGCGGGATATAGCGTACAAAAATAAGGCCAACTTACGATTCCAGTCAACATCTCATACAGCATCGTCCCGAAACTCCACCAATCGACCTCGTAGCTATATGGTAAGCCTTGAATCACTTCAGGCGCCAGGTACTCGGCAGTTCCACAGAACGTTGTGGTTGAGTCGGTATGTCCGATAGGCTGTCCAGGCCAGCCCAGTGCAAGGTCGCCATTCCGGTCGGCCTTCATCCAAGGTGGGGTAACAGGCTGTGGGGTGCCCGGCACAGACGAGTAGAACTCGCGACCATTAACCCCAGGTGTGCCTGGCGCCGATCCATTGATGGAAGATGCCTTCCTGGGGAACTCCTTTGAGAGCCCAAAATCGGTAAGGACGATGTGGCCGTCTCCACCGATGAGAATATTCTCAGGTTTGAGATCACGGTAGATGACGCCGGCGGCATGGAGGCCTTCAACACCTTCGACGATTTCGGCAGCATAGAACCTCGCACGGTCGCGTCCCAGTCGGCCCCAACGAGCAAGTTGTGTGGCCAAGTCACCTCCAGGGTGGAAATCCTAAGACGCAATTTCAGAATACCATCCGGGTTGAACGGGAAAGATGAAACATACCATCACTAAAAACAAGTTCTCTCTATCATGGAAACTCCACCACAGCTTGACCACAAACGGATCCCTACTCTCTGCCGCCATCCTCTTCAGCACCGCCTGCTCCGTGAGCGTATGTTGGAGCTCCTGATGCGCCAGGACATGTCTCTTCGTAATTGCCTTCAACGCAAACAGATCCTGCGTCTGCTTATGCCTCACCAACAGCACCTTCCCAGCACACCCCTTGCCCAGAACACGCATCATCTCAAAGTCATCGATGACAACCTTGCGGTGAGACTTTTTGGGCTCTTTTGTTGATGGAATGGAGGAATCTTTAGCGAGTCGCGATGAGGACCGTTTCTTTCTTCGGCGACTTCGTTTCTCGGACCCGCCACTGGTGAGGACAACAGATGAGGACGACTCATCGCCGGTTTGTGACTCTGCACCACTTTGGCTGGGCACAGAAGACGTATAGGCACGCGATACGCGATGTGATTTATCAGGCTCAGCGGATTGGGAGCGTGGAATGCGCGAGGCTGAGATATCGGAGCCCAAAGGTGTAGGTGGAACGTCGACCGAAGGGCTCGACGCCTCAGCTTCAGTTTCAGCCTCGACTCCAACGGCAGTAGTCGATACATCGGCAGCTTGTACGGAGGAGGTATCGTCGACGATACTTGCATCTTCTGGCGTCATCGTCGACTCTGTAGCGTTGTTGGCCTTGCTTGGGTGACCATCCTCCTTGGCTTCTGCATTGTTCTCGCTGTCATCCAACTTCCCTTCCTCTGCAACAACTTCCTCCTTTGTTTGCTCTTCAGAGCTCTCAAGTCCTCCGTCGTGCACACTCGGCACATTCTTACTCGACGCCTTGTCCACGTTTTCCTTCTCCTTGAAACTCCCTCCTCCAATAACACCCGCAAAGTCTTTGACGCTCGCGTTCTCCTTTTCCCTGACACTCCCCAATCCAGCTGCCCCACTTGAATGGGCCGCAAGATCGCTCCTAACCCTCTTGATCGCCCTCTCCACTCGGACACTCTCCAAATCATCCGTCCGCACACGAACAAAGCGTTTCCACACCCTGTCGGCTCTTAGAGAGGCGATGTTGGAGATGGTGGTGAGGTAAGACGCGAGGGCTGTCGAAGTAGCCGACGTGGTTGGACTCGTTGGTGTAGCCGAGGCTGCAGTCCCAGACTTCGATCCAGTGGTTGACGTGCCGTTGAGGTCGGTTGAACCTGATATTGAAGCGCCTAACGGGCTCTCAACAAGCCCAGATCCAGACCCAAACGATGCATCACCGCCAGCATCGCTCGACATCGACAACGAACTAAATGGATCACCGATTTCTCCCACAGGACTGGGCGTCGCCAAGCTCGGGGCAGCCGAGCTGAGGTTGTTACTCCTTCTCCCACCCTTTTCGCTCTTTAGCGCCTTCCCACCTGTAGGCGACGCCAACCGACTGAGGGTGTTGAGGAAGGTACTCTTCCTCTTGGGCGGCGGAGTAGGCAAAGTATCGGGGTTGATAGGAAGGGTGGGTATCTTGATAGATGCGTCGCGGTGGGAATGACGCAACTTGAGGTCGAGCTCAACAAGCTCGGTTGCAGTGCGGGTGAGGGTGAGATTGTGGGTGGGCGCTGGACGGGAGAAGGTAGGAATCAGCATACGGTTCAAGAAGATGACAGGTTACGGTTGTACGTGGAAGAGTGTGGAAGGTTGGGAGAAGTAAGGAAACGGGTGAGCAAGAGCATGCGTATGAGCAGGCACAGTGTGAAGAACGAAACGCAAATAAGCTAGAGCGAAATGCATGCTGCCTGGCAGATCCAACTCCCAGCCGTGTCAAGGGCCCAGCGCAATGCTTATACGATGCACAGTCGATCACGCGCTGTCGTATAGAAATGGAATGGAGTACCGTCCGTCCCCAACGAATGCAAACCAAGTCATATCCAACATAGATCCGAGCGCGCCGTGGCCCTCGTAGAGATGGGCGAATCCAAAGCAAAGAAAGTAATAGCGAAAGACTCACTCTTGATATAAAGACTATATGACCTCGCGTCATACGGCGTCTCTGCAACGCTGACGCTCCATGGACCATCCTGCGTATCCATGCGGACAGGCCCTCTCCTCGAGGACGACGGAATGTTCGTATCGAGAGCTTTCATGTTGGTGTTACTAACGGTTACGTGACTATCGAGAGTGAGATCTATAATGGCTTGACGGGGTGTTGCGGTGGGTGTAGTTGTATTAGGATCGACCGTTGACGGTGTTGATATGTGGTTGGTGTTGGTGTTGTGTGCAGTCACGGAATGAGTGGCGGCAGTGTTGTTGCCGCGTTCAAAGAAGGTTACGTTCGTAACACTGAACCTGCCTGCGGTATTTGGCCTTCTCCTAGTAGTAGCGTGATAGCTGCTCGGCTGTGTATCGATGCTGCTTCTCGCGAAAAAGTTGCTCCGCCCAAGTGTCAGCGACTGTCGCTCTGCCTTGGATGGTGGTAGTGGTGAAAGTGCACGGGCGCGTTGATCGTCTTCAGAATATCTAGGTCTAGAAGTTGACCTGAATCCAAAGACGGTGCCAAACTTTTTCTTCTGCGGAGTTGCTGTAGGGCTGTGATATGCGCGTGTTGCAGCTTGGTCGTCAACGGTGGGTGGGGGCAGGACGACTGTCATGCGTTGAGGGTGGGGTCGATGGCAAAGTCACTGCGCGTCCGCTGGCAGTGATGATGAGGTCGACAAAGAAAGAGAAAAGAGGCAACGAGGCAGGAAAGGGTCGAGACTTGGTAGGGGTATGTTTGATGACGGCCACGAGTCTCGGTGGTTCAACAATGCTGCCTCGAGGCTGGTCGGAGAAACACGAAAATGACTCCAAGCTCGCGGCGAATTGAAGAATTACCAAAAAGTGAAGGAGTGTATGTGTATGGTAAGGAGTCAAGAAGTATTTACCAATAAATGTTTCTCACATACACAGCTGCGCTCTTCTCACTATCTTGATCAGCCTCATTTCACGGGCTTTTGCCTGAAACCCACCCCTGTAAGGTTATCCATATCTCAAATGAAAATTTTCGACCTTTAATGTTATCTACCAGCGTCTCCTGAACTGAGCTGCCAGCATCCGTCGTTGACTCGTCATGCATGATTTCAGAGCTTGGAGCGAGCCTGGCATCCGGGGCCATTCGTTGCCGTATCACCATGGCATTCTCGTCAAAGGAGGTCGCCGGGAGCAAATTTGAAAGAGTCAACCAGTCGCCACAGCGGCAACGGAATCCCCATTTCAAGACTCCGCCAATATTTGAGTCCGCCTTAGTTGGACAATTCACCCTAGACTGAATCCCTAGTTATTTTCGACTTTGGCTCCAGAAAACTCTATGTCGAAGTCACTATCGTCATCCACCTAGACCTTTACTTCAGTCTCTCCACACCCTGGTCATCGACGGCAGGATCACACCATCGCCCGATACGATTCGCGATACCGTTTACCATCCTGTGCGCAACTCAATCGCCCACACCCACTTGCACAAAGCTGCTGGCAACTGCGCAAGCTATCTGCAGTGGGGACGTGGGAGTGTCAACGCCGCCCGCTGATAACGTGCTTATGTCCTTGGGATCTGCCTCGGTTAATTGTGGCAAGTCGTGTCTAGAGGCAGGCATAGAGATAGAAGTGAGTCCACAAAAGTTTAGAACATCTTATTGTCGTAAGCTAATGAGCCATTTCCAGGGTTCAGGAAGAAGACAATTGCCTGATTGTCACCAGGCTTTATTCAATTGCCAATTGTCTCAACGACGATTGTTGTGCTTATTCTGGACGGGCGTTAGTTGCGAACTCGTGGCGTGCCTAATCGCTCACTTCGGATCCAAATTTCCTTTCTGCAACGCTCGGCGAGAGCCCTCAGTCACATGTTTAATAACATCATGGATGGTGAACACCCGGTCAACGTTGGATCGTCATCATGACGATTGCCCTCTAGATAGGTCTCTGTCCCCTCTCTAGAACCCACTCTCCTTGAACAACTGGAGTGATAGGAACGAACAGGCTCTACTTACCTGTGAGCCACCCGCTGTCCTTACGTACCTCCGCCCCTCGGTTCACTGTTCCCCGAGGGGTACAGACGAAGTTTATCTCAACTTTTACTTCTTTGGCCAAAATAAGATGCAAGTGGGGAAGGTACCACGGCTCTTGGTGTTCTAATGAGACAGACTTCTAGAAGAAAAGCAGTTAAGCAGCAGCTCGCAAGTAAGATCGACGGGTATAAGTAATATGACGTTCATCTGAGAAGGTCATTAAGATAAAGTAATTACGACAGGATCAATTAAGGTAAATTGGAATGGCGTTTTGTTTCAGGAGTCGTTTGTTCTGTAACTCTGTATGCTATATGGGCTGCGAAAGCTCACTAGCGCTCACTGGCAACAATAGAACCTCCACCGGCGGTTTTGTCCATGGATCTGTCTGGCAAAAGAGAAATTCCTTCAACACCTGTGGGCACTTCTCGGCATTGTATACCCCATAAAATCGACCCCAACTCGTCCCTGTGCGACCGCTTAGCCGTCGATCGTCGCTGGCGCCAAAAATATGCGGCGTCGCGCCAGCGGAACGGGTCAGCATGATGATAAGAAATGGAGAGCGCCATACCCCTAATATTAGGCGCCAAAACTACTACCTTTCTTGAACCACGACCAACACCTTCACTTCCTCTCGCCTCCCCTTGTCCTCAAAAAAGAAGGATTCCATGTCTTCGCCTCCCTGGTGTTCTATTAGAAATGAACGCGAGAAATGATCTGATTGGCGAAACGCGGTCTCACGTGACAAGCAGCGCGTTCAAACACAACCGCGTGGATAATTTTCGTTTGGTTGTTGGTAACTTTCATATAAAGCCAACGAACACGCCGTGGCCCTCTTCCCCAATGGACTACCAGCACCATATCCCGCCCCCGCCCCTCTCCAGAACGTCCTCGGCAATGAGCTTCTCCTCTACCTCAGAGGACGACGGTGCATCAATGAGCTCGAGTACAGTTACTGTCATAACCGCTTCCAGACGGACAAGGAAGCGCTTCACCAATGTCCAGCTCACCATGCTTGAGAACCTCTTCCACCAGAACTCCCATCCGTCGCGGGAGGATCGAGAGGCAGTTGCCAAGGCAGGCGGAATGTGAGTAAACTCATTAGCAACGCGACTTGTAACTGACGCGTCGTTGTAATATAGGGAAATAAAATCCGTGACAATTTGGTTTCAGAACAAGCGCCAGACGGAGCGTAAGACTGCTGCAACCAATAGCGGGCAGGGTAACACGTTCAACGAGTTGAATGTGCAGCCCAATATCACCAGTACTATCCATACGTTTAGTCTGCACAACGACAACCACAGCACGTCGCGCACCGCGTCCCCCCCCTTTAGCGTGTCGAGTCGAAGTAGTGCCTCTGCACCGTCCACTCAGCAGCCTCATGCTCACCATGGCGTCCATACCTCGTCGTCAGCACGACCGTCTCTGGACCGAGTGGCATCACGGTCAGAGCTGCGCGCCGCGGCCCCCCGTACCCCTTCCCGACGACATAACCCATCGTCCAACACCTCACAGGGTAGCCAAATCTACGACAACATGCCATCCTCCCCTCTCGCTCCCCCCATTAGCCCGCCTGCGCGTGATTTCATTGATTTCGGCAAGAACGGCAAGACACGGCGTACCCTAGAGTGGGCCTGTGCTGCTGCACGTCTAGTAGACAAAGACGGCTACGCGACTGGGCTGTCGACGGGCTTCGGGACACACCATCATAGCCAAGGAGGAACAGCGGGGTTGACTTCTACTTATGGGTCGGCATCTGCTTCCGCGGAAGCATATTTGCATTCCCACTCCCATTCGTCAAAAAACCGAGGTCGATCCGTGATTCGCGAGCGGACCCAGAGTCTAGGCCGTGTTCACGGCAGTGGGAGTGTCCATAAGGACAGGGAACGGTCGTCGCGTCGGTCGGATGGGAGTGTGCGGCGGGTGTCGGGATCGGGGTCTGTAAGCTTACGCGCTGAGAACTCCTTCAGCAGCACGTCGTCGAGTCGCAGTCATGGACACCGTATGGATGTCGACCAGACGGATTCAGAAGAGGACCATGAAGCTATCACTCCACCTAGCACCTGGGGCAAAGGGGATGCCCGATGGTCCTCATCGTCAGGTGAAAGCAGAAACATTATGTCTCTCACCGCTGCTGCTGCCGTCGCTTCGGAGGAGGCCGCTGCCCTACCAAAGGGTGTTGACGATGATGCAATGTTCAAGGCTGCTCTTGCACTCTGCGGCCTAGGACGGCGGTGAAAAATGATAATTGAAGTTCATACTTTTGCTGTACGATCTGGATGAATGAACGACTTGGGATGAACACATCAGTTTTGGTTGGTTTGGGATAGTTGGGCGAATGCATTCGATGTATTTATTACGGGCACTCAGGACCACCCTCGTTAGCCCTCTGCTCATCTAGGCCTACGTTCATTACATCATCACCTTCCCTGTTGCAACCCTCTTAAAGACCTAATGACCATGATACCAATATATAATAAATTATACCTCGCTTTTCTCGCTTTCTCGTTCAGGCATCTTCATTTGCGATGTTGAAACGGAGTACTGGATATCTTGAGAACTAGCGGAGAGTGGCGCACCAAGCTGTGCCTCCGCCTATTTCCTTTCTTGACCATGGCTATTACATAACCGCCGGTTCTGATCCTCCGACATTCAAGCATCATCAGCGAAGGAATGACAGAAACGTGTCATACACACAGCGGAATCAAATGGAAGCCTACAGAATGATGTGTTGAGACTAGTATAACTGCCAATGGTGTGCCATTAATGCTGACACTGCGTACACTGCGATGTCAAAATGGAGGTCTAGATCATACAGTGCAATGGGAAAACCCTAAGATTCTTCATGTCGAACGCTGATATAAATTCCTAGAGAGATAACCATGGCATAATATCTCAACTCCACTCTGCTGGTCAGATATTTCTTTCTTCCCAAGTCTCGTCTGGTGCAGAAGTATTTCAACAAGCGTCATGTCCTCGGTCACCCTTCCTCTCCTTCTTACCTTTGAGCCTCGTCAGTTATAAGATCATACCCCTCACATTTCTTTCACTCATTCGCATTCTAGGACGCGCACATGCAGTTCAGAAGAGCAGAGACAGCATCATGATCAGTGTCACAACACGCACCACTAGTAGTACGGATTCATTTCCAGACTCGACTCGAAGTTTGCAATATTTTAAGGAAGTTACCTCAAATCTGGGTATGCTCAATAATTGTGATTCATTTCGGCCATGGATGATATTTTGCTCGCTTTTAGTCACCAGAACGATCATGCAGGACAGAAGGGAATACGAGAGATTTCGAGCGCGTATACGGTATAGAATCTGATGATGGGCTGTACCTTGGTGTACTCTGGCAAATGAAAGAGGAAGAAACTGAGAGAGGGAGGGTAAGTCCCACCCATTTGAAGACATTTAAAACAATGGAAGAACACGAAATTGGAAAGGGGAAGAGTCAAGACTGTGCTTCATAGCTCAGGATAACATTGTCGCGGTCACCATTTCCGAGCTCTTTTAACTTTGCAGTAGCACTCTTAACCTATTTAACCTATTACATATTAATGGACAGCTTATTGACAGTCTACCACCACTTTCACAGCTCTATATCTCCTAACTACATTATATGATTTGTTGTGAAAATAGGTACCAATTTATCATGATCTTCACACTTTCAAGCCAGGTATATGTCGATCATTATTGGTGTATCAGTCCCCCTCAATGCCTCGGCAAATTGAACGGGCCCGAAATCTTCCCATTTGGCGGAGTTGTTCTTCATAGCTCGCTTCAGGACCATGTTATTGTCAAGGTATTCATCTTGATTTTGAGCGCGGGCATGCCAAGGAAGAAGGAGCTTTCCACGGAGTAATTCCTCGTTCGTTGTCTCTCGAGCCTTCCGAACGCATTCCTGAGAAATATTATGGCGAGTTAATATGAGACCTAAATTATGTGATTGCTGAATCCAAGGCGCACCCTGTACGTGGAAGGAAGAGGCACGGGTGGTCTGTCATGCCAATGATCGTCGAACATATTTGCGAATTTAAACATTATCTTCTTCGATGTAGCTGCACTCCGTTGCTTTGTAGCAGCTCTGACCTCTTCTGAAAAGAAAACACCTATTTCGACGATTGGTACTCCGATCGACAATGCCTGCGTCCAATTCCCATGATAATCCATGTTGAAATCCAGGCACGCCCACACGCACGTATTGTCTGCGCATTTATAGGGAAACTTGAGCACGACAGTATCCTCATCCATACCAGGCTTTAAAAATCTCCTGAATATGGATAGTGATAGTTGCAGCGCATCCTGGAGGTCGTAAGAGTGCGGTTGATGACTTTGATGACTTTGCAATTCTTCGATACTTGGAGACGTGAACTTACCTCATATGAAGCCACAAATGGTACGAGTACAGATTCAGTAGAGACACCGTTTAGCTCAAAGAGCCTTAAAACCATGGATTTTGGCCTGCTTTCGCCACCCTTCGCTTCATGGGCTGTAGAGTCGTTATCTCAGCAATTATTCATGGGCGCTTATTTGATGTCGACACACCTCCTTGAAAGTCCTGAGTTCCGGTGTTCTCACCTCTGCCATCTTGGTCCATACGATTTCTCTTTGTGAATGTATGCAGATTCTGTGGGAATTCGGTCGGTACAGTGGTGTTCATGGTAATCTCCAAAGCTTGAGCGGCTGTGTCCAATCGACAAACGCTCAGCAGCCTCTTACTTCAGCTGGTTCCTGCCAAGACTCAAAAAATGTATTACTAGATATCGCGCGTTGACACAAGTTGACACCCGTTTCCGATTTGGTGCAGCTGGAGGGAACAGCAGGTTTTATTCAACGGCCAAACTCCAAAGTAATGATAATAAATAATCTGCATTTAAAATTGAAAGGACTTGAGCCCATTCAAGCGGTCCTTCAGTGGCTTCATTCCCTGAAAGAATTGGCATGCCTGATCTCTCCACAAATTAGGGATGAGATGTCTTTGCGGCTGCGTGGATCCCGGGCTAATCGAGGCCATGTGTCGCTTAGGTGATCCAGCGGGTACAGTATCCAGATCGTTGATTTCTGTTAACCCTTCGAATAAAAAATGTTGCATATCACACAGAGCAAACCAACTTCCGAAGCGATGCGAAGGAGGATGGACGGGTCTTTGATCAAGTAATCGCCAATAGTTTTTTTGGTGGTGTAAGTCTTCAATGGTTTGCAGGTGCCACTGTATGGTGTCCGCCTCGATATGCAACGCGTCATGTCGCAGCGTCTCCGAGCTGCTGTGCATTTACTCTTCTGATTATTCCACATTGGACTTTTTTTTTTTTTTGAAAAATTACGAGTTATACGATCATTTGAATTTATTGACAATCACAGGGGATACACATGATTTTGCGGATACGAGTATGTCAAAAGGGCGTGAGCTAGTACGCTGTACAAGTGCTATGCGGAGTGACGATCAGCGGCTCGAAGAGTCCATAACAGATGTGTTAAACAGAAAAATGATGCAATGCTGAGAATGGTGCACAATGAACAGGAAAGGGTGATTCACAATAAAAATGCGGTTATGGATGCAATTGAAAAAAGATGGAAAAAATGGTGGGCATTACAAGGAAGCATAAAAAGGACTAGGGTGAAG
>Ga0247741_1002190_pt1 | contig 10939 bp, 11 predicted proteins | sample UWRJL213509R2_FD_180945 | JGI IMG/M metagenome (GOLD analysis project Ga0247741, IMG submission 180945) | Plant litter microbial communities from Arlington Agricultural Research Station in Wisconsin, United States - UWRJ-L213-509R-2 | ecosystem: Environmental > Terrestrial > Plant litter >...
GTGGGGAGGAGACACCAGGCAAGGATGATGGAGGTCGTGACACATACGCAGGATGGGCTCGCGATGGATGAGGAGGCCATTTGTGTTCTTCCATATGGGATGGACTCGGAGAGCGATTTCGTGTGTGACGAGTGCGAGGCAATTACAGGCACGCGACCACCGCATTCCACGACAACGCGACGAGTGTAAAGTAGTCGCCTAATACAAATCATCACATGTCTTGATAAATAAAATTTGAGGCGCACTTCTATATTTTTGTTATGAATGAAATTTATTGAGGAGTTGAGACAAAAACAAAAGGACGATATATTCGGTTTGGCAAACACAAAAAAAATTTGGTTGTCTCTCAAAACAAAACAAAAGTTACAGAAAGTTGAGTCCCAAAAAAAAAAGTTGCGGGCCCCTCAATTTTTTTTCGGGCAGATAAATAAAAGTTACGGGACCTCTCGAATCCGTATGTTTGTTTATTCAGTGTAACACTGGTCTAAGTACGCTATCTAATGGAATAAAAGTTGAGGAAAGGTAGAAAAACCTAAAAAAGTTACGGTATGAATAAATCAGCATTCGACCGAGCATAGGCCTGTGCCCTGAAAGTCAATAATATGATCACGGTATGCCTGTGTAATGTAAGACGGAAATCCCAAAGATCTACTGATCTCTAACAAACTCTTCCAAGTCTAAAACATAAAGACCTCGGGTATACGATAACGTTCAACCCTTCCAGTTTTACGATCAGGAGCGCAATCGAGCAGATTCTTGAGGGATTCGGACTCAAAATTCTTCAATTGGGAGGCTAGCGGCTGTAATACTACTATGTTCTGTTTTATTTCAAAACCATTCTTATCGTTTGAAGTTAATGTAGTATGTAGATAACAACTGAGGGATGGGGCGGATCTCTCAAAAACAAAACAACAAAGGGTTGGTAAAGACATTGCGGACAAAAAAGGTTGGTTCTTCCATACCCATTCTCCTATCGCAAGTGAGTAGTTCAGAAATCACTGTCGGAGATGTTCACCAGATCATGGAGCATTCTCGACCATTGTCAGTTATCACTAGGGCTCACACCTATAGTATTATCGACTCGAAAATATGCAACTTAGACCCATTTTCTCATAAAATTTGATAGTAAAATCTGTCGATTTTCTATGTACATATCATACCACTACCTCTAAATTGTTATCGGACTAAAGGCTAGACAGACAGTTGGGCGCAACGGATGTTATAATAAGCGTTTAAGATCGTGCATAGATCCCATGTTTTGGTTCTGGAAGACGCGAACGATAAATAGCACGATACCAATGGTATTTTAAGATTAACAATTAAAACACTGCGGCCGAGAACTAAAGTGAGGAGGTATGTTATAAGGTGTCTGCGGGAAATGGTGAAATGAACAGGGAAGCGTATCAGTGCCGGGTGTCGTGTTCATGAAAAGAGGTCCCCCAGACGTCTTTCCAGAGGGTGTCGACAACATCTGGGCCGGAATCTGAGAGGGAGTTTCGGTGGATTGAAAAACAATATTATGGGGATTAGAGTTCGAAGCAACCGCAGTATGCAGACTATGCGCGCAAAGTTGATTATAAAGGTTATACAGATATGTGTCTGAATTTGCGCTACAGTCAATAGATTTCAGCGAACATAGGGGAGATGGCATACTGGGGTCGGTATAGGACAAGTAGTTAGAAGGAGAATCATTCTGTACCGGAGCGATCATAGGTTCGATCGGTCCAACTCTGCCAGGAACATCGAACAGGGAAGGGCTAGGCATCCCTTGGGATGGGATCGGCTGAGTCATTATTGAATGTGGCCTAAGTATTATCAAGGATAAGTAAATAGCTCTAATCCAAAGACGTGACTACTAACACCGTCCAATTGTTTTGGTTCGAATTAGCTATACTTGACGTATTTGTGGACAGATTCCTACTGATTTTTCGAGAAGGCATATAAAATTCGACAATGTTCACTCATGAAGCGTTCATGGAAAGCCATCCATTGAAGTCAAAAGATGACATTGGAGTCAGTGAAGTTTGTTGAGGAGTCGTTTCGCTCCGAGAAAAGTGGTGAGGTGTTCCAGGTAATTCCGCAGTTCTTTCGCTGAAATCACCCTCAGCAGGAGAGCTATGTGTTACCGTTGTCTCCTGAGAACAAGACGATGTTTGGTGCCTAAGTCTCCTATAAGGGTCTGTTTTTTGTTTAGTGTCATGACGTCTAATGAATGGAGATTCTATGAAGGGTAAGAATCTTCAGTACTTGAATGGAGCAGACAGCCTACCAAGTTCGCTATCTCCTTCACTGTCCGATTCCCATTCTTCATTGTAGTCATACTGGCAACGCTCTATAATCAATAGCTTTTCATAGTGCGGGGGTTTATCTTTGATCTTCAGTGCATATCTATCATCGACAACTACTATACTTACCGTCTTTACGATCTACATCCATTTCGTGATCTTCACCCTATGAGATCAGGGGCGATTAGAGAAATCAGAGTAACATGGCATTAGTAACTTACAGTGTCTTTCTGTCTAGGTTGATCAGGTCGATGATGGGACTCGCTATGCTTTCGAATAGTCGATGATATGTCGATATTGACAGAAAATGTATAGGTACCCCAATACCCCGAGTTCTACCGCATGCGTTTGCATAAAGGGTATTCAACAGACTAGCATACTGCTGTCGATGTGCCATTTCTTCTTCATCCGTCAACTGCCTATAAGTGGAATTGGCGTATACACTGTCGGGTGAGGGGATAAATGCTTGATAGTGGTATTATAACACGGACTTACACACTCATATGAGACTTCGTTCAAGAGAGGGAGGAAGTATCGGTTAGAAAGGAATCGTGATTTAGGCTATGACCTTTGATATCGAAAGCTTTGGTTCTGAATCATTGGTTTACCAATGTCTTTGTGGCGGGGAAAAAAACATCTGGTTTCCACCGAAGACGAGAGGTAGCACAGAGTGTCCATCTATTGAGAAGTCAGATCCGAGATATATTGAACTGCTAGATTTGAGGCGCAAAACTCCTTACCAAGAAATCTTAAATCTTAAAATCCATCTAGATTCTAATCGTGTAAATAAATGACAGATCCCACAAAACATGTTCGTGTCTAGATCGCAGATGAGGTACGACCAACAGTTGATTGGGTCGATCTAGGGCGTAGAGTTTTCATGGTATAAAGCAAGATTCTGCAGCGTTATGCACACTTAACTTCAAGCCCGCCTCCGTTGAGAACGCAAATAAGCAAATGTCGTCAGTATCCTATACCTCCGACATCGATAGGAGTCTGGAGAAAGTTGAAGTCCATGAAGGTAAGTTTTAACGGATGATCCCGCTGCCGTGTACTGAAAGGTTGCTCCCTGCAGGACAGGAACGCCCGAGGTCTCTTCCAAACTGGGACGCTTTTGTGACTGTTACTCTTACTACAGGTAAAATAGATTCGTTCGATGCAGAGTGTTCACGGCTGAAGGGATAGATATCCTAGATTCGAAAGATGCAGGCAGTTGTGATGGACATGGCATATGTAATGGCTGCGATGATTGCGATGCCGCCATGGGCAGCGCTATGGACAGCGACTTAGATGAGGTGGATATGTCGACGGGGTCTGAGACAGGTACAACCACTCCCCCAGAACATCTTTTCCTTCCCACGGACCAGGTCCAATCCGAACGCGAGATAGGGCCGACATCCAGCCATGACGTCGTCTTTCTTAACATGACGCCTTTCTCTCCTGGCCAGAATGCCATATCTAATCAAAACAGATTGGTAGCAAACGAAGTCATTTTTGCAGCAATCGTCCGTGGGTTACAGGACGAACTTCAGATACTCCGTAACCAACAGGTCAACATGGATCTTGGATATGGGCGTTCCCTTGTTGAACACAAGGAGATTATTGACAAGACAACGGCGCTGATGTTGGAGAGGTACAAATATTGTCGGGATAACCTCAGCGGTTTGGTGCGCTTCGTCAATCAATCTAACACCGCGCATCAGCAGGCCATTATGTCATTGAAAAGGTCTAGTCAGGACCGCTCTAACGGGGAAGAAGGTCCACAGGCACCAACCTGTGATTCTGCCGATACGGTGAGTCTTAAACCAAACAGCGTTATGCAGCACCCATTCTCATATTTATGATTATCAGAGCTCCCTGGTTGGGGCACAGCCAGGCGAGACCATTGGCACGCAATCTAGAGGTCCCATCCCTGACTTAGCAGGTGAAAGCGCTTCGAATGCGCGTTCTATCGCTTCCGATGTTGCGTTGGGCCCTTTAAATTGTGACATGAGAGGTGTCCATGCTCTCGTGGAATCGTTTGTTATCGGTGTCGGCCTTACTCCTCATATGGTCAAACGCGTGGGAGTATACAGCGCTAATCCCGACTTCATTCACATTCAGTTTCTCAAAAGCTCGTACGCTCACAAGTTTGTGGCGTTATTTGCTTTCAACGCGATGACAGAGAGTCTCTATGTCCCTCTTGCATTCATGGCCGACGAATGGGATAGGAATGCCGCGGCCATAGCAGATGCAAGATCTAAACAGAAGTAGTAATATTCTATAAGAAGTTTCATGCCAACATTCATAGTACACAAGTCGCATATTCTAAATAGGTTTCAATGTGAATTGTATTGACAACGGTATTCAGATCCCTTTCATTTGTAGTTTGATGTCACAAAGCGATCAATTCAAACTGTTTTTCTCTGTGGGCAAGAACACGTCAGATCATGGATAAGATGCAAAAAAAAAAATCAAAACTTAGCAACTCTATTGGTCAATTACAATATTTTTTGGATAATTTCAGGTTTAGTTATCGATACAACATGTACTTGCCCGCAGTGTTTCCCCCTAAGGCATATGCTTTTAAAGCCGCCCAAGTCCATGTACGGTCTCAAACTGTCTTGAATATCTGATTTCCTTATCAGAAAGATCGAACGCGATAATGCGCTGCACGGGTACAGTTCTCGTCCAATTGTATTCTTGAATTTGTATCGCATCATCCCCAACTAATGCTACCCGTACTGCATGCAAATGCCTGTTGAAATCCGGATTTGCCTCTGAAAACATGCAGGAAAATTCGCAACTTGAACTGCCGAATTCATAGCAGATAATATGGCAATAATGCTGATCATATTTCGCTATGATCAGGCCCTAACTCGGGGAAAGCGTAGAGGAACATATAGGATTTCTTATCAGCCTGCGGAAGTCCGGGAGTTTGGAAGCCGATTCCAATATTATTCCAGATAGAAGTATGATTGCCGTCACGTGGAACGCGTACCCCGAGCTCGTTGTCTGTTTTGGGAACGATCGTGGAGGTGGAAGGATGAATGGAAGGATGGGGTGCATTTACAACCCCAGTAGTGGCAGAACGCCGGGACCCTATAACCCAGCCTAAGCGCCCATGATGTCATCTTTTCAAACATGCGCATGCGTTCAAGATATTGGGCCATTTGCCCCATGCATGCTTTCTAGCATAAATACAAACAGCTGGGCGCTCGAATTTATAATGAAATCCTTTTCCGCGCCATGCCGCCCTTCACTAGTACGCCCGATCAACCACATGAGCCCAATGAGCCCGACGGGCGCTGGTTACATGGAATCGGCCTCCAACCATCTTCTTGGTCTTTTGTAGGCTGAGATCCAGACATCTAGTGAAGCAATCCTATAGTTTGCCCAACGCTTTCCCAAGTCAGGCGCTAATCGTAGCATGAAGTATGATCAAGTAGTGACATATTATCTGCTGCAAATTTGGCAATTAAATTTGCAATGTTTCCTGTGTGTTTTCAGAGTCAGATGCAGACATCAACAGGCAGGCTGGCGCATTGAGAACAAGTTTCATTACAGTCGAGGTAAGAGCCAGCACGTCGGTATGCTGGCTGACTATTTTTTTTATGTTTCATATGTTTTTCAAGCTTGCAATGCTTTTGGGCTTGGCAGCCACCCTGCCAGTTCTGGACAAACCAATTCCCCGTGTGGTTCATGTCGCTATAACGCAATCCCTAGGGTTTCCTAGTCCACCAGCACATTGAGATTAGCGCCCAATTTTTTGGAGGCGTATGGAATTCAATACTACGCTAGACATTGATAGTAGGCATTCATTACAATCAGAGCTCGGTATCACCCATTGGCTCTACTGCCTGATGGCCCATGCCAAAATATCGGTGTTGAAGACAGACAGAAACGCTCGAGCGTTTCGAGGGATTTAACTTCAGTGATATTACAAGTAAGTTTGTCAGATCAGGACGCTTCACATTGGCCTGGTATGAAAATGAGGGTAGGAGGAGTTGAAAAGGGATCGAAAGGAAATTCTTACAAATAGAGGCCTTACATTCACAAGACCTTCCATATACCCTTCGTCCCGAGCTACGCCATCGTCAAAGTTGACTGTAGGAGGTGTGGTGTCTGTGAAAAGGGCAGGGTGCGAAGCAGCATATCTTTTGGCGAATTCTCTATCAAAACGCCCTATCGCTTTTTCCATGTATGCAAAAAGGAAAAAAAAGTTGTCGGTGATTGGGAGAAGTCGCTTTCCAGTATAGAGCTCATAGAGCACGCAGGCTGCAGAAAATATATCTGTTGATATTCCCCATCCAACGCCTGTTCGTTTGTCCATAGTTGTTTCATAAATTTCAATGTGCCTCGGCTCTTCTTACCTCCATAGACCTCTGGCGCTCTGTATCCCTTTGTCCCAGCGAGATAACTTTGAGGTACATTAATACACTTTGCATCATCAAGGTCGATTATAACAATCCTTGGGTCACGTAGTACTGTCTGGGTTTTTTTTATCTCAAAATTAATATTAATGTCAATTTAATATTACAGACCTTTTTCACAAAATGAGCGTTTGTACTCATTTCAATTAGGCTGACAAAATCGTCTTCTCGAAGGAGCACGTTCTCTGGCTTGATGTCGGTATGGGCAATCTCCATTTCATGTAGAACTAATATAAATTTCACATTAAATTGCGATAGAGCAAGTATATTCAACAGAAAGAAATCTTTACACTCTAGTCCAGAAAATACCTGATACATCATCCATTTTACCTGCAGCGATGGCAGACGATGCGGGTAGACCGTTTGAAGGACGCTCTTAAGCGACATGCCGTAAAGATTATATACTAAGCATGGTCGATCAAGAAAGCAAATGCTTCTGATGACATGTGCAAACAGACTGTAGGGCCGAGATGGATTAGAGAAAGCTAGTAGCAAAACGTGGGTCATAAATTGGATACATAGACCTATTAGCCTTGCTACAGCCAATGACATGACTGAGGACCGATACTCGACGTGCGATATCTTCATTCTCGAGGGTGGTGTCGTGCCCCTCCGGCTGTGTATGTGGTAGTTAGTTTGGGCGTGAAGAGCAGACGGTGTGAACCGTGTCTCTTCAGGGTGTAGGACGATGGAGGTGCTGGCGGATGACCCCACAAAAGACGCCCAGCCGACAGCAACGCAATCGGCTCGCCCCCAAAAAGCGGCATAAGTAATGCATAGCTGGGTGGGAGGGAAGGTCAATGACCTGAGGCTAGCAGCAGCTAGGTATCAGGATGATATTTCCTCCCTTCAAAAAGAACGGCTGGTCCAAATTCAACAAGAGTAGTTTCATTGGAAAGCTGGAGTTGATACAATTCCGTTGAAGGTAAGAATGTCACGATCCGAAGAGATATGACACCGTAGTTGGAGATAATGGTCAGAAGTGAACTTGAGACAAACTGGGCGATTTATCGGCACTGGCCGAGGTTATCATCAAGCTAAATGGTGGATCTAAAGTGTGCAGACAATCGCTTTTGAATGTGCCATTAACCGTAATAAACGAACCGTCAGGGACTTGGCATTGAAGTAGAAGTCGGGCCAGGGGGAGGAGGAGCAGGTATGCATTTTGACCACGTCAGTTGCTCTTGGTAACGCCTCTTGGTATCAAGCAAAGAATAGGGACCAGAAGACCTCAAATACGAAATTTGAGGTCAATCGAAGCAAGTAAACCCAAGGTAAACCCAAACGAGCTGCAGGGAACCCAAACCTGAAGGTTGGTGTCTAGCCCAACAGCCAGCGCACTTTGGGCATGTTAATAGGCTTTCTCAAAGCGCGTAAACGACACAATAATGATACAGAAATCACCAATAGAATCTGAGTACATGTTCCAAAGATATGGGGGTACGAGTGCGCCTCCTCCTCTACCCAGAAGCTGAGCCAAATCACTCCCAGTGAAGGTTATCTTAACCTAGTAGGTAGTGAATATAGACCAAAATCATATATACTCCAATTAAGGCCCAGGAGCACAGTGCACTGAGCCTTCCAGACAGTAGTCTTGAAGACAATAGCAGCACCAAGCAGTATTGCAGAGTAGATTGGGTTGTTCCGAGGCGAATATGTGGGCTACAGGCTTGAAAGTGGGCTTAAACGAGAGAAGTAATCAAGGAAATTAAAACGAGAGGCTGAACGCTAAGATCTATGCACTTTGACGACGGACTGGAAGACAGTAGCCTAGGAGTTCAATATCGGCGAAGTGCGTGACTGTTAGTGAACGCGGAGGTTGTTCAGAATGGGAGCAGGTGCGTTGGAAAGACGTTGTCGAGAGAAACATTGTGTACATTTGATACACATGGTAGAATGACACATCATGTAAAAGCATGATAATTTGATATCATCATCAAAAGACGGATATGTTATTCTTTGTCATTAAAGGACATAGTAATGGACATCATCGTTAAAGGACGTGGTAGCGGATATCGCCGTTAAAAGGCAGATATGTTAATCATCGTTAAAGGACGTGGTGGTGAATATCGTCGTTAAGAGACAGATATGTTAATCGTCGTTAAAAGACGTGGTCGTGGATATCGCCGTTAAAAGGCAGACGTGTTAATTGTCGTTAAAGGACATGGGGGGTGGATATCGCCGTTAAAAGGCAGACATGTTAATCGCCATTAAAGGACGTGGGGGTGGATATCGCCGTTAAAACGCAGACATGTTAATCGTCGTTAAAGGACGTGGTGACGGATATCGCCGTTAAAAGGCAGATATGTTAATTTCCGTTGAAGGATGTGGTATTGGATATCGTCGTTGAAAGACAGATATGATCTTCGTAGTTGGTAATATTTGTTGATACAATGTGATAATTATTGTCAATAGGATGATATTGTTGTGAATATGACATTTGGGATAAGGGATAGAGAAAGTGGATACACCGTGCGATGAGATTTGAAAGGGATATAAGGAATGATCACTCACCGCGTCGACTGGCGTTGGACGATGCGAGGACACTTGACGTCTACTCAAGCAACGACCCTCTTCCATTGGATTTGAATTGTGCTACCGATTCTTCTCCACTAGACAGCATGGGTTCATTACCCTCAAGCTGCTGAACGAGTGGGATCCGTTGATGGTTAACAGTGCTGTGAGTCAGGCCGATATGCATTCATGATATGGGTTGCTCTGGGCTCTGTCTTGTCAGGTGTAGACCGTGAAGTGGACAGACTCAAATGTTCCTGCACTATCAGTCGGTTGGTGCAAGTTCCGGGAGTTCAGTTTGTTAGGACAGTGTAGGTCGTTTGTATACATGGCAGAGTTGTAGAGCGCTATTTAACCGAAAGGGAGTGCGGATACTACGGATAGTGAGCTCGATTTCGACGAGTGACGAGGAACCACCTCTAGATCGAGGTGGTGGTACGAAACGACGTAGGCGTCGTGATGGCTGCCTATGTGGCAACTCCTTCCCACGAGAAAACGTACCCGTCGGCTGCGCCTCCGGGTACTTCAAACTCGTAAGAATGATATATCTTGATGGCCACAAAATCTGTCAGCTTCTCTGTTCTGGCTATCCACACTGTGGCCGAGGACCCGTGGCCGATCATGCTCTTCAGTACATCTATTTGCATTTGAAACGCCCTTGCTTTGTGGAAAGAAAGAGCTTACAGTTTTCTTCGATGCGCCTACTAGGTCTGGGAATCATATTGGACATGGCGTAACGACTTGTGCTTTTTCTCAAGAGGACTGTGAACAAGGCGTCGAGAGGTCCGAGAAGTCGTATAAATTACCCCGTTCCCGATCACATCTTGATCTCGATTGTAATCAGATTCTGTAGTGGGAGAGATTAGATCAAATCGATTTGTATATAACGGGTAAGTCAAATATCGGTTTTCGTATAAATTGGCGTCGCCCTTACGTCTGAGGTAGTTTATTTGCCATGATACACTGAAAACGGCGACTGTATTTGTATGTAAGGTATTCAGCCTTCAGACATCATTCGGTGGCGACTAAATTTGAGATGCGCATGCTAAACTATCCAATAGCAACCATCGATACTCGAGACGATTGTCATTGCGAAGGTCAGAATGCCCACGCTCGATAAAACCGCGTCAAAAAAGTTGGCTTTCGTTCGGTGAGTAAGACCGGCACGGTTTCAACAACTTACCATGGGGTAAACGGCGTCTCATCTTTCAATTTCACACGTTTGAAACTAACACTCGATCGCGTACTGTTTGCCTACATGCTTGATTGTGAATCACTGCTCTATGACGATATATGTGAGTGAATCATATTTCTGACTGTAGCTATTTATCTGCAAGGTAGGTTAACGGAGAAGAAACGTAATTTGCTGTAGTATCAGAATGGTTACTAGTAGTCCTTGCATAGAGCTGTAGCATCGCAAGATCCTAATTAGGTGTATATCAATTCCCTTACGAGATAGTAAATTTGGTCTCGTGACGCGTGCGTCGTGCCAAATGTATGCTGAACGTAACAGTACTATCGTTGTCGGGGAGTTTGACATGTTCGGGGAGTTTGATAATTGCGAATTCCTCCCTCATTTTTAGACTCTCGTGTTCAGGATTTTTTTTAAATACTCTAAGACATTATATAAACATTAATATCTATTTTTTTGGGGGGAGAAGGCTGTTTTGCAAGCGTAGAATTTTAAAAGGTGGTTTTGACCCCATCAAAATGGTTGGTGTAAGTGAC
>Ga0247741_1002191_pt1 | contig 10938 bp, 7 predicted proteins | sample UWRJL213509R2_FD_180945 | JGI IMG/M metagenome (GOLD analysis project Ga0247741, IMG submission 180945) | Plant litter microbial communities from Arlington Agricultural Research Station in Wisconsin, United States - UWRJ-L213-509R-2 | ecosystem: Environmental > Terrestrial > Plant litter >...
GGAACTCCCCATGTCCTCCTCCTCTCCCACCTTGACCTTTCGCCATGTCCCCTTGCCTCCTGTGCTCCGTTTGGCATGTTATCTACGACATCTGGAAGCTCTCAATGGCTTCTTTCTAACACACCCACGCCCGAGCTGAACGACCCGCGTGGTCACGAGCAGTCAACAAATCCGCCAAAATTAGCCTCGTGAGCAGCTATCCCCCATTCCGCCAGTAAAAGCCTGTGGATCTCAATGTTCATGCTCTCACTTTAAATCTATTGACATCAGCTCTCATTTAAGCTTGCCCTCAAGTTTGTAGCACCAGTATTCGTCTCGGAACAATGCATATCCTTCTCGTTCTCCCTTCAATCTTCCGTCTTGTTGCATTGCTTCCCGCGGTCTGTTTGAAGAGTTCTCTACAGCGTTCAACAGCTCTAATTGTTGCCTTTCAGTGCCCCCATGCGCGAGCTGAATTACCTACGTGTTTGCAAGGAGGTGTATAGGATGAAGTTGATATATAAGGATGATTAAAGCAATCAGGCTATACATAGTTGTTCGTATGTAATTTATCTAGCAGAAATACAAGAAATTCTGAGCACAACTATGCTCAATCACCCATTGGGACTCGTTCTGCTGTGCCAAGGGGCAACGGCCTTCATCACCAAGTCTCTGTGCCGAGCCCACGTCGTTGTGAAGGAATCATGATTTCTGCATCGAGAGCCCTGAATCATAATGTGACACCCTTTTCAAGTCTAGAAATCACGAGGTGTCTCTCATACTTTACATCGCCTCACGCCAGTCTCTTGCCTCGCCGAAAACACGTCGAACGGGTTCAAATCATCAGTACTCCCTTCTATTGTCAGATCCAAACCCTTGATCAACGCTCAAGGTGATAGTGAGGGCGCATTTTCGTACACTGGCGCCATTGTTCACGTGGGTTTCTGTATGCAGAAGGCAGAAGGTGACACGAATTCTAACTTCGTATTCCACGTGGGCCAAAATTCTACCTCAAGTATGGTCTTAGACTGGCGATTGTTCTTCCAGAGGTGAACGGTCGAAGATCTCTTCGTAAACGATATCCTTATTTTGAATAAGCGGGTGTTCTCTTGCTGGGCTCGAGTCTAATTTAGCCTGTAAATTACGTCTATGACAATACATATTGCCTTCATCGCTGCACCGGTGAGGAATTTTGTGGCTCGAATGGATGGCCGTTTCGTCGGTTTTCTTCAATAGCCCACAAGGCACTGTGCGCATGACTACTCTCATTTTCAGCCAGGGGAAGCTCTCGTCTTCGTAAAGTACCACGCTCGAGGGAAAAATAACACAACTGGGGAATACAGATTAACCTCTTAGACACTTCTTCCACGTGGTGTAGTATAAATAGTCTGTATGATACACACACTAGCTCCAGATTCCTTTAAGATTCAATGATCAGCGCTTACTCTTCCTTTGCTTGCTCTCGCTGTCCAATTTTAGTATGAATTAGTGAATTGATGAACGAGATTTAGCTGCAATGCAAGCCCTGCTGCTGATGTTGCTGGGGTGACCTGTTAACCGTTGTGTGGCGCATTGCCTTTTCTGGGAATGTGCCATAGATGACACTGCTCCCTGGACTATAGCCTGGGGACTTCATGAATACTTGTGATCATATTTACTGATATATTACCGTTTGAATTATATTATTGTGGTGGTATCGTCTTGTTGCTAGAACCATAATAGCTGACCGCCGAGATTATTCCATGGGCGGTTGCCCTACATTTACCCAGCTCAAGGGTATGATAATTTTCATTCACCGCAAGAATTAGCTCATTTTATCAGCCGGACACATCAGATTTGCATTGTAGCAGCTTCTATGCGAACCTTCACCTCGCTCATAGTGCTGTTGTAGAAGGTCGTATCTCGAGACTCATAACCATGTGCATAGTCATTGCTAGCGCTCGGCAATGCATCGTTTATTATACAATCCTTACCATGTATCTGGTACTCTTACTCCACGCTCCACGTGCGACAACCCCTGCGTCAATATGTGTGTTGACATAATCACCTTATCCCTTTGTTGGTGGATACGGCTGTAGCTACGCTCTCATTTGGGCAGATTTCTCCCTCAGCTGTTGTGTTTTTCGAATGTAGGAGTTCGTCCGAATCTGGAAAGGGTGAGGGATAGCCATATGGTTATTTGCATCGAACCATCCTGTTCCATGTGTCCTTGAAGAAATCTGAGAAGATAGTCCTCCACTCGGGTTTCACCTCCCAGGCAATTTCATCCACGTGCTGAGAGCGTATTCACATAAATAGGATGCATCCTTCCGTGCAATTACCATACTCAAGTGTTCATTGAAATGATCGCTACTCGCGCATCCTTTGCTAGTCTTGTCGCTCTCGCCACCTTTTCAATTGGTGCTAGTATTTCAGGTACGATGAACAGCTCTTACTATAGCGCCAAGAAATACTTACTCACCAGTCATGATTTAGCTGTTCCCGGGGAAAATGTTATGAAACGTGCTACCATTGGAAAATGTACTGACGCCCAAATGGCCAAAGTTAACGCAGCACACGATGTCGTCAGGAAATACGAGGCTGCTGCTGCGGAGTGAGTACACATCAAAGCATACCCCGTATAATCGAAGCGTTGACCACAGTTTTGACGACTTACACCTGTGATTTAGCTTGCTTACCAGCTATCCAAATAGCACACTAGAGAAGGAATGGTTCGGTGATGGGGACCATGGCTCAAGGATGGGCACCGTGGCTGTCATGAAGGGGGGAGATCCGTGGTACAATATTCATTGCTTGCCCGATTACTGCAAAGGGATCAGCCAGGGCAATCCCTACGCAATATGCAATGACCAGATAGATGGGTATGTTAACCTTCTCTTCCTCTGCCTTCTCGAGTAATTTATCTTATTTTAAAAAATAAAGATACGCTGTCATCATTTGCGGTAAGTACATATTCGGTATTTTGAGGAATGCGACGGCTGACTACCTGGGTTGCAGATGCTGGTTTCGACCTTCCTGCTGAAGGGAAAGACTCTCTCGCCGTGTACGTATGCATTTGCTTGCCATTTCTTCCCTCGGCACCGGAATAACTAATGACTTGTGTGCAGAGCTCTGTTCAGTAGTCTATATGCTTGCACGGAATTTGGATTCGATCAAAAATGGTATGGCAAGGAGGTTTGCAAGCATACCGGTGTATCAGACCCCCGATATCTCAGATACATGACATAGTATGTGCTGCAATATCAAGCTGTCTATCATCAACTATACTGACAAATACAAATAGCTGCAATGCTGGCTTCGCTGCTGAAGCTGCGGGTATGTAATTGTTGGGGAGAGGATCCCGTGTCTGTAGTGTTGACAAAATATGAATTAGACACGTAACAATAAGTCCTGTGATTATATGCACCGTAGTTCGGCAAATTTCTGAATGTATAGGCCAGCTCTCCATGGCACGGCTTTATAAAATGCTGAATTTCAATTGCATTGTTCTAGTCGCGTACTTTGATTGGTATTTAGGGAAGAGGTTAAGGAACTGATGAGTGTGTTAGAATATTCGATGTCAATACGAGCGTGCGCGATGTGCCGTATATGTCGCGTCGACATCATTCTTTGTGTCTCTAACCTGTCAATTACTTTATGTGCTCTTGCTTCACTTTTCGGCTTCATCAGTAAGTATTTTCTCGTAATTACAGCTTTCGCATTTAAGTAGTCTACCTCGCATGTTGTTCCCCATCCGTTTGCCTCACGAGCTCACCGAGGTCAACCGGAATTCGTTCATGCTTTCTTGTGTTGATTCGTCGTCGGGCACTTAGTTGATTTCTACTGAGTGGTCTGGTAATTTGCAACTCGTTATATAGATTTGTGGATTTGTAGTCTTCTATACCAATCTAGGTGTCCAATGTGGCGCATTTCCATTTCCGTCCATGTGCCATATACGACACCCAGCTCGCTGAATTTCCCCTTAAGGGCATCGTGTCGCTTAGATATTTCGTTCTGTCCTGCTTCTGAAGTTCTCGCGTTGCGTACTTATAATCTACTCGGTGGCGTATAATGCCCTAGGAATTCTTCGCTGGCAATCGACTTCAAAGTGAAACGACTTAGAGATTGTCGCCTGTTCCACGCATCCTGTGGAAACAAAGAAATATTCCGCCACGAGTGTAAATTTATTCCATTGATAGTAGTAGCAGTAGCAGTAGTTGTTGCCTGATAAGTTACGGCCACATGGTATCCTAAATGTTTTTGATATACCCCCTAGCTCTTCAAATCACCCACGCCTACCCCAACCTAAGCGGTCTGCTTCTCATCAGCACGCACACCTTCAGTATGCACCTCTGCAGTCTCCTTCCTTGTCCCTGTCTCACCATCCCCTGTCACCTCTTCTCTCGCTCCTGCCGCTGCACCACTAGGCCCTTTCCTCCTAACCAACACCTGAAACCCAGCCAGAGTGACACAGCTAATCGCTACCCATACCAGCAGCACCCCAAAGTTCAGCCCAACCTGATTCTTCGTGTTAAATATGACCGTCCGCATCGCACGATTGACGTTATAAAAGGGCGCTCCATATCCGTAGCGGAAGACATGCGGCATGACGTCGATGGGGAAGATGCAAACGGACACATTGGTGATGATCCAGGTGATCATGAAATAGGGCATGAATCGGGTGGTGAGGAGGGTCATCATTGATTCGAGGGCGAGGCCACTAAGGGACGTGGGTGTTAAATGATGTAGGCACGGTGAACAGTTACGTTAAGGGACATACACAGAGAGCATGCCGATCCAGTTGACCATCCAGAACACCAAGAATCCAGAATGACCAAATGCGCGGGTCATATGCAGTTGGAACGCTGCGCTCAGTAGGGAGTAGAAGAACTACAGTAACCGTGATTGTTAGTCCAATAGGATTATGCGAAGACCTTGGAAAAACATACCGAAAGTATGAAGTACGCTATGAAAGACGATGACAGCCTTAAGATGATCAACGAACGTGTGGACAGCGATTTATCGAACCCAGACGCGTCACGCGCGGCGGCAGCGATCATGACAATGAAGAACGTCAGGATGAGTTGGTAGATAAGGCCTACGAACGTTACGGCCGTTGCACTGTCGAAAAGTGAAGTAAAGAGTGATCAGTTATGTGAATGAAGATGGACATGCGAGGAAAGCAAGAAGTAAAGAAACTTACACTGGTTGGTCGAACGGAATCAAATTCACCAGTTGGTACGATAGTGGTGCTATAAGCGTCTGTGCTCAACAGTGATCCAACATTAATATTGGATGAGGCGGCTTGGGCAGCTGTTTGAAGAGCGAATCTTCTTGAAATCATTTCGAGGGACGCTTGGATTGAGGGACGGATGATGGGTCGGCTGGAATGGGAGGGAGGTCAGTTGATGAGGAATTTTGGAGAAGTTGGGGTAAATGATTGGAGGACGGGTAATGTGAAACGGGCACTTACAACCCATTCTCCTGCCTAGCTTCCGTCGCATATACGCTAACAGCCTCTGAACCATCGTACGTTGCGTTGGGTAATGTAAGTGAGGCCTGAAACCTATTGGTTGCGCCTGGGTTAACCTTTGTACGGTCGTGTCAGTCTTCGAGCTTCGCAATTCAAAGAAGGTAGTACGCACTGGTGACTGCAACCCAGGTCTGCTCATCCAACACCGCATTCGCCACGCCCTGCACGGAAGAGAAGCGGTCTGATGGGACAATGGACCATGTTATATGTGGGGTATGCTCAAGCCCTGTTGAATGGTCTGGCCTATTTGGCCACCGTCGAAGTCCTAGGAGATGTGATGATTAAATGTTCGATGTTCTGCATATAGAAAAGGAGACACATACCACAATCCACCCTTGCAAATTATGGTCTGGGAATTTCCAAAGCGCACCCCAATAGACGGAAAACACAGCAAAGATGGCAATGATGATGCCAAACGAGCCTGCGAAGAAGACTTCTAGGTATATCTTGAGCGCTACCGCCAGTGGTATTTGGGCTTGACTTGGACCAGGCTGTGGTGTTGTGGGTTTGGTAGGACGAACGGAATGTATGGAATCGTTCGAGGATGGAGAGGACGACATCTCACTAGCAGGAAGCCTTTGACAGTGAAGTCAAGGTGGTAGAGGCCAACCCCTTCAAAGCCCGTCATGTTATGCACAATTTGCATGCAAACATGAGTCTCGTCTGGGTCGAATGTATCAAAGCAACATCACCCCAGATTGAAGCAGACCTGTCTATGAGCATGTGACTCGGTGTCATTGTCAAGAATTCCGTCACGAGCCTAATTGAATTCAACTTGAAGCTGGACTCCACAAGCACTCTACTCCGAGATCCCCGACTGCCGCCCTACTAAATGTCTTGAGCCATAGGCTACGGTTAGCCAGATTGTAACGCTGCCATCGAATTCCACACTCAAGACCCCTCCAAACGGCCGGTCCTGGCCTGCCCGTCTACCCAAAGTGCTGTCTCTTGTAAGGCAGGCACATCGTTATGCGAAAATGCATATACCTCCGCTCACTAAGAGGTTGTTCGCGGTCAGACTTTCGAGATCGAGTGCGTGTTCTATGGTAAGTTCTTCATCCTATGTATCGGATCTTTTCTATCTACTGACAAGCCAAGGTCTTAGACCTCATGCACGTAAATCCGTATCCAACGCACGTTCATGCTAATGTTATTGGCCTCGATCCTCCTGCCCATCGCAGGCGCTCATCCGCCGCCAAGTGCGTAACTACGATCAACGGATACTTTTGGCTCTTCAGCCTCTTGGGAATGGCAATCAGCAACAAAAGTCGGTTTTCACCGTGTTATCAAGCCTCAACCATCATGCCAGTCAAAATATACGGCCACGACTTCAAGTTCATGGACATCGATGGCGCCGCAGGAAGATTTGCCTTGAAAGATGCCACGGGGATGCGTCCGAGCAATCTTCGATCGAGGACCAACAATCGATGCACCCAACACTTTCCCTTTGTCTTCAACTCATATCAAAGGACGACGATACAAACACGAACGAGCCGCCCTCCGTTAGGACGAGGACTGGTACATATCGGGCTGTCAACGTTGCCTCAGCTTCACATCTGCGTGTTTGGGCTTTGGTTCTGGGTCTTACGGCGGCCTTGAACAACCACACTCAGCTGCTTTGACGCGCAGGTCGCTGGGCAGTGGTAGCTCGAGTGGGTTGGAAATGTGGTATCTTTAGAGGTGAGCATAATCCTGACTTGCTGTTCATTTAAGATCGGTGATCGCTGACTGTTCTGGCAGAAGTATCATAAAAGTAGAAGTCCCAAGAACGCATAGATTTATACACGTTACAATCGCCTTACCGCCGGCGTTTGCGTATTGTGGCCAAGGCAGTCGTTCGGATTCTCGGCATACCTCCACGCTGGCAACCACGCGTAGACGCGCGGTTGGTAGCAACTTATGCACCCATTCCACCTTCGTCGATGCATTCGGTGCATTTCCATAAATTTCCCTCCGTGGCCAACGTTACATCATCTCTGGCTGTCATCCAGCTCCGTTGCAAACCATTCATCATGCTCGGTATCGATCTCTGATGCACAAAGTTGGCTCAGGACCGTGTAACAATAGAGCCCTCAGCTCCTTGGTCGTCCATACCGTCGATGCACCCTTTCTCCTCGAGTATCTTCGAGATGTCGATCTACCATATCTTCAACGCCCTAGGTCTTCCAATGGAGCTGCCACCACCGACAAGCATCCCAACTTCAAGAGAATCTGATCTCAAACGACGCTAATATTCGTCGAAAACTCGTCTCTGCTTATGAGTTTGGCTGGGTCGATTGGATGGGTTAAGCATTTTCTCGACTCTCGAAAGGTATGTTCTACATGACGTCCATCATTTCTCATCTCCCACTGACAACTCACCTTTTCTTAGACCCCTGCATACCGCTCTGCCGAACATACTTAACGCCACGCCACGCCCTGCAACACATCCTACGTTCATCAACCTTCCCCTGCTCCAGGCGCTTCACAATTATCTCTCAGACCTTCTCCGCCCTTGCGCGTTAACGGCCATAGGCAATGATTAGCTAGGAAACATTCGCGATCTCACAAGACCCTTTCCTGAAGATATATGTCCTGCCTTGCGTTCGGAATCGGATTCGCTGTCTTTCCTGGCTCGATCCTATGCTGTCAGATATCTCAGTTGTTGGAGGGTATGTAGCGGTTCTTTACTTGATATTTCATATCCTCACCCATCTATGGCTAGGCACATTGTCCGAATTCCCTATCCATGTCACCTCGATCTCGATATCTATGAGGCTATTGTGAAAGCATGAGGGGATGGTTTGATAGGGAACATCCGTGGCATTATCTTCGTCCATCAAACTGGTTGGCCCAAGTCTGTCGTCCGGTCAGAATCTCGCTCGTCGACGCTGAGCGGATGTGAGCTCGAAGGCAGCTTCGATGTATGTGGGACCCCCTTCAGCTCTCTCTTCCTACAAAAATCCTCGTGTAGCGGACCACCGGTACTCTCCTTAGGAATACCAATGGTGATCGGGATTGCAAGAGATCGGTCTCACCATCTTCGCTTGTAGCAGTTTTTTGGGAACATATAGGCAGCTGTCAACGATCCCTCACCGGGGAGCTTGATCATCTGCGTCTTCGGTTACCCATGATGCTTATTCCCTCAATTTAGATGTTGAAGGACCCATGTCACAGAACTGAAGCACTCTGTAGTTAAGTGTAGTACCTACAGAAGGCTCTTCAGGGCGTAGAAATGCTATTCCGTTACTTGGTCGTTCTCGTCGATCTGATCAGCAACGGAACTTTTGTCGGCCTAAATTTTATGTTGGTCGTCTGGATTCACGCCGAGATAAAACTAACGGCCTCTCACAGGCGGGAAACCGAATTTTATCAAACTTGCAATCGGTTTCATGGAGCGTGTAGCACAGGCCGAATTTCTCGCCAGACGCCTCTCCGTACTCCAACATTGGCCGATGTCACCACTTTCGCCTGTGTCTAGCCTTGAACCCGCATTCGGTAGACAAGAGTTATCACAGGCTTCAGAGCAGTCCTCGAAGTCCTGAGGTGATCACGGTGTCTGCAACGTCCCTTTCTTCGTAGCTCTCTCCTTCTGCTTGGTCCTGGCGTTGTAGATGGCACTGTAGATCTGGAAACACCTTTTATGCAACTCTCGTCCCTGTTCAAAGGCATCGACCTCTCTCAAAGCTGCACACCATACGTTAAGAACTCTGCGAAGCGACGGACAACTCCATGTGCTCCGGTCATACCGCCTTGGACGACTGGAGGACGAGAAGGCTCTTGTTCTAGCGGCAGCCCCTTCCTAACGACATCGAGCTCGTCTTATATTATTGTTAAACGGCCGCAATCGGTTATAAGCCAGTCCAACGTTCGGTGCTTCGACTTTCGCTGTCTCCTGAACTAAATCAACCAAGATGCCTTTCGGTGTTCTTCTTGCGGCTGCTATGGTAGCGATTGGGGCATCCTACGCCACGTCGATTCCGACACCGAGAGACCAAGTGGTTCTTGCTCCTCAAAGCCCTATTTATCTAGCCGTCGGACCTCGTTGTCGACCACTCTCAGGCGATACATACGCTGACGTGAATGCAGGGATCAATCCACTTCAGTTCAAGACGATTGTTTCGTTTGGAGTAAACATTCCACCAATCTAGTATTTCAAGTGATTGAGATCTTCTTTCCAGGATAGCTTCACGGACGGTGGCAAGTCAGACGGATCGCCGTTGGACCCAGCCATTATCTACCCTCCGAATCCAGAGGCCGAGGGCGATCAACCAACGGGTTAACATGGGTGGAGAATCTCGCCAAAAAAACGGAGCGAACATAATGGACTATGCTGTGAGTTCCTCGATAGAATTAGTTAACGTATGCGTATGCTTACATTGTTACAGCAATCCGCCGAAAGTGTTCCTTGAGTGTCGCGTACCGTGATTTCGCGAATGGTGACTCCGAAATGTGTTGAAGGATGCCCCCAGACTTTTTTCAAAGTGCACGGGTGTTCTCATGGACTCGATTACTAGAACGTAAAGTACTCAAAATTTTAGCATCCGTTATATCAATACTATACATCTTCCGCACACTGGCTCAGATCGTATATTCAAAATCAGGCGCGCTGTCTCTCATATCCCTCAGTCGCTTTTGAGTGTAAATCGTTGGATCATCGCCGTCTAAAGGGTGTCACTACAGCTCCATATGAAAAGTTGATCAACTCATCAACGGTATCGGAGTCGGCCATCGGGCGAGCAGCATTGACGACCATGCTTTTGCCGGTCTTTTGTATTCCGCCATCCTCTCTGCAAAGAGGATATTCACAGTGCCGCATCCGCCACGAAACCAGAGAAGCAAGACAGAGTAGATGAATAGACGAAATAAAAGCTTTGGGTATGAGGCGTGAACTCCAACGTTAACATTTCTTTCCTCTGAGATCACTCAAAATCCCAGTAATGGCAGGGGCTGGCCTTTAATTCTACCACCCTTCTGCGATCGTGAGTTTCTGTGGTGAACTTCTTCGCTGCCTGTGAGCTCAAGCTAATGTTCGCGCATCTTATCATAAATTATGATAGGAAACTGGTCAAGGAGGACATCCGTCCTGTCGATCTATGGCTTTCGATGTTGCGCATATCAGATACTAGGACAAAGGTCCTCTTCCGTGAGTGCCGATTCCAGCCACCGACGTAGCGATGCAATGTCCAGTTAGTACGAGAGGTCAATATACATCTGCAGCTCTAGGTTCACGTGTGCTTCTGTGGGGATAACAACAGCAACATAGCATTCGATTGGATCTGGATGAACAATAATATGTCGCCCTCTTTTTTGAAGATACCAAAACCCTCAACCAGGGGGCTATGCCACCTTCACGTTCAAGAACGTTCCCCATGGTGATGGAGGCCAGGACGTTCCATAATTTCGGCACTCCTCGAAGGTCGATAGGTTCGTCGTGGACTGTTTCACGGCGGAGGATGCTGCGCCGA
>Ga0247741_1002192_pt1 | contig 10936 bp, 5 predicted proteins | sample UWRJL213509R2_FD_180945 | JGI IMG/M metagenome (GOLD analysis project Ga0247741, IMG submission 180945) | Plant litter microbial communities from Arlington Agricultural Research Station in Wisconsin, United States - UWRJ-L213-509R-2 | ecosystem: Environmental > Terrestrial > Plant litter >...
TCAGATCCTGGTCAAGCTGTGCTAATAGCCTCCGAAGAGTGGTCATGGGCCTATAAAATACCTTGAATGGCATTCAAGAAATGCAGACAGCTAACGGCACGGAGTCGGCATTGCGATCGATCGACAATGACGTTCGAAATATTTATCATGGCAGCTGACTGTCGAGGCTTAGAGAGTGTAAGTGTACCAAAAATATATTCTGATGACTGCGAGGAGCGAACTGCGGGTTCGCGATGAGCAGCCACGCGGTGACAACTTAAGCGCTTAGCGCTTATCGTCGGTGGTCAGAATATATGTGTATATATATACGTGCTGTGGAACGATAGCACAAAGCGACGACCCTACCACGATTGTATTCAGCTCCCACTACCTCCTTACCATCGTCCAATAAAATGTACTATATTTCTCGCTTTACTCGATTATATGCAACATTTACCGTCTTCGATAACTTGTACTATATTTCTCATCTCACTTGTTGTGATATCATCTTATTCTTGCAGGCGAAACAGAAACTATCACATGATCCAATAGGTATGAACGGGGGAAGGTAGTGGGCATTGCCGCGCACAAAGCGACGGCCCTACTACGATTATATTAAGTAATCAAGGTAGACTGGCTTGCACGCATACCGTCATGAGATACGAAAGGGAATGACTATAAAATGGATATTTATTGCTCATCTATTGCTACTTCTCTCATACTGGTGCAAGCGAGCCTCGTCGAATGGATTGCTATATCGGGCAATCGGGAGGCGCGCGGCGCATGTGTCGTTTTTGGACATCACGTGCTCACCCGACAACCCGACGGTTCTTCATCTCGTCCTCTTCGGGGCTTCCCTTTCATTGTAAAAAGTTCAGCCAAGGCGGTGGACTCCTAAATAATGTTTCCGTCTGCATGTTATGGGTTTATTATCAGTAAATAACATTTATATTAAAGTCTGAAATTGCGCACAATGCTTGAAATTGCGCTCGTGGCTACGAAAGTCAGTGAACACGGTAATATACCCCGGAAGAGGTGATATTTATGGTGTTATAGCCAAAAGAAGGTCTCTACGATGTTGCGCTAAGACATACTAATTGCGCGGGAATTTTGTCCCATTTGGCCCAGCATAGAGTTAAACGATGGACCTAGCGTCTTGAGGTAGACAGGAACAGCGCACCGAACATCGGATGGCTTATCTCACCAAAGCCAGTAAGTGATCCCATTCAGCACGGCAAATGAGAGGGTCACCACCTCGAGCTTGGTAACAGCGAGTTTGTTGTCAAATCGGCTGACACACTGAAGGATGAACCATGTCGTCTGCAAGAGCACTATGCCCTTGGAGAATATATCTGCTTTGCTCCGATCTTGTATTTCGTTCTCTGTGATAGTCGGCCACTTTACCTCCCCTGCCTTATCCAGTTCTTCGAGTGTTTGTTCATCTAAAACTCGAAGGAATGAATTATCGGCATTGTGCAGAGCCAAACCTCCCATGATGACAAAAAATGCATGTGTCCTTGTCCATCGTCTAGCTATTACACATCAGTCACAAATGACTATAAGAAGTTAAGATTTTTTGCTAACCTTGGTACCTTGCAGCAATCTCCTTCGCACTGAGATGCTGCTTTGCTGCCCAATAGATAACCAACTCAGGAGCGAGGAGCATATATCCCATCATCGCCAGCCTCCTCCCCAGAATCCGATCGTTGCTGTCCTTCGCCGATGGGACATTGGGATGCACCGCAACCCAGCTACAGGCAACCAGTGTGGCGAGGCAACTCCAAACCATGCTCCATATGGTGCGATCGTCGAAGTACCCCTCGTCGAGTTGGGTAGATAGAGTGTCACTTGTCTTACCAATTGGGATGGCGAGACCGTGAGCTATGCCGTTGGTGAAGTATACGAAGATTAAGAGTATCAGCATTTTTGAGGGGACCTATATACGTTGGCTCGCTGACTATATCACAGAAGAATGGTCGCTATGAGTCCATTGATGGGAGTATGTAAATATATTCGTTGGAGCTTCGGTGGGATCTGTGTCACATTCCAAGGAATGGAAGCCTTCCGGCACTGGTTAGTGGCGATGGGCGTCTGGTCTCCGCTGACTCAGTCGCCTTTTTGAACGAACTGAGATCAAATCATCACACTCTCCATCCGCTTCGTAAAGATCATCATACTGTATGACATATAATCAACAACAGCCTCCAATACTGCATCTGTATTGGACGCGTAAACAGAGAATATTATAATAGTAAGTGGAAAGCACAATGGCGAAGGTTTCTTGATAAACCCAGCTGGTTTGGGTTACTGGGTTGCTCAGAAAACTTTGAATAATTGCGGAGTGAAGTCGGCAAAGGTGATTCTGTCACTTTCTGTGATGGATGGCTTTTGGGCCGTCCTGGGTATGATAAGAGAGTAGAAGTGAATGGTCGTGTTGATATATAATATAGTAATTACAGCGAAAATGCATATATGCAAACTGAGTCCAAGTGTACATAGTATCGAGACCGATCATATATGAGGAAAGAATTCGGACCACTTCAGTTCTTGAAGGGCTGCAGGAGGTAAATTGCGTAGTAGCATAAGAGGTAGGATCAGCAAGATCATTCGTGAGCCTATGTATGCTGCTATGGGTATGAAGATCATGAATCCGAGAAATAATTTTAAGATGGGGTACAAGATGGAATCTTCGATGGAGTCCACGATGGAGTCCCAGAAGGAGCTCAAGATAGAGGCCAAGGCCCACTCAGCTATTATGCCCAGAAACATTGGAAGCAAGGGTCCACCTGTGATCAAAATTGCGGATGCCCTCCATAGCCACCTTTCAGAGGCGTTCGGAAAGGTGAATGACCAAGGTATAAAGTGGATGGCCCCAAAAAGAACTACCACGCCAATCATGGTCCAGAATGATGGAGCGAACCCAAGGACCTCTGCTTCCTCGACAGGGGAATAGAATGTTGGGACTCGAGTGACATGGTTATCGGGAATCTCACCCCCATCTCGGCCCATCATGAACGAGAGAGGGTTAAGGACGACTTTTATTGGCGCCCAGAGGAGGGTGTAAACGATGGCGAAGAAGAGTCCGTGTTCATCGCGCTTGCGTTCAAACGGTGCTAGGAAATTGGAAGGAGAAGACCTGCTAGTATCACGTTGCTGACGCGCCTTAGACACCTTTGGGTTTGAAGACTCTGCTGACTTGAGGTAGATAGGTACAGCGCATCGGACATCGGATGGCTTGTCCCACCAAAGCCAGTACGTGATCCCATTCAGGACTGCGAAGGCAAGGGTCACTACTTCCAGCTCTGTGACTGTAAGTTTGGTGGCAAACCGGCTGATACATTGGACGACGAACCACATCATCTGTATGAGCACTATGCCCTTGGAGAATATATCAGCCTTGCTCCGATCTTGGATTTCCTTCTTGGTAATATTCGGCCACTCTATTTGCCCTGCCCTATAGAGTTCTTCAAGCGTCTCTTCATCCAAAACACGGAGGAACGATTTATCTGCGTCATGGAGGGAGAATCCACCCATAATGGCAAAAAATGTGTGTGTCCTTGTCCATTCTCTGCCTGTTGTAATCAGTCAGTTGCAACCTGATAAATAGTTGCAGGTCGCACACCTTCACGTCGGTGCTTAATGGCGATTTCCTTTGCGCTAAAGTGCTGCTTTGCTGCCCATATGATGACCAGCTCAGGGGCGAGAAGCATATATCCCATCGTAGCCAACCTCCTCCCGAGAATTAAAGCTTCACCATCTGCTGCTCGTGGAACATTGGGATGCACTGCAACCCAGCTGCAAGCGAAGAGGGTGGCGAGACAGCTCCAGATGATACTCCATACGGATCGATCGTCAAAATACTGGTCGCCAAGTCGCGGGAATAGAGCTCCGCTCTGACTTTGGCGTTCAATCGGGTGAAGGCTTGAGTAGCGTTATGGGCAAGGTAAGCAAGCAACAGAAGCGGGAACGTAGTGAGGGTTGGTCTCTGAGATCGGTGGGAGTGGGCAACCTAGTTTAATTCACCAGCGTACCTGTCATGCATTGGCGGTGTGAACGAGGCTGTGTCACAGCATTAATTTGACATTGCCACTTAACTGCAATTGATAGGACATTTATATAGTTTCACAACACACGCATGTCAAGTCAGACTACAGGCGCCTAATCTCGGCAAAATTAAAGCGCCTTGCTGTGTGGGAATATCTCGGCCCGGTCCTCCCATCCGTCCTCATCGAAGTGTGCCTTTCGTAACGTTGGCCTGGATGCTCTGCGCTAACAATCCACTGCTAGCCCTTCTACCCATCGCAGGCACCAACTGCACCCGCACATACGCGTCTGACCAATTGTACGCGGATCGCCAGCCCGATACGATCGAAACTTCGACGCATATGATCCCCCTCATCGTCCACTCGCGGAATGTTGGGCACATGACGAAGGATTCCTCGAAGCCGCAAAAGGGACGCTTCATGTGAGGAAAACAGTCAGGAGCCAGGTATTCGAGGTATCGTTGCATTGGCATCGTTGAAGGTGGCGGGAGTGAAATGAGAATCAACGACGACAAGTTCAACGTCGGAGTCGGTAGCTGCTGGATAGCCTACTGTTCAGCGTTCGTCAAGTCGTGCCCTTCGCGTCGTTCGCTGTCACATATACTTCAGCTGCAGCGGCATTTCGTTCTGCGATGGTTTCGCTTCAAGATTCTCGACTACAGGAGGCGAAGTTGGTACTGTGCCAGGACCGTGACGGAGTGGGATCGTGTGTTGCAGGCAGAGTCCAAGCAATAATGACAATCTGGGTGCTGCTGATGCTGGGCTGGCCGAAGGTGGTCATACCGCCCTCCAGCTTCCTGCCTCGATTCGATTTGAGATCGTTCAGCTGCGCTGTTCATCCTCCAGTGCCATATCGTACGTTCTATTTCCCTTTAATTTCTGCTATGGCGTGTCGCTAACCACATCCTGAAGCCGGAAAACTCTCTCAAACCACTTTACGAATGTCTTTGCGCTCCTGTTGACTGCTCAAGATGCGTCAAGGTCGGGCCTAATACGCAAGTCCAACCGCTGTTCGTAACAGCTCTTTTCTATGTTTCTCAGTCGTTCGTATTGCTTATTTCTCCCTCGTAACCCATATCTAACGACCTTGAACCTTCTTAGACGACGCCTATATGCACACCCCCGAAGCAGCCTCCCCTTGTCCTCCGACTTGTCTACCTGCAGAACATCGCATCCTTGCGTATATTGCATCTGTACACTGCCTCAAGCCATCTTCAAGCATACGACTCGGCTTCCAGACGACAATGTTCTATTCTATCAAGAGTCCGAATCTGGTGGAGGCTTGATCATCAGTGGGCGTCGGACCGTCGAGGATTCATGATCATGGTTGAATGTCTTCCTTTGTATGGTAGGCTTCACATCTAGGCTTCCTCGTCGCTCATTCTATGAACTGACGATCAAAAATTTTCTATCGTAGATCGTCATCTCTAGCGTTTGCAAAATATACCGACACATGGTCGCACTATGCGAATTGGTCTCGATTCGTCCGTACCCGAGACGTCAGATACATCTATATACACCAGTCATATACGGGTCACCAATCCGATATCATCAAAACTTGGTGCATAATGTGACCTGCATATCCTTTCTCATCGTCTTGCAATATTCTGGTTAGATGTATCGTCGACCTTCAAACGGTGGACACTAGGACTAAGCTGCGCCAAACAATACCTGAAGAGGCGGAACGCGGTCAAAAGGAGGTACCGCTTGTTTTCAAAAAGAATAGTATAAGTGTGAACCGAGATCTGACAACTACCAAGTTGGATATCGAAGTCCAGGAATGCTGGATCGCCTACTGCTCAACCTCGGCCAAATCGTCAGTAAATGTTGTGTCTAGCGACGACGTCCTCAAATGCAAACCCATCCACGGAGCGTAATCCGAAGGACCATACTTCTTCAGTCGAAATAGAGGACTGCGGAATACTACCTTGGCATCGTCGCGTCTTGCGTATAAATGAATACTCGTGTCAATATATTACACAAGACTACCGCCTCGCTCCGCTTCGGCGCCTCAGTTGTCTCGATCCCTAACGGTGAAGTGAATGGACTCCAAGTCTAATTTACGCGGAACATGAAGGTGCATGGGCCATGTCCTTACACGAGCACAACAAAAACACGCGCGAGAAACTGGCCAGAGTTGTAATGTCGGAAAAAAAAAAAGACGATTAAGGATATATAAGTTATGGAAAATCAAAAATAATCAAAGTCAGGACCGCCAAGACGGGCGCTAAACAAAAAGAAAGATTGTGGCCTAGTGCTTGGCAGCTGATTAGGCCTTGGTGTGGACCTTCCAATACATTGATCTACGAGAAATTATAGAAAAAACTGAAAGGTCCATCGTAGCAATAGCTAAATTGCACCGTGTCCAACACTGATATTTCTTGCACGAGTTTTCTTTCGACACGATCTCCAAGTATTATCAAGAAATTAAAGTAGTCTTTCACCCTGACGTAAGATATATGTATATTAGCTTTATAAACATGCAGTGACACCAACAGGAGAAGGTGAGGCATATTCCAGAGCATTCTGAAGGTATGTCCGTGAGCAATGGAGTGAACAGAATCCGCAGAATGCGAACAAAAGTAGCAGTAGATGCATATGCAAGGTACCCACCCCACCCTAAGCGAACGCCACCTTAATCCATCGGTTCGCATTCGACCAGTTTCGTCCGCGCAAGGCGAAAGTGCGACCTGAAAAGTCCGGATCAGAAGGGAAGGAAAAGGGGGATATAGTGAGGAACACTTAGCGAGCGCATTTCTCCCCTACTCTCGAGCTCTACAACGACCAAAGCAACCGTAAGAATCGAAGATCAACGCCAGGTGTGGTTTGGGAGTAGAGATGGAAGTCGACGTTGGAAACTGTGTTCTCAGCGCATTGTAAGTGGGAATTGTGGTCTGCCGCTGGTGAGGATAAAATAGCAACTGGGGGAGAGGGGGGAAAAGAGCGGGAAAGGCGGGTTGGAATTGGACAGAAACATAGCACACTTTATGGGGATTGTAAGACAATAAAGAATTACCATCTTCGGTCGATCGAATGAGCAAAAGAAACAGGCGCAATCGCCAAGGAGTCGCAAAGACAAAAGATTCTGGCGCCAAGAGGTGCGAAAGACAAAAGAAAGCCCATAAATTAGGCAATAGAACAAACATATGCAAGCGATTTGGGGGGATCTGCTTAATAGTAGAGGTATAGTAGCTTGTTAGAGTAATTATAATATGAAGGCATATGTTTACAAAATAAGCAAATGTAGTCTGTGTTTATTATGGAAACCAATCATATATGAGGGAAGAACTCGGACCATTTGAGCTCAAGAAAGGCTGTAGGAGGTAAATTACGTAGGAGTGTAAGAGGTAGGATCAACAGGATAACTCGTGAGAATATATACACTGGTATGACTATTGTAAAAATGACCTTGTCTGAGGTTTCGAGGATGCTATTCAAGATGGGATTTCCCGGGACCCAGAGAATTATTATGGTTGGAAACATTGCAACTAAGGGTCCGACTGTGATCAAAATTGCGGAAACCCTCCAAAGCCACCTTTCAGCAGCGGTCGAAAAGGTGAATAACCAGGGTATGAAATGGATGGCCCCAAAAAGAAATATTACGCCCATCATGGTCCAGAATGAGGGAGGGTTTTTAAGGAACCTCTTCTGCTCGAAAGGGGTGTAGAATGTTGGGACTCGAGTTTTATAATTGCCAGTGTAAGTAAGCGGGCCAATTCCCACTTCCCTCAGAGGCTTCATGATGCTGACTTTGATTGGCACCCAGAGAAGGGTGTAGAGGATGGTGAGGATGAGATCGGATTTGTCGCGCCTATCTCTGAATGAATCTCCAAGGGATGAGAAGAAACCTTTCGTAGACAGAGAAATGCTTTTATCACGTTGCCAACGCGCGTTGGATACCTTCCGGTTTGATGACTTTCCTGCCGACTTGAGGTATACCGGCACAGCGCATCGGACATCGGATGGCTTATCCCACCAAAGCCAGTACGTGATTCCATTCAGCACTGCGAAGGCGAGGGTCACCACCTCCAGCTCTGTAACAGCAAGTTTGGTGGCGAACCGACTGACACATTGAATGATGAACCATGTCGTCTGCATGAGGACTATGGCCTTGGAGAAGATATCGGCCTTGCTCCGATCCTGGATTTCCTTCTCCGTGATGGTTGGCCACTCTATTTCCCCTGCCCCATTCAGTTCTTCGAGTGTGCGTTCATCCAAAACGCGGAGAAACGATTTATCGGCATCGTGAAGGGCAAATCCGCCCATGATGGCAAAAAATGCGTGTGTCCTTGTCCATTCTCTGTCTGTTGTAACCAGTCAGTTGCACACCTGATAAACGGCTGTAGGTTGCTCACCTTCACGTTGGTGCTTAACCGCAATCTCCTTTGCACTGAAATGTTGCCTCGCTGCCCACATAATGACCAACTCTGGAGCGAGAAGCATATACCCCATCGTAGCCAACCTCCTTCCGAGAATCAAAGCTTCGCTATCTGTTGCTCGCGGAACATTGGGATGTACTGCAGCCCAGCTGCAGGCGAAGAGTGTGGCGAGACAGCTCCAGACGATGTTCCATACGGTTCGATCGTCAAAGTACTGGTCCCCGAGTCGCGGGAATAGGGCGTCGCTCTGATATTCATGCTTGAGCGGGATGGTCAGGGCTTGAGTGGCGTTGTGGGAAAAGTAAGCGAAAAGTAGAAGTAAGAGCATAGTGGTGGGTGGTCTCTGAGGTTGGCCAAGGTGTCTGCTCACTGTCTACTTACTAGTTTATAAACCGACATACGTGCCATGAGTTCACCGCGAGGACGAGGCGGTGTCACAGCATAAGTATGTTTGACAGCTGCCATTGGCAGTTCATTGAAACCTCTTTCTGTCCAAAGTCATTAAGAGATCTGGAACATGTGGGAGTCTGATAGTATTGTACATGCATACCGCTGTGCGATAGGCGCCTAATCTCGGCAAATTAAAGCGCCCAGTTGACGTCATACATTGTTTGAGCGGCGACTGTGGGAACATTTTGGCCACGTTTCAACGTACTGGCCAATCCAGTTTTCAACCGCTTGTGATCTGTATTTTTGTCCCGCACTCGGCAGTAGGATGAAGGCTCGAGGGCAGACTGACATATCACTCAACCTTCTGGTCCGTCTGTGCCATCGGAATGGACTTCCTACTTTGGATCTCAGCGGACCACACTTCCGATTACCGTCCCGGTGCCTGCCCTCCAACTGCCGCAGCCCATCTTGACTCTCCTGCCGCGACCAGTACCTTCATGCAAATCTTCTTCAAGCGCGCTTCAAACCTCTTTCCAGGGCCCATTTTCCTGGCCATGGTGGGAGGTGGTTCACGATCCTGATCATCGTGCATCTGGTATCCAATCTCTTCAGGAGGTAAGATACCTCTCGTCTTTATCATCAGATCTCGAGCCCTGACAACCTAGATTTTCTGCTCTAAATCAGCACTTCGCAGCTCCTCCGCAAACACACACACAACACCCAGCGATTTCGTCCGCCTTGCTCTCGTCATCGTGAGCACCAACTACACCGGCATATACGAGTCTTACTCCTCGATCACCAGGCCGATACAATCAAAACATCAAAGCACCCCCTGGCCCTGTCAGACCTCTTCCTTGTCCACTCAAGGAAAATTGGACACAACATCAAAGGATAGGTTGGTAACTGGGGCGTGACAGGGATGCTTCATACAAGGGAAGCAGTCAGGAGACGGATCTCTGAGGTCTCGCTGCCTGGCATCTTCGAGGGTGGTGGACGTCAACCGAGTCCCGACGACAAGCTCGACGTTGGAGGCGGGAGATGATTGGTGGTGTGCACTTAACCTTGGTCAATCCTCGACGCGACGAGGCCCACTACCTTAGGCTGTAGCTACAAAGCCCTCAAATGCAAACCTGTCCACTGTCCACGACGCGCCAACACGATTAGACGAACATCCACTCCACTGCATCGTTCGCGTCTTAAAAAGTCAACTGCGATGGTACTCCGTTCCGCGTTACTAGTCTCGCTTCAAGATTCTCGACTACGAGAGGCGATGTTGGCACCGGATAGGACGGAGTCGGGTCGTGTCAGAGCCAGGGTCTGTGCGATCTGGTTGTTGCAGATGTTCTCCTGGCCAACGTGGCTTTGTGGGTCGTGGTTGCCTACCAACTTCCTGCCTCAATTCGATCCAAAATCGACGTCCAGACGCACTGAGTATCAACCAAGCCATTTCCGCCGTCTATTGTACGTTCCTTTTCCCTCAAATTTTTTGTCGTTGCGTACGGCTAACTATGCACTTTCCTTATCAGGTCAGGTCGTGATCACTGGGTCCTAATGTTCCCAAAGCATGCTAGAAATTGCTGCTAATGTCAATGCACTCCGAACGTGTGGACGGCTCTCGGGTAGTATCTCAGGCCTCAATATAGACCATGCCTCCGAATTACAATGCATTTCCTCCCCAGTTAGCGGTCTGGTCTATCCTTCGACTGGTGTACGCGCAATCCATCCCGCTTCTGTCATCACGTTGCATGAAATCAGGACCTTCTCGGTGACTCCGTTTTCGTCTTAAGCACGGTTCTAGCCTTGGCTCTCTGGACCTTCCAACCCCGACACTGTCCCCATATCTCGCCATTGGCATGTGCTACTGCCTCCCCCATGATGCCCTTCGTGCGCACCTACATGCGATGCGTTGCGGAATCAACTTGTCCTCAAGCGCGTGCAGTCCTTGTTCAAGAGCCCAGATTTCCAGAGGAAGGATAGCGGTTCGTGATGTCCAATTATTATATATCCGGTATCCAACATTTCTGGAGGTGGGTTACATCTCGTCTTGCTTGTCGAATTTGAAGCGCTGACAACACAACGTCTGCTATAGATCAGCACATCACGGCTCCGCAAACGCGCACAGGCTCTAGTGTTCTGCATATCACA
>Ga0247741_1002193_pt1 | contig 10935 bp, 8 predicted proteins | sample UWRJL213509R2_FD_180945 | JGI IMG/M metagenome (GOLD analysis project Ga0247741, IMG submission 180945) | Plant litter microbial communities from Arlington Agricultural Research Station in Wisconsin, United States - UWRJ-L213-509R-2 | ecosystem: Environmental > Terrestrial > Plant litter >...
TGGCAGTAAACCAAGCCGCTCCATTCTCTTCTTCTCCTCCTTATCCTCCCTCCTGATGCGAATAAGTTCAAGCATCGCATCCCAACTTTCAAAGTCAGCGTCGTTGATCATGCCCGTTGCAGGAACTTTGGGAGTGGTGAGAGGTGCAACGTCCAACCTCGGGTCGTATGACTCTTCGAAATAGCGATCCATCTTTGATGGTAGTTGGAGCGGTAATTGTGGACCTGGGGTCGGGGAGCGGGAGATGGTCATTGGTGATAAACTTCGCCTCAAAGGCGATGTAGACCTCGCTTCTATGGATTTGTCCCTGCTGTCAGGTTTCGACAATGTCCTCGAACTTTGTGGTGGAAGAGGGCTAGGGGACCCACGGTCCTTGCGCGAATCTTTGAGTTGCTGCCGCAGATCAATCTCTCGCGAATCAGCCTCTAGATCGAGGGAACGTCTTGAGGGAAGAGAAGTAGTATCGTCGTCCAGGTCGTCCAATGCATATCTCTTAGGTGATGAAGAGCGCTTCCTACTCTTCATCCTCCTGTCCCCCACGTCACATGGCGTCGACGACTGCCTCGACGGCGAACGCGAATGACTGTAGGACCGACGCGAGGGTCGGTGGGAGTGTTCGCGATCACTGCGTCTCCGTCGTCGTGAATCCTCTCCGTCTTGTTGATCACGGCTGTCGTCGCGTTGCCTCCGCCGTGGTGAGCGACTGCGACCATGCCTGTGCCGCCTGGAGGAACGACGGTCTTTCAGTTCATTGTCGCTTCGTGACCGCTTGGCACGCGACGAGGATTCATCCCCATCTCCGCCCCTTGATTCGCTCCTCCTCCGCTTTCTCGAGCTCCCCCGTTCCTCGTCCTCATCATACCCATCCCACGACTCCCAATCTCTGGTAACCTTCTTCTTTCTGTCTGCATTCCTCCCATCCCATCTATCCCAGCCATCCCCCTCTTTTTCCTCCACTCTTTTCCGTTTACCACGATCTCGACTGCTCCTGCCTGAGCGGCGAAGTCTCTCTGCCTCCGCGGCCTCCTCCGCTCTTAGTCTCCGTTGCCTCCTTTCCTGCTCCTCCCGTTCCCGCTTAACCTCCTGGGCGGCCTTCTCCTGCGCCCTTAATACAGTCTTGTTGTGGTCGTCGGTACTTTTGATAATTGATGACAAGAAGCGTTTGTTCGTCTTTGGGGCATTGCTGTCAGAACTGGTATGAAGAAAACGCCACAACATATGCATGTCAATATACTAAGCTTTAGAGTAGGCAGCTAGAAGGCAACGTACAGATTACTCGAAATGTAGGCACGTATCCCTCGCTGGCCGTATTGCTCAGCTTTCTTCTTGGCCTCTTTGAGGATGAGTTCGGCGACATGCCGGTCTAGGTCATCATCCGTTACCGAACTGGACACAGAGGAGCCCATAGAAGCGCGAACGAGAGTAGATACCACAGAGGATAGAGAGGACGACATGATAATATAAGCAACACTGAGAGACGCAGGAAAGGCGCCCCACAGAGGCGTGGTTTAAGTCTTTCTGTCTTTGACTGTGGCCGCAGAGATGTGAGAGGATATGTATTTGGTGCTATTTGTTTCAAGTGGCATACCACTCGGCATAACGTCAAAGGTGCTTTCGCCATATACTACTTAATGACCGAAGTATGCTGCATAGAATATTGATAAAAATACAAATGGTAAGACCGAAGAGAAAGTACTATTTCTGATTGGAAATGTGGTAATGTAGTTAGACCACCTTTACTAGATGAAGAATGGAAGTGTAAGTAGAATGAGATAATAGCCATGAAGTGTGTGTGTGGTAGTTTACAATGAGATAATGCGTTCATTAAAGTTCGTCGTGTCGTAGGTGTATCGTATCGTGAACGAATTTGGTTTTCAATAGAATAAAGGTCGTGTTGCGAATGGTCATGCAGTAATTTGAAGGGAGACTCGACATGTGTTACCACTGTGAATATAAGGCTGAGTGTCAGAGCGCGATTTCAATGCAAGAGTGGAAGGACAAACCTTGAGGGTGGTTGAACGGAATACTCGTAAATCTTTCGTGATGGTCAAGTCAACTCCTCGGTATGCGCACGCGATCTTCAATGATGAAAAGAGTTCATGCTTGCGACCGCCTTCCCATAGTTGGACTTTGATCGTCTTAAGCGAGTCTCGAGCCTTGACCAAGGCAATGATGACCTGAAGAGGAGTGTCGAGGCTCAAACCGAAGCCCAAGTGTTGGAGGTCATGGGGAAGCTTCTTGAAATATGCAGATAACAATGATGGATTCTCTGTTTGTAGCTCCTGCAGGTTGGTGCACTTGGCGATTAAAACAGCGTAATCGGTTGGCACGAAGCCGGGTAGGCGCAGGGACCGCAGCCTCGGACCGACGGTGTTGACCAAGTATTCAAACGTGTCAATGCAGGGATCACGTTCAAGGTTGAGAGTGCGAAGAGAGCCGGAGGACTTGTGGAGGAGCCACCTCATGAACTCCACAGATGGGGCGTTCTGAAAATTCAAAGAAAGCCCTCGTAGTGCGCATTGGAATGGAGTAGGAGAATCTTGAATGTGCTGGGGTGCTGTACCGCCGATCGAAAGGTACTGGATGGATGGCCAGATGTCGAGCAACTGGAACAGGGATTGCTGATTCTCCGACCAATTGTTGAACTGCAACGATTGGATTTCTGGGCCAGATTTGAGGAGAGATATTGTCTGCTCGTCAAAAGAGGGTGCGGATCTCCGAAGACGCGATACGTCGGGCACACCAACGATATCTGTTCCGGGTTCTGCACACCCATACAAGGAGATGTCCAGCGCGCGTAAATTGGGACACATAGTGACCGCCAACGCGAATGAGTGGTGATGTAAACTGGAGGGTTGGTTATGATCCAAGACGACACGCATGCGCTTCATGGACTCTCCAAGCATATGCCCATGGGGGGTGGTACGATCGATGGCGTTCATGAAGAGCTGGAAAGAAATCTGGCTTCGCAGAGTGACCTGTCCGAACAACAGCTTCTGCGCCGCAGCGGACCAGGTCTTGCATACCAACGAGCAGGCCATCAACAGCGGTATGTGGTCATCATAGTCGTCCCCTGCGCAGGCCGCTTCAATGAAGGAAAGGACCAGCTCGAGAGGCATCTGGGGGACAGTCGTGGCTGTTGTGGTCTTCATTGGAGCACTGTCCGTCGAATTAGGTGGATTGGTGGTAGTCATAAAGGAAGATTGAACGCCCCGCCTCGGGTAAAAGGTAGATAGTTGCTCGGCGGGTGAGAAGACGCGAAGAGGCCAGGCTTGTGTCGTAGAAAGTTGGAGGGAGAAGACGTCGAGACACGGCATTGTACAAGAAGAGAGGTCGTATCCCGCCTGAGGGATACACAAAAGACCAGTAACGGTCAGCACCAGGCTGCCGTTTTATATAAGTTATAAGCCCCAGGAGCAGGAGGACATAGAATCTAGAGATGAGATATCCGCGTGCGAACAATCTTGCACCGATGCATTTCAACGAGGCAAGTTCCGGCATTACGTACGACCCTTTCTTTTTGTTTCTCGCCAGATTCGATGACACTCCTATACTCAGATTTCATACGAGTCTCAATGCTTATTGGCTAACAACCTTGCGCTCTTGGTCCGTATATCCCCCGAGGACCATTGAGCTTACTTGCTTTGCTTTTTTGTGTTCTGTTTTTGCCCTTCACCCATATCTCAGCGCTCTTCCTGGGTCCAATTTAAAACAGCATCCGCGATGCCAGTGACCCGGATAAGTCTAACGCTGATAGAAGAAAACCATGCCCGTCAATTGAATCTTGTTGCTTGCTCTACGCGATGGACTGATTCAAGACTGAATTGCGTAGAACGTTCGACTGAGCGATACTTACCCTATTCTCAGCCACGATCTGTCATCAACGATGCTATTTTGACTGCTTGCATGCTCTTACTTTCCAATTCCTCAACTTGAGCTTATTAGAAGGCCATCCCGACTTGGATCTCAATTTAGGGAGAACGGAGTCATATTGCTTCATATGATGAAATCAATCGAAAACCACTATTGTTCTCGTCCATTTCTCGGAGGACCTCCCCGCCAATGACGACCTTGAAACCCGTTGCCGGATCCCATATCGTGACGGCGACCCTGTCAAAACACGGCCCGACTCGAGAGGACGAGCGTTTTAGCGTATGCATCATCTGCTGCAACTGCTTGGGGGTCCAGAAACGCGCTGATAGCTCAAAAATACCACCTGTCTTCGTCACTTTCATGGACTTGTCAAATCAGATGAAAGTTGGTCGTTGTATTTGCATCGCCTATCTGCTAAATGCACATTGCACAACGTAGCAAGACTAACTTAAATTGCCAAGGCCGTGGCTCTGCGAACTAGTCCCATCCGTCCTCCGAAGCGCACGTTTTCAGGGTCTCCGACTCCGGAGCGACCATACCGTGCTTTACGCGAACGCAATGAGCAGTGCGAGTCGAAATCTTGAAACGGGTGAGGGAAAAAGTAGGGTTGCCTCCTGTATCTCATTACCGCCTTGCAGAAGCCGTGCTCACCATCTCGAGCCACTTAATAACTCCACGACTTGCTCATAATATGTCGACAACAAGTCATGCAACGTTAAAGAAGTTCTTCCTACAGCCTCCAGTCAATCCTCGAGGCTACACGCAGTCTCCCTTGCCTTTTTCCAGGCTCAAAGCTGCTTATCTCGGTCTTATGTTTTCACTATGGCCGCTCATAGTAGCTGATGGCCAACCTACCTGGCGCGAATAATTATGTCTCAGCGAAACTGCATCACGGTGTTGTGGCGCGTCTCTTTCGCTCAATGGCGACTTCTAGATCTGAACAGCGACTTTGCTTTGCGAAGACTCCGGCCCATTGACATACAAGGTTACCACGTTCTGTAAGTTTCTATGTTCCAAGTCACAAGGCGTATGAGAACCAATTATGTTGCAGACACCACCCCTCTAGATACATGGCCACGGTTTTCTTAAGTTGACTCGCACGAGAGGCCAAGGTAGATATTGGGGAAATCCCACCCAAATCCCACCTTCGAATCCGAGTCAGCCTGGGTATCACAAGTTGTTTTCCCACCACTGCGCAGGATCTCCATTGTTCTTATGTTGATCCTATCGGTGGAAGAGTATACGTTCTCAGGCAGTTAAATGTCGCGCGGTGTCCATCCTCCATTACTTGAAGAATTGACTCCTCGATGCCAGGTATTTCGAGTTCTTTTCCCTTCAGGTTTGGCCCTGTGCCAAAGTATCCGGCTTTCACGGTACTGGCTCACCAGGGATGTACACTAGAGACTTGCGTTAGTACGTTTGGGGGCCAAGATTTCAAAAAAGAAAAAGGCTCGAAATCTACCCAACGGTGTTTTTGCCCCACCTTTCGGGTCATGCGGGTCCACTGCCGATGCTAGTTGAAGGCCTTACGTATGTTATAGTCACGGTGTCGAGCGCCCAACGCTCCTCTGTACGAACGGACTGGCCACTTCCTTCTAGCGAGAGCTCATCAGCCAGAACTATCCGAGTCTTCGACCGATCATTCTCGACCAGCCGCGTCTTCCGTTTAACGTAAAGACCGCACCAGGGAGTTGCCATAAGATCTCGCCTCCGACGGTCGAAACATACGGCTTGGATACCGTCGGTTTCCGTCTACAACAACCGTAATACCGGGAGCGGGAATTTATGGATCTTCAGTTGTAGCTTGTGGCCGGCCGGCAAATAGGATGAAGCAAGACGATACCTCCTCTATGGTAATGTTAAAGGATTATTTCCCGGACGATTTGGAGAAGATCAATCTCGGTGCCGCTACTAGAAATCCAATTGATTCCAGGAGATTCTCCGATCAGCATAAACGCACATTCTTGCTCACCGTTGGGTGGGGGACTACGTTCACGAACCGGTATCTTTTTTGTAAAAATTCAACGTCCAATTTTGATAGAATTTGAACGGGATACCCAAGATACGCACTGTGGTTTAAAAAATTCTCTATCCCCTCTGTACCCCTGGACTCAAAAAAGATAATTCTTGCTCCTCTTCGCTGGAAAATGGGCGTCAATAAATCAAGATCTCGGAGAAAATATCATTGTTGATGTTCTTAAAAAAATCCAGGCTCGCGGTATCTTTTGGGCTCGCGTTTTAAGATCGTCGCTACTTTACGTGAAGGAAGGGAAACAATATTGCATCATCAAACGCGTTAAAGTCGGGGCGGATGAAGAAACGCGTCAGTGTGAATAAAGCGCTGTAATGCCTGCCATATATCCTCGTAAATCGTAGCACAGGCCATTAGCATCTTGGATGCAAAGTCCTCGTGACTGCGTATTATTGCTCTCAAGTTTCATCCCATTGGGAATCCCATACAAACACGCCCAGTAAATCAAGTTTAGCGCTCGGCGTGCACGAAGGAAGGAAAAAAATGAATAGTATTGAATGAGCGAGCAAACACAGACATGAAGTTTTTTGAGAGAAAGGTAACAAGGCATCATTGCTTGTAAGACTACGATTCCTCTTCCTCACTCTCTTCCTCTCCATCTTCTTCCTCACTACTCTCCTCCTCTTCATTCTCAAGCGCATAATCCTCCCAATCCATAACTACCGAAGGCAGCAACTCACCTCCCTTAAACGTCGCGTCGAGCTTCGTATCATACACACCCTCAACCAAAGCCCGCCTCATGAACGGCACCAGGACTTTGAAGAACACTTGGCCAAACGCCATGATCACTCTCCTCTGGTGTTCCTTTTCCTGCTCCTCATCCGGTTCAGGGTCGTCGACGGAGGTGGACTGGACTGGACCCTGAACTCCGTTAGCAGCGGCCTGAAATTGGTTGCAAAATGCTTTGATGTATGCCAGAAGGGCTTCACCACTTTTGAACAGCACTTCGTCGTCCAAGACACGCGCGAGCGCGGCCATGATACCCGTCGGCGCGAGAAGACGGAGGCCATTTAGCACACCGAGGAGTGCGTTGGTGTATTCAGCCAAGGGTGGGTACGAAGCTAATATTTGTGGGGGAATATGGGCCGGGCCTTGCGATAGAAACGGTGGTGCAGATAATGGGGTTGCTGGTGTGATTGGTACAGGTGGTAGAGCCGCCCCGGCGGATGGGTTAGCTAACCACTTCGACGGCTGCTCCCACTTTGTTGTCGTCGATCCTCTCCCAGTGGAACTGGTGCTGATACTTCGTGCCATAGAACTCGTACCTGATGCAGCGGCAGAGCCAGAAGGAATCTGGAATCTCGCGACAAATTTATCTTTCGCAAGCCGCATATCATGGCTGACCACTTCCAGCACGGCATGCGAAAACAACGCAGAGAGTATACCTCTAAAATCCAGTCCGACGCGTGCAAAGGCCGTCGAGCAGTATGTCAGCTGCGTGAGGAGGGAGGGGAGAAGAGACATAGATAAAAGAGGCAGACTGGGTGATAAAACTGGCACCAGATGTGTCGTTAAAGCACGCGAAGCGTAGGTAGTGATGAGGGTGTGCAGTCGAATCCATTGCTGTTCATCGCCTGCCGACACCGACGTAGCAAATGCTGGTGACTTGGGCGATTTCGCCTGGTTCACCTTCGTCGTAGCGCCACCTTGGAGCGCGATAGCGGCCGGGGAGGTCTTCTCGAGGAAGATCGTGGTGTACTGCGTGATGACATCGTAAACGCCTTCCCTCCATAGATCGACGTATTTCTTGAGATACCGTGCCAAGTCCTCCTTTTCTCGGTCGTCGAGGTCCCCATGGTGGGTCATCCGCGCGACATCGTTCCCGCATGGCTCCAAGATGGATTTCAGGCACGATTCTCGACCTACGAGGAATGCAAGAGCGATCTGCTCTTCGCTCGAGATCGCATCTCCTATGAGGTCACCATCCAATGTTGGTGGTGATGGTTGGACGAGCGTTTTGGGGTTTAGATTTAAGTGGGCAGGTGCAGACGCAAAAGGGGATGACGGTCCGAACACGTCCATCTTGCGGAGGAAGTTGACAGCTTTATACAATGCTGGTAGTTTACGATTTGGCTCGTAGAGAGTTGTCAAAAGGGATAGTAACATTTGGATGATAGAATGGTGGATCTCGGAGAGGACGGAGGATAAGAGCAGTGGAGGTGGTTTGTTAGATGATGAGGCGTTTGCGGCTAGGGATTTTGCGTGTGAGACCAAGGACAGCGCTTCTGCGAAGTATCCATTCCGCACACATGTGTCTATTAGGAGTGGTATCTCCAACAAGTCCCTAATCTTCTCGTGTTGCTCTAAAACCATGCGTGCTTTGCTGCGTTCCTTGAGCACCGATTCTGTTCTGTCCTTCCACCCAGCGGCACATTCTTCTAGAGCTGGTAGACTGGAGGTCAGCAACGAGTCCAGTGATGAGGATAGTGAGGATAGAGAAGTCGTCAGAGCATTGGTTGTTTGATGAAGAGACAGGAAGGTCGGATATGATGTGTGCGTGAGGGATGTTAAACTCGATGTGAGATGATGAGATTGTGTTTGGAGAGTTGTAGGTTCTGCGAGCAGTTCTTGCAGACCCAGAGTCGTCAAGTTTGACAAATATTCCTGCGAAGTAGGTTTCGCGATTTGTTCAAGCGGAACTTTGGATGATGATGCAATGACCTCGGTAAGCAGTGATACGTCTGCTAGACGAGATGTGCTCTGGGCAGTCGCTGAGAGCGGTTCCTCCATCTTAAGGGCCTATATATGAGAACCAGACGCGTCCCAGTGCCCTAAAATGGGCGTCAAATCGGTATCGTGCATAGTCAAAATAGTTCTACTCACCAGTAGAGTGGAAGAGAATGTCGAGGTGACAAGAGGGAAAGTAGCATATTACGTAACTGCATGCTTCTCCCTCTCTGCCATCATACACTCATCTTCGTCGGGATGTGCTGGGGATGGGCGCGCAGTCAAGGAACTGATGCCATTCAAGTTCGAAACTCTACCTGAGAGATGGAACTGACGGCCGTAGGGTTTCTCAGTGGAATCGGCCTGGAATCAAGAAGTGTTTTGCCACGGACAGATATCCAACGAGGCGAAGCGTGCTATTTATGTCAATCACACTATTGAACCGAGTGAAACCGGGTGAGTGAAAGTCATTGAAAAGCTCGACATTCATTTCTACCAACGTTCCTGTTCATAACCATACCCACTCCGTTAACCTTTTACCCAACGTTTAGCCTGACCTCCCATTCCACTGGCGTTGGAGCCTCATCAACCCCAGGGAAATACCACTATTCCAACTATTCAGCCTGCAACGTCATCGCATTTGTCGGAACGTGTGCTCAAGCCTCGGATAGCTGTGAATCACGGAACCATGTCTTGCACGGAAGCATCCCTCGATGAACTTCTAAGTTGGGACCCCAAAATAACTCCTATCGTAGGTCAAATGGGCGTTCATATATAATCAAGGCCTCGCATGATGAGGCTTTGACGACCCTCTCCTTCTCCCTTCCTTGTTCATTCTCTTCCTTGCATTTACATCAACCTCTCTAGCCCGATTCGTGTACACGCAGAAAACCTACCTCATCCCCACCGTTTCCAAACCAACCTGCATTCCTAAAGATGCACTCAACCACCATAGCTCGGGCTCACCCGTACATGCGATTACCAACGCGCCTAACAGCCCTCGCCAGTTTCACGTTTTACATCTACACCCAACTGCACGTGTTCTCCAGCGATAGCTCTATTCTTAACTTGGGCCGCACCTCCACACCCCCTACGGAAAAAACATACGCATATCAACCCAACGGATATTGTCTCTTGTTATTCTTCGTGATATCTTCCATCCTGAACACTTGGTGGCTGAGACAAGTGTTGGTCCAGTCTGTGCCTAGCACTCACTATGCATCTGCATCGGACGCCGATATCAACGAGAGGAGCCCTCTTTTGAACCCGGTGACTACACCTTTGTGTCGCGAGAAACACATAGAGGCAGGAGATGGGCTTGAGATTATCGTGTCTGCAGAATCGATATGTCTTATTCCATACATCCTTGGAAATTTATGCCTCGGTGAGCCCGTTCTTTGACATCTCTTTGCAGAAAGATCGTTAATTATCCTATCCTATTCGCTCCATTTCATTTGCGAACATGGATACACAGCTTTATCTAACAGAGCCTCCCTCATCGCTTACTCCATTCCTGCCGATCTTCTATTAATCCTCAACCTCTCTCTGCAATTCTACGCCATCTTTCTCCTTTACCAACTTCAAAGCCAAAACACCCCACAGGAACAAGAAGGTGATTCGCCTTCAGGTTTCATGCTGGACCTCAGCACTGTAAATACGATGTCGACGCGAATGCGAAGCCTGACACACCTGGTGATTAAAACAAACGCGGGACTGGGCGTATTGTATCTGATGAGAAATTGGGGCGGATTGCGCGTAAGTCCTGTCACTTTAATTCCTGGCTGGATTTGAACCCATACATACATCCTTGTAGAGAATGACTTCCTCAAAACTAAGTGATCCAATCAACACGGGTGTGATCTTCGCCTTGATGGTAGGTCCCCTCCTCCTCCAATTATAAGGCTCAAGAGTTATGTAGATACTGACTTTGTCAATTACAGACAATTGCTTCAGGCCCAGACCCAACCGTAGGCTTATGCCTCCTCTACGATCTCATTACGCTGCTCCTTGGCCCCACTTACTCCACCCCCACGGCATCGATCTGGCGCCATGCCTTCGCATGGATTATGCTCGTCGTGAGCCTGTGTATCCTGTTCGACCTTTACTTGGCCCAGTGTCGTCGTCCAAGGCTAATTATGTAGCCGTGTGAATGTTACTATTTAGGGGCGTCATGTTTGTCAGCGCCTATCATTTATGATTTGAACGAAACGACTCACGTAAATTACGACAATATTGATACTGTACCATTTCGATCAATTCGGCCAGGGGTGTGACCTGTGACGCGCTGGCCGAAATTTTCACCCCAGCCAAGTCGAGGGTGGACAAGGGACAAAGTCAAATTTCGGCCAGAGGAAACGTTCGGC
>Ga0247741_1002194_pt1 | contig 10929 bp, 15 predicted proteins | sample UWRJL213509R2_FD_180945 | JGI IMG/M metagenome (GOLD analysis project Ga0247741, IMG submission 180945) | Plant litter microbial communities from Arlington Agricultural Research Station in Wisconsin, United States - UWRJ-L213-509R-2 | ecosystem: Environmental > Terrestrial > Plant litter >...
GGTGATTCTAAGGACCTGTTTCTGACCATCGGCCCTGACATCCAAAGAGACTACTCTTGTGCGTTGTTGATCCTGACAAGGGACTTAAGCGGTCCATTCAGTTGCAGATTAACAAAAGTTGTCATACCGTGAATTTGAATGGAACGAGGTCCCCTATCTCCATGATATCAACCAGACGCCGAGCAGAACCTATATTGAGCAAAATCTTCTTGTCCCGCGCAGAAGGGTTGTCCCATGCATATGAAGTAGACGTGTGAGGCTGCAAATGGTAGACAGCAGGTTTGTCTCTGACGACTTGGTCGCGTTCAGCATCCTGTGGTCCATTAGCCCTGGAGATATGACGGTCACAATAACCACCGACCTGCTGGCAGAAGCCTACAGTAAAATCACTCGAGTTTTCAATCATGAATGGCCATCCGTCTGTGGCTAAGCTGAAAGATATAAAGATCGTAGATCCATCGATCTGGATATCCGCCCTAACAAGGTCTGGGACTTTACTGTCAGCAGAGCGACGAAGTCGGAAATGGATGGTGCCTATATCCTCAATATTAATGGGGGGCGACCTAATGGACATTAGTTTGATACAGTCTGCATTGTAATAGCATGTCTTTACCATTGTGCGTTCAATCCAGGGTAGGCGATGGTGAGCAACTTCTCTTCCCCTGAGCGAAGAACCTGGAAGGGGGACCGTTCCCCAGGTTCGACCAGGGATCGCTCCCGAGGGTTAACACCATGCTCGCGGAATGTAATTGTCTCAGGCAGTTGGTTTTTGATCAGGAAGCGGGGAGTGAGAGTAACGACTTTCGACAATTTGTACCTTCCCAATCCTTCACTCCATGACAGGCCTACGTGGAACTCGTCTTGCCTTTGCCTTTGCGAGGTGACCACGAGTGCCGTTTCGGCTGCTGGTGCTTCCATGGATATCAACTGGGAAAGTATGAGGAGTGAAAATCATATTCATCCAGTGTTAAATCACCTTGGACCAGGCCGAGTCATTGATCTTGAAGATAAACTCATGTCCTTGCTTCTGTGAGTGTGACAACACTGTGCGAGAGTGTCAGGACGAAAGAAGAGATATACGTCTGCGATGCTTACAAAACGGCGTCGAGCTAGCAAGGATATCTGTATCCACTTAGCATAAAGCCATGTTCGGTTAATTAATCGCGTACCTGGTCGAGTCTCTCCAGCGACGTCTTGTGAGCCAGCGCGAGTGGACCTTGTCGACTTGATAGCGATCGGCAATCCTGTCTTGTTTACAACCACATATGGGGCATAAATCTGGACCTTGAAGGCCCCGCCAGAATCGGGATGCCGACTGACATAAATTAGAGATGTCGTGAGAGATAATTGCAGGGATTCTCACATGTAATTGAGCCTAAGGTCCAGCTTCCTATCAAATTGATCGAGAAGTGTAAGGCTATTCTCTATATCGAAGTCTGAATGACCGTCCGTATTGATGATGGCAAATTCGCTTGGCTTGAAAACTGAAAGATACTGATGAGAACGCTGATAAGAAAGGCATCGACCCCACAGACCTGTATCCTGCACATTGACATTCAGAAGAATGAAGTGACCCAGTTCCACGGAGTGTACTGGCATGATACCTCCCTGCCTCAGATAACTTCTCCAGTTCTGATCAGTGTTCTTGTCGTAAATGCGATATTCAAGATTGTAGGGCAATAAATTCTCGATTTCCAAAGGTGCCCGAAGCTTCAAGTTGATTTTTGGGTACTTCCTAGGGTGCGCGATAAGCAAGAACAACGAAAAGAGTTGCACGACGCCTCACCGAGGTGCGCTTTCACTGGAGTCGGTTTGCACCCAAGCTTGTAGTCTGAATGCCGCCTCTTTCGGATCACTATGAGGGCATTTGATCGTGAAGCTCTTCCTTGCAATCAAGTCTTCCCATCTAATGGGCGGAGACCATTTGTACCCAAATCCTTCTACGAGAAGCTATTAAACTGGCCAGTTCTACTGAAGTGTAGGAACACTTACGATCTGGCTGAATTCTGATTCTGTTTTTGGTGACAGCCTCGATTGGTAACGAAAAATCTTTCCCTGGAACAATCTTTTCAAGAGAATAGACTGGATGCCCAGAGTCGTCCACCAACATAAGTTCCAATGGGTAGAGTGTCAGATTCTCGACCTTGTATGTGGACCTGACGGTGACAATCTTGGTATTGTCCACGACAGTAACTTCACAAAGCAGGCGGCTTGGGTATTTCTCGGTGCGAGGGCGTAGCGAGTAAACAAACTCTCCTGCACGATCAACAGGGATGGCCCTCAGTTGTTCCCAAGATTTTTCCGAAAATTGGATCCCAATGTTGTGCTGACCTGAGGAAACGTGCTGAAAAAACAATCAGTGGAATTTAACTGACTATATTGAGATGGGTATACTTCGCGCATTGTTTTCCAGTCGTCAAATCTCCAATCGATGGATTGCTCGTTGAGTATCTTAACAGCATCTACGTCCTTGGTATTCGCAGTACTATCAATATCTGACCATACAAAGATGGGAGATCCAGTTTGATTCCGAATGCGATAAGGAGCATATGTGCCTCGGGCCTTTTGAAGGAGAGATTCACCACTGTCTTGAGTCCAGGAATTGAGCGTCGTGATCGCGAGCTCAATGAAAGTGGTGCTGATGTTTAGATCCAGGCGTTCGCGGGCTGAAAGGCTGAGATCCATACCCCCGGACGGGCTCTCCTTAGCCACCTTGGGGTCTGTTAGTATGCGCATGATTGGTTTTGCAAAAATTTACGCACGCCCAAAGTAAAAGTCCAAGGATCGATCACTGTAATGAAGTTATTTTACATTCGGAAGTCCAACACCTTGGAGCTCTGATAACTTACGAGGTTCCCAGTGTGAATTTGTCAGGTTCCAATATGTGATTGAGGTAGCCATGGTGGTGGTTGCATGTAGCTGTGGACTTGGTGAGGAACGGTGGAAGGAATATCTAGCACAATGAAAGTACCTCTCCTGACCAATCCTTGGCACCAACAATGAAAGGCTTGATTTTCAAATGCAACATAGGTTGCTCATGGAGGTCACCGATAAGAACAAGCCTGAAGCCATCGAATGATGCCTTCAACTTTGGTATCATGAGTACAGCAAATAAATGAGGCCAAGTTCTGCAACTTGCCTGTTCCTTTGTCATGAGAACTCTGGCCTTCCCGATCGATTGAGAGCGCGACTTGCTCGACGATGTCGTAACTGTGGCAATGACCTCACGGTCTGGCGAAGTCGTTGTGGCTAGCTGGCTATCAGCTTGCTGTTTGATTCGCTGTTGCGACTCGCCGTATTTCCCTATCGCTTTGTTGACGATGGAGGTTATGAGGTTGATGTCCCTATAGGATGCCCGGAACACGATCGGTTTCGCCGCAATCTCAATGTTTGTCATCTGTTGCGATGCTGTCGCTCGACTATCAAGGGAGACTGTGAGGTCCACGTCATCGAGGAATCGAACACTTTCGGAAGCTCGTCCCATTCTCATCAGTGACATTCCAAGATGATTAACATTTAAGGCCAGGATACCCTGGCAAATATTGTTAATGGAAGATATGTGTCTCGAAGCTTTGCTTACCTGCTGAGACAAGAGAATCTGATTGATGTAGAGCCGGATGGCTCGCGACTCTGCATCTGCATCGTTCTCGAGAACACTGATCGAAACATCATGAAGATCAAAGCGAAAGTCCATGGTCCCCTTACTCTGAGGCTCCTCCTCTTGCACTTCCGGTACCTGGCTTGAAACTGATTGTGACGAGGGACCCGCAAAAGCGCTAGTGAAGAACTCCAGTAAGGATATAACTGGGTCGATAGCAAAAATTATTCGCGGAGAATCCACTGTTAAGACAGCTAGGGAAGAGGAGTTTTGGCCTCCGGACATTGTGTACAACAGCATGAATTGGTTTCGATCGTGTTGAGCGGCTGGTATGATTTCGCGGAATTTGTTTGGCCCCGGTCGGGTATTGCCCATCGTGAAGGATCTGAGAACAACTTGGGCTTCCGCTGCACCATCAGAGAGGACTTTGAGGCGAAGGGTATTGTCGTTCAACGCAAACCTCGCAATCCCGTGTTCCTTGAGTTGAGATTCGGAGTATGCCGAAGCGTCGTAGAGGTGTAGCTTGACCGCCTTGACAGTGACCACAAGATCCAAGCTCGTCCATGTCCGTGCAGAAGATACACGCAACTCTGGCTGCAAGTCCACAGTTGACCGCGGCGCATCGGTGCCGGAAGTCTCAGATTTTAGATTTCTTAAATCTGTCTGGATCTCCACTTCAGGTGCTCCTAGGAATATTCGCGGAATTTCGTTGGCTAGTTTCAGCAAAAGGCAATACTGAACTTGAGTTAGATGCAATTTGACATCGGAAATTTTGACGGCAATCTGTAGAGGAGTCATGTTCTGTTCGTCGCGGATGCAATTGAAATTCAGATACCTGGGTATCTGGGTAATCGACATCAACCTGGCGATCGACATTACTTGTCTGAATGACATCTGCAGAAACGTCGATGTCGTCGATAATCTTGAGAGAACAAGTCTCTCCGTCTCGTTGAAGGTTTGATACAAGTTGAATTCCACGCAGACTAGCAGAGATCCGGTTCAAAACGGCCTCGGATTTGTTCCGAGCTCCGATTTGACCAAGTCGAAGAACGAGTGCATCAGACGACGAGGTTGGATCGGACGGGAAGACAATGATCGGGGTCTTGACGGAAATGTCGAATTGCATTCGTTCGATTTCAGATGCTGTCTGAACCGCTGCCTGAGTTGCCGCGTCGTAGAGACCCTTGAGTTTGGCTAATTTAGAAAGGAAAAGATACAGATCGTGTAGTGGCTGCTCGACAAAGTGGAATTTGATGGATGCGGCATTTAAATGAACAGAGGATTTAACGCCATCATACTTTTCCTCTTGTGGGTCGTAGGTTTGGTAAGTGAAATCCGCGAAATTCTTGCCGTCAATGGACATCAGCTGGTTGAAGTCACCTATGATAGTATCGCTTCGGTTTTCATTCGCCAGCGCAAGACTGCCTAGTCGCCCAGAGACTCGCAGCGTAGCGGGTCTGACGAGTACTGTAACATCAGCCGTGGAAAGAGATAGGGTGGCAAGTCTAAGGGTCTCATTGATAAGGACCACTACGTATCACTTTCGTCAGCCAGATTAAAAAGCTTCCGAACAGTTGCATACCTTGTACTCCCTCGAGTTTGATCAGCACTCGAATTTTGCCATCACTCCCGCCTTTATCAGCTTGAGCAACTTCAAGCTGTCCCAAGCTCTCCGGTGAAGGTAGGGGTCGAGGTTGTGCTACTGGATCGGAATTCGGGACGAAGGTTGTCATGATAAAGTCGTACATGGCGAGAACAGGTTCTGGGGCAGCGCAAAAAATGAGAGTGGACATTTTGATGTCGACGTTTTGGTCAATGCCCTCGTGAGCGGAGAGGAAGTCTGGAGATTCTTTCTGCGTTCGAGTGTACGCAATCCGCAGGAGATCCATCTCCTTCGAGGTTCCGTGTTCAGGAGTTGAGATGAAGTGTATGTCTTTGCCACTAGGCTGGGCAGCATCCATCGAGACAGTACTAATCTCCTTTGTCAGGGCAGTAACATGTGGTGTTCAAGAATCATACCTGAGATTGATGTCGACGTTCATAACATATTTCGCCATTGAGAAAGATAATAGGAAACCTTCCAGGTGTAGGTCACCCAGCCGCTTCTCCGAACCATCTTTAGCAGACTTTGAGATGACAGCCCGCAGATTTTGAACTCTGAAATCAATTTCGAAGACATGTTGTCTTAGTTCGGGATCCTGTAATATATGGTTAAAAGAGGACAGCGAATAGGAGAGTCATTTACATCTGGTGATCCATCTTCTGCCTCAAAAAATTGGTCTTCCTGATTGGCTGAGTTGGCATCATCTGCTTGGTCCTCGTCTTCCTCGTCAACTGTGTAGTCGTGCTCTGCTTGACCGAAAAGTGTCTGGAGTTGGAATCCGCCTGATTTTGTCCTCGTGCTCTGGAGACTGGGTCGAGGAGGGGTGCGGTCGTCTCCAAAGTTCGGTATGCAAACGTCGATGAGGCGCATGAGGGACTTGTATTTCGTGTCTGAGATGTTGACCTGTAGGGAGGGAAGAGTACCCGATATTTTGAACTGGGCCAGATTAACCGCCGTTGGGACAATAGATTTCGCAATCTGGAGGTCGATGTTGATCCTCTCGAGGAGATGCAGGTTGTCGCGTGCTTTTGATGAAAGGGCTTCTCGGCAGGATTGTAAGTTATCTCCAATGATGAACTAGAAATTGGACCGATTGTAAGAACCTTGAGTGCATGGTAATACCGACTAACCTGGGCATCTTGGAGTCGGAGGGACAGCTTATCGTACATTAGGGACTCGAGGCGCGTGTAATCTTCATCTGTGTACTTTTGGTGGCGCTTCTGGTGTATGGTTCGTATTGCCTCTTTTGCTGCAAGGTTGCTTTCCATAGAAATGTGGCCAGCATCTATGATGAGATGCTTGCAGTCATTTGTGGTGACACTGAGCGAAAAGTCAGATCAATGGGCAACAAACGAAAGCAAAGTGTTTCGAGCCAACTGACTCTTCTGGAATGACTATGACAGGGGCATTCATATCCATCTGAATATCGACTGTCTTGTGTGTTTGTAGAGCATATTCCAAGCCGGCTCGAGTTTGACTTCGAAGTCCCTCCAGGGTCTCACTGGCCGCATTCTGTTAAGACTGGTCAAATTGGGTATTGTTCAATAAATGAAACGCGTTACCAGCAATGCTTCGACTGATTCAAGTTGACTAGCGGGGGGCTTGAAGAATCTATAGACGGCCTCAACGTAGCCCTTATGGTAGATTATTTCCATGTGACGCATGCGGACGGTAAGCGCATTGTCCGCTCTCTCATCGAGAGGGTTGTTCTCAAACTTGACGAAAAAGAAAGGGTTGGAACCTTCGTCGTCAGAGGGGAGAGTGACGCTATCTTCTTGCCCGTGATCTGCCTTGACATGTACAATTTGTGGGTAGAGTGTGTCCTTCGTCGTTCCGTCAAACACCCTGAAACCATTCAAAGATATAGAGGTCTCAAAGTTGTCGGGCCGTTGAATGAAATTCGCTTGGAAGATGTCGAATACAACGGACATGACCTCCTTATTTGCACCGTGGGGGTCTGTTTTCAAGGTGAGCGAACCTTTGTTGAGCTTCGCGGTCGCGCGGAGCTTTAGCGACTCTCGAGGCACTTGTATCGAGTCAACTAAGGCTGCCTTTTCGTCGAAGTCTAAGACATCGTAGAGCTGCTTTCGTTGCTCCTCGGTCATTGGCCCGCCGAATACGGGCTCTTCTTGCGTGGTGGCAGTCGACGAGCCCCACAGCCAGCCACCCCAGGTCTGTTTTTGGGGTTGCTGTTGCTTCTTCTCAGCCTCTAGTCTCTTACGCAGGGCCATGTCCTTTTTTAATTTGGAACGAGCGATTGAACGGTAGAAGCGAATGTCCTCGTAAGACAGCTTTCGCTCAAGTTTCTCAAAGAGTTGCAGGTCCTATGAAATCGTCAACATTGACACTGGAATGACCCTGAGAGGAACTCACAGGCCCGACCAGTGGACTGAGTTGTTTCTTTTGGAAGAGGTCAACATAGGCGTTTCGGTCGTCTCGCCTTTGAGCAAAATACTGCCATGTCCACTTCTTGTTCTTCTCGCGGATGCCCTCAAGAATGGCATTGCCTGCAAACAGAAGGCGTGATTTCGCGGGAGTGGACGTGAATTCCACTTCTGTGGGGCGATATTTGCCGTACTATTGATTAAATATATATATGAAATTGAAGGAACGGTCCGATTCCATGACATACCTGTCGCTTTCGCAAGTACACATGATACATGTCAACCAATGAGATAGCATCTCGATACTGATTATCGTCTAGGGCGACCCCAATCTCTTCGAAAATGAGTTGAATGTCGAAGCGCGGAGTTTGTTGGTTAATTTTGTGGTTCATTGTAATCTATAAATGAATTAGTAGACGTCAACGACAAGATTAGATTCTATTTACCCGGCCTTCACCTGAAACTGGCTTCAAGATGTATTGGTGTTGGCCATCATCGGCACTATGTGATATCTGTATACAGCAATTCAATGAACTAAATTTCCTGAAAAAGGTGATTTGTACCCACCATAGATGCGAACTTCTTGATGGACTCGGCGGTCGGAAGACCAGCCATGCTGGGGGAGTCCGTATCGAAATACAATGCGAGTGATTGCAACTTCGCCAACTGTCCATCACGACATGAATTAGTGGCAACGCGGTGAAAGAGAGACGACAGACTTTATGAATAGCTCCAGCCGTGCTTTCAATAAACGCTGGTTCCCATTTGCCGTTAACGGAAACGGCGGTGAAACCAGCCAATGTGATCCCAGCGGCGAATGGATGCTGAAATAGATAGTTCCATTAGCATTGGGAGAATGTTTACTCGAGATATATTGACCCCAGGAACGCTCATATTGTCCTCATATCGAATATGGATGTTTTTGACGGTCACTTGGACATTGTTGATAATCTTCGCAATGAGCGATTGCACAAGACCTTGTGATTGCGTTGAGTCCTCTGTTAATAGACGAATCAGAGTTCAGTCATTGCAAGATTATGTGAACATTCTACCTGCTTGAGCTTCTGCCTGACCACGGACATGGAGCAACTCGGCGTTCTCCAGACGTTCGGCTTTGGCGGCCTGTGCCCTCTGCTCGTCCTCCTCGGGATTCGTGCTCGTTTGTGGGGACGGCACAACTAGAAGATATACATCTTCCACCAGGATCTCGACTGGTTGATTTCCCAAATTCATCCAGTGGAGAGATAAAGTAAACTTTCCGAGATGGCCTTGACTTCCATCAGTTCATAGTGAGGCCTGAAGATATCGGGTTTACTCACCTTCCAATACATCGACAGGAAGTTGAAACTTGTCTAATGCTCCCTTCTTGAGCTTCAGGCTACGCAGAGTAAGTTGACCTGGAGGCATATAAGTGTATGTCGCAAGACATGCAAAGAGTCTCCGAACACACCTTGTCCAATCCCATAGTTGACTTGATTCAAGTCAAGGTTCATTACATAGGGGGCAAGTATCCTGTTAAAGAGCTATAAAAACGATCTGAGTTTAATTCTATGCATGACGACTGAGAATACAGGCGCACTTACAACATTGAGTACCTCCTTGCCAGGATCCAACCACCACATCCTCGAATTGTTAACGTTGTTCCTGCGAGATGATCTCGCGAGTCTTTGACCAGGCTATGTGCTTCAAACACCTTTAAGCGTACACGCAAATGTAAAATGTCAGTAACGATGGAGGCCAGCGCTCGACGATGTTGAAGAGAAATTCTGGAGCGGAGCAGACGGCGATGAAGACAGGGCAACGTCATGTTACGTAATCCATACCATTTCGGCAAGCGTCTTGCAACGGCTTGCTTCCAAGTCAACATCGGCGCAAACGAAAACAGTCTTATGGATCACAACTGCTACCACTACCGCCAATGACTCTTCCACTTCGGATTCACCGCCAGATTAAACTCAAACAACATTCAGTGACCTGTGATCAATACATTCTTGAAATGAAAGTCAGGTTTGTATCCCCGATCTTTTGTTGTCATTGGCAAAGGAACTCAAGTCGTCACCGGCTTTTACACTCATGGTAGTCACCGACTCAATCGACCGCTTCAAATTTAGAAGGAAGAGCTCCTTGAGAGACTCTGGGATTCAGTTGTGCCAAGTCGTATTCTAGGTCTCGGCAGGGGATCCATTTCCAACATGAACTCTATCGCTGCTCCCGACTTCTCAATTGACGTCTTGTCCTCATGCCGGTCCGCATGTTGCTTTTACCTAAAATCGCGCGTGCATGACGAGGTGAGGATCAACGCGCGGCTGAAATCCCTCTCATCTAATCTAATAAGTCGACCAATGACAGGCTTCAATCGGTACCATCCTCGGAAGATTTCCATGATCAAAGCTACTGAATAACTCCTTCGGAGTCCCTTTCGGAGTCCCACCAAACAGCACTTTGTTTCCGGTCCATGTACTCTCGGAGTGGCCGCTTAAAACCTGGACGGAAGTTTATATTGTGACAATGGGGCTATGATGACTTTTCCTGAGCAACCTATTCTTTTTTGGACCTCGTATTCGGATCTAGATTCTAGATTCTTCTTCCCCCTGTTCTTGAGCGTTCCTTTTTCCGTCTATGCGCCTCTGGACATGGACCAGGGGTCCAGAATAGACCACCGTTTCGATGCGACCAACTTCGGAAGTGAAATAGCAATTCGATCACAATACGTGCGTCGATGACCCTACCGAGGTGCCGATGTCATTTCCGTAGCCGCCCGGCCCTCGTGACGACCCCAAATGCGACCCTTTCCTACTATATAACCTTCATCAACTAATGGTCGTGTGCTCTCCAGGCTGCATTGCTCCCATCCCATTCCTCGCTTTCACACTTTGAAGACTTATTTTCCTGCACTATGTTATCTGTCTTGGCTCAGCCCTCATCATTGTCCGGAATGGAAAGCTCACAGCACTCACTTGAGGTCAAGGAGGTGAATCTTCACTATGTCTCATACTATATGCATATGTCACTCAACCAATGGCCGCTTGTATTAGCTCGGAAATCTTCACGATGCTATTGCCTCATTCACCAAGTGAGCCCACCTCCACTAGATCCGGTTCATTCTCATTGACCCCCCTATAGCCTGACAGTACGCTCTGGAAAGACTGCTGTGCGGTTGTACTGCACGATTCCAACCTGGAGCGCTTCGACAGATACATGTGCGTCGATATCTTTCGTTCCTCATATACGGCTCATGCTGATCGATATAGGTTATGATCTTCACGACCTTCATGAATTGAGATCAAGATTTCTCGTGTTCATCCACGACTTGCTGCAGTCGCTTCGGTCGTCTGGGGTATGTA
>Ga0247741_1002195_pt1 | contig 10925 bp, 13 predicted proteins | sample UWRJL213509R2_FD_180945 | JGI IMG/M metagenome (GOLD analysis project Ga0247741, IMG submission 180945) | Plant litter microbial communities from Arlington Agricultural Research Station in Wisconsin, United States - UWRJ-L213-509R-2 | ecosystem: Environmental > Terrestrial > Plant litter >...
TTACGGCCAGTAAAGTTGCGGTTGTAAGAGGTAACGACTAACAATCAAGTTAGTAACTGTGCAGCACATGGAAAGTTAGACAGCGTACTGGTGTTGGGCTCGCCCTTCTTCACATCTTGCCTGTCCCATTGACCAATGCAGGGTCCGCAAGCGTTGGCAAGAACGATTCCTCCGGCACCCTCGAAGTGACCAATTTGTCCGTCACGCTCGATGGTGGCCCGAACTTGCTCGCTTCCAGGAGTGACAGTGTACTTGGACTTGAAGTCAAGACCAGCCTCTTTGGCCTGCTTGACGAGTGACGCAGCGCGTGACATGTCCTCATACGAGGAGTTCGTGCAGGAACCAATGAGACCGACTTTAATCTCCTCTGGCCATCCGTTCTTCTTGGCCTCCGAAGCGAGTTTCGAGATGGGAGTAGCAAGATCCGGTGTGAATGGGCCGTTGATGTGAGGCTCAAGTTCAGACAGGTTCTGTCCATGATATTATTAGACGGAGAAGTAAAAATAATGTCAGAGACACGTACAATGTCAATAACCTGGTCGTATTCGGCTCCCTCGTCGGCCCTAAGGTTGTGGGCAAATTGCTTAGCGTAATTGGCAATATCGGGACGCTTGGTGGCGTTCAGGTAGTCGGCCATGCGGTTGTTGAAGGGGAACAGGGAGGTGGTTGCACCGATTTCGGCACCCATGTTACAGATGGTAGCCATACCCGTGCAGCTGAGCGACTCGACACCAGGTCCCTTGTACTCAACGATAGCACCAGTTCCACCCTTCACAGTCAGGATACCAGCGACCTTCAGAATGACATCCTTAGGAGTCGTCCATCCACCAATCTTCCCTGTGAGATTAACACCAATGACCTTGGGGCATTTGAGTTCCCAAGGAATGTCGGCCATCACGTCGACGGCATCAGCACCTCCAACACCGCACGCGATCATTCCAAGACCACCAGCATTAGGAGTGTGAGAGTCAGTGCCGATCATCAAACCACCGGGGAATGCATAGTTCTCGAGGATAATTTGATGGATGATACCCGAGCCAGGTCTCCAGAATCCGAGGCCATACTTGGCAGTTGCAGTGGCCAAAAAGTCATACACCTCCCTATTGATGTCCACAGCACGAGCCAAATCCTTGACACCACCGACCTGGGCCTCAATCAAGTGGTCACAGTGCACAGTAGTGGGGACGGCAGCAGTGTCCATTCCAGCAGACATGAATTGGAGAAGAGCCATCTATAGAACAATTACGTCAGAATACTTGAAGATAAGGGGTGACGTCGAGCGTACTTGAGCGGTAGCATCCTGGCAGGCAACACGCTATAAACGAAGGATCAGCGAACGCAACACATAAATTAAAAACACTAGTTACATCTGGTCGTAGTTTGAGATAGCTGGTACCACGGGTAATGTCCTGGTTGGCGGGATCGTCAAGATGCCCATATAGAATCTTCTCCGAGAGCGTCAAAGGTCGTTGAAGCCTGCAATACATTAAGAAACCTTCCTTCTCTATTGGCCTCAAGTACGCACCTCTCACGAACAATTGCAAGGTTATCCTCAATCCGCTGGTAGTTGATGAAGGCGCCCTTCTCCAATAGAGACATTGGGACTTTGGTGTCTCCAATGCGAGGAGCGGCCGTTGCCATGCCCTTGGCAAGGACACGGGCTGCCTTCGCTGTTTTGTTCGAGATGTTAAGCATCGTGTGCGTACCAGCGACGACGACAACGATGATATGGAGGGAGTTGCGGGTTAAGGAGCAATTCGGAATCAACAAATTTATGCAAACCGTCGCCACGTGAATTTGCTAACAACGCATGGCCCGGTCAACCAATCACGTTCCGGCTTTTACCTCACCGAAACCATCGCCGCATCTTGTTTCCGCTCTGCTCCCGCTCGTATACATGGAAGTAACAATGTTGTAGGCGTCGGGATAGGTTCAGAGTGGCCAATGGTCAAGTTTCGCCTTGGATGAGTGCAATAATGTCGGGAAAACCATCAAATATTCGACTCGGAGTTGAACCAGGCAACATCTTATCTCCTGGTCCGATATACAGCATGCCGCTTGCGCCGCCTCCTGGAACTTGAAGGGCGCAAGCCACTGAAGAATGTCGGACGTCATTCTCCGTTGAATATCCGAAATGTGCGACGTCAACTAGTGGAATAGCAACCTTACGAAACTGACCTCTTCATCCAGTCAAGCCCTCGGAGGACCTATGTATAGTGCACGCAATTCCAGATATCGAACAGGCGGATCAACCTCCCGGTATATTGGTCTATTTTCTTCTGACAATAATCGAATGATTCATACTACCACTGCGCCTGGTTGGCATGAGGAAACACATGTGCCATGGCTAGCAGGGACGCACCGGTATTGTGTAGCCTAACCGAGCACCAAGGATTCGTCGCCAGAAGCCTTGGATGAGAGAAGTGCTGAGTGGCCAATGAAAGTGCGCCCATTGGGCCACAGGCACAAGATTGGTCCTTAACCGCGTTCAGGGACTCTACTTTCGAGTACCCACAGCAGCTGTCTTGAATGCAAACGAAGTGACGATGGTCGTCGGTCGAAATCCTTCTTCAAGACGATAAAGATAGGGATATTATGGCCAAGTTGAAGAGGCATGAAAGTAGGAGGTACTACATAAATGGCAGAGTACTAAGCGAGAGGCAGAGTAGTCGGAATTCAACACTTCAGGACCCACATTCATTCCGGGATTCTCTCAGGACTATAATACTCAGAAGCCTATAAATCCTGGACGTGGATTCTGGCAGGACCAGAGTTAATAAAGAAGAGCAGTATAACAGAGTATCGATACCTCGTCTGTAACTCGTCTGAAAGGGCAAGGAGTTGTTTTCAGAAGGTTAAGTTCAAGGAGGAGTACATTAATACAGAATAAAACGCAGACACCATGTTAACAAAAGCAAGAGTTCTTCAATGACAAAAAAACTAGACTGCTCAAAGTTTGCTTGTAGCCAAACTTGTGAATGAATTACCAAATGTATGGGCCAGGAATCTTGCTTCTATGAGGCTCGCTGCCTTCACCGTTAAGAAAAAATCTGTAAATTTTTTAATATCCAAGCAATCTAAGTGATTTCTGCCGTGGAACCACTTACTCATTGTGACTTGCGGTGCAACATTGCGAAACGCGTGGCGCGACGCGACGCGTCGTACTTAAATCACGTGAGTGCATATTTGAAATGGTACCAACGATCCAGATTCCACGCCTTTCCCTTTGCTGCACAACCATCTGAAACTCTCTTTCCGACATCACTAGATCGATTTCCAATATTTGCTTACATCCAGGCAGAATTTACAAGACAAACCGAGGCTCCGATACACCGAAAGTCGTACGCGACGGAAGACGCGTTTAACATAGAGATGCCGACCAGTGGTATATCTGGATCTGCTGGTCAAAGAGCTTCGAAAATGAACATGTCTGCCTCGGGACCCTCCAATCTGCGATCTGTGGCTGCATCGTCCTCTCGCTCGAGTCATCACGCAACAGGCCCGAGTTCTAAGGGTCCATCCGACCCCACCATAGTTTCAACTGATTCTGACGCTCAACGTATCTTCGTCCGATTGAAGGCAGTTGGAATGCCTGAAGGTGTTACATTTGAAGGATTTCTAAGGCTGTATCACAGTGGCATATCACCCGACCTGGAATCTCATGATACTAAGGGCAAGCGGAAGGAACACGAGCAAGAGCGACTCGGAGGTAGATCTGGGGCCAACTCGAGGACCCGAACGGTTACGAAGGGAGCAGAAGAGACTACCCTAAAACATAGGAAATGGAAAGAGGCTCTTGAAGTACTTGGTGCACAGCTTATCGGACGTGCGGAGGTCCAACGCGCAAGGGAAGTCATAGTACACGCTAGGGAAGAAGTTGAAAAGTCAAAATCGAGAATCAAGGCACCAACCGCATATCCGGGAACCCGAAAGGACGTCGATCTACTTGCGGACCCAATAAAGGTGGCAGAATCTAACAGAGAAAGCGCCTCTCGGGTTCTTGGGTCGTTGAAGAAGGAATGGGATATCGAAAGCGCGAAAACTGCAGCGTTGGATAGAAAAAAGAGAGAACTGAACTGTGAAATAGATGAGAAGAGGAAGACTTTGCTCTTGCTGGAAGTCCTGGAGAAGAGGGAGAATTTGAACGTGTTGCGAGTCGGCACGAATGGTTTAGAAAGAAGTGTGGGTATCGGGGATTTGCTGAAGGCCTTGAGGTTCGTGGTTAGTAGCTCCCTTCAACTCTCTGATACTAAATGGACTCAAGGAAGGAAGCCGAACAAGCCGTCCAGCGTCTTGAAGATGTTCTGGCTCGTAATCAGAAGGTCTTTTCTTGTCCACCTTTAAGCTTCCAGATCTGATTCGTAGAGTACCCATTTCAGACACCTCAAAACTTGACACTGACACCATCTATATCATCGCCGTCCATATACTCCCCGGAGCTCTTGAAGAGGCAGCGATATCCTGATGCAAATTATAGACAAACCTCGAATACACTCGCGGTAACTCTCCTCTCTTAATCGCCATTCAGGGTCATTGATCAGTATCCATAGAATTTATATGCCCACCACACTCGCGTGCGACTGCGAATGTCGGAGTGTGTAACTCCAAAGGCTGAGTTAGCAAGAAAACTCGATGATGTCTTGGAGAAGCTCGGTGTTGACGCCCAGAAATCAAGGTGCGTAATTTTTAGGAATTGAAACGTCGCAAAAAGACTGACCGAGGTGCGCAGGGCAAAGATTCTTAAACTCGTCAAAGACAGAGCGGAAAACAGGAAGGCGGCTACCGCGAGGAAGCCTAGGATAAGAGTGGTCCCGGAGTCCGATCTAGACGCCCTGCAACTACTCAATGAAAGCAAGAGGAGGGAGGTACAACAAAAGCTGGATCGTGCTGTCTCTCTGGGCTGGGTGTGCGAAGGCTATATCGATTTAGTAGGTTATGGTCGTAAGATACGCTGGGAGAACATAAATCTGATACTTACTAACACAGGTATCAACGTTCCGCCTGGAATCGACCGTCGCATTCCATGAGATGCTAGCGGATGAGAGAGTAAGATTGGAAGGCTACGTGGATCACCTGAAAACCGACATCACCAAGAAGAAGAGCAGGCCCCAACACGGGTTTGCTCACGCAGCCAGAGAGGTGATGGGAAGTACGAAGCGGAAGCTATGGGAGGAGGTTAAGGATTCTCTGCAAGACGCCGCCATGCATGATGCTTGGACGTCGGCGAAATCTCAAAATGATACAAGCAGGCTACCTGAGAGCTATATGGTTCGGATTGACACTGAACGCAACGACAAGCTGCTCCAGAGAAAATACAAGAAGACTGAGCATGGCTTCGCGCTTGGAGAGGAAGTTCGTAATCTACTGGATGACATAAAATTATTGAAGCATGTTTAGTTGATGTTCTGAAATCAAACCTCAAGACATTGGAAATGTTTGTCGAGTTTCTATCTATTCAGGTGCCTTACTTGGGGATTCTTCAGTTTGAGCGCTTATTGGCGGCTCGCTATAAAAGCGAGCGGGTGGTAACCTCGACTGCTTCGACTGGCTAAAAAAAATCACGATTTATCTGACCGTCCTCCAAGGTGTTCAGAAACAGTATGACAAAAGAGCGATGCCAATGTATGCCTCTCAGAATACCAATGCTCCACCTAGACATGATTCAGATCGTCTGCACTTTTCGAGAGCGATTGAAATCAGGCTCACCGTCAACAATTATATCGGCACCTGTGATATACCTTCCAGCGCGGCTGCAAAGCATGACTATGGGGCCGGTCAATTCTTCTGGCTTGCCCATCCGACCTTGTGGTGTTCTTTCACACCATGCCTGTATGGCTGATGTAGGAAGGTTCTGAGTCATCGAGGTATCCATGAACCCCGGGCTCACGCTGTTGACGCGAATGCCATACTGAGCCCACTCTGCTGAAAGGTTGCTCTTGAGGTGCAAGACCGCCGCCTTTGAAACACCGTACGCAGATTGGTGGAAGTGAATGATTGATCTGCTGGCTGCAATGGATGCAACAAGCACAATGCTTCCCCCCCTCCTTCGTTGAGCCATCTTACTGAAATAAATGTTAACCTCGAGATGCCTTCTGGGCGACCAATTCTGATTAATCAGCGACATACTTTGCAACATGCTTTGAGGTTAGAAAGCAGCCAGTAGCATTGATATCGAGAACCTCGTGCCATTGCTCCGGAGTCATCTCCATGGCTGGGTATGTCCTGGCAATCCCGGCGAAACACAAGAGAATGTCGACCCCGCCTAGTGCGTCTACCGTTGCGTCTACAGCATCTTTTACGCTCTTCTCATACCGAACATCTACAGCCTTTGTAACAATCGTCGCCAACGGAAAATCTTGGACAAGAGCCTGGATGGCGCCTTTGGAGGTTTCAAGACGAGGGGCAATGTCGAAGATACATAGTCCCTGTAAGCCATGCTCAAGTAGAGCTTGGCCTGACGCCAATGCGAGATCCCCAGCCCCACCCGTGACTATAGGAATACGATTCTTGGAGAAATGCGCAGCGGCATGGTCGTTCTACATACCTATGGCATTCCCAGAGATAGCAAACCTTTCAACAGCTCGCTCAGCTGGAGTAAGACCATATGTTTCTGGAAGTGCCGCTGTCAATGGGTTCTCCGCCGTCGAAATAATGATTTTTGTTGACATTGCAACTGAGGGGATAGAATTCAAGAAGGGGATGACGAGTGGTAGAAAAGCCGCACAGATATATACTTGTCAGGTAAATCCACTCGTCGGATTAAAAACTCCTGTAATTGAGCCTAAGCCAGAAGTAATGATTCCGATGAACGCCTCTTTCGGACAAATGTGGCTAAGCGCAGCTGCAGTTTGAATGAAGGTGAACCAACGGCCCACCTCCTAGAGTTTGTGCCGGATCTCCTTCTTCGCGAGTTTGATAAATAGTTTCTGCGGTACTCCGCTCGCAAATCGGCTTGCTTGGGCTAGACGAAGGTTGTGAGCAAAAATAAAATACTGAGATTTTTCACCATAGCTTTCGCGTAGATTCACAGCGTCCATGCTATTCTTCTCATTTAGCCCCTGGTGAATAAGTTTCTTGGTAGCAAGAATGGCTGTAGAATCGAGACCTCTAAGCTCATCGAGGAGGTGTGCGCGTACCGCACTGTGGAATGATGGAGGATTTTGCTCGGGGAAGATCTTGCTGTAGGACAAGCTTGAGTGACGCAGTTGGCGTTAATGAAGGACAAAAACTTAATGAATTTGCAATCGAGCAACTCCTGTGCAGTCTTCTTTTTGCCCCAAATGAGAACCTCATTGGCTACTGATAATCCCACTGCAAAATCGAAGTAAGCGTAAGTACCCTTCCGGATACACAAACCGAGGCGTACTCATGTTGACAAAGCTGACGCTGGCGCCACCTTCAGTGACCAGGCCTTTCGGGGACGTGGTGTCAGGGGTGCTCATTGATTGGCATGTAGTCAAGCTCACCAACAAATGCAAGCGGAACTGACAGCCACGCATTGGGTAGCGCATAAATAAAGTCGAAATAACCCAGGAAAGAAGCCGATATGCCTAATAAAGCTGGTCAAAATCATCATAAAATGGTGTGAATGTTGTAACAGACCCATTACTGGGCCATTTAGGGCCGCAACCAGAATCTTCGAATGAGAATAAAGCTTGGTGAAGTGAGCTCTTCCCTCCTCCACAATATAAGGAAATACAAACTGCATGTCCGCAATCTAACGTCGAATGTACCACATTTGTCCTCAGAGCCCTTCGGATATTTCCAATTGCTTCAAAATCCCGTACAGTTTTCACATCTGTACCACTGAACCGCATAAGATGAGGTTTCGAGTAATGATGTATGCGTACTTACGCACAAAACCATTTACCGGTGGCTGCATCGGTTACACTTCGTTTAGTCCAAATGTTAAGTTCAATTTGGGTAAAATGACTGCGCACCCTGCCAAACGGTGACCAAAACATCATCTCTCTTGTCAATGTCCCTCATGGCATTTCCGAAGGCGTCATAATCTAGTGTTGACAATTGCAACTTAGCATGAACCTCAAGATGATATGGACGCTGGAGCTTAGTACACACCGTCTAGAGTGAGCGCGTTGAACTTGTCGGGTCTGTTGAGCGTGATAGAAGCAATTCCGTCAGAAATTTCAACGATGATGGTGCTGCCCATGTTGAGGGGGAGCGAAGAGACCCCACAGCGAGTCCGGCAACCTTACCCCAACGTCAACAACGTTAACCGGCCCGGCCCGGATTAAAATCATCTACGAGTCCTCGTTGAGTAGGTTGAGTCTTGACCAATAAATGCCTGAAACATCCACATTTTCTGAAGAAGAACCAGTGTCTCTCTTGTTACGCGATGCAGCTTTGCTGAACATCTTGGATCGAGGAGCTCCCATCCTAGGCAAGTTTGTCCAAAACCTGACTCCAGACTGATGTGGCATGTTGAGTTCTCCCATTTTATCGTTCCATCAGGGTCTCTGAATGACTTAGTATCAATTCCGAATGGGCGCTTGAGTGACTGGATGGCCGACTTTCCCGATGACATCAAGCTCATTCACATGAACCTTCCTGGCACGCATGATACTTGCACCTGTATGGTTTCACGAAATGGATGGCATTCTTTCACCGAAATTCTTATTTTCAAGGGAACTATACTCCTGAGCTTTAGGGCTCTCTGGAGTGCTATACAGGACCGTAGGTGTTGTCTTTGATGGCATTCATATCGATCCCATCCTCCACCGCCTAGCATCCCCGACTCCACTATATATCGATGCCAACAGCATTCGATCTTCCGAATGCTCAATGAAGGTATCCGGGTCTTTGACCTTCGGTACTCCTGGAATCCTGGCCGCGATACTATTGGCTTTTATCATGGTGGGTTTGCCAGTTTCAGCAACTTGCGATAAAAGGTATTTATAAGGCACATAGGTCAAGCTCTCTTGAGCCCAACGACACGGATGGAAGATGTGTTTTTCGGTTTCTATTCATGGATAGAAAAGCATCCCACCGAAGCCGTTCTGATCTCGTTGAACTACGAACCTGCTCCAGACCGCTCTGATGATGCCCAACTTCAAGAACAACTTTATACAATATTGACAAGCGCGCTTGCTAAGAAATTCTGGGACCAAAGACGAGGAGAGGTGAATCACAACATGTCTTTCTTTGTGACGTCCGTCATGACTGTCTTCAGCTCGGAACCTTAGGAGAAGCCCGAGGAAAACTGACACTTATCCAGCGCTTCGATTTCCATCTCCTTCCCAGCGACCTCACCAAACGGATCGGCATCCACCTTGATCCTCGTCACTGGACTGTTAATGGAGCAAAAATTGAGCTCACATATAACTCAGAGTGTAATCAAGTCGCCTACATTCAGGATAACTACAGGATTACACCTTCATCCGATGGAAATCCGACCTCGTGTCTTGACGAAAAGTTTAAAATCATCACGAGCCACTTGGAGCGAGCTGCGGATCTGAAGCTGCATCCAGACCAGCTGTACATAAGCTTCGCCAGTGCGGCCTTTCGGGTAGAGGAAATATCATTGACACCAAAGGCGCGTTATCTGATCCTCCTTTGCAACAAACCCGTGGCTAATGATACGCACAGGTTTATGCCCTAGGCGATACAGAGTTGGGTATAACTGGCATAAATCAGCGACTCCTTGCGTGGTTAAAAATCAATCAAGGCAAAAGGCTAGGAATAATACGTGAGCATCTTTCTCGACACCGAAAACGGCTGCTAAAACGTCGCCCCGTCTAGTGCTCGACTTCTATGATGCCGTCCCTGGGTTGGTAGAAGCCATCATTGGCAAGCTCCCCAGCGCAAAGTTTTGAATTTTGGGGGCGTTGAGAAGATCTATTCTGCTATTGAAACTTTGGAAACGATATCTATATCCCAATAGCTGCCTCCACGAGACCCGGTACGGCGTCATAGAAATCCAACACTGTCGTGTTTCATCAGCAACCTTGAATGACTACTGTGCAAGCAACATACTGATAATTCCAAAGCGTTTGCCTTTTTGATTCTTCAGCCATGGGAGGAGCCTCTGATTCATACCTAACACATCGCCATTACCGAGAGCGAAAATCTCTGGAGTCATAGGAGGATTATCGCTGATAAACGCTGCACTCGCAAAGCTGATATAGAGTTGATCAGGATGAAGATCCGTCAGCGTAGCATTTGAGATATGGGTTATGGTGGCATTGAATTTTGCGGAGATATAAGCATCGGCCCCGGAGCCAAGTGTTACACTCTCGGTGGCGTCGTAGAAATCCTATCGTATGAGTTTCAGCAGCCAGAGTATAATCAACGTTGAGGTATTATACCTCAATATAAGCAACCTGCGATTTGGCAACATTATAGACAAGCTCAATGGCTTTTCCGTTGTCTGTCCAATGTCCTGGATCGAGCGGGATGCCGAAACGTTTGGTCAAATCACTTGGAAGACGGTCGTAGCTCCAACGCTGCAGGAGCGTGAGCTTACCGCGTGCCTCTCCAAGCGTCCCCAACTAAGACCCGTGTCGGTGAGCAATACCAACGTAGTGTCTTGAAATTGGGACTTACTGTTCCGTTTGTTTGCACCCAATATTTCTTTGCCAGTGGCGAATTCAAGATATTGTAGAGCTTAACGTAGAGGGCTGAGTCGTCTGGTGTACCAGTCCCACCTTCATGGTTCATAGACACAAGGACCGCCTCTGTTGGGTGATTGTCGAGCCACTTGTAGAGTGCAAAGAATACGTCTTCCATCCTTGTTGTTGGGCTCAGCAGTGCCTTGGCTTTACGGAAATGGTAAACGTCGGTAGGTTGATATGACGATGAACATACAATGGTAAAATCCAATGGTATCGTTTCCAGGGTTGTACGCGAAGCGAAGGTCAAAAACGCGAATACCTTCGTTCAAGGATTGTACAAGTGAGTGTTCCTGG
>Ga0247741_1002196_pt1 | contig 10923 bp, 8 predicted proteins | sample UWRJL213509R2_FD_180945 | JGI IMG/M metagenome (GOLD analysis project Ga0247741, IMG submission 180945) | Plant litter microbial communities from Arlington Agricultural Research Station in Wisconsin, United States - UWRJ-L213-509R-2 | ecosystem: Environmental > Terrestrial > Plant litter >...
CTACTGCAGCGCCCACGTCACATGCCATTCTACCTTTCGACGACCTTCCCCCTACACAGGTACTTGCTCATGCGCCTGGATGGACACTCTTCCGGAATCTCTACATGTCCAACGGAACCTTATTCATCGTTGCAGACGAGAAGCAACGACAGAGTTTGCCTGAAGTACGACTAATGGCCAGCACGCCGTTGGAAGCGATTAACAGTCCAGAAAACATAGCCGCCAGGGAGCCCACAGAATGGACCATGGGCATAATAACGCCCAAAGAGGCAGAGGAACGGTGGACCATGACAGAACAGAAGGAGAAGACGATGAATCGCGTTTGGACTGTGGAAGGGAATACGGTAAGCATTCTCATATGTTTTCCACCTAGGAACGAGGCGTAATGCACCTGATTGCAATTTCCCTCTTTTATTATCATTACCTTACCCATAGGCGCTTGCTGAACCTTTCCATTCCATAGCTTCTTGTCAACGAACCAAAGCAGTTCCTCCGACACTACTATCACCTCGTTGCCGAACTTTTCTTCGGGGTGCAAGCATTCTGGCATGGCGCCTTTTCTCAGCCTATAGGACCTTCTGAATCATCATCACCTCACTTCTCCCTGGAGAATCCCGGTGTGCCACCCATCGACCGCGCAATCTTTGCCTATTCTAACGCCGACGGCTGGAGAGACAACCCAGGATTCAATCGTTACTTCCTCCGCGCCGTCATGCCGTCGCTTACAGTTGAACACGAAGAGGATTGGCAAGACCGCATCAGAGCTACCTATGCTAAACCAGGGGCTACCGCGGAGGAACAACGGGCATGGCACTTCCCCCTTCTCCTACTCACAGATCGCAGCGCCTCCCACCGTGGCCCAATATGCGGTTCGCAGACTCAGAGAATTGCAGCCGAGGCTTGGGACTTTATGCGCGTCAAGGGGAAGCTGAGGGGCCTTCATGTTGGTGGATGGTGGCAGCCAATCAGAGAATCTATGTGGCGGTTTGCAGGTGCTGACGTGGTCTCGAAAAAGATTTCATCTTCGCAAACGCAGCGCGATTCTCACCAAACCCGTTTTCAAGTACCCAGCACAGAAGTCGTGGGTATCGACACCCCTCTACCCCAAGACATCTCCAAGATCGTCAACGTGGATAGCGCTAACCAGAAGTCCTTGGCTCTTCCCGAGAAGATCGTCATCTCGTACATCAGTCGACAAAGTGCGAACAATCGAAAGTTGGTTAAGGAGAACCATGAAGAATTGGTGCAGGCGCTTAATGAGCTTGTCGAGAGGAAGAACAAAGAGCGAAAGAGATTCTTTGATACGCTCGATGGTGCTATTCTGGACGGCGAGGAGGACGAGAGGAGAAGAAGGGATGCGGATGGACCATCGGAAAGCCATGTTCCTTTGGAATGGGAGTTCCACGAACTCATCGCTGAGACGATGACGAGGGATGAGCAGATCAAAGCTGCGGCGAGGACCACAGTGCGTTTCTCCCCCAAGAATGCTTTGTTTTGACGTTTGGAGTGACGGCTCTAACTCATCGTTGTGTGGTTATAGATCATGCTTGGTGTACACGGCAATGGCCTTACTCACTTGGTGTTCATGAATCCAACACGCTACTCCACTGTCATCGAGCTATTTTTCCCACATGGCTTTGCTCATGACTATCAATGGACGACTCGCGCTCTCGGTATGACCCACTTCGCGGTATGGAATGATACGTACGTCTTCTTCCTGTTCTCTTTCTATATATGCCCTGACATCATCGACAGCCACCACACATACCCTGATAAACCCGATGTGGATTACCCAGACGGCTTCCAAGGAAACGCTATTCCTGTCCATGGCCCTACGGTCGCTCAACTTATTGAAGATCGCATAGCGGGCAAGGTTTAAACTAGTCATGCCCACATTCTTGGGAGTTATTCACCAACTCTGCGCACGTCTACACTTCCCACTGAGCCTATGACTTTATTCCCTCACCCACGTGGCCTACACAGCACTCGGTCATGATCTACTCGCCAAGGCATGGCCTATCGCTATCGATATTCCTCTCGCTCTGGTGCAATCTATGGAACGGCCAACCTCCCAAAATCCACATTCGGAAACACCCACAAAGCCAATTACAATTCAGTGCCTTGACAATTTTATCCTTACGAACACTTCATGATACTCCAGTTTATAATTCCCACATACTGAACACTTCTTGTGCCACCCACCTTCCTTGTTGGACATCAGGCTTGTTTTCCTACGCCTATGTACGTTGTAATTGACCACCATCCAGTTTTTTTCTGCTTTGTGTTACCCTGGATTCGCATGAATACTATTTGCAGTTGTTCGTGTGCTTTAGCGTACCGCGTACTTTCGTGATTCTACCAGCGGTTTGTACGGGGCATGGACCAAACATTATTTATTAGGTTCATGAGTTGACAATGTACATCTTTTTCATTGGGCTTTTCTTTGCATTCGAAAGTTATCTGCAACCTTTTGGTTTCACCAACGATAGATTTGCGATCCCGATTGAGTATGATTTGTGACTACGCGATAATATCTAAGGCTTTAGCTATGTATCAGATCATGAACGCACACTACCCCATATGGTAACCCAAGTAAGCGCCACAGTGAAGGAGTGTAGGTGCCTTGCTCTTCGATCTGGTTGCAATCGGTAACGATCTTCATTTTCAAGGATAGCGCGTACGATTCAGGCGTAATAATGGTATTTTGAATAGGAAAGAATCGTTGTACAGGAACCATTTCGCGTGCCATAGGGCTGAGACCGGTTCGCCGAAATAGCAACACACAAGATACCTAGTACTAGAACTTTTCATTCAAAACCAACAAGAGGCTGACGGAGAAACGTACTGATATATTTCGGCTTCTTCCAACCTCAGTCAACTGGCATTCCTCCCGATGACTGGGCAACCTGGACCTCAACTCAGATACCCCCTGTGCCTGGATCCAGTGTACGATGGAATTAGCGGAGGCTCCAGTGTAATGAACAACAGATCCGTTCCGTCAAGGTTGGTTATTGATTTTTGAAGGTAGGTGCCAAGCAGCCGGGTCGGCTTGTCAATTGCCGGCAGCACAATTAGGCGCTCAAGCACAAGTGACGATAGTGATTGAGACTCACGAACAAGGCAAATACCGTGATATACTCAGCACGCAGTAGGTTTCACTCTTAATTTGCGTCTGCCAACTGTTTCATTGAAATTTGGACCAGTCAACTCAATTACGATTGAAGTGTAGAGATGAAGTAGTAATTTCAATTCCCTAGCAAAAGAACTTGACGTAAAGTCACTATGATACAAGTTATCAACGACACACAAAGAGGCCCGAAGCAGAAATGGTAGAGTAACAGGATGAGCAGTAAGTAGGATATTAATATGCGGAGTTGGTGTGCGAGATGAGACGACGAACGTGCATACAGTAGATGAAAATACATGGGTGTACACATTGATACAAGCATAGTAGCTGGTCGATCGATGGTGAGGTAGTCCATGCAAACACTAAGGCTGTTGGCTCGCTCGACTGGTCGGGTTAATCGTTGGTGGAGCGGTTTGCTGAGGTTCTCCGACCCTCGAGCCTGGAATACCTTCCGAAATGTCCGATTCTTCTACCTGCCGTTGCTCTGTCGGAGACGATGTATCGGTGGTATCCGGAGTTGTGTTTTCAGCGTTTTGCTCTCGAGTACCTCCCAATGCTCCCAACCCGACCAACCCGCTATGCATTTGGAAATCAATGTACTTTGGAGGGCTCCCCAGCACCTCATATGCAGGAAGAACATCTTTGTCTCCCAGGTAGCCACCATGGTCAAATTCTGTTGTCCCTCCCCCGGCTCTACGGCCACTGCCGTCGATGTCTGGAGCCTGTGTTCGTATGTTGCCTGCTCCAAGATACGCGGCAGGGACTCCAGGGATAAGAGAGTCAGGATATAGGGGATACGTTCCGTTGTAATTGACGGGTGGTAGACCAGTCGTCCGAGGGAAACTGCGAGGACCTCGATTTCTCCCACATGCATGATCTTCATTGACACGGAAGAAGGCCGATAAAGGCTGACGTGCTCTTCGCATGTTTGATAGTCTGTAAAAAATTGTGTTGGGTTAAATACCAGAGTCCTGGTAAACCCTAATTCTACTCTACCTTCTTGAAATTATCGAGACGGCGATGAGCAGTGCTACAGCCAGAAAAAGATACTCAAGGACAGTCTGTTTCAAAGCTATATCAACGTGGACCATTCCACTGAATATTCAAGACAGTGCACACCTTCGCTAGTCCTCCTTTATTATCATTGTTTGTGGAAGATTGTGGGGGTGGATCAGGGCTGCTCGTCGGTGAAGCACCGTCGGGTGTCAGTGTGCCTTGTGGTGATCGGGCCACTAGCTGAAGGTCGATGCTATCTCGTATATCTTGCCTGTTTCGAATCAGACTCATGATGAGGAGAACTATACGCTTTCACGTTGCACTGAAGGATGTGGATGTGGGTCAGGATAGCATTATATCGTCATCTTTTAAGGCTATTCAATGCTCAGTGCTCCCCGAACCCGAAGCCAATCTGTTGACATCACTTTGGCTGGGGTCACGTGATGGTGAGCGACACGGTTTCGGGAACGTCGCTAAACTCGAGCAAAATACCTTCATCATTGCGGGATGCGGCCAACGCAGAGTCTACTAAAATCGGGTCGGTCGGCATGGAAGGGTATGTGTCATCTTTCTGAACTGTAGGTGGACCTAATGTCTACTTTCTAGGCCCGTATTTCGTGCCGTTTCCCAACTTGCGAGAGGCATTGTCAAACCACACACCAATCAAAACACAAGCCCGAGCTTGTACCATTTTGCCCAATTTTGTTGGGTGAGTCGTTTTGTGAAATTACAGTGGCCATCTGACGTTTTCGGTGCCTAGTGTCAAGTTTCTAGTCCATAATGGAAAGGAGTACCAGCCAGTGCTGGTCACGCAGGACATGGTCGGACATAAGCTGGGAGAGTTCTCGTTCACTAAGAAGAGGTTTACTTTCAGGTGAGTAAAACTGAATTGTTGTTTTATTCTCTCTCTGATCCTCTTGTAGAGCTACAAAGAAGTAATATACACAATACAATACACTAGACGTTCCCTTAGTGCGAAGCAGACAAGCCGTTCGAGGTCTTCAAGCTGATTTCATATGGGCATTGGCTACCTGTATTCAACCAGTTATTCTGGCTGGTGTAAGCATCTTTCATTGCGTAGAGTTTTACTTAGCAAGACTTCAGAATACCGCTGCCTCCTTGCCAGTGGCTCAACTCTCTGGTGTCTCAGCCTGTCCGTCCGAGCACCTGGGTAGTGGCTATGGATTTTAGTGGAGCACACTCCGCCACGGTTAAGCCCAGCTGCGCTGGTTGCGCCAAACCACAAAGACCCTATGCCCAACTTCATTCCTGGGCGTTGACCAACGATTCCATCGTCTACCTTTCAATTCGAATTTGAACAAGGAGAGCTGTTATTACTCGTTGTTTTCTACCCTAGACGGAAGACTCGGATTCCCCAGAAGGACCAGGTCGAACGCGTGGACCCGACTCACTGAATCTCCTCGCGATTCATTGTCGAGCTGGTTTTGGACAGACCAGGCGAATGACCCTTCAAACGTCGAAGATACCAGCGGTAACAGTCGTCTGGTGGACGAGTGGACGAGAAAGCAATACAAGTGTGGGCACGATGGTGTGAGCATTCTCGTTCGTTCTACAGGATCGTTTCGACGATGATAGTGATTCTTCCGGGTACTGTTTAGTCGGATTCCTTCCAAATTGTCAAAACTAGCCGCTGAAATCACAAATTTTCTCAGGATTGTGTGTCACTGGATGTCGTTTTACTTTGAATACTTGATGATGGCAACTGCCATTCTCGACCCGTTGCGCTGTGTTAGGAAAAACCGACGAAGGTTCTCATCTGTCACGACGTATCTAATAGTAGGATACTTGTGCTCCCTACACCCGAATCTCCTGACTGTCGTGCTGTATGCTAATCATCTAAATTCAACCTACCTGCAGATGGCAGCCTCAACAAATCCCAATTCCTTACCCTATGTGTGGCATAAAAGGTCGTCAACGACATCCACCCCGGCAGTTTCTCCTTCTCCGTTCAGGCCTATCGGTCCATTCTCGTTGACAGCCACAAACTGCACGCGATTGAAATATACAACCTGAACTGTATACCCTTTCTCAACCACTGTCAGTATGTGGGTACATGCTGTGCTGCATTACACACATAGCAGCTGGTTAACCCTTTGATTGAAATCAATCTTTGCGCTCCTAAGTATAGCCTCGAATCCCTTCATCACTCTTCACCTTCATCGTTTGTCCATCCAGTAAGTGTATTATCTTCTCGTGGGTTTTCTTCAAAAACCTGACGGACCCACAATTCACAAACCGCCCCAAGGAAAACACCATGCCAGCAAGCCGCTATTATTATATCCCCATACTTGCAATTCTAACTCTATTTTTCGCCATGTGCGTGACTCCCTGCCTCAACTCAAAGCGAATAAATTTCATCGTAGGTAAAGAATGCCTTCGACTTTGATATTCTTTGCGTACCTCGGAACGCGGACAAAAGGACTCAGCCAGAGCAATCGTAAGGCTTCAGCCAGTCTCCAGACTCCTCGAACGAAGGTCTGACAGCAGATAGTGGATATTTCGGACATGTATTCGACATCCTAACCTGTGGGGCATTTATCCTGTTCCTCCCGCCAGTACCTATGCATCGTCAAGGCCATTGGCTCCTTTAAATTGTCCTCTGCGACATTCCCTAACCTCTATAGAGCCTCGTCGTCTTGGCATATGTATCTCGTCTTGTGTTTCGCAACATACGGATGACCGACATGCACAACGAGGTAGGGAGATGCAACAGCTCACCAGGAGTTTGATGTGTTGTTCATAAGCCGAAGCTCACCGTATTCCTGGTGTGTTACAAGCGGTGCTGCCTTCGAGGCTTCTGCGTAAGTATTGAGGTTGGTTATCGAGGGTTAGTTGTCGGAATCCACGTTGTGTTCTTCCGTGATATCATGGTGCTGATTGAATGTTGTACATAAGGACTGCCAACATACTGTCATTGTTAACATAGTAACAGCTGACCTCATGATCGCCGAATGTATAACCCCAGTGGCGTGTAGCATCGTGCCTTCCCTCTTATGCAAACCCGGGTCCACGAAGTCACGCAAAAGGGACTAAGCGTGACGTGTCACCGCATCCCAAAATAGACGAGCGCTAGTTGGGTTGATGTTGGCGCTCGGAGTTCCGTCTCGTGTCCGACGATGCTTATGCCCATAGTTGGTTCGGGTAGATATTTGCTGTCTAACAAATTTTTCTCCGATAATCTTTATTTCCGATTCTACTGAACTGATGAGTCATACATAATTTAAGGATTGAAAACCGTAAATACACGAGGTGGTTCAGCGTTGCATTGCCTGAAATACTTACGTGGCGTTTAGCCATAGGTGAGATAGATTTTCTGCGGCTGGAAAGTAGGGTGTAATATTTTATAGTAGAAAAATGGGGGCTGTGTAATCGGTGAGGACATGGCCAGATGGATGCAATCTATCCCAAGAACAAGTCCGGGCAATTGCTCTCTACCACTAGTCAGTTTTGACGTCTATGATCTGAGCTAGAAGTAGGAAATATTTACCAATCTCTGCCATGAGAGATTCTAGATCAGAATCATTCATAGTCGCAGATGCACTCGTCTTTGCTTGCTTAAGCTTTGAGATATGTACAAGGTTTGGTCGACCAACGCTAACTGTTCCTTCACCCTTCTCTGGGTGTATCTGAGTCGGGAGGTTGTATAGCGAGGTAGGCTTTTGAGGGGTATTATCTGGGTGTTGGTGCGACAGGGAGGCCACCATGACAAGGCCATGTTCGTCGGGGAAGCTGAGAACGACAACTGGATGCCTCCCTATAGTGCTCTATACGAGATTCGTCGTGAGCAGTATAACTCCGTCAAATAGATAGAACACCTACTGTTTCTCTGAAACGTCTCTGGAAGTGCTTGGGTTTTGCGAGCATCACAACTCCGGGTTGGATTCTCGACGCGGACATGTTTTCTGTCTGGATTGATAGGGGAAACCATACAGGACATCCAGAGTTTTATACAGTTACTCAAGGGCCTTATGACTCGTGCAAGGCGTTCGCCTTTCCATACAAATGGCTTGAACATCTTATTAATCTAACTATTGAATACAATACTAAATGAAGTAACTGTCAGTCGAAGACTACGGTGAAATGAGGTAAAGAGCTGTGAAGGACATGGAAGTTTCAGGTTTCTCCAGACTCAGCAGTGCTTTTCAAGAGCAGCCGATCGCGCTCGTCGACCGTGTGCTTTATCGCTTCTGATTACAACATCACCTGTCATTCAAAGGGTGCTTAGACTCTCGAGGACTCGGATAAGTCGATAAGATTGGAACGTAGATCCATAATACGGTGGACAATGAGCCCATGGATCTTCAAACTGGACTCCATGAGAAAGCACTTTAGTTTGGGTGTTCAAAGGTGTACAGGCACATTGCCAACTTAGAGAATTTTTTCACCAGTATGGCCCTAAAGATAAACAAAGACCCTGAACGCTACAAAATCAAATGGGTCTATCGATAAGCAATTTGCTGTATCGTTGGAGGCACCATTACACCTAGGCTTCTAAGCGTATTCCATCAAATGTGTCGGACTCCCAAATGTCATGGGTGCATTCATCAGTAACTTTGCATCTGAGTTTCCGGGATTCGCACGTTTTTGGCACGTTTTTGGCGGTTTCCGGGTTTCCGGAATCCTGGAAACCTAGATTTGTAACTAAAAGTGTTCAAAATTTGTGGCTAAAATAAAGGAAAATCACGTGGTTTCTGGGAAAAGGGACATGAGTCTCCAGGACACCAAGTTTCGGGGTTTTTTATGGGTTTTTGGTGGTTTTCAGGGTTGTACAACCCGTGGAATCCTATTTGCAATGTTTCTGATGTTCCCAGTTCCCACTGAATTGACCAGAAAGTGACCACTATGTACGTATCCGCTACCACGCCACCAAGTCCGATTCACTATCGTATTGCGTCCCCACTCAGATCCAAGAAAGAAACGGACATCTGGCGCAAATCTATGTACAGGTGTTCTCTTTTGTTATCCACGGCCTGAGGCGTTCCGCGGATTTGGACACATGTAATTCATGGTGATATAGTTGGGGTACACCGAAAACGTGTCTGGGTCTCAAAATCCTGTCCTCCAGGATTCGAATGACAGGATTATTGTTGACTTCCCCATGAGATCAGGAGATTAGGAGACACAGGGTGTGGTCGAGCCTAGCCCTAACAACTCATGATGCACGAGACCCAGAACTGAGAACGCTCACGGCAATCCCTTCAAGTCATGTCTAGCTTACATTCTCTGCGGAGACTCCTGCTACACGACCCTCCTGCCTCGGACCTTACACCGTCCTCACTGCAGGCTGAACATTTCTTCACAAGAAATTTTACAGCCCCATCCCCCATGTCGCGAACAACGAGATCAACTTGAAAGCGTCGTCGAAGATGGTGAACAAGGGCATTAGATCCAAGCTGACACGCTCCATATACGTGGTCGCGGTGTCTATCGCTCCTATACGCGCCGTTATTTAAATAATTTTATGTTACCATGCGTCTGCGGCCACAGGCCTGCACTTTCCCCAATGGCAGATATATGAAGCTGCCGTACCTGAGTTTATTCTTGCCTGATCTATGAAGCTGACGCGACCGTCTTAGCATCGTAGCGGGCTTCTCTCCTCGTGAGGCTGGCGTCCTTCCTCTCTTCTTGTTCTATTGCCACGGTTGTATGTTATAATTCTGCTTATCATGAAGTGTTGTGCCTTACCATATTTTTACAGGGCGTTCCAGTAATGGATCCGATAATCCCTGGAACGCCTTTTGGTTCAACCGTCGATGTCGATTTCCAAAACTTCCTTGAGGTTTGATTGAAAGGAAATTTCCCCCTAAAGCCACGCTCCTACTTGGCCGAATCTTAGTAAGTATCACTTACTGGTGGAATGTTCGGGTCCGATTGGGCCTTGACCCATGGCCAGGAAACTCTTGCTACCGGTAGCTGATGATCAGTGAGTGTTCCGGCATAAATTATTCTTCTATATTAAATTAGGCTCCAGGTTCAGGACAACCGCTTGTTCACCGACTGCACTGAGGTCGGATCCTGTTCCCAAGACTTTCAAAGGCCGATAAAATTCCCAGCGTCTTTCTCGTGAAAGATTGAGCAGGCATGACGTTTGTTTCCTATTCCGATCCTAAATAGGTACTGCACCGATTGTGGCTGCAGTCTCATGAAGATGGTTGACAAAGGACATTCTTCGATTAGTGCTCAATATTTGGGTTTTTAACGGGCGTCACGATCATGGGTATGTAATTTATTTATTCATTATAATAACTTGCACCATAAAAATTTCAACAATTTTGAAAAGGCCCTCGCATCAGTATTCATACCTTCCGTCTTGTTGCTGGCCAAAAAGACATGTTCCTTAACCTCTCTTTACGCCTAATTCCGCTGCAATCATCGACACTCCTGATGGGTTGAGGCTTCAAGCCACTCAGCTCTAGCTCTGTCGCGGCGACATCTAAACAGTCGAGAATGAGCACGATTAGCTTTTTTTGAATGCATAAGTTATCTTCCAAAATCTTAGATAGGCGCGCTTCCGAAATTCCACTGATTATCTAAATCCATTAGGCACTGTGCTTGATTGCTTGTTGGCCGCGGTATGAATAAACCATATCGTGATGACTTTGCCTTAGCCATATACTTAAGCTTGAAGTCTACTCGAGTTAAAATAAGGACTTTCCATAACCCCTTTCATCGAACAAAAGTCGTGGGCGGTTGTTTCCCTAGAGACAAAAGGTGGGCCGGATAGATCCGGACAGTGGCAATGCACTTGTTACAAACAAGGGCCATGCGACGTCTGCTCT
>Ga0247741_1002197_pt1 | contig 10923 bp, 14 predicted proteins | sample UWRJL213509R2_FD_180945 | JGI IMG/M metagenome (GOLD analysis project Ga0247741, IMG submission 180945) | Plant litter microbial communities from Arlington Agricultural Research Station in Wisconsin, United States - UWRJ-L213-509R-2 | ecosystem: Environmental > Terrestrial > Plant litter >...
CGGGTTGCTTGCAAGCGCTGCACGGAAACGCGGCAGCCATTGGTCGGGGTGCGGGCCGTGCGTCTCGATCAGCTGCCGCATGAGGCGCACGTTCGCAGTGCGGCCCGAGATCACATGCAGCGCATCGTCGAAACCGTTCAGATCTAGCTGTGCCACGACGCTGACGTGGTTCTGCTTGATCAGAAACTGGCGCGAGCCGGGCTCGAGTTCCTGCTTGATCAGCGCGAACTCCCGGTCAGTCAGGTTGAAGCCGTCCGTGTATTCCGTGTAGTCGGCTTCGGGGTTCGGAAACAGGATCTTGGTTGGCGTCTGTTCCACGATCGCCCGTGCGATGCTCGAGTCGAGTACGTGGCTGGTGCTCTGTGTGAAGGTTTCCAGGTTCGCGTTTTTTTTGCGCCAAGTCTCCAGCCCGTTCTTGGCGAACTTCGCGAAGGCCGGATCGTTGAGCAGCTTGGCGAACTCGTCCATCCAGCACACCAGCTTGCGCCCATCCACCATGCGGTTGACCAGATGGAACAGGTACATGGTCAGCGGCGCCCGCACGACCTCGTTGTCCAAAAAATCCGTGACATCAAAGCCGACCAGCGAATGGCTGGCAAGGAGCGGTGCGATCTCGTCGTAGGCGTTGTCGAAGACCCAGGCGTAGTCGCCGTGCTCGGAGGCGCACCACTTGCGAAGACGCGCGTGCATGCCCTCGGGGTCGGTGATGTCAAGAAACGCGACGAGGCGGGAAAGCCGCCGGAACGGCGGGTCGAGCTTGAGCGTGCCGCGCAATGCCTGATCGAGGTCGTCTTCCTGCCGTACGGTCAGGGTGTCGGTTGGCGTGCGCAGCACCAGCCGGCGCAGCCAGTGGCGCATGAACTCGACGTTGTCGGGGACGGTCGCGTCGAGCTGCAGCGGATTGCAGCCGGTAGGCTCGCCGTTGCGCAGCGGCAGGTACTGGCCGCCAAGCGCGCGCACCAGGATGTGCAGGCCCTCGTCCTTGTCGAAGATGACCTGCGTCGCATCCAGCCGGTTGCAGATCGCCACCATGCAAAAGCCCAGGAACGTGGTCTTGCCGGTGCCTACTGGGCCGACGCCGGTCATGTGGCCCACATCCTTGCGGCTGCCGCCGTCGGCGCGGCGCGGGTCGCTGGCGTGCAGCGAGAAGTAGTAGGGCGAGCCGGCCCGGGTGACGAACATCGTCAGCGCGTCGCCCCAGTAGTTGCCGCTCGCCCGCCCTGTCGGGAAGTTGTGGAACGGCGACATCGCCGCGAAGTTCCGGCTGGTGATCGGCGCCTTGCGCGTGCGGTATTGGAAATTGCCCGGCAGCTGGGCCCAGAAAGCGGCCTCGAGCGCCAGATCCTCGCGAGCCACCACCATGCCGGTGTCGCCGAGCAGGTAGCGGGCCCGGGCCACGTTGTCGTTCAGCTGCTTCAGGCGCGGACGCCCCTCCGCCTCGCTCACCCCGTCAAAGGTGTCCGCCAGCACGTGCAGCGTGAAATGGTGGTCACCGACCACGAACCGGTTGCTCATGAGGTCGTCGAGTGCGTCCTTGAGCTCCTCAGCCTGCGAGACGGCCACGTCGCCGGCGGCGGCCATGCGGTTGTGCTGCCGGCTCATCATGTCGGTGGCCGTTCCCTTCCCGAGAAAGGTGAAGCTCTGCGTCAGCACGAACGGGAAAGGGGCCGTCAGGAGCGAGCCGAACATGCCGGGCGCCGTGGGTGTCGGGTACTCCTTGATGCCGAGGAAGGCGCCGATGCGGGTCTGGGTGCCCGTGCGGTATTCCATCGCCTCGTTGCCGAAGAACGGACGCGTGGTGGCCAGCATCTCGTTCAGCGGCGCGCGGGGCAGCGGCATGCGCTGCCATTCGCCGTTGATCAGCAAGGCCTGGAACTCGAGCAGCGAAGAGAACAGCGCCGACGTGCTCTCCAGCCGGTAGATGCTGAGTGGCTCGGGGTCGTAGCGCTCGAGGGCCGCGAGCAGCTCCTGGCGCTTCTTAGTGCACTCGTCGAGCGAATCGGTGAGCTCCGTCCGCTCGCCCTCGGGATCGGCTTTCTTGAGGAGCCGAAGGGCCGCGTTGCCGATGCGCGTGGGCTGTGGCCGGAACACCAGCGACAGGTACAGCTCATTGACCATGAGGCGCTCGCCCGCCATCTTGCGGCGGTAGCGCCTCTCGACCTCCCCCGCGAAGCCGGAAACGGTGCGGCCTGCCGGATACCCTGTCTCCCGGCGCCGGATGACGTGCGTCCAGATCGCAAGGTTCGGAGAGGCGATGTTGCGCAGCAGGACGTTCAGCCGTTCGTGCCAGCTGTTGATGTCCTCGTCGTCAGCACTCTCGAAGCTCGCCCCGGAAAGCCGCAGTGTCTGGACATAGTCGCCCGCGCGGGTCTTGGCGACATGCTCGTCGACGTGGGCGAGCAGCGGGATCATGGACGCGGCCCCGACTTCGCGCCGGAGCGTGCGTTCATTGCGAAGCGTGAGCGCCATCGTCGGTCTCCCTCAAAACAGCACGCGCGCAGGGACTTGCCGCCGCCGACCATGGAGGTCGGGCAGGTCGAGTTGCAGCGGGCTGTACGAATTGGCGCGCCAGTAGCGCAGGTTGCCCGCGACGAGCGCCGGCAGCCGGGTGCGGCCCCAGAGCTGCAGCAGGTCGAAGAAGCGCGGCTCGTAGAGGCAAACCAGATAGAGGACGCCGTGGATCGGCAGGAACGCCAGCAGCCAGGCCAGGTTCTTCGTGACGATGAACGACTCGGTCGTGATGACGACGTTGAACATCATTGCGGAGTAGGTCACGCCCCAGATCATTGAAGGCCGGGTCATGCCGACGAACAGCGTGTCGGCGACGATGCCCTGGTTGTGGTTCATGTTGGTCTCGATCGACTTCGCCCGGCGTATCAGACGCCAAACATGCCGCGGATCCAGGAGACGATCTGCGGGCCACCGAAGACCAGCACGGTGCCGAGCACCACGCCGACCATCCACCACCAGCTGATGCGCCCGAACCAGGCCATGACGCCCGAGACCATGACCGCCACGGCGGCCAGCGGCGTCAGGATGGCCACGAGCTGGGTCTGGGTGGCATTGGCGCCTGTCGCGAATGGGCTGCTGGCCAGGGCAAGGCCCGGCAGGGCCACAGCAAGCGACGCAAGCCAAGGCAGCCAGCGGGGAGGGGCGGCCTTGCGAGTGGCCGGGGCGAGCCCTAGGTCAGGAGTTCGAGCCGGGCGATGGAGCGGTCCACGCCCATTGTCTTGAGGTGTCGGGCCAGCTTCTCGAAGCTTCGAAAATTCCTTGGCCTCAGCGCCTCCATGAGCGTCCAGCGCCCCATCCGCTAGGCAATGATCGCCTCCAGCCGGTAGAACAGCGGCGGGATCTGCAAAACCACAAGCTCGTGCACCGCCCGCCGGTGAAACAGTTCGATGAGCTCGAGATGCGAAACCCCGTTCGCGGGCGGTTTCGGTCCGGGCCGGGGTGGGCTGGCCCGACGGATCGTTGCCATAGATCTCCTTTGTACTGATCGATGGCATGTCTTGAGGGATGACGAGGGCGGGCATGCGGGGTTACTCCATGCGACGGGTCGAATCGGTGCGTGCCGCGGCGCTGCCGAATGGCTGGGCGAAGGAAACCGGGGCGGGCGTGCCGGTGGATCGCGCCTTGCCGTAGACGTCCCACCAGGGCATCGCAGATTGCGGCTTGGACTGCGCTGGCCGGGCGGGCGCAGCGTGCGAGCTGCTTGCGCGAGGCGTGGCCCTTGTTTGCGCGCTGGCAGGCGGCCGTGCGCCTGCGATTTCTCGCCTCAGGGCTGCGATGTCGCCCATTGCGCGCAGACGTCCTTCTTCCGCTTCGTCGGCGGCCACCTTGTCGGCCATCGCAAGTCGCTCGGCCTTGCGTCTGGCGAGCATCTCCACGAGGGCTTCGGATTTCTTGAGTTCGTCGCGCAGGATGCGCAGCCGTTCGTCGTCGCGCACGGCCTGCTCGCTGGCACTCACCACTGCCGCAACCGCCGAAACTGGCTCGGCAGCGGCAGATTCAGAGAGAGGGAGGGCAAGGAAAACAGCTGCGTACAGACCGGCGGAAACTGGAGCCTTCCTCCAGTCTTTCAACACAACACCGATGCGCTGAAGGTTCCAAGCCTGCATGGGCGCAATGTTCCATCTGCGACACCTGGCGTCAATGTCAGAACTGATAGGTTTATATCTATAGAAAACTATAGAAGAATAGACACCAAGGAATTCGAAACTAATCTTCGACTGCAGGTTGAGTCGGTGCCGGGACGTGATGCGTCTCAAATGCTGGGACGTTGGAATCGTTCACTCAAGCCATCTGGCACGCGGTGCCGCTCGAAGTAGCAATGTCCCGTTTCAAGTTCTGCAAGTCAGTTTTCAACGGCGCAGCAAAGGAGTGTCACATGAGCGTTTTGGTGATCAGCAACCAGAAGGGCGGTGTCGGCAAATCCACGCTGACCGTGCTGTTCGCGCACTGGCTTGCAGACAAGCAAGGCGCCAGCGTCTGCGTGGTCGACCTCGACGCGCAGTGCAATTGCTCGAAATCACTCACCAGGTTCGGCGGCTCGGGTGAAGCCGCAGCGCTGTTCTCCGCCGAGCCCGTTCTGCCTTCAGCAGCCGCGCCGTCGAGCATCACGCTGATGCAGGGTAGTAAGCGTCTGGCTGACCTCGAACTGGCTCGGGCCGACGCCGTCATCCCGCAGTTCCGCAGGCAGGTCGCCGCGCTGTCAAAGGCACACGACTTCGTGCTCATCGATACACCGCCGGCGCTGGGTCTGCGCATGAGTGCGGCGCTCATCGCGGCCGACGCAGTTCTGTGTCCGATCGAGCTGGAGGAATACAGCATCGACGGCGTCACCGACATGCTCAAGACCCTTTTCGGCCTTCAGAAGCGCTACAACCCGCACCTGAGACTGGCGGGCATCGTGGCCAACCGGTTCAATCCGCATTCGGCGCGCCAGAAGGCGGCCCTGCACGACCTGGTGGCGAACTACAGCGAGTTCGTGCTGCCGGCCAAGATCTCAACCCGCTCAGCCATCCCCGAAGGGCTGGCGGCCGGCGTGCCGGTCTGGCAGCTCGCCAAGACCTCGGCGCGCGATGCGAGCGAAGAGGTGTTCAAGGTCTTCGAGCTGGTTCTGCAGCGCATGCGCGCCGATGCGCCGGTAGCGCTGGAGGAGGGGGCCGCATGAGCGCGCTGGACGGACTGGATCTGAGTGGTCTGGCGCAGTTTCGCGCGAGTGCATTGCTGAGCGATGCGGAACAGGCTGCCGCGGCGGGCAAGCCGTTGCAGGTCGCGCTCTCGCTGATCGATTTCGATCCTGCGCAGCCGCGCCGCAGTCTCGACGCGGCATCGATCGCCGAGCTGGCAGCATCGATCGAGACGCATGGCGTTTTGGAGCCGGTTTCGCTGCGCACCCATCCCGGGGTTGCGGAACGCTACATCGTCAGCCGCGGCGAGCGGCGCGTACGGGCGGCGCTACAGGCGGGCCTGACCGAGATCCCGGCGTTCCTGGACGAGCGGATTGATCCCTACGCGCAGGCGGTCGAGAACCTGCACCGGGAGAACATGTCACCGTTCGATCTTGCGACGTTCATCGCCGAGCGCGAGAAGGAAGGGCACACGCGTGCCGAGATCGGGCGGCGTCTAAACAAGCCGCGCTCGTTCATCACCGAGGCGGCCTGCCTGATCGACGCGCCGCAGGAGATCCGGCAGGCCTTCGAGGCTGGACGCCTCGGGGCAGATGCGCGCGCGCTCTATCGGCTGGCCCTGGCAGCGAAGAAGCAGCCCGCGCAGGCGGCGGCGCTGCTGGCCGGAGATGCAGTCATCACGCGATCGAGCCTAGAGCGTGTTCTCGGCGAGCGCCCGGAAAAATCGCACGACCGCGCCGTGCCCAACGGCACGGACGTGCCGTCGGAACGGGCCCACAGCGCGGGCCGCACGGTGCTCGTGGTCGAGCACGCGGGGCGACGTGGCGCATTGCGCCTCAAGGCGCATGACAACGACGTCGCGGAAGTGCGCTTCGGCGACGGCTCGCGCGACCTGGTCAACTTGAAGGAACTGCGGCTCGTTTGCTGGGCCACGGAGGAGTGAAGCATGGACAACATTGAATTCAGCAGTTCACGTCGGGCGATCGATCCGCCGCGCCGCTCGATCGCGATGCGGCTGCTGGGTGGCTCGTTGCTCGTCGTGTGGCAGGTCGTGCGTCTGACAATCTGTGCGGTGCTGATCCTGACGGAGCCGTTGCTGCGTGCGACGCTGGTGCCGATCGCCTTCCTGAGCTTTGTGGTCACGCTGATCTTCGGCTTCCTGATCGGCGACCCGCGCTTCCCGCGCTGGGGCATGCTGGCGTTCTCGATCGGAACGCTGATGCTGTACTGGTTATTCTTGGGGGTGATGAGCCTTTTCATGACCTTGCCGCGCTCCCATGATCGTTGACGAACTGCTGCTGGAACGCGTCGCGCGGGAGCGCCGCTTCGATGCGCGCACAGTTGAAATCGCCCGGCGGCTCTTCATTGGCGATGAAGCGCCAAGGAAGGTGGCCAAGGAGTTCGCGCTGATCGACAAGCGGATCTACGCAATCCGTGCCGAAGTGCTCAAGCAGGTCGAGCGCTACGCGCTGCCTGAGGGCTGGTCAGAGGTCACGCTGCGCGGGCCGGCCGATGTGGTGAAAGCTACGCAGGCTTTCTTCAATCGGCGGATGCGCGCGACTGCGGACGCTGCCCCTGGTTCCGAAGCCAATGGGACGCGCCGAACACCGCTGTGAGTGGCCGTCGATGAGTGTCAGCTGCCTCTTGGGCAGGCCAACTGGCATAACGTTCGCAAACAGCACGGAAGGCTGGCCCGCCCCATTCGAGCTGGTCAATGCATGATGCCAGCGCTTCCAGGCTTTGATCCCACGACAGCGGGACGTGCGCGTCGCGCATGATTAGCACGTTGGTCCGCGGTAGCCCCAGTCGCACCACGCCCGGAGCGGCAGAGTTGGTGTCCAGCTGCCAGTCCCAGCCCAGGGTGAGCCTTGGTTCCTTGGCGCTGATCCACTCGGTGTAGCCGGAGAGGATGGTGCTTTCGCCGCACCGAGGTGCGCTGCTGTCGCGCATGTCTTCATCGATGCCTGAGATGAGGTGTACCAGCGTGATTGCGCCGAGATCCTGTTGCCGCAGTCGCAGCAATCCATCGTTGAACTGGGTGTTCATCATTCACTCCCTTTGACAAGGTGGATGGCGCGTCGCCCATCAAAGCGCCTGGACGCGAGCTTGTGTGCGCAGGGGCTCGATAACAACCCACAGTTCTTATAGGCCGCTGAGGATTGCGCAGCGCCCTTCCAATGGCTCAGAATTGTGAGCCGCTGTCGAGCTCGTCTGATCGACGATCGTGGAAGCGCTCCACATGACGAGAGTGCGGATTCCTTAACCCTGAGGCGTCTTAGCATGCCTCGTGCAGAGGAGGCGTTGCAGGAGTGCGGGCACGCTTGGGTTCTCGAACCATACGGACCCGCCGCCGATTCAGCCATGCAGTCATTCACTGAAAATTTGCTGGTCGCGTTGGATCGTGCGGACAACGAGGAAGTAGTGTTTCAAGCGTTGCTCGCAGCCGCCAAATCATTGGGTTTCGAGCATCTCGCCTATGGCTTGCGTCTTGCTGTGCCTGTGTCCAATCCCAAGGTGCTGACACTCAACAACTACCCAGCTGTGTGGCAAGCGCGCTACCAGCAAGCCGGGTACCTGGCAAACGACCCCAGCGTCCGCCATGGTCAGCTCAGTCAGGAGCCGCTGCTGTGGAGCGATGACGTATTCGTGTCGGCCAACGAGCTATGGACGGAGGCCAAGGAACAGGGGTTGCGCTATGGATGGGCCCAGTCCAGTCTCGACGGATTCGGAGTTGGAGGCATGCTCACCCTCTCGCGTTCGAGCGAGCCACTGACGCCGAATGAGTTGCATGCCAAGGAGGCCGAGATGCGGTGGCTGGTGCAGGCGGCCCATCTGTCTCTGTCTCGCCTTCTCAAACCGAAATTCGCACAGCGGCCGGAGGTGCCGTTGACGGCTCGCGAAATTGAGGTAATGCGTTGGAGCGCAGATGGCAAGACGGCCGTCGAAATTGCGGCCATCCTCTCGATCTCCGTTCCTACGGTGAACTTCCACATCAAGAACGTGATGTACAAGTTGAGGACGGCGAACAAGACGGCGGCTGTCGTCCAGGCGCTGTTGGGGGGACTGCTCAATTGAAACGATGGCGCGCTATGTGATCACCTGGCTGTCGTTCCGGCGGATGTCATGTGAGAAAGTCCTGCAGGGCCCGCTTCGCGCGTTTCGCCTTCTGATTTCAGGATGCCTTCCCCTGCATGGTTTTAAACGGCACTTTTTTAGCACGTTGGTGAAGGACGCCCACACACAGCGCTTACTCGCCTAGGGCCGGCCGAAGCGGCAGCACCGAAGCTTTTAGCTTCCTGATGTCGGTGAATGGGTCGGCTTTCGGTGAGACGCGTCCGGAGAGCATCGCGGCCGCGTCTCTCGCCAGATTCACAGCTTCCTCTGCCTCCACTGCGCACCGCAGCATTTCAGCGCTCCGCTCCGCGTAGGTTTTGCCTGCCGAGTTCTCCAGCAGCTCAGAGCAGACGCGCATTGAAACGGCAGCACTCGCAGACTCAGCTAGACGCTCGCGCGAATCCGATTGCCATACGTGATTTCATCCCGGTTCTGCAGTTCCGACTCCTGCATCGCCGGAGGCAGGCCCGCCATATTTGTAGGCTCAAAATACGGAACTGCCGGCGAAGAATATTGCCTGGCAACAAGCAGAGCCTCAATCGAGCGAAGCGTTTCCTGGACGACTTCCAGATCCGATGACTCCACATTCTGTTCCTTGGCAGGTTGCAGCTTCGCAAAGCTCAAGTCGATTTTTCTGGAACCTTTGCTTCGACGGGATTCTGGATCGGCGCGAGGGGCGCCTTGTGCCGAAACTCCTTGATGCTCACAAGAGCCATCTGCCGGCTCCCAAAGCTCATGGCGCTGGACCCAAGCACCTCGTCCCCGCTGCGCAGTTCCCAGCGCCAGCGTCCTTTCAACTCAGGAATAAAGACAAACTTCATGAGATGGACCTCCGTGGCGGATTAACTCGACGCAATTCACCTTCTACCGAAGAAAGTAATTTGCAGTAGGACAGCGCGCCGTCTGATTCGAAGGATCAGGCGCAGGTCAGCTTGGAAAGCGTTCTGAACCAGATCGCGAAGCACCGTCAAGTACACAGGCTCAACCGCGCTGGGGAATGCCGGCACGGCGATGGCGGTTGTTGGGGTCTGGACAAGGAAACAAGGTCCGCATGCGCCCGTCTCCAGTCGTGGCGCCCGTGCAGGCCAGCCGTTGACGAGGTTGAACTGCGGGACAAGGAGATCGAGATGCGATGGCTCGTGCAGGCGGCCCACCTTTCGCTGTCGCGTCTCATGAAGCCGAAATCCGCGGTAAAGCTCGACGTACCTCTTCAATCTCGCGTGCACTCACAACTGACTCGCCTGGCTGTGACGTCTGATCGGATCCGGCTGGTCAGACGACCTCCATCGGCGAGCTCACGACGCGCTGATACCGGTCCATCACGCTCGGCTCGACCCCCATCCAGTGCGCCACTTGGTCAGGCGCCGTCCCGCGTCGAAGCTGGCGCAGCGCGAACGTGTGGCGCAGCCGGAAGGTTCCACCTTCATGATTGTCCAATCCAGCCTCTTGCAGCAGTTCCCTGGTCGTCGCGTAGTGCGACTGCTTGCCCCAGGAGTTGCCTTTGCGCGTTGCGGGCAGAAGCCATTCCCCCGGGATCTTCATCTCCGCCCGCACCTGTAGCCAGTGCTTCAGCAGCTCTCCAGCCCAAGGCGCGATCGGTGTCTCCCTCGCTCTCGAGTCACCGTGCACCGGGATCGACACCTTCCACGGCCGCTCCCGCACCGTCCCGCCCCGCGACACGGGCGAGCGAAGCGTCAGCGCCCGAACATCCGCCGGCGTCAACCCACCTCCGAGATGCAGTGCAACAGCCACCCGGTTGCGCAACTCCTGCCAGGTGAAGGCGACATGCGCGTTGCGCCGCGACCCCAGCCCCGGCCGTGGCCGCGCTAAGGACAGGAAGGCGATCAGATGCTTGGCCTCTGCGATCGACAGAAAGTCCGGCAAAGGATCCGCACTCGACGCCTCCGCATACCTGACTTCGGGATGCTCCATCAGCCAGTCCGTCACAGCGGTGTTGGGTGCTTCGCCCGTCTGCGCGGCGTGATGCCGCAGCACCCGGTCCACCAGTCGCATCAACCTCAAGGCATGGCGAGGCGAGAGCGACAGATCCGCGCTCTTGGTGCCGAAGCGTGCCGATTGAAACGCTTGCAGATCGGAAGCGTCCAGCGAGGTTAGTGACACGGCTGGTGACTGTCCCAGGCACCAGCCCATGAACCCGTGCCACATCTCGCGGTAGACCTCGATCGATGCTGGCTGACGCAATGACTGCGACGCGCGTTGGTCACCGAGCCAAGCCTCGAATGCCGTTCGCAGGCTTGCTTGGGTTGGAACGTCATCGAAGAGAGATTGCGGACGCATAGCAAATATACTAACGCCGAACGCCTCGTCTTTGCTATGCGAATTTTTCCGCCAGGGGAGAAGAGCGTCAGATCCGGGCCTCTCTTCTAATTGGTTTGCCGTTAGTTTATTTCAAAGCATCATCGGGCTTTGGAGTCGAGGAACGATTGCCTCACACGCCCCGCGTCTCGCGCGCACACCGGCGCTTTCAGGCCAAGCAATCCATGTCCGCCTAGACTCTTTGCAATATGAGCAAGGACACGGGCAAGATCAGCAGAGCCGTCGCCAAGAACCGAGAGGTTGAAGGGACGGCCGATCCCGGCTTCGTTGAGATCGCCAGGTTGATTCAATCGTCGAGGGAACAGGCGTTTCTGGCCGTCAACGCCGCCTTGGTCGACCT
>Ga0247741_1002198_pt1 | contig 10921 bp, 17 predicted proteins | sample UWRJL213509R2_FD_180945 | JGI IMG/M metagenome (GOLD analysis project Ga0247741, IMG submission 180945) | Plant litter microbial communities from Arlington Agricultural Research Station in Wisconsin, United States - UWRJ-L213-509R-2 | ecosystem: Environmental > Terrestrial > Plant litter >...
GACCCCCGCAACAGTGCCTTCCTTACGGGACACCTAATGCAAGCCGGCCAGGAGACTGTCTCGTTGGCTACTTCTGAATCGACTCCGGGTGCGGGAGCATCCATGACTTCAAGTGCCAGCACTTTGACCCCGACTTCGGTATGTCATTGAGGTTCTTCGCTTTCCTATATTAGCTCACTCACCGCCTTTGTCTACTTTGTGCTGTAGTCGATAGCTTCACTTCTGCGATCCACTATCTTAGAGCGTGAGCAGCAGATTAAAGACAATTTGGACAGAATTAAGCAACTCGAAAAAGATTCAAAGGTACAGCTTTTCGTCGATTCAGAAAAATGCAATAAGTACACCCTACTGACCATTCCCTCAGATCTACAAGCAACAAGTGAGTATACTCACTGAAGATCAATTCAACAGGCTCAGCGAGGTAGGCCATACATCACCTTTCGCGCAGCTTGCTTTCAGACCGATGGTTTATAATTTCTTAGGTCGACACACTGAAGGAGGTTATTGATACGCTCAAAGGAGAGATTGTTACACTCAAGCAGGAGATTATGAAGTTGAGGATGCTGGAGGAACAGGGTGTAGACGTTTAGGGTTAGGGAGAATCTCTGAGTGGGTTGCTGTTGACTACTTTACCACCCATATAATACACGCTCTTTCTTTTCTTCCGGCTCAGAGAAGCCTCATCAGTCAAATCCTATGAAATTTATGCTGTCGCTGCGTCAGCGAATCCAGATTATATGCTACATTGGTGCCGTTGAAGAACGTTACTCAATGTCGTTCACGCCATGACTATTTCGCAAAGCAGAGAGGATGTAGTTGCACATAAATTACATATAAGTGATTGATACAAATTCGCTACGATTACGCCAGTATTAACCAAAATCTAAGTAAAGTCGTCCATGGTGAAGTGGTTTGGTGATGATTATAGGATCAACCGATGTGTAACAAGTAGAGTAGTTTTGAGGCGTCGTGGCGAGTCATTGGATGAGAGCATTGCGTATACGGAAGGTTCGTTTTATATCGTTCGTTTCAGTATCGGTACATCTGAGGATGATAAGTGCTTCGCCGACGGGAGGTGATGACGATGAAGTCGGGTGAGATGAAAGAGTTGCGTGGCTGCTTGCGCGCGCTTCGAGTGACAATCTTCCACATGCCGATGAGGCGGCGTTCAAGTTGCTTGGTGCGCGAAACGCGTGGGTAGGGTGTAGCACTCCGTCTGATAGAGAGTCAGCATCGCGTCTGAAATTAAGGAAATGTGAGGGCACACCTTGGGATCTCAGCCTCAGTCATGGACATGGAGAAGCGAGGATCGCGGACGACAAAAGACATTAGGATGGCGTAAGTTTAGTAAAGTGTGCGTGTGGATGAGTGTCGCAAAGAAGTAAGAATCGGCTTGTCGTCGTTTATGTAGTCCGGCTACCAGTACCACTAAAGGAGTGTAAAAGTTGGGTTGGTAGAAGTTGGATATGTGGTGACGGTGACGAGGTTTATTTGAAACGACAACGATGGGTCAAGAAAGTGTTCGTCCACAGAACGGGGCTGATCCAGATCGCAAAGTCCTCTGAACGTCCACAGCAGTCATTTATACGGCAGACAAGGCCAATAGGACACAGTAAAAGACAAAGGCAACAATAGAGACCCCTCCGTATAATGGACTGCGCGCGTCCAAGTAACATAGAGACCGCATTGTCCGCCCTCGTCTGCCTTACCCATCATTCTGAAAGGTAGATCCCCTCTGGAAGCCCCATTATCAAGAAGAAAGTTGCCATGGTATTCAGGACATTGTAAGTTATTCGATGTTCGCATGTCAAACTCAAAGTGAGAAAACAATAGCAGGTCTTTATTTGTACACCAAAGGTGTTGTTTGGCCATCTAGGACCCTTGTTTGACCACCCGGAATCAGGCGGTCCGAAGCTCGCTGATCTCGACTATGATGACCTCCGACACAAAACCCAGAATGTCGCTCCCTGCTGAGCTCATGCACGAATTTCTGCAGTATTTGGATGAAGACACGGAATCTTTGAGGAATTGCTCACTGGTTTCGACATCATGGACGCCTTCTTCTCGTCACGTCCTCTTCAACCATCTCAACCTTGATCTCTCTTGCCTCATACCATTGCCGATTCAGAAAGCCTACCCTCTCATTCCCGCTCGCACATCGTCGAGGGATTGCATGCTTCTGGAAGAAAAGTTGGAGATAATTGCGGGGCTTTGGAGCACACATCATATCTTTCGTCATGCGTACGAAGTCTCACTCTTTCAATTCTCAACTACTCCGATCCTATGCATCCTTTGAGGGGCGGGGTTGCACAAACTTTAATCAAAATAATTGGCTTTCTCACCTCTATAAAATCCCTGAATATGGTTCTAGGTTCCTGGCATAATCACGTAGGTGTGATGAAGAGCACATGCCTAAACATGCTTGAAACGCCTTCCTTGGGATCCGTTACGATCCGTGATGGGTCTGTGCGATACGCCGCTGATATTACAATCATCTTGCAGAGTATGAACCAGGTGGAAGATCTCAGAGTTAAAGGCATCACTTGTGATTTCCCGACGAAATCAATCCAGGCAGATGCGACGTCTGCTGCACCGTCCTCTACTTTCACCCTGAAGAGGCTGCAGCTTTGTTGCGACTCGAGGGTCAACTGGGAAATCTACTTGTGGCTTTCACAGTCATTCACGAAGATAACCTTGGAGGCGCTGTCGGTCAGCGGCTCTTTGGCGTCCAACCACATTCGGGCAATCCAATGTTTACTCAAAATGTCTGGCCCAGATCTCCAAATGCTTGAATTTACGGTAAACCCGCCAGGCTCGGACCAATGTAAGCCTTCCAGTTACCTCACATACCTTATTCCATACTTAAGAACGTACTTCGCATAGCCCAATTATGGGTCATGAGGCTTGGCATGTGCCCAAACTTAAAGCGGATCCATATCCATGGTATACTACAATCCCCCGTAACCAACCCGCTGGCCTTGGTTATTGAACCCTTTCTCAACTCATGCCGAACTGCTAATATTCTATCTCTGGCGTTCATTACTTTCCATATCACCTTGGTATTCTCGACAAGCCAAATGGATTGGGACGAATGGCGCGTTCTGGATGATATAGTGTCAGAAGCATCATTCCCAGCCTTGGTCGAGTTCAACATTATCTTGCACATCAGAAGTGGTTGGATTGGCTGTGAGGAAGAGAAATGCCGACTGGAAGCCGTACTCCCGAAACTCAAATTTAGGAACGTTCTCAATATTTTCCTTCCTTAGACAACGAGATATGGCGAGAAGTGGACGTAGCCCTTACACAGTCTCGTGACCAAACCCTCGTTTACTTACAATCTCTTATACGTATACGTAGCCCTCTGAACTTGAATTTGTCAGTATCTCGAAAATACTTCCCCAACAATCTGATAATACAAACTTGAAAAGTACTATGTAATTTCCAGTTGTTCCATGAGTCGATTATTGCTTGTTTGGTAATGTTGGCCGTGCCCATGCAGACTTTCACCATGGCCTCCAGCACTGAGCCGGCTCTCGAACTCCCCCCAGAGCTAATCCACGAAATTCTATATCATTTGGACGGGGATACGGAGTCTCTTAGGAACTTCTCTCTTACTTCGACGGCTTGGACGTCTTTCTGCCGCAAAATCCTGTTCAATCATGTCGACCTCAACCTTAGGCATCTCATACCAATGTGGATCCAGAGAATTTGCCCTCTCAGTCCCCCGCGTACATTCATAAAAGAGTGCAAGCTTTTGGAAAAGAACCTGGATATACTCTTAGGTGCTTTACACCGAACACCATCTCTTTGTTCATGCGTCCACAGACTCACCCTCTTGATCCTCAACTATTCGGATCCCGACCATTCTATGCGAGGAGGAGTTGCGCGGAGGCTAATCCAACTAATACGACTTCTCACCTCTCTGACGTCGGTGGAAATCACGCTGGGCTACTGGAATGGTTATGCTGATGCGATGAAGAATACCTACCTGAAGGTGCTCAAAACACCTTCGCTGGTGTCGGTCATGATTTGCGACGGATCCATGCGATACTCAACCGATATCTTACCCTTTGTGGAGTGTACCAAGAGGGTCTTAGAGTTCCGGATAACCAACCTCATCAGTAATAATCCCGGTGCGAGGAACACTGTCCAGAGGCATGCGAATGTTCCTCCGCCATATTCCGTATCCAACCTAAGGATTCTACAACTCCATTCCCCTACAGCGATCAATCAGGAAATATACTGCTGGCTTTTACGGTCCCATTGCAGAATATCCCTACAAAAACTATCCCTTAAAGACAGTATGCTGCCCGAGGGTATCCAGGCAGTGCAGGCTTTGCTCAATGTCTCAGGCCAAACGCTCCGATGCCTTGAGATGACCGTTCCTTCGATTTTGGAGCCTTGTAAGCTTGAAGCATAATCATCCGTCGTACTTTTCTGAAAAGAATACTTCAAATAGCCCGAATGTCCACCCTGAAGTTCAACATGTGTCCAAACTTGGAGCATGTCGTTTTTGACGGCGTGGTGCAATTGCAGAATTCTAACGGTATCCCATGTGTGATGCCCTATGTAAATTCATGCGTCGCTGCCGGCCTTCTTTCCCTGGTGTCCATCACGTTCCACGTTCACTTACCCTCCAATGTTCGCCTACCGTCCACTGTTCATATCAATTGGGACGACTGGCAAATGGTAGATGCTACGGTGTCAGAAGATTTTTTCCCTGCTTTGGCCAAGTTCAGCGTTATCTTGCGCATTTGGGAGGGGAAAACCTTCGAGCAAGAGAAACTCAAACTGGAAGGCCAACTCCCGAACCTCAAGAGTAGGAATATTCTCAGGATTTGCATTGGTTAGGCACCACTGAGTGGTTCTCAGGCGAAGAAAGCTCGTCATTTGGTCCGCTTATGAGGATTGCATGGTATTACATGCAATCGTTGTTGGTTCCCCATGATGCGGAGGGATGAATGGCCGAACAGATGGCCAATTTAGATGGGTAGGAGAGAAAAGATTGCTGAAGTGTATATAAGCTTGTATTCGAGGCCCAATTTCAGAAGCTAGGGCTTCATTCCAGGTCAAGGTTAGGCCACGGCACAACGATAGAAATATCATTATCTGTCAATCCCGGTTGTAAACTATGTACTATCGATACATATGCTATTTTGACAGTCGACGAAGCGCCCAGGAAATATCCTGATGAAGGTGTAAGGATGAAGCAATAGAATAAGCATAGGCCCTTGGTGCTGGTGAGTTCATGATGAATCCGGAATAGTTGATAGCGTTTTGCTCCACTGGACAACCTTAGGATGAGCTTGAACCTGAAGACAGAATCAGATAGAGAACACTGGCAGGAAGTCGTACAGATGGAAACATACCTTGCTCGGATCGAAATTGAGAACCTGCAATCCTTCAAGCGAGGTAGCACGCGATAACGCGACATAAGCCTGACCTTTTTCAAACACTTTACCTAGGTCGACTTTCACTCGGTCCAAGGTCTGTCCCTGAGATTTGTGGATGCTCATAGCCCACGATAAGATCAAAGGAAGCTAGACAGGTTCAGTGAAAATAACATAGGGATCGAACGGGCAACATACCTGCAAACGACTGACTTGTACCTCACCACTCGGTAGCTCTACCTTCCATAGCTCGGGCATGACAAGCATCCTGCGTTTGCTCCCATTCGGAAGAATAAATTCAACAACAGGGTAACCCTTGTTGTTACCGATGGAAGCTGATTTCTTCGACGACGCGGAACCTGCCCCAGCAGTGGACGAAGCACCAAGCACACCCCCCCTTTCGCCAGCCATGAGCTCATGGTCCGCTTCGGTGCCATAGATGGCCGGATCGACGAAGCGAAGGACACGACCCATACTCCCATTGACCAGCGACTCGTCCACGTTCTTGATCAACATTACTTGAGCATCGATTCGGAGTTCTAGGTACTTTGGCGCCATGAAATTAGCGAGCATCTTTTCCCGTTGATTGGGATCCTGGATGGCACCACCATCGATAGCTACAAATTTATCTTGGACAGTGTTGAGGCGAGCCATACGGGTGGAGTTTGATCGCTCGACATCTTCTCTTCGAGGAAATCTGGAAGAAAGAGGTGAAGACAGGATCACTGATGCAATAATGAGGACATACAACTCTGTCGGCCCGAGGCCATCGTCATATTCTATGGGCCTTGAAAGACTCCGGAACGCCTGAATGGATTTCTGCGTCAGTGTTCCGAAGCGCATTTCGTTAAGCATGTTGATGAACGCTAATGTACAGGTCAGTTTAGATTGCTTATAAATTGAATATACGTACTTGGGTCGCTTTGACGGAAGACCTTGGTCAAGTTGTAGGTATGTTTGACGGCTTGCTTCCACATTTCAGCTTCGAAAGCAAACTTCACCTGCGCATCATTTTTTGTAACAGGAGGTAGCTGGAAGAAGTCTCCTGTCACGATAACCTAGAATACGATTCAACAATGGAGCAAGAGGCAGTGAAGTATATGCACCTGTATTCCTCCAAATGGTTCGTGGCCTTTAAGGAGCATGCACGCAATCTTGGCCAATTTGTCAAAAAGGTCACCATCGACCATAGAAACTATGATCGATGCGTTTAAATGCGTTCAAGAGGATTGGGAGAAGAGCCAACCTTCATCGATGATCAGAACCTTGGTTCTCATCCATCTCGTTGAGGCTTTCTTGTTCTTCTTAATCTTCTTGACCAGGTCTTCCGCCGGCTCGATACCCAAGCCAATGCCAGCAAACGAGTGAATGGTAACGCCTCCGATGTTACAGGCAGCAATGCCTGAAGATGGTTTCAGACATAACGAAGCATTATAGGATAATAAATGTACCAGTGGATGCCGTAATAGCTACAGCATCTGGAGTCTTAGAGAACTTCTTGCGAAGAGTCTTGATAATTTCCCGCAGAAGAACAGACTTTCCGGTCCCTGCATCGATGTAAACATGATCGTATATGCGCCAAAAGAAAGACCAGGTAGAACTGACGTACCAGCACTTCCAGTATAAAATACACTTTCCCCACCTTGAACGAGCTTCAAAATTTGTGTCTGCTCTTGACTTAAGAAGATAGCAGGAACCTTTGGCTTCCCTCCGGTGGAACCTGCTGAGCTCTCAGGCGACGGTTTTGAAAAACCTTTGGATCTGCCAGGTCCATCAGAAGGTATCGAGAAACTCGAATTAATCAAGGCGTCTTTGGATGGCCAATCGGGTGGCAGCTGACGAGCGCGTTTCGGAGGAGGTGCGTTGGCAGGAATAGCGGTTGGACTGGCGCGTTTATTTTGCGCTGTCGACTCAACCAGAGGTGGTGGAGGAGCTGGCGCGCTGTATCCCGCTAGAGCCTCTTGAATAGCTTTCAACCGGGCTTCTGATCCCGACAGGGCCTTTGGAGGAGCGGGTTGCTTTGGAGGAGAAGGTGGCCAGTCGAGTGGTTGGGATGATCTTGGCTGCGAGACGTCCGATGAAGACCAGTCGCGTTTGACTGATCCCAAACCTGATTTTGCCGATTTCAACGACTTCGACATTGTGTTGGAAGAAAGGAAAGAAAGCCACAATTCTTGTGACCACCGTGTCTAGACTGCAACATGCCCGACTAGCGTGCGAAAAACGCGAACGAGAAGTCACGCGTCGACGCGTCGCGCTTCCTCTCACGTACTTTGTAATATTGAAAAATCTCAGCAGAAGAGTGGTGATTACTGTTGGTGGGTAGCGACAGCGACATTAGTACTAGTATGTAGTGGTCTATGTGTAGGTATAAATATGCAGTACTTTTAAAGGTATGCTCGTGCGCTGCGACGCGCCATCTATGAGAAGTGGGTGTCAATGAAGGCTTTATTGAAGGGAGTCCTGGAGTACGTACCTCAACAACTTTCCATCCACCGGTAAGCTCATTATCCAGCTCCTCCGGTAGACGTGTAATGACTGCAACGTATGTACACTGCTCGACCTTGTCCTCAGCACCCACCGCGATCTCACCAGTCTTTGCATTGCGGAAGAGCATCATTTCTTGAGTGGCAAAGCTGACAAGGAACACAGGAACATCGTTCTCCAGGATTTTTGCATCAGCAACCTGGGGCAAACCAGATTAGAAAATGAAGATCCTCGACAGCTCAATGACTTACGTCTACTTGACGGATGTCAAGTACCTTGCTTCCACTGATCAGTCCCTGACGAAGGAAGTGCTCCATGGTAGCCCATAGGACATTGTAAGTCTGAAGATACTTTAGTAACGCGCCAACCAAACGAGGTTAATAAACTCACAGCTTCGCTACACCATGCTTTCAGTGACTCCTGATCTGCTGATAGATAGGCGTCGACAACTTCGGGCACGATGTACTCTCGTAGCTCTCTTTCGAAACCCTCTCGATTGAAATCTGGATCCATCTGTTTCATCAACCGCATTACCTGAGCGGTCTCATTCTCGTCGAACCATGATCCAATCGTTTCCGTGACCGAACGCATTGATGAGATAACAGGGTTCTCCGACTCGTCGTACACCTGGCGTAGCTCGACCACCTTCTTCAGCACTGGGTTGGTTTCCTTCATTTTATTCCACGCTTCTTGTTTTGGTGAATCCTTGTGAAGTACCACGGCGCCTCCGGCTCTAGCAGAAAACGGGTTAGGATGAGTATCTTAGCAAAGGAAGAATACGAACTCGGGATCAGCAACAATTCGCTTAGGACCAAGGCCTGACGCTCTTCCTGCCTTAGCAAGGCGCTTCTGTCTACGCAACCGACGGGCCTCCTTTTCCTCAAAACCAGCATGCTTGGCACTACCACTGTCATCCAGAGCATCGACCAATGTGTCCGCCAGGGTCTTGTACGCAGCCGTTTTGCGTATAGGTTCCGTGGATTTCTCGACAGCGGAAGAAACAGCTGAAGAGGCGCGTGAAATCTAGACCAAGGCTCAATTTATGTGTTCGTCGAAAAAAGGGTTCCACATACGGCGCGCATAACATCACTCTCCTCCATGGTCTTGAGGGCTTCTGAAACAGCATCTCCGACCTTAACTCCCGTCTTTCTCAATTCCTCCGCAGCTGCCCGTAGCTTCGGATTCTCTTTGATACTTGACGTTAACTAAGAACCAGAACGTCAAAGAGTTTTCAAAAGAACTAGAAAAAATTGTGCTCACTCTTGCCCGCTCGTAAGCAGCTCTCGCCCTCTTCATAGCCTCCGAGTCCTGAAGTTTGTCCACATCACCCTGAAGCTGCTTCACATTATCTTGAAGCTCCCTGTTCTTCTTCAGTTCGTCTCGTAGGACGTCAACGAAGGTCTGGAAAGGTGACTTCGGAACTTCATTCTGGCGCCGAGATGACGAATGAAACCCGGAGGCGCGTTGGCCAACCGCGCCAGCTATCCGGAAAGGTGAAGAGTACAGGTGCTGGCGTGTCAAAAGTAGGTGGCTGCGAGTGGCATTGCGTAGAACAATATTTTGCAGGTTCCGCGGCAGCATAACTTAGAAGAGGGGGACTGGAGGGGATTGGAGAAATTTCCGTCAGAGAGCTGGGCATCCAATTTTGACTTTCGCCCGACTGGACGCGCATGAGAAAAATTCTGACACCGTTCACGTGAGTCTTCGGGCCGCAACTCCGTCGGGCCTGAAGTTCTACGATTGTTCCCTCCACAGAGCAAGTCATTCCATAGAAATGTAAAAATGTTAGAGTGCCGTTACAAATGGATTCTCGTTCTCAGTAGGCTACGAAATGGGATCGTAAACTCACCAATATGAATTGGCAGCCTCTTGTCCGACTCATACTCCTGGGAAGCCAACTCTTGCTCTGGCAAGACGGAAACCAGCTCTCCACACGCAAGACTATTCTTACATGACTTGAACCTAGGCATGGCGAGCTCGAGGAGTCTGTTTCCCAGGCGTGTCTGACGACGATGTACAACCGATGATATTAGCCCGTCTTTGGAATCTCTTCGAGATTCCCGTCGTTCCCAGATAATTCACCGAAATATTCAGTACCATTGGAGCTATCTATTTTAAAAGTACGAGGGGAGTGCCTTACACGGTGAAAATCCCTTTGCCCCTCAGAAAGTCAGCCATCTCGTGTGCTGTGAGAACTTGAGATGCGCTCAGAGTACGTTTGCGCAGATTCTCCCAAGGCTGAGATGGTACGTCATTTGTCAACTGGCACTTTCCGAAGAGATCTGGATAGTTTACCGAGCCACCAACTTTTCGGTGGCCAATTGAGGTGGTAAATAAGGGGCATGGGCGATAGGCGGTGCGGGGTATCAGCATTGAAGGAGGCCAACAAGGCGCGTTCTTCTGAAACAATGGAATACCAGGTACCAGGCACTCCGCCATCTCAGTGTCCCAGCCTTCAGGGTTATATCAGCCTTCTAGTAGGCTCGACCCCGCCTGTCTTTGTGTTGCATCTGCACGGGCTTGGTGGTAACGTATCCTCGATAAGTATTAAGGTAGGGCTCATGCACGATCCTACAAACGTCACGTGACTTGCGTGACAATGGCAGCGTTCTGACGAAAAATCTAATGGCCTCCGCAGGAGGTGGAAATCGGGAAATATAGCCGCACAGGGCTTTATATAAATGTATTTCAAAGAGCGTGGTGCGAAGGGATTTTTTATTTTGGCTCGCGTTAGACGGCTATTGATGATCTCTGAGTACTCTGTTTTGGATTGAGGAGCACCGACACCAAAAGTTTAATGGCCGTCGTAACTTTACTGATTTGACTAAAATTTTTGCACAAAACAATGCATAAGATTATTTTTAAGAGGGTGGTGCGAAGGGATTTTGCAGAAACTACTTTGATCCTTCTAAATTTCGCATCTACCTTGACCCATGGTATGGGAACGCGCGCCGCGACGCGCCTGTTGTGATAAATACACGTGCACTGACTTATTTTTGGCTCATAATGTGTTACCTTATGATTAAAAGGCTTTAAACCGCACT
>Ga0247741_1002200_pt1 | contig 10912 bp, 9 predicted proteins | sample UWRJL213509R2_FD_180945 | JGI IMG/M metagenome (GOLD analysis project Ga0247741, IMG submission 180945) | Plant litter microbial communities from Arlington Agricultural Research Station in Wisconsin, United States - UWRJ-L213-509R-2 | ecosystem: Environmental > Terrestrial > Plant litter >...
AACCTAATTTACGAACCACATTTTGACGCCGGCCAAATGGGCTGTGACCTGTGACCTGAGACCAATTTCGTCCAAACCACCCCGAGGCGCGGCGCGTGACGGCCGAATTGATCGAAATGGTACAGTATCGTACAACACCAGATCGAGCATTTGCAACGTCAGAAAACTTGAGTAGCGACTGTTTCTCGATCTCGTAGGTACGGGACTGTGCTCAGAACATGAAGATATGGAACTACGCGTGAATACTGGTCCAGGAATCAACGTTCTATATGTTGCCAATGATGAAAAGCTCTAATATTTGACTCGACGGATAATTATTTCTAAGCGCGCATCTGGTAGTTTGGCATGTACCTGGGCTGGAGAGCTACTAAGTGTCTCTTTGTCGGCTAATGCTGAAAGAGTTATCTTTACTGCCGATTCCGAAGTGTGCGGTGATAACCATATATAAAATTCTGTAACTCCGTACATAATGTTGAGGTAACAAATGAAACCTTCCTATACACCATATTTGTCTCCATCTTCATGCTCCGTCTTCAACATCCAAAAGTTATGACATCTCTTTGAATACTCGATGTAATGCGTGATAAATCCAGGTTCCAGTTTGATGGGACCATGTTCGACTGCATAGTATTGCTGCGACGTGCCCTCGGACCTCCCAGCTTGATAGTCACCCATTGAAGTTTTCTGCTCTGCGATCTTCTCTGTGTACTTTGCACTGCCCTCGATGTGTTTCCGCTGCACGGCAGCAATGAAATGCCGGAAGGATCTTGTCGCGAAGCCTTTGTAGAAGAGTGGCTTGCCATTCCGATCCTTTGCTGCAGCCAAGAACCGGTCGAGGTTTCTATACATCTGTCGGCTGTCCATACGACTGCCTATGCTTGTCCAAATGTATGTCCGATAGACAGCTGTAAGGCTGTCTCTCTCCTGATCCATGACTCTGTATTTTGCAAGATAGAGCCATTCGATGGGACGAACAATGCGGATAAGGATGAAAAGTAGTCGAGCAATGCGATATGGAAGAAGACGAAGGACCTCCTTGAAACGACCTGATACCAAGGCTCCCTTCCAATAATTCGCAAAAAAAGCCAGTGTGTTCATTCCATATGGAACGACAAGGTGTTTTCGGCTCACTGGCGTGTTTGCTGCCTGAAACTTGGCCTCCTCGGTCATCCTACCAGGCGAACCTTGCGTTACGTGGGCAAGAGCCTGGGCTTGGTTGTTGGCCTGGTTAATAGCACTAAGCCAATGCTCAGTATCGACAGTGCTCCATACGAGTTGGCCATTCTTCAATGAGACCAGGCTGCCATCCTTGACAAGAGCCTCTAGGAACTTTCTCGAGTCGGTATTCCCCCTGATATCACCGAGAAAAGGATTATAGCCAAGCTGGTGAGCATTGCCGGTATCGTTTAGGGAAATGAAATCAGCGGAGATTCCTAGTTGCTCCAAGGTATGACCACAAAGAACGTCTGTGGAAAAGAACCGTTCCAAGCCATCGATTTGGCTGTGAAGAAAGGTCCGGTAATCATCCACATTGATTTCATGGTTATCGAAAAGTAGAACACCATCAGAAAGCCACCGAACCAGTGCGGTATTGCGGGTGTTCTTGATCGCACTTGAAAATATGTGCATGCTGTCGCGGATGAGAGCGTAGGGTGTGGGCTCCTTTTCGGTTAGATAGAGCTTGGCCCAGGGGATAGCAGCCGTTCTGTTTCTTGGAATTAGATCAACACTGGATAAAAAATGAAAGGACGCACTTCCACCAAGTCTTTTCTGGTAATGTGGTCTTGATCTGGGGCATATCCATGGTTCCGATGGGTGAGGCCGCATGCCCACCAAAGTCACTAGGAGCCGAGTTGGAGCTGTACTCAGAGTTGTCATCAGATGGTGACGAATCTGAGTCCGATTCGTCAAGAGAGGTCGCTTTGCTCTTCAAAGCAGTTCGAGAATGCCGTGAGCGTGTTGGAACTGATGTAGCAGTTGTACGAAGGAGAGAGGATTCTTTTGTAGATTTGATAGAAGAGCTGTGATGACTGCCAGGTGTAGGCTGTGTATCAATAGTGAGCAAATGAGATTGGCTGACGTAGTCGCGGTGGGTGGTGTACAGATAGTGAAGTCCTCTCAGCCTCATTGAGAATTGCATCTTGGCACAAAAAGGGGTCACTTCTTTGATTGGTCGGGCCACACCTTCGCTGGTGAGACATATCATTGCAAAGAAACTAGATGCTGGCTCGATGAATGAATTGAATGCACAGCGATCTGGGTTGGCAGGGAAATAAAGATGGTGCAGCGCCTCAACAGCAAGAGGTGAGACCTGAGCAATCGATTCTCTCTTTTCGAGGGAGTAAACAAGGTTGCTGAGGGCTCTGCCTTGAGGACCATCAAATTCGAATAAAGGTTTGCCAGTTCTGTCGAGAACAGGATCTTCGAATGCGTTTACTATAAAGCGCAGGAACCCAAATTCAAAATTTGCATAGGCAATCAGAGTCTTGTGAAGGGTTGGGATTTTAAAAGGATGACGGTTGTGAAGAATCCCTAGGCTAAGATTTAAGGCCATTATCATTAAACTATTCGTTGGAAACAAGATGTAGATACGTACGCTGCACCCTTTGTTATGAGATGTCAAATCGCAGGGTTAGCCTTCTTTGTGAGAGCACACATTTCAAGAAACGTTGCAAGGAGCGCTGATCGGAGTGTTCTCGTTTTGTAGTCATGTGGCAAAATTTGGGTCGTTAGCTCCAACAAATGCCTGATGACGGTAATATCAAATGTCGACCAGTAATCCTTCATGCCTAAGATGACATATCCAGGATGAAGAAGTGCAGTGTCGACCTCAACTACACTGACCCCTCCAAGGAGTTCGTCCTGCTCAAGCGACAATACATCCTCAAGCGACAAGTTTTGCATAGCAAGCTGCACTTGAGAAGGAGAGGGTATGACACCGCCTGGGACTTCAAAGTAGAATACGAGGTGCTGGGGCGTACTTGCGAAGGACTGAACAGGCACGCCATGGTCATAAACACGTTCCTGGGGTAGGACATCTGGATGCTCCTTTATTGCATGGGCCCTCATTCCACCTTCAGAAAGAGCACAGAATGGGAAGTCTGCATTGAGACAGTGCCCATTTTTGCATCGGATGCCCTGGGAATGGATGCGGAGGCCTTCGATTGGCGCGGTTTCGTCGGGATGTGGAATGACTATCTTTATCCACTCCTCACGTTGAGTGTTGGCAGGAACTAGGGGTGGAGAAGGAGTATAACCAAGCTGTCGTATCTCTTTCAAGACAGTGCCAAGAATTTCATTGGGTGGGACTTTGGTTTTCCGGGCATTCTGTCTCAGAAGAGGCGGCATATTGTGCTTCAGATACTGTTTGCCCTCCCGTATTATAAAATGTAGATTTGTCTCGGTGTTTAAGCCGTATTTGACAATTGAACCCCCATATGCATGTGAGACGAAGTTGTTAGACCCGAAAGCAGCTTCGCATTCAGTGCAGATGAAGAAGTCGTAAGTGACATTGTAGGTCATCCCAAATTTGCGCAAAGTTGGCGTTTCAACCAGTGCAGAAGGCTGAGAGGGTGGAGAGCTTGAAACTTTGGAAGATGTTGAGGGAGAAGGCGTCAGAGAGGGGTTGCGGAATAAGGGCGCAGTTGGCAGAGCAGGTTTATGTGTGTGCTGGACCTGAACAGATCGAAGCGCCAAACGCTCTGAATGTGATCGTAGTTTCTGTGGACTAAGGCTGAAGAGTGGGTTTGATTCCAGAGCGTCAATGTCGACATCTGGTGATTGAGCTAACAAGAGCTCGTCGTCTGAGTCATTTGCCAAGGGTCCATCATATGAGCTGGAGAGAGTATGTGCACCAGACGACGGCTGTCGTGGTGGACGTCTTGGGGTTACTGGATTCACAGTCTTAGCCCCAAGTTCAAAAGGGGGCAGTGACCTTGGCCTGAAAGCTTGATTAAGAAGGCGTTGATTTAGAGGTACGAACAGCTCATACCATGGAATACTGGTGGCTTTCTTTGAGCGGGTAGGGTTAGGAGTAAACAGGCTTCCAGATGACGCATCAAATGATAGCTCTGAGTCCAAGCCCACTTCATCGTCAGAGTTGTCGACATTGTCCTGTACGTCAGGCTGCTCCTCTGCTTCCGCTGTAGAAGACATCAATTTCATGTCATGAATATGCTGGTATAAAGCGAACCATGAGACTGTAGTGCAGACACAATATCTGCAAGGGCTGGGGTGTCGGTGTTTTCCCCAAAGACATCCTCATCCTGAACGTCTAGATCACCAATCCTGCCTGACACACAGCTATAAGAAACGTCTAAATCCATATCCTCATCACCACCACAAAAGTTGTTGAAATCTCCAATCATCCCATTTACGTCTTCCATGAGCAGTCTCAGACTTTCTGGAACCTCCACCCGTTCATCTTCGATGGGATAATCCTCTGGATCCTGCTCGGATGTGTCGCTCTCACTGTCACTGAGCAAATCAGGCTCTAAAATATCGTAGGGTTCTGACATTGGTGAGCCCGAAGCCCTAATAGATGGTTCAGTTTTAAGCGTAAAAGATGTAATGTGATAGGGCTAACCTGTCTCTAAATGATGGCAAATGGGAGAGAATCACCTGGCGAAGCTCTTGAGCATGAGTGTCGGCCATGCCATTGTGCTTTAGAATATCACTTCTGAAGCTTAGATGATGTAGCTTTATTGATTGTGGGTATAAAAACTTACATGTTCCATTGGCGACCGCTTGCTCTGGAGAGAATGAGAACATCGTCGATGTCTGTGCGATTCGCTTGCGATTTGGCAACCTGCACAAACTCCTGAAAGCTGTGAAAGTATGTGGTGAGTCACCGATATGATACTTTTATTTGAAAAGTCTTTACTCCATCGATTGCAGATGTTGGTAGAACTGGAGCAGAGATGACTTTCCATCACGTTGAAAAGTATGAGGTAAGCACGGCATGCCACTATCGATTTCGGCGTCTGCCGGTGACGGCTCAGCGCTCAGCGCTCAGCAGTTTGAAGTCCGCTGAAATCGCCATCAAAGCTGCAGCTTTGCTCCAAACCACCACCGCTCCGCTAACCCTTTCTCTCCTATCGCGATATGACATCCAGACCAACCGAGATCAGGTAAGTATTGTTATAATCCAATATTTGTGTTACTTATTAGAAATTTAGAAAGGAAACCCGACGACGTCGCTCACCGCCAACGAACGGTCATGAACATGCATACCCTCACCTCTCACGAGGGCTGGTGAAGCGAAGTTGCGAGGATTACGAAGGACCGATGGTTGAGGACCAACCGTCGTTCACCCACCTTTGTCGTTGTCAGACTGAAGACTAGCTGGCGGTGATTACCTGTCACCTGACATCTCGTTTCGACAACGACGAATCTTCAGGCAGAAGCAACATTGGTCGCAGGCTCTGACATCAGCGACAGAAGATCAGCCCACCCGACTACACCAATCCCCAACATTCCTTCAAGCGCGAATGCAAAATCCTACTCCTCGGTACACATTTCTCCACTGACGCGACGACTCGTTGTTGATTGCATTCCTAAGGCTCAGGCGGGTCGGGGAAGAGTATAATTGTGAAGCAAACGAAGATTATCCATTCAGACGATCTCAAAGAACACGAGCTGGCCGAGTATCGACCGATCGTATACAAGAACGTTTGGAGTCAGTGCAGCATGTGGTGATCCATATGAAGAGGATAGGCTTAGAGTGCGACATACCATCCTCTATCAGTTTATGCACTGTGTTCTAAAATTATCTTCTTCTAAGGCTCTCGCTGCGACAATACTCGAATGCAAGTTGGAAATATCGACCACTACCCCCTACTTCCCCACCAAGATTTCAGACGACTGGAAGAACCCGATCATCCCCAAAATCATGGACGAACACGCGACATCTCCCTTCAACAGATCGCCTCCTTACAAACGCCCAGACATATCCGACTCGTATGGCCTCTGCCAATGCCACCTGTTCATGGGTGGCTCGTCTACTTTCGCTGAACGCGCCCACCTGTCTTGTGGGTGATTCGTAGACGCAAGCTCGTAACGAGCGCGAACTGCTGCAAGTCGCCTGCCCATTCAACGTGGATCGAGTAGGGAGACGGTGGTCTGAATTTGGATAACCTCTGCTGAAAGATTGTACGTTTGAAGGCTGCACTGTTCTCGCGTCCTCAAGTCTCCGCCGCAAGTAAATTGCCAACGCCTCGCATTTCTTCCAGCCGCTGCATATGCGACACGTCTGACGACAGTTGGACCCATCCACAGCTGCGCTCGTTGGATGCGATTAGCAAGGATGAGAGTCTAACCACTCCGTCACGAGTCGATGACCCCACAGCTGTCTGCATTAGAACCAACCCCCTCTACACGGCTGTTTGTACCACTGCGACCAACATCGCGTGTGCTGCCTGGCGCTTTGGATGGCTCTCGGCTGTTAGCTGGAAGTGTGTGGCTACGACGAGCACATCCGGCAGCAAGGTCTATTCGGGGGACTCAGCCGGCTGGTGCGTTATCATTCCAGTTCGTATTCTCGCAGCTGATTTTTATTTTACAAGCAGCATCTTCAATGCCGTACTATGGGAGAGGGAGTGCAAGCACTGGCAAAGCGAGGGCGAGAGATATATCTTGAAGATGAAAGAAGTGAATGAGATTTTTAAATTGTGTGAATAAGAAACTGGCGTTGTTTGGACCTTATGTAGCCTAGAATTTTGGGTAAAAGAAAGCGTGAAGCTGGTGATGATTTGAATTTTTTGTGCGTCTGTACAAGCTATTCAGCGCGGAACGTTGCACCACTTATATTTGTGGCAGCGCTGGAGATCGCCATGACCTGGGGGCCTTTCAACAGGCCAACCGTGAGGCATCTCATGAATACTAGTTTGTGTCGATCCCCTATACCTGATGCTACCTAACCGTGCTATACTAGTGAAAAGCAAAAGGCAAAACATAAGGCACAGCCTGCTGCTCGTCGTGATCTTCAAGTACCCCCACCTGCTCTAGCTGCCGAGGACCTCTTCGTTGTGTCAACTTTGCAATGTTGTATCTCTGTCGGAAGATGGAACCTACTCCCCTTTGTTACACACTCGCTTCATTATGAACTTTATAGTTCAATTGTCAGCTTTCAAGAACTTGACCTTGGTGTACAAAATGTCGATATTGTGAGAACTTCAATAAGGCTTGGGCTTATTGCTGCACTAGTGCTGTCCTGCCGTTATCTATCAACAATGGCTCCTGTCATCGATCTTTTCTCTCAAACAACAACCATCCTACTTCCCCATCGCGATATGATGCGAGAATAAAGTGAGTAATGTATCTGTTGTGATATCGTGATAACTTAACGACGATCTAGAACTAAACCCGGCGACAACCCGTTCCACCATAAAGATGTCGGCCAGCAGGAAGGCATGCCGACCTTTTCGTTAGTAGGAAAAAGGCTCTTTCACGCCCGACGCGGCATAGATTGCCATCGCGCACACCTCTGGTACACTCCGCCTCGCTGAAAGTCCCCTGAAGAAAACACTGAGGAATGACATCTCCTCCATCAGCTCTCTGCGGCCGTATGCTCAGTCTCGTGGCTATTTATCGACGTCCTCCTCGACGTCCTCGCCATTGAAGGCCAAGACTACCGCTGTTACTCCTCCTCTTCAACCTAAGGCATCTGTCATCGAGTCGAACGCCGACCTCATCTGGCAGCAAATTGCCCCGTGGCATACACTTATTCAAGGTCTCTCACCCGTGAAGGAGAAGGCAAAGGCTTCGATCGCCGCTGTGAGCACGCCCCCATCATCGTCGGACACTTTCAAACCAGGTCATAAGCAGACCATGACGCCTGCTCCGGAGCCTGAACCTGAAGCCGTATTCCAACCACTTAAACCTGCAAGGTTGCGGGCTCCAATCTCGCTTGCACCTGGTGCTGCAGCCGCCGCTGCAACAATTCGAGCGTCCAGGTCTAGGGCAGGGCTCACGGTCGATTTCAAGAAGGGTACTTACGTACCAGCGCTTCACTCATCGGATACGTTTGGCCGTAGATCTTCCTCTCGTGCCTCTAAGGGTTCCATGACGCTCGATGAGCTCGGATCGAGTAGCAGTGGCTCCCTAACGCCAGTCTTCAAGTGCATCCACGATTCCGAAAAGGAGAAGGGTCATAAGCATTCATCTCTCATCCCACCAGACCATCGCGAGTCCACCAACACCAGCAAGCAAAGTACGCGAAGTGATTGGTCCAGTACCAGCTCCTACGGCAATCCCTTGGCCGACTTGTACGCAGAATCTTACAGCGTCCCAATCACTCGCGAACGGAGGAGGGCGTTAGGCATGTCTGGCACCATGGGCGGAACTACTGGTCTGGAGCCCAATGAGTCTGATCCCGACTCCGACGTTCTGGATGAGCTTAGGTTCCTCCTTGCTACTCACTCCAATCGTGGCTCAGTAGTGGAGTCTTTGTCACCCGGAGATGAGGATGAGGGCCTTGCGACAGCAAAGCCTACTCTTGATGTTGAAATGTTGGTTGCCCGTACTGCCTCTCCTCGAGTTCCCGACGTGGCGCCCATCCTGCAGCTCCTAACATTCCGCGCTTCGCTCATTGACGAAGAAGATAACCACCTCGACATCGATGATGGGAGTGTTACCTCCGATGAGGACACAAAGAAATCTTTCGATTTCACGGGGGAACTGAGGAAACTCAATGAGTCGGGCGCCTCTGATGGCAGGTCATTCGTCGGACAGTTGGAAAACGTATTCCGCACGCCAGCCAAAGTGGATCTCCGTTACGACTTCGGTGGTCACCTTCGAGTCGAGGTTCCACCCTTACCCAGCATCCCTGTTGACTTACGCATGGCAGTTGACGTCGACAGCAGCGCTGGTACATCCACAATGGAGACCCTTGACTCCTCCAACAGCCAGTCGCAGCTTCTCAACATGCGAAGGCCAACTATGATTGTGATCTCTCAGGAGGATGCTCTTTCGCAGGAAAGCAAGACTAACTCCCGCTTCGATATGTTTTCCACATCGAGAATCGTCGATATGAAAGAGCCTACATTGCTGCAAGGATCAGATAGTATCAACAGCACCACCAAAACGCACGATATCTTGTTCAGTGGTGATGCAATCTCGTCGAGTGTAGAACTCGCCCGATCAACCGCATCGAAGACATCGGATGGACAGGTCAACACCTCTTTCAAATTCGGCGGGCTACCGAAGCATGGCTCGACCGTGTCAGGAGCAGCCTTTAACGCTTTCCAATATCATTCCTCCTCCAGAGCAAGCCCGATCGATTTCTGAATCCTCCATGATATTCGACGACCTAGAGGACGAATCTGTCCTGAAGTCGATCTATGCGAAGCTCCTCGGTCACGATGCGCCTACCACTCGTGTTCGAGTCAATTCAGGATCTGGAGTCCATCGACGGAACTGCGGAAGTATGTGTAAGGATATGTCGCGACATCGGGTATCAGCTTTGCTGGACTTGACTCTTTTGATGAAGTCCGTCGGGGTTTCGAGTTCAGCAGTGATCGTCCTGCCAGCAACTCAAGACGTGTTCCCCATTGCCGGCACAAATCAGTCTTCAGCATTGCTTCCGTCTCGTTCTACGGCCATGTCATCAACAGTGGCTCTACTGATCCTTTCGACTATGGCTTGCCCAGTCTTTGTGAGCGCCCGTCATCAGAAGATATGTCGAGTATCTCGATGTCTATGACCGTCGATGGCACCTTTGCGTTCATCCGTAACCAGCCTCGTCGTCGTGTTGATAGTGATGCCTCAAGCTTCTATTTTCACCCATCTGCTCCTGCTCCTGGTGCGAGTGGTCATCGTCGCCATGAATCCAACATGTCTGTGTCTTCACAAGCTCCTCCAATCAGTCTGTACAACCGCAGCTTCGGTCAGCATCGCAGAAATGATTCAACCGCCAGCGCAAGCTCAGTCGCCATGTCATATGCTAAATACGGATCCAACAGCGGGATATCGACTTGGGCGCGTCATCGTAAAGACCTCTCCATGGATTCTGTCATGAACGACTTCTCCGCAGTGCACCTTGGCCGACCTGGACTTGGAGACAAGATGTTCGACAATGCTGCAGATCATGGCCCCCTCACGTCTATCTCCGCTTCTCCACCTGAAAGCGATGCCTCCCAAAGGCGGTTTGGACATCGAAACTCATTCGACTCCATCATGGATGAGGAGCTGAGATTCTTAATGGAGGATTCCATCTTCGAGAAGACTGGCCAACCTATCTCGGTCTCCGACGACTCGGTTTTCGATGACGACTACTCGCACTCGTACCGATCGGGACTTTTACCTCCACGTCAATTCCTCCCGCTCTCTGTTCTTAGTACTGGTAGCGTCCATAGCCCAGCTGATGACGATGACACAATGATCAGCGTAAGTTCGTTTAAGCCTCAGTGTGTACGTTGCTGAATTTGTTCTAGATGCTTGGGGGTGGCCACGTTTGGCGTCGTTCAGTTGGCTCTATCATTGAGGCTTCACCTCGTGTCCGTGTCGAGAAGCGAAAGCAATCTGGAATTCAACATGTCGGTCAATATGAATCTCCGCACAAGGCCAGAATAGTAGAAAAACCATCCATTGCGTCGGCTTCTTCATTCCAATTTGGCGGAGAACGCATGATCAGGGCCCAACATGGTTTATTGGAATGACAGAGCCTGGAGGAGAGTTGCCTCATTGCAGATGGGGAGGACATATCCAGCCTATGTAAGCTGTTAGCCCATCGCCGAATTCTGCATCTAAACTCCTTGTAGATTGCCCTGCACCCATTTTCACAAGACCAGGCCCAGCATCTCGTTCTCGTTCTAACATGTGTACCTCCAGTTCTGGTGGAGACACTCCTCCTCTTTCAGCCTCCGACGGCTCCTCCATATCAGAAGGCTCTCAGTCCAGCATTGACCTTTTGCAG
>Ga0247741_1002201_pt1 | contig 10908 bp, 8 predicted proteins | sample UWRJL213509R2_FD_180945 | JGI IMG/M metagenome (GOLD analysis project Ga0247741, IMG submission 180945) | Plant litter microbial communities from Arlington Agricultural Research Station in Wisconsin, United States - UWRJ-L213-509R-2 | ecosystem: Environmental > Terrestrial > Plant litter >...
CGATGAAGAGATGACGCGTGCTAGTTAGATTAGATGGTGTGGAAGAAACTTGGGTTGTCGAGTTCGAGGAGGAATTGATATCCGCGCCGACGAGCCGCAAACAGTAACACCCCCGGCACGTGATGACACCGAACAACTTGAAAGGGATGCCAAGTCGAATACGAGCAACCTAGCTTAGTCATATTCCAAATTTAAACGTCGTGCGGGAATACTCCAATCACAGCGACAGTGGCGTCAAGCAATGACAAGCATAGCCATTTCGCCCGCAGTGAGTTACATGAACTGTCTTCCCAGACGTGAAAAGTATTGCACATATGCTAAATGAGACTAGTGCGCAGATAATTATAACAGTGGCATTGATTCATTTGAGCTGAGGTCGAAATGGGGTCTCCTGTCAGCATGAAAGCTGTACGGCTTCCAAACTTATAAGAGTCTTGAGGGGGAGGCCCAGCACGAAAGGAAACCAAGATAAATCGACCGCCGATTCTGTGTATACTCGACTCACTCGTGATCCATCCCAAAGCTATGGCTAGCAATGCTGATTACGATACAAGATCATCTACCCCAGAACCAAGTGGCGAAGTCGGTATGTCGATCCTCCAATTTTCTCCCTGTCTACCTAAAACTAATGTTGAGCGACTTAGACATCGTCACCCAACTCAACCGAACGGGCGCATCCCGTGTGAAGACAATTGATTCCTCGACGTCGCTGGTAACTCATGATGAGGGTGAAGACGCACCTACGGAAATCGATCGTGATAGTCGAGATTCTGCAGCCGGTGCGCACAACGCGTGAAAATTATCTGCCTTTTTACCTTATTCTAATCGGCAATTATATAGAATTGGTGCCTGGGTGCAGTGTACCGGTTGAGAGAAACACTATACTTGATAGTGTGGCGTCTGACCAGGAGCTTTCCGAGAGGCAAGTGCACCAAGAGGCAGCGCTAGATGGTGAAGCTGTCGATGAAGATACAAATCTCGAAATGTATATAACGGGTAAGGTCATCAGTCAATCGCGGTGTTGTATCTTAATAACGTTAACGCCAGATCTCCGACTTGAATTCGCAACGGAATGGTCCAATTTTCCACTGCTCAGCTCTGTCAAATTGGTCATTTTTGGGTCTAACAATGAGGGAAAGGCTTTGTTGCTGGAGAGGGTGTCGCCAGAGGCATGGAAGCAGTCGTCGATGGCTAAACTGTGAGAACTTACGGTTTATCCCCACATGCGAGATTTAACGCCAATTGCATTTCAGAAATCCACGCGTAGATGACCATACAATTGTGGCTACATCAGAAGAATACACAGACTTCGCGTTTGTGACGTTGACGCGAGATGAGTTGGCTTTGGCATTGGGGGGCCGTAAGTGCCATAATATAACTGGGATTGCTCGAACGATCGCTCAAATGAATACTGCAAATTATCAGGAATGACGAAGGCCTTGACTTCCCCTGAGGGCGTACCAGCATTCAAGTTGACGTTCCTGGTTATGCGAGTTCCTCGAGAGGAACATCGACAAGACAACGATGAATTGTCGGAAATAGGTAAGCTCAAAGCACGACCCCCAAGAAAGATATGCTTATTGAATATGTGCAGCCAGGGAATTAGGGAACCACGGAGTTGAGATGAGAAGACGCTTCGAGCGCATAGGCAACCTGCCCGACATCTCGGAAGCTATTGCAGTCCTGCAGCAAGCTGTTCAGATCACCCCCAATGGCCACCCTGACATGCCAGGTTGGCTGAATAACCTCGGAATTTCGTTTCAGTGTCGCTTCCAACGCACTGGCGATGCTTCTGACATCTCAGAGGCCATCTCAGTCCAGCAGCGCGCAGTTCAACTCACCCCCAATGGCCATGCTGTCATGCCAGGCAGGCTGAATAACCTCGGAATTTCATTTCTGTGTCGCTTCCAACGCACTGGCGACGTTTCTGACGTCTCAGAGGCCATCTCACTCCAGCAGCGGGCAGTCCAACTCACCCTCAATGGCCACACTGACATGCCAGCCATGCTGAATAACCTTGGAAATTCATTTCTGTGTCGCTTCCAATGCACTGGCGATGTTTCTGACGTCTCAGAGGCCATCTCAGTCCAGCAGCGCGCAGTTCAACTCACCCCCAATGGCCATGCTGACATGCCAGGCAGGCTGAATAACCTCGGGATTTCATTTCTGTGTCGCTTCGAACGCACTGGCGATGTTTCTGACATCTCAGAGGCCATCTCAGTCCAGCAGCGCGCAGTTCAACTCACCCCCAATGGCCACGCTCACATGCCAATGTATCTGAATAACCTCGGAAATTCATTTCTGCGTCGCTTCGAACGCACTGGCGACGTTTCTGACGTCTCAGAGGCCATCTCAGTCCAGCAGCATGCAGTTCAACTCACCCCCAATGACCATGCTGACATGCCAGGCTGGCTGAATAACCTCGGAATATCATTTCTGTGTCGCTTCAAACGCACTGGCGATGTTTCTGACGTCGCAGAGGCCATCTCAGTCCAGCAGTGCGCAGTTCAACTCACCCCCAATGGCCACGCTGGCATGCCAGGCAGGCTGAGTAACCTCGGAAATTCATTTCTGCTTCGCTTCGAACGCACTGGCGACGTTTCTGACGTCTCAGAGGCCATCTCAGTCCAACAGCGTGCAGTTCAACTCACCCCCAATGGCCACGCTGACATGCCAGGCATGCTGAGTAACCTCGGAATTTCATTTCAGTGTCGCTTCGACCGCACTGGCGATGTTTCTGACATGTCTACCACAGTATCAACATTTCAAAAGTCGGCAACAACCTTTGGACCTCCGTCCATTCGTCTTGCTGCTGCTCGAAAATGGGCACAACTCTCCAAGATTCACCGTCTCCCACAAACCCTGACAGCTTTTGGCGTTGTACTTGACCTTGTCACGCAAGTCGCGGGTCTGGACCGTACCATTAAACAGCGTCAGACAGATCTCATTGAAATCTCAAGTTTGACCACATCCGCTGCTTCAGCCGCATTTTCTTTGGGTAATATCGAGAAAGCTCTTGAATGGCTTGAACAAGGTCGTTGTCTTGTCTGGAGCCAACTCAATCAACTTCGCACACCACTGGACGATCTGCGTGCTCATGATGAAGGCTTGGCCCAACGATTCTCGGCCATCTCAGGTGCGTTGGAGGCATCTGGATCCCGTCATGGACTGGAAGGCCTGAGCGGAGATGCTTCTCTGTCGCAGAAAATCAGCTTGCAAGACGAAGCCCACCTTCACATCAAGCTTTCTCGCGAATGGAGTGACTTGCTTGGCAAAATTCGTGGTATTCCCAAGTTTCATGATTTTCTTCGACCACCTCAGGCGTCAAACCTCCTCAAACACCTTCCTCTGGACGGCGTCATAATTCTTGTCAATGTTCACAAAGACCGCTGTGACGCACTGGCTCTCATCTCCGGCATCAGATCCCCCATGCACATTCCTCTTGATTTTACTTATGACGAGGCGTCCAAGCTCAGAGAGCGTCTGCGTTACTTTCTTTCATGCAAAGGGGTCCGCATGAGGGAAGAAAATCGTGGCCCACGCCCAGTGATGGACGACGACTACGACATGAGGAGCGAAATACACCTTGTTCTCGAGGCACTCTGGCTGCGTGTGGTGAGGCCAATTCTCGATGCTCTTGCATTTTGCGTGAGTGTTTCCTAGTTCAAAAGGTATCATTTCATTAACATCTCTTTCCAAGTCTACTCCGCCGTCAGACCCTGCCCGAATTTGGTGGTGTCCAACTGGTCCTCTCGCGTTCCTTCCACTTCATGCCGCAGGAATATATAGTGCCAATGGGCGATCACCACCTGGATTCTGCATTTCCGACTTTGCCATCTCCTCATATACCCCCACTGTCACCTCTTTATTGGAGAAACTCAAGAAGTCTGCCAATTTACAGCAGCCCGCATCGTCGAAGCTCCTTATCATTAGCCAACCGAACACACCAGGACGCTCTGCTATCCCAGCAACCATGCAGGAAGCGAGTTGCATATGTGACACAATTGGTTCATATAACGGCGAAGCTCTTCATCTGGAAGGAAAATCAGCATCGGTCGGCCGAGTCAAACTCGAGATGGAATCACATGGATCAATCCACCTAGCGTGCCACGCAACCCAGGATCTTGTGAACCCTCTTAGAAGCGGCTTCTACCTCCACGACGGACGACTCGAGCTCTCAGAAATCATGAAGCAGAAGTTTACCGTCCGCGAACTGGCATTTCTGTCGGCATGTCAGACGAGCACCGGCGCCGAAAAGCTCTCGGAAGAGGCAGTCCACCTCGCGGCTGGGATGCTCGCGGCTGGATATCGAAGCGTGGTAGCGACTATGTGGTCCATCAAGGATCGGTACGGCCCCGTGGTCGCAGACAGCTTCTACAAGGATCTTATGGAGAGGGGAAAGGCTTCCGGAAGTCATGGACTCAACAGCAGCGGTGCTGCACACGCCCTTCATCATGCCATTCAGGGCATTCGAGAGACAGTCGGTGATACGGAGCAAGGTCTTTTGACATGGGTTCCGTACGTTCATTTTGGCTATTGATTTGTTTCGTTCGGTTATTTTTTCCTAGTGTATTCAAGTTGCACGAGCTACTAGATTATCGATCGCCTTCGTCCATCTATCCACACGGTCTAATACACCGTTATCTTTCCGTCGAGTTTCTAGTATATCTGTATACAATTAACAGTACTGATCATCCACCATGACGGAGCAGGTGCGATCAAGTTGAGAATTTTCAGCCTACTATCGTGAACAACTCCAGTCAATTCGTATTGTGTGAGATACATCTACCGTGCTGATAAGTCCGAACACCCGAAGCAATTCCGTATGGACCTCCTTCAGCCAAACTGTCCAGACCGTAGATAGACGTGTGTGGTTCAAGTCTATCAGAACCAGGTGGCGGAATCACTTTAGCCTATACTAAAGTCGAGCGGTGGTTAGAATGGATTCGAGGTTGAGTAGAGTGAAAACGCACCGGCTCAATGCCCTCACTCCACCAACATATCGTCGATTAAACCCAGCGCGTATATCACGCTGACGCATCATCAAAAACCCAGACGATCATTGCGTGGAGACCCTGATGGGGCTGTATGTGCTGGATTTAGTGTGGCCCGTTGGTCTCAACTCTGTCGAGGAACTCCTGACAACATCAATTGCTGAGACGCTTCGAAGGTCAGAGCCATTCGCCGATCATCACCAACACAGGAAAGCTAGCAGTTGCCGGTGTACTCGACGCCAAGTACGAGAGATGAGTCGAACACGCGTCCAGCTTCACGACAAGAAGGATAAACCTGAGGGTAAGGTTGGTCAGATACGTGTTACATCGTCAGCAGTTGAAAAGGGTATGGGTTCATAGGATAAAAGTATGCGTGGATGTAGACTTACATCGAGCGTCGTTTGTCAGCTACCCACCTATAGCCCGAGGGTTGAGAGAAGCGTGCTCGGTCTTTGAAAATTCGCAGCACGACTTCGCGTCGATAGGAAATGAACGGACGAGGAGCGTCCATCGCGTACACACGGAGGCAGGTGCAGCTCAGTATGGCCGATCAGTTCGGCATATATACTGTAATAAGGATACAATGAATCGATCGAACCAACGGAAGAAAAAGATACGCACTGGATGATCAGATCTAACCATAATCGGCCTCAAAGTTGTACGTCGTCTTCGACACTGTAAGTCAAACGCATATTCCAATCCCATCGTCAACCAATGCATAAAAACAACAGCCGTCAGATGTGAGGTCCACTGGCTAGGCCTAGTAGCGTAGTTTAGCGGTGGACGAGGTTGAGTGTTGACTATCGGGACATCTCGTTGTTTCAGTGTTTGGTGTTTGGCCATTGGTGCCTGGGCTAGAGAGGGGATAAGGATGGACGTAGAGGATTTTGTGCTCTTGGTGACGAAGGAGATGGGACGCAGCCTGCACCTGGGACATTCCAAAGCCTCTAGAGCAGGTCGTCATCGATGGCAAAGAAGGATGCGGTAGCAGGCTGGGAGAAGTTTGTGAGGAATGGATGGAGATGAGTGAGGGCGACTACCGTCGAAGGTTACCCAGACATACCAGTTTGATTCGTACTTTGAGTTACGGATATCAATGAACGGGCGATACCCAAGGTGTATACTGAGATAATAGAGACCAGGTACCTGTACCAAAATCAGATTCTAAACGACGCAGACGATCATTATGAACGTACTTTAGCTGGTATTCACCCCAGTCTCAGATTGGCAATGGGTAATGACCAAGTTTTCCTTCACCGCGCTCTCAGTCGTCTTCTCAACCTTCAGTGATGACCTTGCCGCAGCAGTAGCCCCCATACGTGCCCTAGCGCTTGGACTGACGATATCGATGCGATGAGTGAGTCGGAAAGGATTGATAACACGTCCAAGCCTGAACGCTGCATGGCGGTACCAGCGCTGCAGTGTTCAACGACATCATGGACTATTCCACGCAGCCTCTTGCCACTTGGCGTAGTCACGGAACTTATGCACTTTGCGTGCAAACGTACCTTGTGCCTGAGTCTGATTGGGGAAATTTAAAGGTGCTCGGCTCGGATGCCGTCATTCCGACTACGTCACCGATTCCAAGCATTGCCTCAAGTCACTCTCCTTTCACGGCACCCACGATCTCTCAGCCGCTGTTCATGCACATATCCTCCTCTGCCTTGAGAATAAGCAGCAAAAAGCGGTGTCATGTCGATGGAATACAATGCATGCAAGCGTCTCGCTAATTCATGGTATATTAATCTTTAACCGTTCCAGCTGGCTGCGCATTGCGTTCAAGCTTAAGCATATTTTTTCTCAATCCTTCGAAACTTGGAGTGTGTTATTGGGGATCTTCGGATTGTGGTATCCGCGTGCAGGGAGGCAAGGTATTAAGGTGGTTGTATGCACAACGACGACTGCAACATATACATCGGTATTGCCATCTTCGCACCCAACTCCGATGGTCGATTGCTGCCGTTAGAATCGCCACTGGGTCGATTCAGCCTAGCCTGATGATCATCAGCTTCCCATGGCTAGAACATTGGATATGAAGCCGTAAGAAAAGAAAAGCATTCCATATCTTGGCACGTGGTGGAAACGATACGCATGTTGAGCTAGGAATCGACTTAGTCTCCGTCGTCGTTGGTTTCCTACACTTTTCTGTGAATCGCAAGCAATAATTCAACGAGTTTCCGAATGATGGTGGATAGTTTCGTACTGGAGATGTGAAGTATAAAATTGCATTGCATAGGTAGAGAAAACATATACAAGTCAGTCCCAAATTTGTTGCGAAAATTCAGAGGACATGACGTGGAGCTGCGACTATTTGCGACCTAAATACTCCATCGATCTCATGTATCCGTTGGGGTTCAAGTAAAATCGTGAATATCGAAGAAGAAGTAAGCCTATCAGGTCAGTTGTCTATGGACGCATAATGGGCGTCTCCTCCACATCGTAGCTAATGTAGAAAAAATGACGGTCAGTTTACATTTTGTTTGAGATAGATATAACTTTCCCTCAAATAAATCCATCGCTGGCAGTATATTCGTCACCTCATGCACGAACATACAAATTGTATCTATTGGTCCAGATCATCCGTCCATAAAAATGAGGAACGACGCTGGAGAAAACGGTGCTGGCGTCAACCATCGTTCCTCTATCGTGCGCGCCACAGCAACGTTCCCCAGAGATGAAGATCCATAAAGACTAGTCTCCGCGTCGCCTATGGATATCTCGTCCCGAACGTGATATGGCCGCTTCGCGTGCCCATAATGTAGCAAGTAGCGACTAGAATGCATATACGTTAGTTGAAAGTCGGTGATAGAGAAGAGGAATACATACAAGAAGCCAGGTGTGGACGACTAGAGCGTATCCATCCAAAGCATGCCCATTACGGTGCACCAGCGACTATTAAAAAGTGTCCGACAGCATTCGAGTTCGGCTCCGGGTCCGTAATTGAAGAGAACAAGGAAAAAAGGAAAAGAGTGATGAATGAATCATGGGCGGGTCATGTTGGCGTTGGCCGGTTCTCCTACACCTCGCTTGAACGAAGCAGATGAAATGGGCGAGGAAAGCTGCTAGCAGAGCGAATATGGGCCCAATCATGTCGAGAGAGTTTTGGATGCTCTGTGATCGTTCGAGTGAGATGCAGTTGTAGAGCCAGGACCGGAGGAGGTACGCGAAAGGGTGCCGATTGAGACTAGGACGAGGAGGGTGAAAAGAAAGCGAAGTTGGAGGCGTCATCCTCTTCAAAAGTCTGGGGGTAGGCGTACGACGTCGTCAGAGACAAAGTTCAAAAGAAGTAGACAAGGAGACTTACATGAACAGCATGCGACCATCCTCGCGGAACGGAAAGCGTCGGCGTTCTCTCTTTCTTCACCTCCTGTTCCCTGATGGACAAAGACAGCCCCGGACTCTTGGATAGCATTGCCTGGATGCGTATCGGGGCATATCTGCTCTCGAAAGTCGACGAGGATCATTTGTCCATCGGAGCAGCGCCATGGGAGATAGAAGCAGTGGATGTGAGCTGTGTTGAGAACTTGTATGGCTAGACGGTTCATATGCGTCAGTTAGTCGGAACTGGCGGAACGAACGAGAGAACGGGGTGGAGAAACAGGAGACATACATGTCAAAATCGCACTCGCACTCGCCCGGGAATCACTAGCCATCAGATGTTCCACCACCAGTGTCCGAGTCGAGGTACGCGTCCATTGTTGGTGAATCTGAGGGTGACTTGTTTCCTCAATCGCGATGTCCGTTCAGGATGTGTATAGGTCATGGTGACGTCGACATTCAGATGGGGAAATGGTTGTCAAGTCGAAAATGAACCCTTCCTCCAGAAGGAAGGACTTGGCGTTTCCGGAGGTACTGAATGACTACGTCACTGGTTCTTCCACGAACAAAGTTTCTTCCAGTTTCAATGCTGTTATTGCCGCAGGAGTGTCCGTGTCCGTGGCCTACTCGATTAGTACCAGCCCGGCTGACGATAGCCGTTCTTTCAGATCGAGCATCCGGGTGAGGAAGTGAGGAAGGTTGATGACAGAAGTAGTCCTGAACGCTGGATGGTGGTATCGGCACTGCAGTGTGCCAACAAGCATCGTGGACCACCAGAGACATGTACTTGCCTCTTTTGGCGGTTCGGAGCCTTCAGGTCCGGAACGGGCTTCACGGCAGAAGAAGTCATGGATTCGAAAAACTCCAAAAGATTGAGCGCGGTGCGATGTCCCAACTTTCATGGAAGATCGCCCGATAACGCCGAGTGGTTGGATCACGAACATCGAATAAATATATAAAAATTGTCGCGCTCAGAATTCTTCGACGTTTCTATATAGTTAGGTGTGTCTACTCGTACTCAAAACGCTTCCAAACGGACACACCTTGAATCAATAGGGCTGAGCCGTCACCCACGACCACCATTTATAGAATTTGAATTCAGAGCTTGTAAATTCTCTCTCTTATATTATGAGATAAGCACACCCATTGCCGACATTTCAACATCTCTTTCGAGAGTCTAAGTCCAGAACCTCAGCAAAAAAAATGCCAAACCACATTATAATTTTTGTATTGATTCGTCCCGTAACTTCTGTTTTATTTCAAGCGTGATCTTTAGCTTCACACCGCAGAGGTAACCACAAATATCATAATTGATGGCGTTTTGTCATTGGTAAGACCACTATGCAAATGTTCCGCTCACTACGACACTCTTACAATTGAGATAGCCAGAAATGAACCAGGAGTACGCTTTTCATATTTTGGACAGGGCTTAATTATATATGTACCTATATTTTCTTAGGAGGGTTGCAAACGATGCTCCCAAAAATTCACATTTGAACGCTAAATGCTTCTAAGTAAACCATCCTTGCATATTTCTGAGTCAGATCTCGTTTCTCCAACACTGTCAGCCTTTCTGGTTCCCTTGGTAGTCTTCAAGCCAATAAATGGATTTTAATTGCTTGTCCATTTCCCAGTACATGATCTGCTACGGTCTCATTCCTGAGTTTCGAGTCTTGAACGTGAACATAGCCCCTTTCATTACTCTTCAAATCTAAGTTGGGCTAGGTTGAAGGATTCAGAATACAACAGTACAGTGCATGGACTTGTGGAAACCTAGTGGCGCTACATACATAAATATTTTTGTATGCAATATCATGACTTGAACGAGATGGCGACGTCCCAAAAGTTCCTAAGATCGATAGTGAGTATTAAATGCGATTAGCCATGCCATGATGCTTGGAAATATATGTACGACGTATACTATGTTGGTTACGTGCTAGTCGCCCGATGAACGGAGGAGTAATGCATCGCTAATCAGAGTGTGAAAAGCAGAAATATACTTGTACCACCAGAACGTTGCCGATTGATACTCTGACTCGGGATGGGAGATCCAATGGGGACGTGGAGTATATCTGGGATATCATGTGCCATGCTAGACGGTTCACACAACTTCTTTCCCCACATAGGTAAGCCACATTGTACCGATACCTCGACGTATGGAACGTGTACAGTGTATCGAGTGACTCGGGCCCATCGAATTCCATGGAACGCTTCCCGATTGGGATGGTTACACTTGTATCAAGTGAACGGGTCGGCGAATTGGCAGGGGGGATGGGTTGGGGCCGTATTAGTTGACAATGGCTGACATCAAGATAATACGGAAAAGGTGCCGTAACCGTAGGGATTTCATTTAATTAACCGCCCATGAAGATGGTTTTGCCCATTTAATTAGAGAGATAATTAAGTATCGTTTATAGTCGTAAGTATTCTGTGGTGACCACCTTTTCCTTGTTTAAATAGGTCATAACGCTACAAATAATTTACGAGACGACATCAGGTTAGGGTAAATTGTATTTAAATATGGGTATTTAAACATAGTGTTTATAATAGTGACTATCGTTATTCCGGAGAGCTGATTAAAGAGGCATTTAAAGAG
>Ga0247741_1002202_pt1 | contig 10907 bp, 16 predicted proteins | sample UWRJL213509R2_FD_180945 | JGI IMG/M metagenome (GOLD analysis project Ga0247741, IMG submission 180945) | Plant litter microbial communities from Arlington Agricultural Research Station in Wisconsin, United States - UWRJ-L213-509R-2 | ecosystem: Environmental > Terrestrial > Plant litter >...
GCACACGACAACTCTGCGACACAGCGTTTTGCTCCACGTTCTCCGAAAGGGTCCTGATCAGCTTCTCATCAGGGTAATCAGAGGCCGTCACGAGCACCGCATCGGGATCGGGATGTAGTTTAGCAATCAAGATGCTTGGAAGTCCAGCAGATGCGCCTAGCTCGAGAATACGAACAGGCGATTTCGTTTCGTTGGACGATGGTGATTTCTGAGCGATATGGTTCTGTATGTTGAGATCGATGAGGTGATCGGCAAGATATATGGATGATGCCCAGATGGACGATGCATGAAGAGCCCAGTTTGCCGCATCTGTGTCGGGTGTGTGCAGGGAGATGGTGACCGGTTGAGCGCATCGCTGCGTATGTTCGTGCCTCAATGGACATAACTTGAGATCGTATGCGAAAGGAGCACCATATGTCGTTAGAGTGATGGGTTGATAATCGTAGAGAGCTTGCAGGGAATCAAAGAGAATATCCTCTGATTCAGTCACCTTTCCTGTTTCCATTCAGTTGGTGATTGGCGTGGATCAAATCAGAATAGGAAGAAGTAGCCAAATTAGGCACAAGAATAAGATCAAAGATCATAAAGGGCTTGTGGGTCCTTCATCAGTGCCCTGACGACCGCTCCGTTTTAGCAATTTCCCTAAGATGGTAAGCTCGGGTGTTGCCGCTTATTGTTGTTCCTAGATTGAGCTTGGTCGTCGAGTTGTTTCCTTCTGGTACAAGGATAGATCGCGTGGTGTAATGCTTGAACAAAAGTTACGCTCGTATGTGACAATAAAATACATAGTCGATTGGATAAGATCTAATCATACCCGGAAAACATTCAGTCTCCCGTCCCAACCACAGCTGGCTAAAACACCTTCGTCATACAAAGACCAACTACATCCAACAACGAATTCGGTGTGTGGATCGTGAATGTGAAGTAGCTGTGGCCTTCCGGGTGTTGGGGTCGTAGTCCATCTACATTGCGAGTGTCAGCAGGATAGAGGACTTGAAGAAAAGGAGATAGACGTACACTCTACAAGTCATATCGTAGCTCGCAGTGGCGAGGACATCAGGACGATGAGGGCTCCATTGAACTTTCCTCACTGCGTACTCATGTCCCAGCAACTGGGTTTCGCAGATTCCTCCTACTTGCCCGACTTCACCTGTTTTCACCATCCGGCAATCCCAGACTTTTGCCACCTTGTCGACACCAGCACTAGCCAGTACCATAGGGCGATATTTATTCCAGTCCAAAGAGAGGACCTCCGTTCCAGAAGCGGGGATTGTTAAAACGGATGCTGTCATTGGGTTTGTGAAGGTGTTAGTGTTGGGTCCGCTGTTCACATATGCAGGAGCCCTGAGGTCAAATATTTTCAACGTTCCATCTGTGGAGCACGTCGCCAGAAGATCCGGTTGGTGAGGCGAGAATAGTGCTTGATAAACACAGGCATGATGGGCTTGCAAAGACATCAGGGAGCGTGCCCGTTCCGGCGACCACTGGAACCATATTGTTAGTGTCAGGACTCAATACATGGCCTCCTGACGCACCAGCTTCACAGCACCATCCCAAGATGAAGAAGCAAATGTATCCTTCTTGATGTTTGACCAATCTACCGAGAAGACTTCGCGCGTATGCTCTTGCCATGCACGGATCGGAAGGTCCTGGAAGGCTCATAAGTCCAGACAAGAAAGAGAGGCACTGACACATACATTTAGCATCACATCCCATAACCGTATTGATCCATCACCCGACGCTGTTACAAGCTGGTTCTCGTGCACCTCAGACCAAGCAACATCGTACAGTCCATCCTGCGTTTCATATCTGACGCCTTAGTCGTTCAGTAAGCGAAGATAGATCGAGCGATAAGACCCGCACTTCTTATCAATGGTCAAGCTTGGCAGGCCTCCAGGACCTGGAGTAACAGAAACAAGGTGCAATCGACCGTTGCCCACAAGCCCAAAGTTGGCAGAAGACGCAAGAGCTAGTCGTGTTGTATGAAACGGAGACCAAGCGACGGAGTAGTGAGCAAAGCCTAACGTCTGAATAGCACCTGGCTGCTGCTGAGGGATGCTCATGTCGAAGGCGATGGATGAGGATCAAAGGAGAAGTCGAGCAACCGGTCGGCAGCAACTGCAGCAGAGTCGGCCAGAGAGCGGAGGCAATAACCGGCTTTCACTGCGACAGTCACATGCGCGTGTCTGTTCCGAGCATCCCAAAGGCCATCCTCAACGCGACACCCGCTAAGGCTGTCAGAGATCTTAACGAAGCGACACAGAGGCTTTCGGCATTCCTAAGCAATGGAAATGTCACGATCTTGACTGGTGCAGGCGTCAGCGTCGACTCTGGTATTCGGGCCTACAGGGGCGATGACGGGAGGTATATGAACCCAAATTACAAGTGCGTTGGTGTTTACCATGTGAACAAGAAGAGTCCACTGACCTTTGTCCTTCTGTGGTAGACCAATCATGTATAATGAACTTATGGACCCAACAGAAAGGGGCCATAGCTATCGGTGATTGAAATTTCCAATTTAAACGAGTTTGGGCTCATTGAGTGCCTCGTTTAGGCAGAGGTATTGGTATGTGTACATTTTCCCCTCACAAAATATGCTACTGAGAATTTGCACTAGGCTTCGCTCATATTTGGGCTATCCGGTCGTGCGAGATGCTCTTCCAAATACTACCCATTTTGCTCTCGCTGCTCTACAATATTCGTCATATATTTCACGTATGATCACACAGGTGTGTCTGGAGGTGAATGAAAACTCATGGCTAAAACTTACTACGACGGAAGAACGTCGATGGGCTCCATCAGAAGGCACTATGGCCGGCAGTGAACCGTCGAAGTCCATCACCTCTGCACGAGGACATTCTGGAGCTCCATGGCACCCTCCACGTATGTTTTTTCATCCCCTCCGTGGAAATAGCACCCGAACCTTCAATATAGCGTGTGCATTGCAACAAAGGGCATGTTGTGGACCGGAACACTTTCCAGGACAGGCTTTCTGCGGCGAATCCCCGATGGCACGCGTATGCTTTGGATGTTGAAAGGGCCGGAACGCAACCAAGGACAAATCCTGACGGAGATGTCAGCTTGCCCTCTAATTTCAGCCGTTGACTGGCTAATATTTGTGCAGGTGGCTATAGAACATCTTGGCGTAAACTACGGCGATTTCATCGTTCCGGACTGTCCAGAATGCCTGCTGAAGGACCATCGAAATTCACTGGTTGGCTCGGTTTCCCTCTGACAATGTTAATACTGACTTGCATACCTCGCAGCAAAAGCCCGAGATAATTTTTTTCGGTGAATCAATACCACAAGCTGTAAAGGACCGATCGTAAGGTGGCTTTTTCTAACTGCTAACAGCGCTTACACCGAACACAGATTCAGGGATGTTGAAAGTTGTGATAGACTCCTCGTCATGGGGACGACGCTCGCGACATACTCCGCTTTTAGGTATGACATTCTACTGTGTGTCATTTTCAATACATTGACTGTTGAATTAGGCTGCTCAGACACGCTCTTGATATACAAAAACCTGTGATGTTGGTAAATCTTGGGCCTACTCGCGCCGATGGCTTGCCCGGGATCGAGAAGTTGGACGTCCCAACAGGCGCTGTAATACGCGATGTCGCGAGAAATGTCATGTTGGTCCCCTCTCACGTCCAAAAACCAGCTTCTTCACTAAAATGCGATCTTTTCGTCTTTTCTCAGTGGCGCCAAAGCTCAGCAGGACCATATGGTCGCCGAAATGCTGCGAAGCGGCATTGTCAATCCCCCTTTGCCGGACGACGACGATCGACATCCAAGGGGAGCAGGTTCAAGATCCAAGCCATAATTGGTCGTGGTCATTCATTCCGTGATTCCGCGAAGGCCTCGTGTAGGATAAATCAGGGGGAGATTTCTATTTCCTATTAAGCCTAATTGGTTTACCAGTAGGTAGATAACATTAGAATAGGTATAGAGCAATGCCGAAACAGTATGGTACAGGGCAGTGTATGGCCTAAAGGATTGAGTGGTGGTGAAAGTACAGAATGCGGAATTGAAGTATTCTACATGATACAGATATTCGGCGCGACATACCCAGGTACATGTACAGCATAGGAGGTTAGAGCAAGCGATAACTATAATTACAAAGACATGCATGAGAGTGGATAGCATATGGAGCACAACAGAGAAGTGGCGAATAGCAGTAAGCAAAAACAAAGGGTGAAGGGAGAGGCGAAATCAACGAGCTCGAGATCGAGCGAGCATGGAGAGGGTGCGGGCGGCTTCCTGCACTTGCTCGTCCGCTAGTGGGATTGATTCCGGTAGGTCGTCATCTAGCTCATCTATATCGTCATTATCATCGTAAGCAGCAGATGTGGCGGTTGAAAACTGCGGTGGCTTGAGCTGCGCCCAGCTCCAGGCCCGCCAATTTGAATTCTCAGCGGTTGCAGTCGCATGTCGGGGTACCAATCCCGGGTGAGAACGAGCCATGTAGTCGTGCACGTTGTATTCATACGAGGAGACGGTCGTTGGGCTTTGGATGGAGGGGATGGAGGGGCTTGTGATGGTTGGGGATCGCACCTCAGATGACTGTTCAGAACGGCGATCTTGATCGTCCTCGCTATCTGAGATCAAAGGCGGTGTTCTCGGACTCCTTCTCGATGGGATGGAGGGGGCGGTTGTCAATATGGGGCTTGAAAAGAGGGACGCGGTCTTCAAAGGGGTGGGCTTTGGGTGGGTAGGAGGAGGGGACTGCTTAAAGGAGAGGTCTTAATATGAGTAACGTTGAGCACGGTGGCATCCACGAGGCAACCCACAGAGGCTACGTTGGAAAGCTTAGGCTTCTTCCCCTTCTTCTTGGACGTTCTTAGACACCTTGCTCGATGATTACGCCAATGAAAAGTATCATAGGCGCTCTTTGACGAGAGTTTGATCTTCTTTTTACACTGCTTGCACTCCACAAAATATGGACTCAGCAGATTTGCCAGAGGATCGTTCAAAATCGTCAACTCCCTTGCTCTTTCAGCATGGGTTTTCTTTCGTTCCATCGAAGCGTCGCTGAAGGGGATGTTGGTTAGAAGAGAGAAAGAAGTTTATGTGCGGCGATATCTCACGGATGGGCGGCTACGGCTTGAGTACCATTCACAAGGGGGTCGTAGCCTTCGTCACTTTTGAAAGGTATATGACGTCTGGAGAATACAAGTATCACAGGAACTGCGTTTTTTTGAGCCGATCGAAAATAGAGAAAAAAAAACGTACGGTGGAGGGGAAGATGGTGGTGATAGATCCGAAGCTAGTCTCTGCAGAAAGAAAAGATCGTTAGTCAATCCCCCCGACGAGGAAGATCAGTAGACTTAATGTTCGAGAGAACCCAACCTTCTCGGAGCTTGTATAACGCAAATCTAGGCTTGACGGCCTGCGTAACGCAGATTTGGGTCAGCACACTTGACAGCCGGAGGAAGAGAGAATAGAAGTTTCGAACCTACCTGCGGTGAGGCAACGTTGCATTATGCATAAGCAACAAAAACGCGGCAAGGTCAGGCAGAAAAAAGTGAGTCACTGTGTTTCCAGTGAGGTTTTGTCAGGGTATGGTATATGTTTAAGCCAACAATGGAGGAGGGTCGCCTGCAGAGCCTAATTAAACCCACGGGAACATCCGCGCCAAAGAGTTCAAAGCAATCCCCCCCCGTCTACTCCGCATTCTCCGTCCGCACCAAACAGTCCCGGAGCCAGGATGAAGGTCACTGCTGCTTGCTCGGGCGAGTTTTTAGATCTGGGGCAAAATCGCAGCCGTCGGCCCTGAGTCAGGTGGAGTATTGCTGTGTTGGTTCGTTTTGAGGGCTTGAATTGAGCTTGAATAGTCATTTAGTCAAACATTTTGCCATACAGATAAGCAAGAAAATAAATTAGGCATGGCAAAGAAGGAGAAAGGGACAAAATGTTCGACTGTTGATACAGAAAGGTAAAAAAAAAACACGAAATATTTTCAAGTCTTTTAAGACTTATCCTTCAAACTCTCCTTGAAACCACGAACAAACGAATGGAATGGCAACATAAACCATCCTAGAACCGTATTGGGAGGTTCCATCTTGGGTGGGATGTACGAGGATGTTCGAGGACGAATTGCCTTGCGCTCATCTTCATCTGGAACTGTGTCAAGCTCTTCACGAGCACGTTTCACACCTTGGGCCGGGCGCGACGGGCCAGCCTCCGGAACCAGAGTATCCTCAGTTGATGCTGAAGAATGGGGGGGTCTCGAGAACCGACTAGGAAAGGAGATTGAGCCGATGCTATCACTCTTGGAGATAGGGACAGATCTATTTCACGACCCGTCAGTTTAAGGCCACAGATAAGAAAAATGAAAAACACAAACTTGGTGCACGAAGACTTGTGTTCATCCCACCTGGTGAGATTAAAATCTCCTTCACCTTCCAATGTGACAGCGACGCCGCAGAAGCCGCACTCAATCTTGCGCGCATCATAACTTTTGGCCTGTGGGTCATTAACAACGATAAGTTTTCGTTTGGCAGCTGCCACACGATTACTTGGTCTAAGCACATGGTGATCATGAGCTCAAGGGCAAAAAATGGAGATTGACATGACATACATGGCATCCGAACATCGAGCTTTGTGCTTGACCCAATTGCCAGTCGCGTAAGAGTTCGTTTCAGACAGGTCAATCCAATTCTGGCATTTTCGGCAGCAAACACGGTGCCTCTCAACACTCTGAATCTGTTTATCAGACTCCAAAAACTCCTTCCGCTCTGCCTCGGATGGCCGACGAGGAGGGGTTGGCTTGAAAGCAGTTGGGGATGCAGTTATCTCAACAACCGAAGCTGTTGCTTCTTTCACAGCAGGCGTCGCCCTGATGAGAATGCGTGTGTGTTTAATACCGTTTATGAGGGGAAAGGGTGTGCAATGCCGTAAACTCACGGAAGAACTTGGGCCGGGCGTTGGTCGCAACGAGCCCTATGAATTTCCCAAGGGCGAACGGCGTAAGTCTGCTTGCGGCCAAGCTTGACAGACTTTAAGCATCGGAGACACTGAATTTCATGAGGCTCCATCTTGCCGCACTCGGGTTGGTTCTCAAAGTATTGTATTCGCTCGGCTTCATTGCGACGAACCTTGGAGGTGCTGGTGGTGGAATCGGCGATAGAAACATTATCGTCATCATCATCCACGATGGATTTGCTGTGGAGATCATCAGTCTCTCCCGATTTCACAAAGAAACCAATTAGACGTACGGCTTAGACTTGGGTTTGCGTGACGAAACTGCTTCAGGTTGCTTAGTCGAGAGAGGGGATTCCGCCACTCTCTTTGCGACTTGCTTCAGGGAAGAGATAGAGGAAGCAGCGCGAATGTGTGCATTCTTCTTGGCTTTGGAGGTTTCAGACTCCTCAGAGTCGCGTCGGATACGCTTTGGAGACGGTCCAGGAAGACTATGCATTGTAAGGGACATATCTAATATGATGATTACAACTCACCTGACATCAACTTTCTTAGGACCCTTGCTAGCAGGGGTCTACACAAAGAAGACCCATCAGACATACTTTCGTTCGTCTCGTACGACTCGCTAGCGCACCTTGTTGTCGGATTTCTTCGGACTGCTTGGATTCTTCATAGGTGAAGCTTTGACCTTGGATTGAACACTCGTATCAGAATCGGAATCAGAGCTAAGGTACGAGATCGGTTGAGCTGGCTTGACTACGGTGATAAAGGAAGGAGGGGAAACAAACTCAGCAGCGTTGGAGATCGTTCGTTTTCTCTACAGTCAGGGTTAACTAGGACCAAATAGACAATGATTATACCACAAGCCTTTTTCCTTTCCAAGTAAGTGACTTTACATATAGGTGGCCCCCTAGACAAAAGAAAGGGTTGAGTCATTGTCCTCCTCGGCTAATGCAAGTGACCAAACAACCCTTCGGGTGAGGACAATGGCTGAGCATCCATGACGTGGGAGTTACAGTGACAGAAAAAAAAATTAAAGAACGTGGACGATGAAGCAAAAGGAATGAAAGTGAGTGGGTAGATCCACACTGTGGTGGTGTGGTGCCACTGGTGGGGGTTGACAAGAGGATGCTGCACGCGGTCAACGAACAGAATTCAAGCTCCGATACCCATGAAACCAAATAACGCGTCCACAACGCGACTAATTAGGGTTGACTATATCTGGCCAAATCCAATTAGGTATACAAGAGAGTACTTTACATTCAGATATCCACTATTCTGTAGCTAATTTCTTTGTGATACAAGTGCTTGTAAGGTCATGAACAGCTAATCGTACAATGAATTTGGAATTAAATGTCAATTGTCGCCTATGAAGGTACGGCTGCTGGACGCCATGTGCTGGGAAATCGGATAGCTATCCAGATGAGGATCGAGAACATCGAAAAAGAAACTGGAAGACGCAGAAGTGCTGGAGTAGACCGGATTTTGCATGACGCTTGGATACTGGGCCTGTTGCATTTGTGGATAATAGTAATACCCTGGCGGTGAGGCGGCGAGAGGCTGAGGCGTATAAGCGGGGTGATGCATCGACGCCATTGCCTGAGCCCTGGCTCCTGTTCCAAAAGATGGCCACTTTGAGTAGTCTTGAGACGTCACGAAACGGTAGTCCCTAAGTGGACCGTTCCTGTTCTCCGCCGGTCCAGAAGAATCTGTGGATTGGCAGCGTGTTGAGCCCATGACGAAACGACATCGAGCTGAGCCGCTTTATTTGCACGTACCTCCGCCTGTATCGGATAAACCTGTATCCGTTGGCTTGCGGTGGGTGCATCCAGTTCTACCTTCCCGTGCACACGTTGCACACGGACGGTCGACGCATTCACAACCCTTTTTAACACATGACGCACATGGTCTACGGTTTTAACATTAGACACAACTGCCTGGCATTGTTCCAAAGAGTTGCTTACCGTTCCCCGTTGCATCGAATTTTGTCGCGCCTGTTGTGACATTGGTTTCTTCAAGTGCATGACTATGGTTTAGCTGGCTTACCTGCAACTTAAGCACGCCTGTTCTCGATTAGCATATTCAAGGCATCAATATATATCACCATGAACGTTGCTCACCGACTTTACTCTGGTACCATGTCCCCGCCCTTTTCTAGGGACGACGACACACTCTTTATCTTCTTCAACACAATACTTGCAAGGCCTTGACTCTTCACAACGCTTGTTATCTTCCCTACACCCTTCACACCGGAGTTTGACCAGCTTTGGGCCTCTGTTCACGTGAATGCACTCTTCAGAGCGTGCAATACACCTTGAACAAGGTCTTTGGTCGTCACACTAACCCACCACCGGCAAAGGATTGATATTTGTCAGTAATAAAATAAATCAAGCGCTTGGGTGAAAAGAAGCGCCGAGATAATCAATTACTCACCTTTTTATTATCTCTCCTGCAGCTGGAGCAGGCAAGCTTGGCCCGATCGCCTCCTCTGGGCGGAATCCTTGCTGGTAAAGGTGGGGAGGCAGGACGAGGAACGGCGATTGTGGTTCCGTCAATGCATTCGATAGACATCTCAGCGCATCGACGGCATGGTTTTGAATTACCATCCTCGCATCTCATTCGTGCACGGCGGCAGGGCTCACAACCGTCGGTACACTGGTCTGAGGAGTACCCTTTCTTTGCGCAAGCCCCACAAGGTCTGTTAATTCAAGGATATGTTGCTCAGAGATCATAAATTAGGGTAAAAAAGCAAATGAGACGTACCGAACACCATCGCACCGAATCTTATCGCGTCTAATTCCAAGATCGTCAGTTAAGCAGCCTCCAAATTGCCATTGGCTTTACGCTCCTAAGGAGCATACATCCAAAACGCGTACCCACCTACAGCTCGCACATGCCTACGCGAAATATCATGGAACGACCCCCATAACACGATTATCATTTCAAATCACCAGATCAGTTACGCGTCTCTTCATCGTACCGAACGATATTCTCACCTTTGAAGCTCGCCTAGGCCACATCGACCCATTGTTGTCGGGAATCGGGACTGAGCTCACTGAGCTCATGGGGTTGGTCGGTCACTTATCGGCCTCTGTGGTTTCGAACAGATGAGCCTCGGAATTTGCCGTACTCAAAACGCGCCTCGTAAACTCGAGGCCGGCAGGGTGAAAGGTTAAAAGTGTATCAGACAGCTTCTGCAGATATTATTTGAAATTCCCCGCCCTGATTCGAGGGTGTGTAGGGATGATTGATCGTTCAAACAAGTATTGATCTAGCGTCTAAATCATGTGCAATTGATAGCAACTATTACGGGACGCAGACGATACAGTTGTAACGTAATACTGGTACAGGATGGGAACGTGGAATGAATGTGAGATATGCGTCTAGGTGTGTTGAAATGAGAGAGCATGCGCAGATATCCAAAAAATAGGGAATGCCGTCAAAGCCCAGAGAACTAGCTGATAGCCAAATGAAAATAAAACCTCCAGGAGAACTTATTAAACTAGATAAGATAATGATCATGATAGCGAGTGGCCGAGAGGACGAGGATCGAACTGATGCAACACAATGCGATCACTCATAAACAGCAATGTAGTTGACCTTCCATTTGGCGACTATTATTAAAGAAAAATGTATGTCAGCCGCGCACTCAACTGGTAGATGGAGGTAGATTGAGAACTCACATTGGAAATTAGTATTGTTGGCCATTGCTTGCTCGCAAGTACCAGCGCATCCAGAGCTAGCGAACGTCGGGCCAGCAAAATCTCCGCACAGGGTGGTATCCAGTACCAAAACATGTTCGAAGAAGTGGGAGGCCATGTCGCAAGTCCGTGAAGGGAAAGAGGCCGCAGGTATACCCCATGTCGCAGGGTTGGGTGTCTTCGCGTTGATGTCGGCGGGGATCTCAGATCGAGCAAAGCGCCAGACCTTGATGCCGGTACTGTCCCAGAGGTGGGCGAAGACGCCTCCACCTTGGACATTGA
>Ga0247741_1002203_pt1 | contig 10906 bp, 12 predicted proteins | sample UWRJL213509R2_FD_180945 | JGI IMG/M metagenome (GOLD analysis project Ga0247741, IMG submission 180945) | Plant litter microbial communities from Arlington Agricultural Research Station in Wisconsin, United States - UWRJ-L213-509R-2 | ecosystem: Environmental > Terrestrial > Plant litter >...
AGTCTCTGCTCCGAAGGGTGTGGGCACTATTCTTTAGATAAGATTATTTACTAATGATTGCCTCATATCTACTCAGAGATCCACTTTTCGGTTGCCCTCCATCAGGAAAAAGGAGAATTTATAATCGGAGAGAAAGCACTAGAGGTTATCTAGAAATTGTCTGGAATTGGTCAGAATTAGGTTGAAATATACTGTTTTACACCCTTTGCCGAATTATCTTCAGTCAGAAAGGTTATAGTTTACAGTGCGCTTAAATCAGCCAAGAGATGGTAAATTTGAGTAAATTTTGGAAATTTATCACAGTGTTGTAAATCCTATGCTAATTGCTGGATACGAGATGGTAAATTTGAGTAAATCTTGTATAGACTTCAGCCCAAAGATAGTAAATTTGAGTAAATTTTAGAGATTTACCATCATATTGTAAATCCTATGCTAACCATGGGCTAAGAGATGGTAAATTTGAGTAAATCATGACTGATTTTGCCCAAAAAGAGGTCAATTTTAGAGGTTTATTTTCATATTGTAAATCCTACACCAACTACTGGCCAAGAGACAGTAAATTTGAGCAAACTTTGGTAACCTTAGGGTAAAGTTTTGGAGATTCGTCATTTCCTACTCTAACTACTGGCTAAGAGACAGTACATGTTAGTAAATCTTCTGCAGTTTTAGGCTGAGAGATAGTAATTTTAACGTCAAGACTCTGCCTTTCAGTCCATAATCAACAAGGTCTTATATTGGATTTACGTTCGAATTCACGAGTTGGAGATGCTCATTTATTTATTGCAGTAAGACATATTTCTCGTCAAAATGTACTAGCTAAGGAATCATGCAGGTGATTGACATTCTACACTTGCAGAGAGTCACTCAAGGTATGCCCGAAAGCGTTTGGGAAGGCACTCCACTGTTGGATTGATGATATCCCTAGCAACAGATGAGCAAATGCCAATTCACCAAAGGGAAAACATACATTCCAGCATGAGCCCATTCTCGACGACATTTATCCCATTTGGCCTTGTGGTAGGGGTCCATTTTAATTACCTCGATAAGATCAAGGATTCCCTTGTATTCACTGTCGTACGAAGCACTGGTGAAAGTGATCGGAATATACTCTCCCATACTGTATTCGTCAAGCGCGTTGTAGATCTGTACTTCACTTAGTTCGATCTCAACAATAAGCAAATATGGAAGACTTACACATGTAGCTACAACGGCGATCGCATGTTCTGGAATACTATCTTGAAAGGTATCAGGGCACTGAGATGCCAGCGCATCTGATCCAGACCCATAATAGAAGTCAACGCAGACTTGACGTATACAGGGATGCATCATGTTGTTGAATTTCCCCTAGATATTGGTTAGTGACGAAAGCGATGCTACTCGAAACGAAGTAGATAAACGTACCTGCTCATCTATTCCCCCAAGATGGAATTTTGACGTCTCCTCGGATAATAACTCCTTTATCTTCGAAGCAACAAGATCAAGTTGTCCTTGCTGATTTCCTTCGAAAACCTCCAAGGGGTCAATTGCTTCCTCATAGTAAAACTTTACATGCTGAACACATAAATCTTTCAAGATTCCGAGATACGCCGTAGCTTCTTCGAAGACCTACAGAATAGGGTTAGAGACCAGCATAGAGATTAAATCACGGGCCTGGACACTGACTATGACATCCATCTCGTGAGTCTGTGAGATCGCTAGTTGAAGAGGTACTGAGTTTCGAATTTACATCGGAGTATTCAGTAAGACACTCACCACCATCAGGTATGAACCCCTTGGCCGTCCAGTCTTTAATGACTTCCGAAATACAAGATGAGGCTATATGAAGGTGGTTATCACGGTCGGGAAAGCAATTTTGGAGCGCGATATGCTTTCGAAAGCCTTTCTTCGCCTCGTTGATAACAGCTTTCTTAATACCTGAATACAGATAGAGAGTATTGAAGCCTCGAATAGCCGTCAATAGGGATAGACAGACTTACGATCGAAATCAATAAAGGCAGATTTGGATAACCTAACACCTGGTAAAGATATGCCTTGTTAGTCCGATGAAAGAGCCACTTGAGCACATACCATGAACCGAAGGATACTGTTCATTTTGGACGAGATCTTGAGCGGTGCCTAGACATGGCTGATCTTGTGGTGTTGTCAATTCTACATTGACTGTTGCGAGTGCCTGTATGAGAGCCGAAATAAGTTGTCGTCAGATATTTGGGTGTAGACTGGTACCGTGACAGAATCCCTTCGCCGTTTGCGATGAGGGGAACCAGTCTTCGCAATATCGAACCCATCACTTTCTTCGCCTTCGGATGGGTAGATGCGCTTCAGTCCTTTAGAAATAGGATCTTGCGAGCGAGCTGGCTTTGTTCGTTCAGTAGGCGTTGTGTTAGAAGCTCTACGAGACGCCCTCCCACTGGCAGCTGGGACAAGTCTCGTGTTTTCTGGGTAAACAGTAAGATTTTGGACACTAGCAGGAAAGATGGAGATACCCTTCATAGAGCGCCGAGAGTCAGCTTGGCCATTGTTTGCGTTTAACCGACGAGTCTTGGGAGAAGAGGCTATGGATAGAACAAATATGAGAAGTGCCTGCTCTAGCTAGCTTCCTTTGTAGACTTACCATGTCTTCGAGAGGTATCTGGGATCATTTCTACAATACTGCTCTGGATCTTGACAAAGCGATATGAGCGATATGAAGAGAAGTAGAGAGGACGGCGTATGTGCTAGTTAGAGGAAGTGAGTGAGAAGCGAAGAGGTAGAGAGGGCGACGTAAGCTCTTAAGTGAAAGAGCGAATTTTCTCGAATTTTCTCGGAAGAGCTGGTTTCTTGATCGAGAAGTTACGGTCTGCCGTAAACAAAAGCATACCAAATTGGCTAATAGGGTCGTCGTTGATGCAGCATTTCATTGCATGGCTTGCTCGTGAAAATTCGAGACCAGTGGTGATAAAGGTTTCGATGATCGCGATAGGTGTCCCCGGCGCGCCGAGTTTTTGCGTTCATGGGCGAGAAGAAGATCGGTAAGAACTTGAGAATGCCTTGAGTGGCAATGAGAAGGGTAAAAGGAGAGAATGACAAGGATGAGCTCACATATGGGAATGGTCATCCGCAAGCGCTTGCTCTTCGCCGTTGAGTGCATCCTTACACTCGCCACCAGCACCCATTTCGTCTTCAGCTTCATCTTTGGCACTCCCTTTATCGAGCATTCGGCCATTGGTACCTTGAACAACTACAATGGAAACAAAATTCAGAACGATGAAAAAGGACTGAAGGGGTAGCAACCAAGATTGTCCTCAGACTTGTCCGACTTCTCCTTGGGAGGGTTTTCCCCCGAGCCTCTTCATGAGCTGAGCCTTCTACGCTGGAGCGAGGTTGTCGATGACGTTGAAGTTGAGATTGCATGCCCTTTCTGCTTCTTCGCCGGTTTGGGTTTTGGAGCTGGTTTCTTCCTTTTCCCGGAGACGGTTCACTGTCATCAAGGATCTCTCTAAGTCCAACTCGGGTCTTCAGTCAACCGCTTACCTCTTCTACCAGATTTTTCTGCTGGCTCCAGGCGGTGGTCTGAGCTAGTGTCGACAATCGAGTCCACGTAGCCGTAGCCATGTTAAGCAAAGCAAGAACGGATTAGGTGAAATAGGCGACGCTGGATGTCAACAGGAAAAAGTAGAAACGCATGAGTAAGAGGTAACCGTCCGCCCAGGAAGAGATCGATGGGGTAGCAAACAAAGAGCAAGATGATATCAAATATCCACACTGGGAACACGTGGCTTACACGGTCATGGGTCTCGAGTGTCATCGCGTCACTACTATCTTATCTACTCCAGTACTAATTATTGCGATCGCCAGCCATCTCAAAGTCAGCGGTTTGAGCATCATTAATTTCATCTATTTCACGTTTTTTTTCACCATATAGTGTAATTATTGTATTAACACCAGAAGGAATGACCAGGAAAAACCGCGCAAGGTGTCAAACACATTGATTTTAGAAAGATGTTCATGACATCCAATAATAGCGTTGTAGATTGAAGCAGATGCCATGAACGATCAAAAGGAGCGGAAAAGAGAGAGAACATCGTCAGAAAGCATCCTGGAACAATCGATGATCGACGACTGACCTGGAGGTACCAAATAATGGTAGACATTTCCTTGGACTTGCGTTATATTCGTATCGACGAACAGGCAGTAGGAGTATGTAGGGGCTGCGAGCGATATGTGAGAAACAAAGAAGTGTAATGATGTAAGAAACGCACTTTGACGTTGGAAAAGCCGATCGATGTCCACTCGGATGTCCCGCACAACCGATGCGCCCACTTCTTCCATCAAGGTTCGAATACTTGCAATGTCCTGGTGCCCTATGATGGCCGTCGTTGCCTCTCTACTCGATTGCTGTTCTTCTGTCGGAGTCGTCGGAGTCACCACTCGACTCGATCGCTGCTCCTCCGTTGAATCCTCCAAACCAAACGGCGTTACTTCGGCTTTTTTTACACGGCTCTCCTCGATTTCCGCCAGAAGACGTTGCAGCAAACCGATGATCTTGATCAGCGCGCACAAAACGCCGGCCAAGAGACATAAGACGAGGCCAATGGCGACGCAGACTAGAAAAGATAAGGATATTCCGCGAGAGTCTGTGATTTCAATACTTACGGACTGAAAATGCAATCCAGAGACCGTATTCCATGGTTTAGCGGGAGTAAGATGCGTAATAAATGTCGGGATAGAATATGTGGTTGAGCAGTGACAATGGTCGGCAATCAAAAGATGACCGGCGCTTGCTGTGCACATCGTTTATGTCAGTGACCGACGCCCGCCTACATCACTACCAAATATGGTAAGCATCCGCGAATACAACGAAAGTTGCCCATATCTGGTTCTCACATGCTAAACCAAGTTCGTCACAAAGACCTTATCGACGTGAGTTACTGCTGAGCATCCACCGCCAACGCCTCCATATCCCAAATATTCGGGCACACAAAATATGGTCACCTTATCGGAGTTCGATAACAAGGACGACAGTCCATCCACCTATTCGATACTGAGCGACGACAGGGCGTATTAGAATTCCGCACATACCTTCTGTAGCAAAACTCATATTGTGAACGATGTAGCTGATAAACGACTAATTGTTGGATGAGTAAAACGTGATAGAGCACATGTGGAAGTACTAACCTAACCAACGATGACGTTGGTCATTGGCATGTACCGGTCCAGGAGTAGCGACGGAGGTCTCCTTGAATCATTAAGGCTCTTCGCAACGTTGTTGACCACCAGCTCAAAGTAAACATACCCAGCCCACAATATCTTCCATGCCTTTGAGCCCAGCACTCGACGCCCATCCTTCTATCCTTCTCGATGTTTGCTTTGCGCAGCTATGCAACAAGAATGAAGACAGTGAACATCTGACTCCACATCCGCAGGGTTTGGAATCACGCTTATTGTCCACATAATCGTCCATCGTCTCCTCGCTATGAGTCATCTAGCTCTCCTCTTGGCTGTGGGCCATCTCCGTCTTTTCCTCTTGAAGATAGATGTGCGGGCTTGGGCTTTGAGCCCAAAGCTGGCCCAAGCCGGCCCTAGAAAGCCGAGCCGAGCCCAGGCCGTAACCACACTTTGAAGGGTCTACGGCCCGGGCCAGTCTGCGAAAGCCCATCGTCACCTTCGACTATGGTCCACCCACGAATGTAGTCGATCTTCGCGTTGGGTGTACCACCACCCAAAAACTGCCGCGGACGCCACCACACCACTCAGCATCAACGTGGACATCGATATCGATGCGATCACAGTGAATACACCTACTCGTCCAATTTCAATGATCGAGTTTGGTGCCATCCGGGTCGGCCTAGTAACTTCAAACGTTGGTGGTTGGGTTTTGGGTGTGGTATTGCGTTACGCAGATATGGGTGGTGTCTGGTAGATGGCGTTGGCGTTGGCTGGCTACGGGTATGGGTATGGGTTTTGAGGGCATGGATAGGGCTCTAACAAGCCCATGGTGCGTATTGACTTGCAATTCTCTGCAACTCGTTGATTAATGAGTTAATTAGTGTGTCGATGTTGATTACCCACCTGATGATCGAAGATTGTCATCGTCCTGCGTTCGACTTTGACTTTAACCAATCGTGTAGCATGTAGCATCCACAACATCCCCTAATACACGTCTTGAATGGTCAACAACAATACTTGAAAGTCTCGGCGCTTGGGGGAAAGAGTTGGCGTTTGCGTTGATCGAGGTCAGTCGGAAAACCTCCTGTCTCCGCTCATCCTATTCAGCTTAGTTCTAACAGTCAATTCTTACGTTACTGGCCATTTCCTCGAATACAACGACAGCCGACTCACCACAACACCCTCCGAGGCCCATCCAGCGTTACTTGAGATGCAGAGTGCTGGTTCGCATAAATCGTGGTCGGTTGCTGCACTTTCTTCATCTTCGCCTTCACCCATTCTGTTCGACTAACGAGTAATTCATAGGTTAATAAATCAATTCCTTCGGAAATAGAACGATTTCTACGCACCGTAGCATCTGCTGAAGAGGCGGTTGTTTCTTATGTAGTGCACACTTTTCACGTAGTTCCAGTTGTCTGGCTTTCCATTTCCGAGAAAGATAAAAATTAGTAAAGACGCCAAGGTTGAAGGTGTAAACAAGACTCACTGAAGAGTCGAGTGGAAATGGTCAAAGAAAGGAATGAAGATCGGTGGTGTAAGCATGAACAAGAGCGTGTGCCCAGGGAGAAATCCGACTGCATAACGGCAGTTCAATGATCTTGAAAAAGAACGCTAATGAACTCTCGACCGGGCTGAGAAATTACATGCGCACCCAAGCCGCGACCGCACCATTGACCAGTCCACCGATCCACGAATTGACGTGCGAAGACGATTTACTCAGGAAAATCCATCGCAGGAATTCACTAAATAAAGAAACTTAGCAAGAGTAAGAGGTGTAGACAGAAAAAACATACCAATAGTCGATGATGAAGTCCGAGAAGACGAATAAATGGGGATTGAACCAGAACGGCGCGATGCAAAGTGCAAGAATAGATCCAAAAGTAGATCAAGTAGGGCGTCCACAACGTCAACTTTACATAGAGCAACGCGATCAGAGTCCTCATTCCCAAGTAGATGGTCAGCGAAGCGCGAGAAGAGGACGCTGAAGTAGTTCCGTGCCATCGCCAAGCAATAGCCAGTAGTAATATACCGGGCACCTCCAAAAGTTAAATTGCTGAGGATCGACTGGGTGTAGACCTGAGTGTTCCGTTGTATTTGTCGTCGTCTGGTCATGTTTGGACTCTGCGTCAAAACTATAATCATCCCAGGAGCTCCCCTTTGTTAAATTTTGCGCTTCAAGAAATGCAGGAAGAAAAGAGGCATCGACGCCTCAGAACACAAGGACCTGTCCAAGCACAAATCCATCCCTACCCCCGAGGTCCAAATTCCGCGGGTCCTTGCTTCTCAGCCCAAGTCCATGGCCCAGTCCAGGGCCTGGTAGTACTCCACTCCACCTGCACAGATGATACAGCGTCTGAGCAACGTTCTTTTCCCAGCTGCCTCGCTCCTCTTGTGGCAGACTACGCCGCACAGGGGGAAGAGGAACAGACGCGACGTGGTACGAGTTGTTTGACAGTAGGTTGAAGTTTTGGAGCGTCGTCGGGACCCACTGGGATGGTGAAGGTGTACAACGACGACGGCGTTTCTGGCCAGCTGGCTTGGACTGTGCGGATGTAGCGTGGGCAGAGGGTTGCTTGAGGTGCTGACTGGCAACGAGCTGACGCCATCGGTCGATAATGAGAGTGGCGGTCGTGCTCTCTTGCCTAGCTTGATGCTTGAGGGGAGGAAGAGGCCTAGCTGGGCTACCATTAGGCAATAACGCGCACGAGACGATAGAGGCCCTAGGGAATCTGCCATGGATGAGGGAGACTCGGTGGTGACTGATCCGTTGGAAGGGGATAGGGTGTTCACTATTTTCATAATGCAATGCTTGACGTGTCTATTTAGATTGGAGGCCACTGCAAATTGATGACCACAAGTTTTGCAAACGAAGGCTGCAAAAGTTAATACCAGTCAGCCCATGTTATATACCGACAAAACTCATGATTTAACTTACCTTTTTGCCTATTTGAACTAGGAGAGATTGGACCCGATGGTTGGCCAATGGAAGATTCGCCACTAAAATAAGCAAAGTCTGGAGGGGCAGCGTAGATAGGCGCAAGTACAACGCTCTCACTGCCAGAAGGCGCTTCCCAGTCCCATGATGGTGCTTGGTACACCGGTATGGATGAACGAGGTAAGAGTGGCGACATCTCTCTCATCCATGGAAGGCCCACTTGCCGAAGGGGGGGAGTCAACGAAGGTGATGAGGCAAGGTCCACCTGACGAAGATAATGCAATCGGGGATAGGAATTCTGTCGTCGAACGACCTTGCACTCTCGGAGCAAACACTCGAGTTGTTCTTTCCGTGATTTAGCTCAGATAAGCACCGGGATAAATGGTCGACGGTCTTAAAAGGCGTCATATCTGGTGTGGCATAGCGCAAAGTTCAGGATTGCCAATAAGGAAAGCCAATTCGTTGGTGGCGGCTTCAATAATCGATATGAATGCTTTTGAGGGTGAAAAAAAATCAGTTCGAATGTTGAACTAGAAGGCCAACTAAAATACCTTCGGCATCATCAGCAAGTGTTGGTTTCGGCCTCAAGCCCTGTGCCCCCTTCCAAGCTCTTTATGAATAGGTTTTCGTAGTTGAAACATTGATCATTGGTCTTCGGAATGTTGGTGGTCTCGCCAAGGGATGGAGGAGTAGCGAGGTGATGGTGCAAAAGCAAGATCAACGATTTGATCATCAATGGTGGTCAAGGCGAGGGTGGCTGTGCATCTCGAATTCATGCCTATTTCGTATATGCAGAAAATATGTTATTAAGCCAAAAACCATTGTTGACTTGTAGCCTATGTAACACGAAATACTGAACTAATAAATGGTTGAGTAAGAAAATCTATCTGTAAAACAATTAGCATAAAAATTAGGGGCAACTTCAAGGACTGTGCTCGACTTCCATTCGGCCGGAGCGATTGGACCAAAAGCAGGTATCAAATGAACGCTCTGCTGGATACAGTTGATAGGAATAATACTTGAGCGCTGGCGTCCGTTTATTACACGCCGCGCAATTTTGTACAACCCATGATCTCTGCCAGGACGAACATCAGAGAAGGGTGTAAACCAGTCAACATAGGCCAGATGTGACGGCGGGGTTTTTCCAGGAAACCATGAGTCGCGTGCAATGGACGGGAGGGTGAACACACATCTTATCTGGCCCACACAGTATCCTAGACATTCATACAGTGTCAGTACAGTGTTAAACTCGAAATAACCACTAAAGGGATCATACCTTTGACGCCAGCCCGGCCACCATTATCAAGATTGACAATTGCCGTATCAAAACGCCCAGGGATGTACTTTCCATGCTTGTCTAAACGTGCGGGTTCACAGTGAATTGAGTCGACGACAGAAGTGGACGCATCCTTGCTGAATACATCCTGCGAAACGAACTTGATGCGATGAAAAACCGATATTTTGGAGAATGGGATGTAAAGATTGGTAGCAGCATCTTCAACCTGACGTCTTGGGAGCGCAGGATTTTGAAGATGAACAATGAAACGAGAGAGAGCGCCTCTAAAGTCAATGGCGCCATACTTCGTTTCAATATCCCCAATAGAAACGCCGTATACTGATGGCCTTGATGCCATTTTAATCTGCCTCGGGTAAACCAGAGGTGGAAGCCGAGGAGGTGGAGGTGTTGACCGAGCTAGGAAACGACGTAAGATGAATTTCTCGTGTAGGTACACCTTCTCGCGACGATCCAGCCAAGCTGTCATCTGGTGATATTCGTCTTTGCAGTTGGTTGCCCGAAAGGCTTCCTTGGCGAAGTCGATGTGGAGGCGTTCCGTATACTCGGTGTTGAAGTTGTCGCACGTCCCAAATAGCTCGATGAGTTCGCGATAATGCTTTATGAAGTGATCTTTAGGAAAATTGAAGTCATGGCGGATACCGAGATCGATGAACACTTCTCGGTTTGTGTGGTACATATTTAGGGCTTCTTCCATTAGATCCAGTGTCTCCATTGTGTGGACTGGATACTTCGCAAAGTAAAGGAAGTCGAGCATTCCGCGAACTGCCCGAACAAGGCGGCCAGTTGCACCACGGCCAGCAGTTGGAATCCGGATGTCTATGACAATACCAAGGAGGAACCGGCAGATTTGGTCATGCTCTGTACCGGTGACACGAGAAAGATGGGAAATGCCCTTTAGAAATAGATGAATTTTGTGGTTTGGGGGAAGACGGCGGCATCGCGCATCGATCTCGGCTTCACCGCAAGCCTTTTGAAGCCACTTAACGAGGTGTTTGATGTTTCCTTGGTAAAGCTGATGGAGAATATCAGGAGTGATAGACCGAAAGATATTGACGAATGGGAGATGTTGCCAGAATGGCCGTTGGATGGGCTTGATACCAACATCACGGCAAGCACGAGAGAAAGCTGTTGAACCATCGTCGATTGTGCCCAGGGCTTCCAAGACGGGTTTCAATTCGCGCGGCTTTCCCACTGATTCTGGATCGCCCAACTTGTCTCGTGGTACTGGACACGTTGGACAATTCCCCAATTTGGTGCAAGTGACAAGAATTTGCTCTGGATAGTCACCAGAATCGGAAGCAAGAATCGGATGACAGTCGCGCACGGCTCCGTCACCACTTTGCATATGAAGCCCAGTTTTACCCAGTGTCTCAAGCGGTTTGAGAATCATGCCCATACATGCGTGGTAGAGATTGGCGACTGCACGACGACGGGCAGCCTTGTTTGGGATATGGTCGAGTTTTGAGGTAGGTAAATAGGCAAGCAAGATTTGAGCTTGCCTAGACGGCTTGCGACGAATATGTTTGGAG
>Ga0247741_1002204_pt1 | contig 10904 bp, 10 predicted proteins | sample UWRJL213509R2_FD_180945 | JGI IMG/M metagenome (GOLD analysis project Ga0247741, IMG submission 180945) | Plant litter microbial communities from Arlington Agricultural Research Station in Wisconsin, United States - UWRJ-L213-509R-2 | ecosystem: Environmental > Terrestrial > Plant litter >...
TGGCCAGAGAGCGGGCTGGTGACTTTGTACGTCTGATCAACGGGCAGTGTGTACTCCTCACGGAGACTGCTGGGGATGTTATGCGTTGTGCATTCTGGTCGGCGCGAGGTCTACGGCGCGAGGTGAGTCATCCACCGCTATATCTTTATGACCGAACTGACGCCCACTCGCCAGCAGATTTTGATCATTTAGATTCGGGCGGGCAAACATAGTAGTGTTCCTCCGTGACTACTCTCCCTCGATGTACTGACTTTTTGCATACAGCATTCTACCCGCCTTTCGAAGAGCGTCTTGATCAGACCTAGGTTCTTCGACCACCTCCTGGCCTACGCCGCCATTCGCAGTTCAATTTGTCCAGTGACACACCCAATTTATCCACACCCTCAGATAGTACTGCCACAACGAAGGCCCACTACCGCTCGAGCGGGCAGGTTCTCCTAACATTCTCGTGAGTATCTCCTAATTATTGGCATCTTCGAAGCATGCCGCTAATGCTTCCCTAGTTCGCTCAATCACTTTTTATTCCTCACATTTATTCATTTTTGGTTTCTCCTCAGGAATCCTTTCTATATTCTTCTCTCAGTACCTGAGCCACTTTCTATTCCTCTTGAAGAAGTTGACACACAATTTTTAACGGCCACGCATCTGCAACATGGCCCCACTCATCTTCCCTTCGCTGAAGAGCCAATGCATTCTTGAGGTCGTAACCCTTGTCTTCATTCTCATTTCACCTTCAATTTTTTCTTCAATTCTTTCCCATAACCACCATCCGCATTGCATATTACACGACTGCCTTACTATCACACGACTTACTAAGTTTAAGACGTTGAGCCTCTACAAGTACCTCGGTTTAGACTCTATGGTTAGTTTATCTTGGTATAAAATCTTGATTGCAGTCGGACTCTGAGGCCGCGCACTGTTCAAGACTAGGACCGCTAACGTTCTACTACTTTAAGTGAGAACATCTGTAGTCATTGAGGTTCGTTATTGCTGATGCCCCTATCGCTCCTGCTGGCGGCCGCTTGCGGCAACGGGCATGAAAGGCTTGGGCGTCCATAAATGATCCGTTCAGTGCCATCGTGTTTCACGAAGTTGCAACGGATAAAAACGCCGCGTTGATGTAAACATATGTAGCTGTTCCAACCTTGTTTCCTTGCCACACTTTTCTCAACAAGAAAACATGGCCTACCCACTCCTTGCACTCCTCACCCTCGCTTCACATGCATCTGGTAAGCCAAATTTCATCCATTATAAAATCCTCCCCACATACGAACGCTCCCTTATAGTCACCCTGGCTGCTGAGAAAGGCGAGGTGACCGCCCTACCCATGCCTTTCTTCTGGCCACAAGACAACCCAGTACCCGTCGCTGCAGACATTTTAGGTGTCGATAAGGACTCAAGAACGACGTACGTTCTGCATGACGATCGCACTGGCCCAATCACATTCTCAGCGGATGGGCTTGCTGGGACAAGTGAGTAAACAGCCTCTGCGTTTTAACTTGCTCTTAGCTGACCGGCCTCCCCCATTCTAGTGACCTACATAATCGGCTCAAATACCGCATCTGTTAATTATGTGATGACCAACGAGGGCACCGTCGCCACCGCGGTGGGCTCGTGCAGCTTCAGCGCCACCAGCATCGGCTCCCCCGCCACTTGCACACTCTCAGCCGACGATCTGTTGACAACCCAGACCGAGACCATGACTGCCGCAACAGTGACAATTGGTACTGTAGCCCCGACGGTGACGATTCAAACAAGTGAACCTGGAACATCGAAAACGTCGCCGACGACAACTACTACGAACGGGACTGGCGCTGGAACCGGAAATGCGCCAACGCCCTCCAAGACGAATGCATCGGCGGCACACGTGGCCTCAATTGGTGCCGTCTTCCTCTCTTCGACTATGATGATCCTGTCCTTCGTATTTTAGTTGGTGAATAATGCGCGTATAGATCATACTACTCTTTAGCTTATGATTCAGGCATCTTCTAAATAAAGCAAAGTTGCTTTGAAGTTTTCTATGCCACCGCTGTAAAGCTCTGATCCGAGAAAATAATCAATGAACGACTAATGCAGTGTCCCCCGTTGCGCACGAGAATCGGACGATGTCAATCAAATAAAAGGGTAGCATGAGTGATCAACGTTCAACGTGGATACATAGTGGAGGATTTTAATTGAACTGTGCGTCAAAGAAACTTGCTCTCTTTGCCCTTCAGAGAGAGATAGCCATAAAAGGTAAGGCCTTGCTTTCAGCGTGCGCTATCCTAGCTGTCGACTTTGAAAGTCAGGGAAGCTTCAAAATTCACTGCCTAGTCAAGATCAGATAGGATCGGTATGAAAGCGAGATATGGGTGGACAATCTCAAGAACTATTAATAGTATACTATGTACCCCTCGTACGATAGACACTGCTCGTGCGCTTGAGGTTGAGCTTCACGAGAACTAAAGGTAAATTTGAGTATTATTATCAGCATATATATATATATAATTTGGTCTTCCACGCCTATGTCCATAGTATAACTGCGCAATGATCACGACGCTATTTTTAGACAGATGCCGGATGACGAGCGCTTAAAATTGTACTCAAAAGCATAATTCCTCTTCTCTTTACAATGCTACGCAAACGACATAGAACGCTGTTTTTTAGTGTTAAAATAGGAGGCGAGCTTTGTTCGAGGGAGCGGTCTGGACTTACTTACCGGGACACCTTCGTCTGAGTACTGCCACCACATCTCTGAGGCATTTCTGCTATAGCCAACCTGACAACCTGACAAATTTGATGGTTAATGTTCCGGAGTTAAGCAGGCACCACCTTCGCATGTGGAATGAAATGGCCAGTGTCCAGTATCCTATGGCCTGCGTTAGAGTTCGAGCTACTTACTTGCCGTATCCGTATACACCCTCAATTTCGGAGATGAGCTGCCCGGAAGAGAAGCTTGTGACGTTTTGGCCTTATTTTTTAAGCCCGGGTATGCTGAAGTCGAAGCATTGCTAGTATCGACGCTTCGAGATTTCGCGGTCCATGGACGTCCGGACTCGGACTAGTTGTCGATCAATAAAATCAGGGGCAATATGGGTCTCTTCATCTGCACATCGTCATCACAATCTAAATTACCGTAGCTCAATGTATGCGGAACTGGGGACCAAGCTGGGGACACGGTTCGATCAGGGATAACCGATCGTGATCATAATCCACAGACTCATATTAGTAATTAGTTGTAGCCTTTTGTTTATACCTTCGGTATAGAAACAAATAAAAGAAGAGGTGTGGATGCGCGTTTAGGTATTTATATCACCAGGCGATAGAATTTGGGAAAGCAGGTAGGTATGAGGCACTATGCAGCCTCTGTATACATTACTGACTTACTTGGGCATAAACTTATCTTTTTCCTAATCCATTTTTGCGATTTGGTACGCGTGTCCGTTCCCTCCCATTGAAATGAATTCAATAAGGTGGGGCATGAAGTGAAGTGTGGATGTCAGTCGGGTGAAAGGTCAACTGGTACACTGCAGTACACTGACGGATTGCGACTGGAACTGCCACTTGCTGTGAATATATATCTACTTAATCTTCCCTCTGTTGGCACACAGCTAGACGCACTACCCCAGGAGTTGAGGCATTGGGCTCTAGTCTAGTAAGTATAATGACCGATATCAGCTAGATAGATCCAGCCGAGTACAAAGATTTGATGGACTAGATTGTTGAACCATCTATTCGTGGTGATGGTGACATTGTTCTGGTACATACGGGCCCAAGTTTGAATCCGAGTCTGATGGAGAAATGGATAGAAGGTTTACTCGAATGTGCTGGTGCTGAGGTATACGTATACGTACTAAATGTGATTGTTCATAATCTACACAAGACTGCGAGAGGATGTGTTAACTAAATTGGTGGAGGTCGTAATCTATGCCGTTAGTACACTCGCAGATTGCAATAACGCAGAGCTATTACATATCGTACGCGGTCTTCGTGCAGCGAGTGAAGACTAGCACAGTGCTTGCAATTGATGCTGTATCGATGCCGTTAATTATAGACTGTCAGCAAGTTCTGGATGATAAGAAATGTAATGGATTGTATTACATTGCAAGACCTCAAGGGCACCACATATAGTTGCCAAAACACCTACCATCGTATGGGGTTATCCTGAGAGAAACACATGTTGATATCTGATAAGTACTGCATACTCAACACTCTTACATGTAGGAAGCCGGTGGAAAGGTGGCTGAGGTGGAAGCAATTGGACCCTCGGCCCGAAAGTGCTCATATACGAGGCGGGTTAAAAACAAATCGCACAACCAAAGCGGGAAGTCGGTCGGGGCTTGGGGGTCTTTATATCTCTATTTCGACTCGGCCTTTGAGGTACGGATAGTAAGCCAGACGAGGTTTTGTATAGTGTTAATTATGGATCAGTGGAGTATGTGCCATGTAGTCTATGCATATATTTCCGGCCTTCAATCTGATGCCCAACTTTAGGCTTCGATGTCCTACTACTGTACAGCCTGTTCCTGTCGGCTTGAAAGACCGACAGACTGGTATTATGTCGTTTCCATGTGGGTTTGTCAGCGTTTTTGGGATGGGTTAAAGTTCTGGGACGGTGGAATGGATTGGGAAAGGAGAATGGGGATGAATACTATTGAGACGAGGTTGGGCACTGAGAATGTTTTTTGGGTTGGGGGCCGAGTTTGAGGAACTCAATGATATCGAGGAAAGCCATGGGGCGACGGTTCTGTAAATAAATTGAAATTGGAAAACGCATCATGGTCAGAATATAAACTTGTTCGGCTCCCTAGCGATTTTAGCCTCAAAACACCCAAATCCAGGCATTTATTCCAATTTCACGATCACCACACTATTTTTAGACGCTTGGATAATAGGCGCCTAACCTATATGACCCCAAGAAGCCTTTCTTGTTGATGTGGAAGTGTCTAAATTTCAGGGGAAGCTGTTACGTTATCTGTAGCATGAGCGATCTGTGAGCACACCTAAAAGCCACTTCCGTGGACCACTCACATGTTGAACGACCAATTCTGTTTGCGATCCGCTGGGGTGCGATTTGGGGTGTCCCATGTAAATAACAAACTCTAACTGCCAAAAGTATGCAATAGCGTGGCATATAACGTCCAGCAGCCTTTTTCCCTGCGTTAAATCTACAGTTGGAGCATCTACTCTTTAGCCCCTCAGACCCGGATGATCTATCCGAAAATAAAGAACGCCACAGGAGGGCCAACTTTGGTAGCTTCTCTGAAAGGGAGAATTCATTCCATTAAGTCTTGCTCCCTAGTCGGAGATCAGATAGAATCGATGGTACTCATAGGTGATCTCAAGAACTATTAATAGCAAACTACCGCCCTCGTACGTACGATAGACTCTGCTCGCGAGCTCTTTACGAGAGCTATGTAAAGGTGAGTACGATCATATGTAATGATCCACGTCGCTATATATAAATCACCCTTAGAGCTTATGTCCATGGTATAACGGTGCGCAATGGCGTAAGTTCTTGATCATAAGGCTATTTTTAGATGGACGATGGATGATGGGCGCTTAATATTCAATACTGTACTCAAAAAGCATTTAATTCGTTCAATTTCACCTTACAGTGACACGCAAACGATGTAGGAAGTTGTTTTTCTGAGGTTTAGAATAAGATGTGAGTTTTGTTTGAAGGGGGGATCTAGATTTACAAAGTGCTCATTGACACCTCTGAGGCATTTCTGCCATAGCCAACCTGACAACTCTGACGGGCTAATAGTTTATGACTTCTGACTGTTAACTGCTGTCCGGACTTTAAAAAAGTTCATATACATGCGGTATGAAACGTCCACTGTCTAGCATCCTATGGCCTGCGCTAGAGCTTACCGATTTGCCATATCCGTCTATATAGCCCTCGATTTCGGAGATGAGTTGCCCGGAAGGGAACCTCGAGCTCGCGACACGGACGCTTTGGTTTTTAGGCGTTAGGAGGCTCGGGTGCGCATGCGAGATGAACGATGAACACTCGAAGGCGGTCCATGGACGTCCATCGTCGTCGTCGATCAATGAAATCAGGGAATGAGAGTAGGTTGTCATCATTAGCATGGTGTCGTTACGGTCTAAATTATCGTGGCTCGGGCTATACGAAGCTCAGGACCGAGCTGGCACTGCAGTGCGATCAGGAATTATCGATCATGATCATGATCCACGTCAGTGTAGTATAGATAACTTACCGCAGTGACTGCGTACCGGTGCTCGGTTGGGCAATAGTTGGTATAAAGGTGAACTATGAATGCCCAGTGCGATGCGCAGTATCCCAAACTCGGGCTCGGACTCGGTCGTTGGACACTCCGTTAGCGATAACTGCGCTTGCCGCCCTGCGGACGTATCTAAGTGGAAGATAATGTCCCATTCACCTTAGCACTGCTATCGCTCCAAGGAACAGCGGTGCCTGGGCCTTGGAACGACCCACGATACCAGCTCATGATCAAGCTTCGGGGCTGTAAATAGCCCATCGAAGGCTTAAGCTTATCTATTCAGAAATTCCTAATCCATTCCCTATTTAAATTTGGTACCGGTATCTAGTATCCGATGTTCCTTGCTGTTGATATTGATTGAATAGGGTGGGGTTGTGAAGTGTATATGTCGGTCAAGGTCAAAAGTCAAGTGGTACACTGTGACGGATTGGAGATGCTTGGTATGGGGTGCTGTGGATCTGTAATCTGTAAGTAATCTAATCCGAGTCTTCCTTTAGCTCGCACAAGACGCGCTGCCACAGGCCTATGAGCCCGAGTCTGCCTTGAGTGATATTAGCTAGACGATGCCAATACTTGGATGCAGGGCAAAGTACAAGATGAGTCGGAAGCTGTAGATTGTAGAATCATCTAGTCATCCGGTACATACGGGCCAAGTCCGACTCCGATGGAGAAATGGATAGAAGACGAGCTCGAACGTGCTGATGCTGGTGCTTGGGTATACGTACACTGCCAATGTCATTGTTCATACATGTACACGAGACGCGCTTGATAACGCGAACGACCGAGAGGGTATGTGGTGACTCGGTGAAGCGCCAAAATGCCATGTACTGTAGCCAGAGATGTAGCTGTATCTATGCCGTTAGTTAAGATCATTAAAAAGGCGAGTCTATCGAAACATACACTGTGAGTTATATTTGTCGTGAAGACCAAGACTCGTGCTTGATAACGACATTGGAATATGCAGGCAAAAGCAAAGGCAGTATCTATGCCGTACGCGCTGGTTATATACTGCGAGTTCTGGATGATAAGATATGGGTTCTTGCCCACTGGCAATTGCAGGGGTGGCGTTTGATAGCTAGAGGTACAAGACTTCGAGGGCATGTCTGTATACATTCACCGCTCGTATGGAGGTATCCTGAGAGTTGATATCTGATAAGTACTGCAGAAGACCGGTGGAAGGGTGGCTGGGGTGGAGGCAATTGCACCACCCGCCCGGTAAGCGCTCGTACCCGGGCCATGAGGCGGGTTAAAAACAGGTGGAACAGACCAAAGTGGGAAGGCGGTCGGTGGTTGGACGTCTTTAGGTGTCCATTTTGGGGTGCAGAGGCTGTCGGCATGCTGTATACTGTATAGCGCAGGCTAGGTCCTGTGTCTTGGGTCTGGTTAATTATGGATCAGTGGAGTGTATACCGGTATTCAATGTGATATCCAAGCCCTTCGATGTCCCACTGTACAGGCTGTTCCTGCCAGTGTTCATATCGGTTTCTGCGTGTTCATGTCGGCTTCAACGACCGACAGACCGGTGTTTGTTGCGTTTCCATGCGGATTTGTGAGCTTTTTGAGGTTCGGGAAGGGTGGAATGGGGATGAAGAATGTTGGTGCTGAGAATGTTTTAACTGGAGAGAAGGGTCGGACGGTACATGGAATGTTGGTGGAAGAGCTAGCAGACTCCAAGGAATGCGCGTCACTACTGGAGCGCTTAGCGCCTGCAAGCGACGCCGCAAAAGAATTGCGTCATTAACGCCAGGGGATCACAAACTTTTCATCATCACAAGCATTTAGACTGCATCAGAAATAGCCCAAGGCGTGCGATTTGCTATCGGAGAGTCGGGTTTTTGCAATTGGCTGGAAGATAGAGTGGCGGGAGATTTGCTATTGAGATCAATTCACGGAGGCGCGCCGGCGTTTCGGAGGTCATGTGATGTACAGAGGGCAAAAGCGCAAGACGCGTCGAGATACACGACATGGATAACCGCGACGACAAGCCTGCAGCGATTCGGCTGACGATACCCCAGCGTATGATGCTCGTGCCGGGGACGGCGTTCATCATTGGGTCAGCAATAGGCATCATGCGGGGCGGGAGGAACGCCAGCTTGAGGTTCCTGGCGGAGAATGCGCATCGACCACCGACGACGGTGCAGGGATGGTATTTCTACAAAAAGACAAAGAACTACAAGGTCATGCTGGGGGCGTTGAAGGGGGCGGGTGTAGAGGCAGGACGTCTGACGCTACTGGCGATGGGGTACGTCGGGATGGAGGAGGGGCTGCAGAAGATAGGATGGGGAGAAGCCAAGGAGGTGGGCGCTGCTGTGGGGACTGCGCTGGTCTTTTCTGCTGTCTGTGAGTGAGTTGTACTGGTGTATGGGTTATGCTGACTGTTGTAGACCGACTGCCGCTGAATATTGCACGACGGACTGTTGGGATGGGACTGATTGTAGGACTGAGCATGAAGGCGGTGGAGTGGAGCCGGGGCCGGCTGGCGGACAGAGCGCCGGCCGAACATTTAGCAGCAGAAAGCATCGAATCATCCTCTGCAGACTCTATAAGATAGCATGACCATAATACATCTGTTGCTCGTAGTTCCCCTGGGCACTGACCGCCCCCCGCCCTGCCCCAATTCCCACCACCCGCTCCACAACCACAAGCTCTTATTAGAATGCCGGGTATCTTCATCTTCTCTTCCCCCCTAACCATGATGTCCATCCGTCTCTGGCCCCAATCCCCCACAGAGCTCACCCCCCGCGCGTCGCAGCAGGAAAAGAACCCGTTCAACGACCTCGCCCCGCGCTTTCACTCTCTGCCCAGCCCACTCACCCCGACCGCGGTGCACCCTCTCCTGGGAAAAGGATCGACCTCGCCTTTTTTTCCTCCAAATGCATTGCCACCCGCGGCTTACGGCACACACTCCGATCTCACGCTAGGCACGCAGAGTCCAGGCAGCACCTCTGCACAACCCACCACTCACCTCTCACTTCATGCCCCCGTCTTCAACATTATGCAGCCGCCTCTAGGAAAGAACACTCCCCAATCGTCGCCGGCTAAACCAGCGGTGAATGGTGGTATCTCATCCACGGCCACCACTGCACCTCCACCACCCACTGGCCCAGCATCTTCCAAAGGCCAGATCCACGTCAAACTCATCCAAGCACGCGGTCTCAACGTCCGCAGCATCCATGCCCGTCCATACGTCGTCGTTCAATTCGAGCAGAACGAGTTTGTCTCCCGCGATCCCATCGCAGAGACGGATAAGGAGGTCAAAGGCACCGCTACATCTACAACGTCTGCAGCTATAAGCCGGCAGACCTCATCCAATGCGATCAACGCTCTAGGTGCTATCGGGAATCGGGCGGCAGCCGCCGCCGCCGCCGCTGCAAAGAGGAAAGGCAGTGGCGGGAGCAAGGACAGCAGTCCCAGCGGGAGTCTTATCTCAAAGGCTTTTGGTGCTCATCGGGATCAGAATAACGGCCTAGGCAGTAGTCAACCACCTACACCGACGCATGGCACACCCAATGCCAACGGGGGAGGGCTCTTTGGGAGGTTGTCGGCGCATAATCCGGTGTGGAAACACGAGGTGTCTTTGTGAGTGCCCCTGTCCCTCCCCCATTTTTTTGTTTTCCGGATTTTCATTGGGGAATACGAGACGTGCCTATCATTCTCGGTCCCTGACTCCCTACCGAAAATACCTACTAACCACCTTGATATTCCAGCGACGTAACATCCTCGGACTCGCATCTCACACTCAACCTCTACGACCGTGCACTGTCCGATCAAGGGTTCCTAGGAACCGTACAGATTAAACCGGTGATTGTACATGATCATACGGTCGACTGCTGGTACAAGTGAGTTGTATTTCTTTTGTTGTCAGCCGAGTGGCGAAAGGCCTCGCCGTGCGGCGTTGTGCCGGGTCTACGACACCCCGCGCAGATCATTTATCCCCGCCTCCGCTTCCGTCTCCGGCCCCCTGACAAATCCCCTCTTACTCACCCCATCCCCACTCTAATGATACCACCGAAATGATAAACTGTTGCTGACAAATTGATCTCCATTTTTATTCAGACTGAAACCGTACGAAGATGAAGTTGTTAGCGGAGAGATGCGTGTGCAAATCACGTATGAAGCGTACAAGGTGCGTGCGGCTGCTCCTTTAACAATAAACAATCGTTTCTGACTCGTTCTTTTCTTTCTTCCTTCTCTCAATGCCTCTCTACCAATCCATGACCCGCCCACCCTCAAACGCACTCTTACGCCTATCACAACACCTATGCGACGAACAGACCAAACGCGCGCTCACCCCCCGCGACTTCGAATTCCTCAAACTCATCGGCCGAGGCACCTTCGGCAAAGTCTTCCAAGTCCGCAAACGTGACACCAAACGCATCTACGCCATGAAAGTGCTCTCCAAAAAGGAGATCGTCGCCAAAAAGGAGGTGGCGCATACCATCGGGGAGCGCAAGATCCTGCAGCGGTCTTTGGAGAGTCCCTTCCTTGTTGGCCTCAAGTTTAGTTTCCAGACGGATACGGATTTGTACCTTGTGACGGATTTTAAGAGTGGGGGCGAGTTGTTTTGGCATTTGCAGAGGGAGACGAGGTTTAGTGAGGAGAGGGCAAAGTTTTATATTGCCGAGCTGGTGTTGGCGTTGGAGCATTTGCACAAGTATAATATTGTTTATCGGTGAG